>Ga0265797_10000896_pt1 | contig 53562 bp, 51 predicted proteins | sample P2T30metagenome_FD_192433 | JGI IMG/M metagenome (GOLD analysis project Ga0265797, IMG submission 192433) | Plant litter microbial communities from East Loma Ridge, Irvine, California - P2 T30 | ecosystem: Environmental > Terrestrial > Plant litter > Unclassified | place: USA: California...
ATGCGGCACGAAAGGGCGGAGCGATCCAATGCCTCTCCGATCTCCTTGTAGCCCATAGGGCCACCCTCCCGCCTCGGGTCCCGGAATTGGACCAACAAGCGCTCCTGCGTTCATCGTCAGTCTCCATATCTCATGGCGAATGTCATATCACTTACTTCCGCCTCAGTCCAGGGCATCCCGCCCTTGGCAGCAACGTCGGCTGCTCTCACCGTTGCTCTGCGCTTTCCGCCAATGTTGGCGGAGGTGGTGGTGGCAGCGGGCTGCTGGCTGCCGAGAGTCTGGGTGTTGGCAGACATGTTTGCTTGTATGGTTTTATTAATTTAATAATTTGGGCTTGGAGAATGTCAGATTGGTAACATACACGGTCTCGCGCTGATACAGATGCAGATATCATTACCTGTGCTGATGTTTGATGGTAGCAGGTTCTGGGAACGCGTTGGTGTGAGAGAGTACGATGGCAATGTTCTACGGTAGGACAGGGGGTGAGAAGGTACATATGTTCGGGGCGAAATTCCCAGCGGCCTGCGTTTATTCTGAAGGTTTGGACGAGCTGCAATTGTGGTTTCGTTGTGGGAAGCATTCTATGCTTTGGTGGGAAATGCCGCGACTTCAAGCCAACAGCGCGTCGAGAAGATGCAAGCCGACACCTTGTGTTGGCAGCAGACCAGTGGGTTTCCGTCCCCGCTGTCCTTAGAAACAGACGACATGATCCTCAGAGATTTCTTGCCACTGAGTGTAACGAGCATTTCGACCATTAGTGCGTTCTTGTGTCAGTTCACAGCTGATGGCATGAGCTCCATCACATGGCCATTGCATGATGCCAAGCAAGAGATATTCTGACTCTCTGACAGGCCTCTCACTGGTCGACTCGTTTCGATGCTAGCGCATAAATGTTGGCATGAGCATTCTAGTTTGAGCATTCGCTTGAGGTATTACGCACTCGGAAGAGATCTTTCGGGGGTTAATGCGGTCCAAAAATGGCCCAAAGTCGATGGTATGTGCACTACAAGTTTGTCTCCAGCCTGAGAGACTACCGCTTCACGAGGATCTCTCGGTGGTTGATACGCTTTCACTGTATTACAAAGCTGATGGTATGAGCACACTAACATTGTCTCCAGCACGAGATGCGATGACATTAGAATGAGCTTCTCAGTGATCGACGCATTCGGACAATATACAAGGCTGATGGTATGAGCATGACGATGAGAAAGCATCTGATTGCGACCATTGATGATCAAATGTATACAACTATTGCAGATCGATTGGAGCTGGTTCGATCTCCTAAGGGATTGATTGCCTTCGACATCCACAGAAACATGTGGAGTCACTAGCCGAATCAATCTCAAGGGTACAGAAAGTCGGATCGCTTTGATGTCCTCAGGTCGTACCATCCAAAAAATTGGAAAACCTAGACGAACGCTACGACCTCGACGGAGAACTTGGGACGATTGGACGAAGTGAAGTCGCAGCCAGTAGAACCTGACAGGCTGACACAATTTCTCCGCGCGGCCCGGCGGACCGCTGTCAAACAGATCGTGGGGCTGAGCTTAAACTCGCCGAGGCGCTACCTCCAGGAACAGGCGATTCTTCACCACACAACCACGGTCCACAGCGTGAGCCTCCGGAGTTCACTGCTGTCATAAGCGTGCCCAATCATTCGTCTTGCGAATTTTGCCACTTGTGAAACAGCCTCATGGTCTGAGCAACGGGAGATACTAAGCTTTGACGAAAAAAATCACAAACCTTACCCATCAATGAAGGGGGCTGGAAGCCACGTGCGAAATTACGCGATCGAAGATTACGCGATGAGATGGGAATCATGGGGTCAGAAACAGAAACGAGTGACACCGCCCACCGCCAATCCGCTCGCTATTGGAACTCATCACGCCTGTCTAGACATTTGCGTCTGCACCCAATCAATGGCTACACGCGACACGCTCTTACATACCAACTAATGAGTTCTACGTCTCCGTCGGTGGGTCGCCACCCTACAAACCCACTTCTAAGTTCTGAAGGAACAGCTGATCTGCACGGACTGCATACCGTAGAACAGACACACGGAAACCCCCAAGCAGCTACAGCCTCAGCCTATGGACGACGACGCTTCCCCAGGCTGCTGACCGCTCATTGAAGTGGCTGCATACTGCACAGTCAAAACGTTAAAGTCGAGGACACACATCCACCGGTTGAGGTGGATCGTGGAGGTCGGCCTCGCCTCTTGCAAGAGCTGGCGAGTAGATTTTGAGCCCATCGAATGGGTCGCCACCGTACAGACCGGGACACGTTCAGCTCAGAAATCGACTCGAGCGAGCTTGGCGCCGTGCGTCGGGATAATACCGCGGTGGTCCTTCTGGATGTTCCACGGCGTGCACTCGATCATCCGAGGCCTGAGGGCGACGTGCTCTGTTTGCGAATTCATCTGAGTGTCGTTGCACTTGCGTTGACCGAGACCTCTATGGTGGTGTTGCGTAGCGACAGAGTCCAGCATGGTGGCTGGCATTAAATCCATCCGGCACCCAAGTATGGATGCAGCCAAACAGCCAATACAAACAGTCAAGACACTGATCAAGTCAGTCAAAAGACCAAAAGAAACGAAGAAGAAGCAAAGCAAAATAAAGTCCCATCATCTTGTTGACCAATGTCGCAAAAGCCGACAAAGGCAGTGTTCGTATTTCATACAAATCGTATACAGATAGCCGGCCGTCCCAAGATTCCCAGTGTAAAGTCCCCCCTCCCCTGGGTTTTTGTGTATATATCCTGTTGTCCCTCTAATGAGCCTGTAAAAAGAAAAAAAGGTGACACCCCCAACTCCAAAACAATGTCAGCCGTAACACACACACACACACAGCCGTGTATCATTATCACTGTGATCGGCCAGGTCATCCAAGCACTCCACTCCGGACCTCGTCACTCCGCTTTGTCTATGCAGTGAAGCAGGCATTACGCTCTCGGATGCGCTTTGCCTGCGATCGAACTTCGCTTCAAGTTCGCCTTGACTATGACATGACAATCCAGCAGTCACTTTTAGATCCCCACAAGCACGTGTACTTGCATCTCTAAGCGCCGGTACCGGGGGAACTTCCCCTGGTCGAGCGATTTCCAAGCCTCAAAAGACTCTTCTGCTCCATGGCTGGGTGCAAAAGATCTGGGTGGGAATCTTGCTGATGCCTTACAGGTGGATCAGAATGCTTGAAGTAGAAGGCAGGAGTGCAATGGCGTGGGCTTGTATCGCTCTTGTCGTACTTGTATCCTCGAACGACAAGCACGCTCAAACGACTTCGGATATGCGATGGTCAGGCATATGCGGGTGATGATGGTGAGCAGACTCATAAGTATGTTGGTGCTCGGACATGTGGTGGTGGTCCATGATGGGAGGCTGCGGAGGCAAAGCGCTCTCATATGGGGGTTGATGTTCGGTGTGTGGTGGGGGTGGCGGCGGCAGGGCGCTCTCGTATGCCTGCGAGTGGACGGAGAGGGAGTTCTCGTATTTGTCGACGAAGCCTTGCGAGCCGTCGTCTTCGATGGCACTGGCAGAGATCGAGTCGAGTTGGTCGTCGGCGATCGGCGAGCGACGTTCAATAGGCACACCGTTGAGCTCGTCGATTTTTTCCTTGCAAGCGGCAGCTGAAAAGCCGTTGCCGACTTTGCCTGACACGATTCGCCAACGGTCATGTTCGTATTCGTCCAGCGATTGGCGAAGGCGGTCGAGCTGTTATGGAACGTCAGCAAACTGCACATGATCGATCTTTGCGACATTGTCATGTATTGCACTTACCATGTCATCCGTCCAGACCATTGTCTTTGCTTTCAACTTGGTGCAATATCTCACTTGAAGTGTACCTGAGCTCCTGCCTGGAAAGAAATCTGCAATTTGTTTCCAGGTCAAGTTTTTGGTCTCCTTTAGCTCAACGAGCAAAGCATCGTCTTCCGGTGTGAACTTGAGCTTCGGGCCTTTGGGCTTAGCCGCCGGTTCAGGCATGCCAGGCTGTCCAACAACAGAAGGCGGGCCGTGTTCATCCGCAGCATAGAGCTCTTCGCCATAGCCGGTGCGATGGAACTTGGAAGGTGGCGGCTGGTTCGGTAGACGATGGTGGTGATGCGACATGCTCTGATTGCTTGGAGAGTGGACCGGCGAGAGGCTTGAGCTGTATCCATATGCTTGCGTTTGCATCTGGGGGTGGGGACCATGAGGTGCCAGCTCTACCGGTACTTGTACAGGCTGGCTCACACTCGGGGCGTGCATATGGTGCATCTCATAACCGGCATCGTAGGCATACTCGGTGTGAGACCTTTTGCGAGAAGAGGAATGCTGTTGCTGTGACTGTTGCTGCTGCTGCTGTTGCTGCTGGTACGCAAGTTGACTTTGCATGTTTTCGTGAGGACTGCCATAAACCTGGCCGGCGTGCGAGACTCTCCGCGACATTGGCATCATGTGAGCCTGTTCGACTCCGTACGCGGCCTCCGTCGTCGGGATCTGCGACGGGAGGACAGCGGCCATGCCATGCTGTGGATAAGGCTGTGTCGTTTGCTCAGGTGAGTGGATGTAATGGTTTTGCGGTTGCTGTTGGAAGCTCTGAGCTGCTATAAGCTGTCCATATTCGGCGGTCGAAACTGGGACCTGGTCTGGTTGTTGCTGTGACAGGTCTTGACTGCTGTAGTCGAAGGCATAGCCTTGATATGGGCGAGCCAGGGTAGCGACGGAAGCCATTTAGTATGGTAGACGCTTGGCTCAGGCGAGCCAACGCAGGATCGTCTGAATGTGTGGTGGTTATGATGAAGTCGAGATGACTATAGGTGTAGTATCGTCAACGTCGTCAACGTGGATGCTGTATATCCAGGGACGAATATTCAAGATAACGAGGCGGGCTTTGATGCAATAGCTGGTAGGTATGAAACACAAGGGACATAAGATATAGTGTTAACAGGCGAGAGTAAGAAGGAAAGACATGGGAGTCCAGGGCCTCGAGGAATACTTCAATATGAGCATCATACTTTAGGAGGTGAGCCCTCCAAGCAGCGGCTCACTTAGCCTTTGTTATGCTGCAAGTGTTTTTAGTTCCCGAAGCCCAGCTGTCACCGGGAGAGCAGGAATGGGGCAGGATCGAAAGCTCGAGCACGCGTCTGATCGCCACCGTTAGGGATGGACAATGCCTTCGGAGTAGTGCCCACGCCATTGGCAGGTGCCGACTCTGCCTATGGATTAGCCCAAGGCGGAAAGAGGCGAAGTGCCTCCCACAGGGCCTGATACAAGCGTGGAGCATAGATCATCTCAAGACACCCGTAACTTGATGCTCTGTCGCGAATATACTCGGCGCTTGCGCATGCAGGTACTATATAGTCAGATCACCGACCCACGAGACTGTCCTTGCAAGTTCAACGAGGTCGAGATTATCTCCACATCGTCCCGCACGAGTTGTCTCGAGCGCCTGGCAATGCTACAACAGGGCCGTGGGGATGCCGACGAAGTTGATACTTTCGGACCGCCGGCTTGGCTCTTGCCGAGTGCATAAGTGTGTGGGAGGAGGAGCGCGCGTGAAAAGGCCCGCAACACTGGGCCACGAATACGCTTCGGTGGAGTCGTTTCGAACTTGCTTGCTTGCATTCCTGGACGGCGGCCAGGCAAAAGGCGACCAATCTCTTCCAGAGCCCTCGCGTCACGTCACTTTGGGACTGCAAACAAATTTGCAACAAGGGAAGGAGAGAGGTCCGATGAAGCTGACAGGGGTGAGACTGCCATGACCTGGTAGTCGCTACATGTGCAGGACAGGCACAGATGACACCGCGTGCTGCCAGATTGCTGACGCCCTGCATGCTGGCCGGAGCCAGCTGCTTAGCGGGTGTGGTGGCGTGGGTGGTTGTTGGTTGTGGTTGTCGGTTGCCGGTCGTTTGGGTGCACCAGGGCAAGGGACGACAAGTCGCACAAGCGACAGGCGTCCGGAGCGGCACGCGTGCGGAGGCGCGCCTCCAAGGGTTCCCGAGAGGTTAGAGAGCGGGCGGGACTCAGCTGGACAGGCGTGTAGTTTGGTCAAGACCGTTGTGCCCTACAGTTGTTATCGCGCCATCTCGCCAGGGTGTGGTGGAGTGGTGGAGAAAGCGTTGCGCGCCGCTCGTAGAAGCTGGTCTTGGCTTGGCTTGCGAGATCGACCTGCCCGCGATGCACGCGCGTGGAGCCGTAGCAGGTGCCAGCGTGAGCGTTAGCATGATGGCTAAGCAGTAGGATGCAGCGACTACGCCATCTGGCATGCGGCGTGCATATACTGGCTGCAGGCCACCGGACCAACGTCCGCGAGTGACCACAGACGTCCGGGCATGGCCGCCAGCTGCTGGAATAGAGTGCGCATATGCTTACGAGGGCAAAATGTGAAAGGTCGACCAAGTGCGAAGAGGGCCACTAGGGAGCGAGCCTGCGTGGGAGGGTTGGAGGTAGGATGTCTCACCGCAGACTGCAAAAGGTCTGTATTGGCGGGTGCGGTTGGTATGGTTGGTTGGTTGGGGGGAAGACTCGCCGAGACATTCTTCCTGCTCCCCCTTGCCGCTTGCCAGTAGTAGCCCAGGTTCTTCCATCCAGGACATCAGTCAGGTGACCTTGGTCGTCGTACAGAAGAAACGGTGACGCCCAGACTGCTTCTGACAGACGCCGTGAGCGCAACGGTGCCTGCGCTTCGTGGTGGTACATACATATCACAACATGTGCGATGCCGACGCGTAACAGGAATTGGAAGAATATTGGCGCGTAGAAAGACGCAAGCAAGCAGGCAAGCACAGGCAGGATTCAACAACGGTGTACGATCGTCCCGATTCGACAATAAGGTTTCGGCGGGTGAGCTCACGGGCTGGTCGGCACCGTCGGCTCCATGCACTACCAACAATACAATATGCACCGCACTGCACTTCGCCTCTGATGGACTCGGATGCCGCGGGCATGGCTCGCTCTGGGGGCCGGGTCGATTGTTGGGGGGACTTGAGAGTTGGAATGAAAGCTCGACGATGTAACGTGAACACATCAGCCCACTTGCAATCCTTTAGCCCAGTATTGTACTTGGTGGACTGCTTCGACTTCTTCGGCAGGCTAGATGCCGTGCTATCCTTCTTGATTTCCAGGCCACCGGGTGCACAGCAAGCAAGCAGGCAAGCACGCAACAACTATTCGTGCGCTCGGCATAGCAGGGCTCGGATGACTCGCCTCGCCTCGAAGGATGCTAGATGAGATCTCACGGGACGGATGGACGACCCCAGCACACAACGTAACACCAAACTCAACGCTACGGCAACTACATGTACCTCAGTTTCTCACCGTGGACACACCGACGGTCGCGGAATTAGTAACAAGCATCAGAGACGTCTCGTACGGGACTTTTCCCTCCAAAGCCTATGGGAAATAAGTTCGACCGCGAAGAGCGAGAGTTCAGAACGACAGCCCTAATCGCTGGTAGAAGGAAGTAGACCCGGGACAACTAACTTCGCCTCGATGCACAACACATTCCGTGTCGCTAAACGGCGAGCCGCCGCTGGACGGCCCGACACACTCCACTACGTCTACGACGTCCTCCTACAGTAGTACCAGTAGTACTGTATGCAGCAAGACAGTGAAAATAACCGATTCCCCGGACTCTCTCTCTCTCCCCCTCGCGAAGTTCGTACTCCACTCCTGCTAAAAAATCGGTAGTCTCTCCAGACAACGCATCAAGAAACCCACTGCTTTACTAATGCGAAAGGGCAAGGGAATTGACTTCTGAAGTCATCCCGCCCAACATCGAAAGTGTAGGCGCGCATCATCGCGTCGCATACTATGCCCAGTAGTATCGCTTCTCACCTGGTAAACGACCGGCGTCATGCAGCCAGAGTAGGAAGCGGTTCAGTGATAGTTCCACGTACAGTAGATAAAGTGGTTTCCTACACACAAATAACCGGTTTTACCCGCTGTCACCTCCCGCAAAAATTATACCGGCAGCACAAGATGCAATCGATCCAGTCTCAGTTAGTTAAGTAGTGCCCGTCTACAAAGACGTCAAAGCCAACAAACTTCCACGGATACCTGGCCAGCCATCGCCCTCGCCAAGACACTTTTCCCCAAGAGGAAATTAGAAAAGGATGTCGCAACCCTGACATGCTCGAGTATAAAGTTATACTAGATCTATAACAGATAAGCGACGTCGGCATAACAGATCCAATTTCTTGGGATGCAGGGGAGAGGGGAGAGGAAGGGAGGGGATAACTCGGTACTATACCTCCCAGTAAGTTAACACCACTACCTTTCCGCTACAGCCTACTAGGAATCACGAGTGTATATACTACTGTACTGCTGTAGGAGTCTGATACAACTCTCATCTCCAGCCTCGATCTCTCAACCACTGCTGAGTACTGACTATTCCCGGACAGGTTCTCAACTCGAAACTCGCGAGCCAATCCAAAGGTGGAGTCGCATGCATTAGCTCTGACACGCCAGCGAAAAGACAGCGAGACCGAAAACGAAGCAAAGCGTACTGTACAGTAGTAGTATTGGCTAAGTGCAATAATGACGGCGGTGATCTTGCAAGAGTCGGAGAGAGATTTGCCTACGTGTCTTGCCTTGCCTTGCCTTGCCTCGCCTCGCCGAGTGATTTAAACTCCCAATGAAGGTTGATCACAAGTTCTAGAAGCGCTGCCTGCCAGTTGGTTTTCGCCTGCGTTCTCCCATTAAGGTATTATTGTAGGCCGTACAGCACATCGTGACGTCGGCATTCGATTCCACTCTCCCGGCAGTCCAAGTGTTTCCTTCGCGTCCGGACTCTCGTCCTTCCGCGAAAAAGAGAGAGTCGCAAGTCCACGCAAGACCAAGCCTACAACAAACTCCTAGCATGTAGCCGTGGTAGCGTCTCAGGTCCCATGTCTATGCACGCGTGCCATGCCACGCCACGCTATGCCATACCTACACACACCTTTGTTGCCGTCCCGATCCGCCCATGCCGCCCTATCCTTTCCCTCCCTCCCTCCCTTCCATCATTTCCAAGCCTCTGACCGCCTCAAACAAGGTTCGCGAACTCGCAGCAGCAGCAGCAGCAGCAGCATCATCGCGTACAGACAAGCAGCCATGCAGACAGTAAGTAGTGTGTAATGGTAGGTAATCTACACGACTGCAGGGAGTCCTGCATTCTGCATTCTGCATTTGCCGCATTAGGGGAATAAATAATGCCGCCGCCGCTTTTCGAAGAGGAAACGGCAAACAAACAATGAAGGATATAACTACCTGAGTGGTGATCGATATCCGCCGCGAGCTTGCGCAAACCCGCATCATCAATAACCGCAGCGTCGTTTTTTCCTCTCGCGTGGGTTTCGCCGAACAGGAATGGCGAACAATAGTCTAAGCAGGTGGTGAGTTACTGTAGTACTGTACTGTAGTAAGTAGCGTGTTAGAACTTGTACCCAAGTAGTAGTACCTACACAGTCTACACTACATTATTGCCCAGTAGTCACGCCAGTTACTCCGCAGCCCTCTCATTCGTCGACGACCGTGCCGATCACCCTTCACTACCTACCATAAGGCGCAGGGAAAGAGCGGTGGGGGGAGTAGTAGGGATGAACATGGACAGGGGACAATTTTCGGCGACGCGTTCGTTTGATGCTGTCGTCGTCTCGTGACGGGATGGCAAAACATGGACGGCTCAACACGAAGCGAAGCGACACGGCATGGCATGGAGAGAAAGGTACCGTATGTACTTTTTTTTTAGAGAAAAACCAACAAGGGACAAGAAAGGGGGCGAGAAGAGCCGACGCGTCTCGTGGCCGCCGAAAGATTTCGTTGCTGCTGCTGCTGCTGCTCCATGTCTCATTCAAAAATCAACCCCGTAGCATTCGATGATGGCTGCACGGTCCCAGAAAGGAAAAAGAGGTAAGGTGGATGGAGGAAGAAGAGAAGAACGAGTAATGGACAATGGCAAGTCCTTGACGTACAGGACCCGATAGTCTCACTGTTCGAGCATCGCTCGGGTTACTCCTGCACGTCAACGGAAGAGGAAAGTACACAGGAAGGAGGAAGAAGAGCCAAGAAAAAACCTCCGGTCTCATGGTCCGTCGTGATTCGGGTTTCGATCGTAAGACTTGGTCGTGGGTTCTAGACTTTCCAGCCTTGCTCTTTGGCGAACTGTTCGCAAGCCTATGACGTGGTGGAAAAGTTTGTCAGTTACTATTCGTTACTCTTGATGTTCCCGCGGTCCTGATGCGGACTTTAGGAGCCATAAAGCGTATTAGCCGCTAGGGCGTGGCAGGAGTGGCAGGGTGGTGGTGGATCAAATTGACGTGGCGCGAATAGGACATCGCAAGTTCGTTTGTGGTGATGATCGGGAGATGCATGGCGTGTAGGCTTGTAGGAATAAAGTCGGCCGAGTCGGCGTGCCGAAAGTCTTCGAGATGCAAGCCGCCAAGCCCGTCGGGTGGTCGGAGGATACAAAACAGCCCGAAGAGCGTGCGTGCATAGCAGCCGAAGTGAACGAAACATAAAAAGCAAAGGTAATACATTGCTTACCTTGGCGGGTTTGCCCACTTTCTGCCCAATTACTTTCCACTTGTTGTTATCGTAGTCCTTGATGGCTTGCGACAAGGCTGCGCTCTGCTCGGATTGTCAGCAGTCTCACTCTTATTCGATCACGGGTGTGTGAGGCGGACGAAATTGCTGACCTCGTCTTCCGCGAACTCGGCGTAGTGCATATCCTGCTCGATGGAGAAAAATCACGTAAGCATGGGTTCCTTTAATTAAAGCGGGAGGGGGGGCCATAATCACTCAGGAGCGTGATTGACGGACATGATGGACAGGCGTCCCGTGTTGCGAAACCGCAAAACAAAAGGGCAGACACGCACTTTGTACCAATGTTTCTTCACGCTACCCTCGGTGCGTTGAGGGAAGGTCTTTGCAATCTCGCTCCAGCTGCTGCCAGCATCTCGCAATGTCTTGAGTCGCTGTTCTTCGGCTGGCGTCCAAGGTGTGTTTGTGCGCCCTTTCTTTGGCAGCGGGCTGGGTAACGTCTGGGCAGATGGCAACCCTAGGTCAACCTCACCACCTGGGTTGGTGGAGAATGGGCCATGCGGATTTCCAAACGCGCTGACATTGCTGCTGGAAGAGCCCGGTAAGGATGGCTCGTTGAGTTCGGAGGCGCGACGTTTGCGTACGTTGTTGGGTGAAGGGAGTTGATTTGGTTGTTGCTGTTGAAGCTGTTGGGGATGGTAGTCGGTCTTGAGAGGTTGCTGTTGAGGAATTTGGGGATGACGGTACTGCGGTTGCTGAGGGAAGGCGAAGGTTGGGTCGTGGCCGTAGCCGTAAGATTGGTATGGGTGATTCAGAGCATTCGGAGGTAGTTGGTCGGCGCCGAGGGTGAGCTGGGATGGCGACGCTGAGTATGCGCCGACGGAGACGGTGGGTTTCAGGTTGCGCTTTTGGTTGGGCAAGGGATTATTGCTATTGAAGAAAGAGGTGCGGTCAGTATGGGCCTTGGCTCTCGCGGTGCGACTGAGGCTGATGATTTGCGGTACACATGTAGCAGGTAGCTCTGGAAGGTCGAGGTCGAAAGCCAGGGCAGGCGGTTCGACAATCGAACAAGGGCAAGGGACGTGGGCAGCGCCAATGGGAAACATACGACATATTAGCGACACACTTGCTCGGGAGTGGGTCGCAGGCGGTAGTCTATGTAGGTAGCTACGTTTCCTCTGGTCGACGAGATGCTGACTCGGGCAAAAACGCATGCATGGCTCGAGTGGGAGGAGACATCCATCTACAATCGTGATGACGGACAAGCAGGCAGGAAGGCAGGCAGGCAGGCGCGGGTTGTAGGCGAGGCCCAAGCCATGCGCAGTAAGGGTAGGGTAAGTATGTATTTACAGGACAGCAGCCGGCGCAGGCTATCAGCGTGGCGGGAGAGGAGAGGAGAGGGGAGGGGAGAGGCAAAGGGAGGGGGAAAAGACGGCTGCGGGCAAGGCAAAGCAGATCAGAGTACAGTAGGAGGAGTGAGAGTCGAGTGAGAATAACAGAAACGGCGGCGAGAAAGCAGCAGGTGAAGGGTTTTCCGGCACACTACTGGATCACTCGCTGACGCCCTGCGCGCTGCGCTGCACTCTACTCTGAAGACTGCGGCGGCGGAGGCGGGTGGACAACCTTGGAAAGAGGGAGCTCGCTCGCGAGGCGCGCGCGAATGAACGTAAAGGCACGAGACAAAACGACCGACGACCTGATCTGAACGTGGAAAGTCGATGAACTCAGACCAAGGGACGCATCAGCTGGCAGAGAGTGGAGGCAGAGACTGATCAAGCTTTGTGGAGGGCTCATGCTCATGATGTGATAGATGATGATCGCAATTGCTGTGTTGTTACGCCCAACTTACCTACCTACCTGAGATGTTCAACCACGCACATGCTTTCATGCAGATATGGACACTTCTAGAAACATACATAGTACTCTACACACAATGTATGTATGTAGCCAGCACATGGCGGTCAAGCGAGTACCCATGTAGCGACACCGAAGAGAAGAGAGCTCTGCTTGAGCTGCGTACCGGTAAAACGCGAAGGATTACCACCCAGCATACGCGTTCAGGAGCATCATGCGCTGACAAGCAGAGGCGCCCGTTCAAGGCCAAAGAAGCGGAGAGCGGGCAAGTCGAGAGGATCGAGGGCTGCTGCCCTGACAGAAGGCTAAGGTAGATGCTATTGGCACCGAGGAAAGAAGGGAAAGGGCAATCGAGGGCTGGAGGGCTGAGAGCTGAGCTGAGCTGAAGCGGCGCAGTGAATGCTCCAACTGGAGTCGATGATCTGCCGTTCAACGGCCGTCTATCAGATAGACGCTGCTACCCCGCACCCTAACGGCCCGTACCCCGTACGCTAGATCTCAAACAGTGCAAGATCCGCGAGGATGATCTCGCCTACGAGGCCGATGTTCGTTTTCTTGTTCATGCCAACTTACAACCAACTACTGGGCTGGATGCCTTGTGATGATGATGATGATGATGATGATGATGATGACATTGCCCGTCTGTTGATCCTTCAGCATCAGCAGGAGTAGCACCACCCACGCCGAATCCCGCATGACTGGCGAACATACATGCGCGCTGAACGCCTCCCGACTTTCGCCAGACCATCCTTGTGCTTGCGTGCAGTGTCAGCAGCCACCAGACTCGCTCGGATTGTGCCGAAAAGGGCGGCTATGGCTGGCGGCTGGCTTTTGGTCGAAACAAGCCCTCTTGTGCTCGCCTATGTGACTAGTCAATAGTAGTAGCACGGCGAATGCTGTTTTTTGCCGAGGCCGGTCGACCTGAGCTGAGGACTACAACTCGAAACAACAGCGATCTCATGTCGCTGGGTCACGATGACGGAGTGATGTGCATGCGATCAATATTGATATTTGCCTCATCACGGTGCAAGTCAGCAACGTTCGACGCGACACGACACTCATGCTCTGATCTGCTTGGGCAGTCGGGCAGCTGGGCTAGGAGGTGATAGATTGCGACTGATGAACTGGATTATTGGATGATTGCAACCACCTTGTTTTGAACAAGCGGGCACACCGCAGCATGTTTCTTCCGTTTGACTACTACTACATACTCACCCGTTATTCAATGCCATCATTCACCTTTGGCTGTATTCGGAAAGGAACTCCGACCGAGTCCGCCAAGACCAACCCGGAGCGCGTCTGTCTACATACTCGTGAGTAGCGCTGTGGTTGACATGTAGGGCATGAAACAGCGTGGCTTGGAGTAGTGAGTTCAGTTGTGCATCACCGCCGCCGTACCACAACACACGAGACTCTCACGCGAGCAGCATCGGGGTGGGTGGGGGTTGTCACTTGAGCAGGCTACCTTACCGGTGTCTGTCCGTTGTCCGTTATAGGCTGTTGCTGTCCACCAATCAATCAGACATCATTTGACTTTGGGAAAGAGAGAGCACAGTGTGTAGTGATGAGAGAGCCGTTTGTCATTTTTGAGAAGCTCGACCCGGAAGAGCTGATGTCGCGAAGAGAAAGATGATAATAATGATGCCCAAGGTAGTGTATAGCCATGTCTGTCGAAAAACGCTTTCCGATATTGTGAACGGCGTTGGATGAATAACATATGACACACGACCATCTTGCCATCGCTTTCCTGTCTGTCTCACCGGTGTGACTTGGCAAAATGACACGCAGCTCCCTAGCTACTGTGACTGCGATGCCAGTCTTCGGTAATCATGCAAAACATGCAGAACCGCAACCCTCCAAAACAAATGTGAGTTCGCCTTCGAGTCAACAAGGTGTTCACTCTGACCCCAACCCCAACCCTGAACCGTGACAATACCCAAATCGCTGACGTAAGCAAAACTCAAGACCAATCGTCTTGTTGTCTGGCACTGTATCCAGTATGTACTGCACCTCGTCCTCGAACCCTCGCCAAAATTGCTCTCTCACGTGTCATAGCCCGCAAACTTGAACCCGTACAATCAAATACCCCACGACCAAGGGACTCAACCCCTTGTTTACCAGACATAGATATCCTCCAAACCACCAGCTCGTTGCAGCACAGTCAACGAACCAGGGACAATCTCGTCCATCAAGACCACCATAGTCTCGAACCTGTGCGAGCAGAAAGCCAAAGAATTGTCGGCATCCAACAGAGGCAGGCCTAGCACCTCGTGGAACACGGGATCACGGGCGTCACGATGGCCTAGTATTCTGTCGTCCGGCCTACATTTGTACAGAGCTTGCGTGGTGAGGAAGATCGAAGGACGCTCGGGGTAGGCGACGTCGTGGTCGGCCCAAGATGTAGACTCGAATTTCTCGCGGAACGCATCCTGGTCTTTTTGAGACAGAGGTTGGTGAGTTGCGGATGCTATTTCCTTGTACGGTAGCCTGAGCGGACGACGGTAGGGAGAGGGAATCCTGCGTAAAATGCAGAAAGAGAACAATAGACGGCCTGTCGACAGTCTGGTGTCTTTGACCCTATTCCAGTTGCCTCCGAGAGCCGCACCTACGGCTTCCCTTTTGAGCGTCCCAATTTGTTCAAATTCGCCATAGTGGGAGCAGTATCGGTGCAAGACGTCGATGATATCGCAGTCGGCGAGATCGGTGAGCAGTTTGTGTTCAGTGTGGATGCGGTTGCAGTGGCATGCGATGATGTCCTTTACCAGCAAATGCTGATTTCCGTCGATGAAGTTTCGCATGTGTCGGTTCTGCCCTCTCATGCGACATATCTCGCGAGCGGGAAGTTGCTTCGTAATTTGGGCGAGCAGCTCGTTCGGGAGTGCTGTGAAGAAGTCTCTGTGCGCGATGGGATCTTGCCCGTCTCTTGGAGTGGTGTGATCCATCTGTTTGATCGGTCAAGCGGCGACTGCCGATGCGTTATCCTTCAGATGATACTTCGCCTCGCGAAGTGTCGTGCGGTGTCGCTTCGAATCGTGTATGGCAAGGGAGTAAAGTGGTGGTGGCGTGTTGCCTCAAGCAATTGAAAAGCGACGTGACATAGTTCCGAAATCAAGTTAAGTCGTCGAAGTTGTAGGCATTCGTCCACTTCCTTCACAGAACAAACATGATGAGCGCAATCGCCCGCGGGAAAGTAATTGCGCAAAGTGCGTTTCATGTAAGTGAAGTAAGTCGAGAAAGCGTTTGTAGCGGGCAGATCACATCACGATCATGCACATTCGCTGTTAGTGAGGTCTCTCAAAAAGCCAACATGAGGTATGACCCAAAAGAAAGAAAGTACAAGTGCGAAAAATCTTACGGGTAATACAAACAGCTGTGCAGCCGTCAACTAGTGGACAGGACTCGGAAGTCAGGTAACCCGACGCCTCGCAGCCCTCGAAATATAAAAACTTTCGTAGCCTCTTTTATGCTGTGTATATCTTCCTCCGCTGCTTCATTTTCGAATAAACATGTCCGCCAACAATAAACGCCTTTCCAAACGCCTCCGCAATCGCCGTCAGGGATATCGAGGCTTTTTCTTCTTACTCGTTGTAGTGGTACACCTGCGGATAGGTTAGCGAACTGTTTCCGTTTTTTGTTTTTGGTAAAGTCAGGACACGCGGGAGACCGTACATAGTAGTTGGGAAGACCGTATGATTTCCAACCCAGTCGTCTCGCCATCTTGGCGAAACCTTCCGTCTCGATGAGGTGGTAGAAGGGGAATGGAGGGAACATGGCGCCGTCACGGTGGACGTCAGCTTTTACTAGAAGAGCAGTGCCACCAACTCCGTCGAGGTCGATGACCTTTTGCTTGTTGCCATTGGGATCTGCATGAGGTCAGTAATTTGTCTCAATCGACGAGCATGGAGAGGAATCGATCCATACCACCCAAGTAAGCCATCAGTGTTCTGTAAGTTGCCATCTCCGCATATCCTTCAAGCAGAATCTCGTCAGGTCCCATCTTTTCTGCCAGTCCCTGCGCAGTCGGCGAGTCCTGCCAGCTGTTGAAGTCATAAGGCCGAATATCCTGGGCATCCTTCTCCTTGTTATAATAACGTTGGAAGCAGTTGGGTACAATAATCTCCTTGTCGTGGCTGGCCAGATCTTGGATGAGCGTGGGCGGGGTCTCGATGATGTCGCTGTCAAGCCAGAGGACCCAGGACGTGGTGGGACCAAGAGTGGTGAACAACAAGTTGTTGCGTGCGCGGCTCATGGCTGCCCTGCGCTCCTTCTGGTGGCTAAGAGCGTGACGCTCAGACTCGGTCTGCGCGACAGGAGGCTCGTCGTCCTGGCGTTCAATGGTGATAGAGGCGAAGCGGTTCTTGTTTGTGGGCGCCTGGGTCTTTTGTATCCGTTCTTGCAGCAGCTTTGTGGCTTCATTGCCCTCTTTTCCTTTAGGAATGATGAAGCCCAGCGAGATCAGGTCGTGCGGGTAGCTCAGCTTGACCAGATTGTCCCAGTACTCCTGATAGAAACGCGCAAGAGGAGTCAAGATAAGCACGCTTTCGCGGTTGCCAATTGGGTCGGAAGTGGTGGTGACATTGTTCATGTGGTAGTGGACGACAGGCGGCGGAGCAGGAATCTCGTTCGGATCTTGCTTCTTGAAGGGCAGCGAGGGCGGCGAGAGCGGGTTCGAGGCGGCATCCTTGCTCTTGAGCAACTGTCGAGGCGACTTGGGTAGAGAGGTCAGATCGCTGCTACCGAAGAAGAAGTAGAGGAAGATGATGCACAGCGAGCCCGCAAGGAGGTATGTGATGGCATTATTGCGGCGCAGGCTGCGTGAGACGGCCATGGTGTGTGCGAGGGAAAGGTATGTGTCGGTGGTATTTGGTGGAGGAGAGTCTGCGTGTGTCGAGGGTCAGCATTGCCACGCGAATGGCGTTGTTGCTTGCGTGGTGGTATCGAAGTGGGCGGGCATGGGTATGCAATACCTATTCTGTGATGACGAGTCCCTGTTCCTGTTCAAGCGCATACGAGGGGTGGGAGCATCTGCCTTCCTCCTTGAGATAGCAGTGATTCGCGGTGACGGGCTACCTGGTCGACATTACCGGATGCGACAGGTGCGGAAGAGAGGTCGGAAAATAAGGTGTTGTGAGGGTCTATGTACTGTATGTATGGCTGTACTGTAGATGTGTTAGCGGTTACTCCTGTGAACCGGTACTACTGAACGTTGCGCTACTAAATCTGACACGAAGCCCTGTTTCAGCTTGGTCTATAGGGCTGACTGATGAGCCGGCTTACTGTACTGCACGGTACCTATTATTGTTGTCTTTTGACTTTCACGCCTTGACATACTTTATAGAGAATACTGTACCTAGAACCGAAGATACTTTCTTGTTGTCAAGAATGTAACAAGATTCGAAGCACTCGCACATGTCATCAGTCTCAGCATCGCGGCAAGAAGAGTTGCTCGATTTTAATGATACAACTGGCCTCTTATGACATTTCGTGGCGCATTTCCATGCTTTTGTCTTATCTACATAAATACATTCATATCGCTGATCAATATCGAGAGATTCCACGATCCCCCAAGTTTTACAGCAAAGTCGTCTCGCATTGCCAGCCAATCCCCAGCTCCTAAAGTATGCGCCGTCCAGCAGCTTCAAGCATGCTTGCATAAAGCCAAAAGTCAGTGGCATATCAGCAGCGAGGAAGCACAGCTGGCCTGCGAAACCCATAGTCGCATCTGCCGCATTCGGATCACACCTCACGATCTCCATCTGGCACTGCCCAATCCTGATGTGGCACCTCCAGAATTGGTGGTCGAAGAATTCATGTTCGCCATGCTCTCCCTCGCCGCCAGCTGTGCAAGACTCGGGTTACCCTGTCTTGCGGCAGTAGTGTTTGGCTGCTGCATTGTCGGCAAGCTGCTCAAGTTTGATTGTGAGCCCAATACGATACCGTTGCTCGCGCGTTTGCTTCCTGCAACAGCCGCAGCGTTTGCGGAGGCGACGCTCGGATGTCTGCGTCCTGGACCGGATACCAAGGGCTTCGATGGGCTCGACGCAAGGGGTGGGTTGGATCGAACTGCTGTCTGCGCCGTAGAGCCTACATAGACGCGTGTGGTGGCGGCTGCCTGTTGTTGGACTTGCTGCTGAGCGAAAGCATTGCCCTGATTCGCGGCGCGCTTAACGGGGGAGGGCACACTAGGTGTGGCAGCCGGGCCAGTGGCGGTAGATCGCACACGTGCGGTGCGGCGAGCCTCTTCTGGAATTCCTGGGCGTTGACTCAAAGGCATGTTCGTGATAAAAGGATGGTTGATAGCATCGTTGGGTTTGAGGCGGCGGTTGGGATCCCATCGAAGACAACGTGCAATGAAGTCGATAAAGGCATCGTCATCCGTCTTCAGTGCTTGCTGCAATGTCTTGCTGCTTGGGCGACGTCTCCTGCCTTTGCTGCTGACAGTGACTCTCGGCTTGCCAACTGAGTCGAAGAAAAGCTTTTTGCGAGTGCACTTCTCGACCAGATGCTTATCCGGAGGCCCGAAAATTTCCATGATGCAGGCCAGCTGTTCCTGTTCGTTCTCACCAGGGAAGATGGGATAACCAGTCCACAGCTCTGCTAAGATGCAGCCAAAAGACCACATGTCGATACCCAGACCGTAGCTGCTGCCTAGAATGACTTCCGGACTGCGGTAGAAACGCGATTGAATGTAAGTGTAGACCTTCTCCTCTTCGCGGCAAGAGCTGCCAAAGTCAATGACTCGGACGTCGGCTTTCCGAGCTTCGCAGAGCAAGATGTTCTCCGGCTTGAGATCGCAATGGATAATGTGCTTCTGTTGCAGCAAAACCAGACATGCCACCATCTGACGCGAGAAGCGACGGATAAGAGGGAGAGAAAAGCCCTGGAAGTTGTGCGCGCGAATGAACTCGTAAAGGTTAATCGAAAGACAGGGCGTGACGATGCAAAGATGCGAGCGGAAGTAAAACGAGGACGTTATAGAGAGCGTAGCATAGGACTCATCAGGGTCCTATAAGAGAAAGTGTTAGTGATGGCAGATGCAAGCCAGAAGTGAAGGCCAAAACTTACCCAATCTCTCAGACGTCCCAAAATACCCACTTCCACAAGCGCCTGCTGGTGGAACCTTTTTTTGTTGCGAATGATTTTGACAGCGACAATGCCACCATCTCGATGATCCACGCATCGCACGACTTGACCAAACGATCCTTTACCAAGCACGTCGATGACCTCGTACCGATAGGCGAGATGATCGCCAAACACAATGTTGTAGTCACCCCTCTCGTCGTCATACCCGTAGTTGCCAGACTTGTCTTTGTCGCTGCCTTGCTGAGAAGATACAGATCCAATGATTTTGCGCGCATCTTTGGTGCCGGTGAAATACACGCCTTCCTTTTCATAGTCCATGACTTCGCCACGCTCGAAGATGTTCAGGGAACAGTTCCGGTCATGCAACACTTGCTCGGGACTCATGGGGCTGCGAGCAAGGGCACGCTTCTTCAAAGCCTCCGTCTCACGAGCAGCTTGGTCGACATCGCGCCGCTTTTGACTGAGTCGGCGCATTTCCTCGTCGGCGGCGAAGTCGTCCTTGTCCTTGACGATAGCAGATATGGTGTTCGAGGATGGAATAGATTTGGGTTTGGCGGCGCCATTGGTCTGCGCTTTCGGATTGGCCGCTGAACGATTGCCGAAGCTAAAGTTACCCCAACTGCTTGCACGATTTGACACGGGCTGCGGCTGTTCCGTGTGCAGGGCCCGAGTCTTCGGTGGCGGAGCCGGTGCCTGCTGGTCATGTTCGTTGTTGGACGCGGAATTGGCGTACACATTGTTGAGGGCAGCATTGGACTTTTTGCGCGCGTAGTCTAGGCTTGGTCGAGCACTACTCGGCAGAGAAGGAAGTTCGCCGCTCCATGTGGCGCTTGTCGGCAGTTTCGGCGGCGGCATGCTTCCAGGCTTTGGTATAGCTCTGATAGTAGCCTTTGGCTTCTCCGCAGGCATTTCTGGTGGGGTGGACTTGTTCTCGGGGTGGTTCGCACCCTTGCTGGAAGAACGACGCCATCCCAGACTCAATTTCCGGCGAAGTCCACTGCTCTCTTTCTTCGCCTCCACCGATGGCGGCGGACCTGACTCGGTCACTGGGCTGTTGCCAGATCCAGGTGTCTCATTGGCGGTCTTGTAGCTGGTACCCGTGCCGCTGTTGACTTGACGAGGGCCCTGTGACTTGTCAGACTGTTGGCGTGAAACGCCATAGTTTGCAGCATTGTATGATTCGGCGTCCGCCTTGTATTCTCCGCTGGGTCGCCCTCGCAAGCGTACAAATTCGTTGGAGTGCTTAGGAAGCGAGCCTGACGCGAATGGAGTTATGGCTGATCTCTGCTGTTGTTGCTTCTGAGCTTGGATCGGGATGCCCGCGCCGAGTGGCTCGGGATCACTGTCATCGAAAAATCGCGAAACAGATTCATCGAAGCCCATGATTTCCTTCAGAGCATTCTGAGATGATACGCTGCGCAGGTGCTTTTGCGCCGCTTCACGCTCCTTCTCCTGCCTTCTGAAAAATGTCGCTTTACTTGCAGTCATCGGCGTTGACGGCGTCTTTGGTGCACGTTTGGGCTCTGGCGTCTGGGCTGTCGAGGGTTGCTCGCGGTTTTGCTGCTCGCTCGCGGGCGTGGAAAAGTTGGAGTTTTGGCTAGCCAAAGAGGCACCGAGCGGAAGTAGATTCAAAGGCGGCAACCGCAGTGGCTGAAGAGCATTATTCCTACGTCCGGTAGACTCGAGTTGAGATTTCGGCTTGGTTACAGCAGCAGCCGTAGCTCCATGAGTGGGACTCCCTACAGTCCGGTTGCGCCTATGCGTAGTCTTCCGAGGCGTTTCCAGAGATGGCACTTCAAAGCTGGAGCGCTGTCCTGCATCTGTTGTTGTAGGAGCCATGAGACCGCCGTCACTTTGCTGATTTGCGTGTTCGCTGAAAGTATTGACGCTGCTCTTGCGGCTGTTGGACCAGAATGAATGCTCGTACTCTTTTGGACTCTCGTAGTTCTTCGGAATTGCAGGCACAGGCGGAATCACTTCGGAATCTTCGCCGTACTGGGCAGAGCTTGAATGTACGTTTCGACTTTTCAGTTGCGGAAGCCTTGAGCTTGAGGTGTTGGGGTTTGTCATCAAAGATTGATAGCTGGATTTGTTGCTGAGGGTTGCCTCCGTCCCTTTGGAAACAGTCTTGTTCTCAGGCGACGCGCGGGCAGAAGTTGGTGTCAGGCTGTGACTAGTGCTCGCTTTGCGAGGGATGAGGCTTGGAGATGCTTGCGCGAATCGGGGGAGCTCGGGAAGTCGGGGCGGCATGATAGGGTCATCGTCGTGCGGTGTTGCTGGATGTTTAGGCGTGTTCGATGGCATTGGTGGCGGATGGGCAGTCGATAGGCGCTTGAGTCGCCTTGCGTCTGTTGGGCTGATTGTTCTGGCACCTAAGCCACTTACACGGCCAGAAGCAACAGATTGGCGCTTGTTACTGGAAGTGGAGGTAGGTGTTGTTGCACGGTATACCGTAGCTTTTCCAGGGGATCGTCCATTGCCCGCATTGAAGTCGCCGTCTCTCACTACGGGCACCACGCTTCTCACTTTCGCCTGCCGAGATTGTGTGGTGGCAGTAAGTGTGGACACTCTTGGAAGCTCTGCGCCAGCCGATGCGGACGGCTGAAGTGTGCTACGTTTAGCGCTTCCCAGACTGTCACTGCGAGCCGGGATCGGTTTAGACGAGTCCGGTGGAACAGGAGGGCCGGTTTGCGGGACAGGCTTTCGGTCGATGATGCTGCTGAATAGACCAGGCCCGATCGATTTCCTTGGGTTTTTTGTAGGGTTCGACGGAAGCGGCTGGCCGAAAGTGGAAGGATTTTGCGGTACGGTAGATTGCCTCCTTGGCCTCAGAGACACGGTGGGTTGAGTAGTATTGGTAGTTTGAGCAGCAGTGGGAGCAAGTGCTGGAGCAGGTGCTGAAGCTGGAGCCTCTCTCGTATTGCCTTGTCCCACGGGTACCCTTGGTTGAGCGCTACTCCCATATGTTTGTCTGTGGCTCGCACTCCTGCCGATCCCTAGCGCAGCCTTCTCGCTCTGTATCTCTTCCGCTCGCTCCGTCGAAGGTCGGACATTTGCGAATCCCGCGCTTCTGGGTGCCATCCCACCGCTCTTATCATGTGGTAGCACACGCCCTCCGCCGACTGCTGGAAATTCGCTTAATAGAGATGAAGAGCCGTCAAAATTGGCAAGGCGAGATTGGAAATCGTCAAAGTTGACCTGTGGGATAAAATCAAAATCTCCATTGGCGCGTGGGGCCTTTGTGGATGTTGGAGAACCAGTGCTGACATCGGCCGGAGGGTTCTTGAAGCCAGAGCGCTCGGTGGGTGTTCGGAGGGAAGGACGGTTTGGAGTGTTGCCGGTAGCATTTCCGGTGGCAGGAGCGTCATTACCGTGCCTGCTTATTCTGTGAGCAAAGGCGTTCTTCCCTCACAACTATTATCAATAACATTTATGCATACCTCTTCCCTGGACTGCCTCCGGGATATTCGCGCGGCCCGCTCGGCACCCTCATACCCTCTCTTAGATGTATACTCCTCCTGCGCGCGCTGTCGCTTGGACGGCGGTCGACGACGGTCCTACGAGTTGCAGAGGCTGGTATCGAGGGCTTCCGAAATCCCTCGCCATCGTCGGGGTTGGCAGCAGTACGCTGAAACTTGCGGCGCGTTTGGGACTCGGCTGTCTTGAATGTTAGTGCACCGTTGTTGCTGTTGTTCCCCTTCGCCGAGGCGGCAGGCTTACACTCTGGCCCGGAATCTTCTGTGGTGGCAGGAGCGCCGTTCTCACGGTCGAGATAGGATTGGGCGCGGCCGCGGGGTTGGTAGCGAGCAGCTGCGACGTCCATGGTGGGATGGTGTTGTGTTGTTCGAGCACCGCATTCGGCAGGGTTGTGCCGATGTCGATGCCGGGTACCGGAGTAGTGAGTGGATGCTGACCGTGAAGAAGAATAGTAATGTAATGTACAGCGGCGGGATTGCACGTGGCGGGTCGGGTGAAACAGAGCAGCAGGTCAGAGTTCGAAGTCTCCTCCTCCTCCAGGCGACCGGGATTAATTAGTGTTGTAGTATGGTCAGTGTGTTGAGGGTTGTCTGTCTGTTCACGGGGCCATTGCTGCAGATGGGTCGGTGTCGCGAGCCTTCCACCGTTGGGTTGGTAATGGCTTGCTGGAAGAGAGCTTCACAGGACGGTAGTAGTGAGGGTGTAAGACAGCAGGGCCGGAATGGAAGGACTGTCGAAGGAGATTCACGTTCGTTTGCCGCAACCGCGCCTAACCTACTGAGTAAGGTAACGTCCGTGTACCGTGGTGTAGCGTGTGTATAAGCTCAAGCCCCTTCAGCCCAGCAGCCGAGTAACATTAATCTTCAATCAACCGTCAATCAACCGTCCATCAATTCCGCGGGCACGTTCAATCAAATACTTCCAATTGCTATCAGCGTGCACGGGGTTTTGTATGTAACACAGTAGGTCAACTGCCATGTACATGATTGCATTGCTCGTGGCACATTCGGCATGTCACATGAGCCACTGATCTTGTGTGGTAAGGTGGATTTTCTTCACATGAGCCACATCCGGGGGGATAGTCGTCGGATCCCGGAGCAGTCAAATAGGAGGAGGGTTCACAGATGCGAAGTGTGGGCTGACACCGGAAGTTGAGAGATCTTTGCCATGAACGTGTATACATATACAGTATACAATACTGCTCACATACTGATGTTCTCAGTTATTGTCCCAGTCCATCAGATCTGATTTTACTGTCTATTATCGTCGTACCAAGATCGGTCTACGTGTACCTGGTAGATACTGTAATACTCTCTTCGCCTGTTTTTGTTTTGCTTTGCTTGGGCTCAGGGGTGTACAAACCAAATCCATGTAGCAACGAGGCTACGGGACGAGGCGCGAGCCGGTCGATCAAAGCGCCATCTTTTTCGTCCAAGGACCCCGCCGCAGAAGTGCCCGCCACGAGCGCTGAAGACGGCAGAAGCAGCACGAGAGGCAGATTGAGGCAGAGGCATGACGATATACACCTCACAAGCATCATCTCCCTCACGATAAATTTTCCATGGTCGCATACATCCACTCACTAGACCAAGACTTGTTAGCAATACATTCACTCCACCCTCAACATGCCACGTGATCCCCTCATCGGCCTGGTCGGGAAGCCCAGCTCAGGTATATCGCCAACATGGACTGCTGTGCGATGTTCGAGACGCTGATCGCGGCTCAGGAAAAAGCACCACCCTGAACAGCTTGACCGACACCACAGCCAAAGTAGGTGCGCATACCCGCCAATGTCCTCTCTGAGCTGCTGTTGACCCATTCGCTCAGGCAACTTCCCGTTCACCACGATAGATCCCAACCGCGCCGTCGGTTATCTCCAAATACCATGCGCCTGCTCGCGGACACACCTGACCGGTAACACTCCCGCTTCGCCGTCTGAGGAACCTCCCTTGCAATCACGATGCAAGCCAAACTACGGCGTTTGCCAAAGAGGAGTGCGCAGCGTGCCGATTGAACTGCTGGACGTCGCCGGTCTTGTGCCTGGCGCGCACATGGGAAAGGGATTGGGCAACAAGTTCCTCGACGACCTGCGTCATGCCGATGCGCTCATTCACGTGGTTGACGCGAGCGGAACCACCGACGCTGAGGGCAAGGCGACTCGCGGGTACGATCCTTCCCAAGATATCCTTTGGCTGAAATCAGAAATTGTGAATTGGGTACTGGGCAATCTGATGCAAAAATGGGGAGGTATCAAGCGTCGACACGTCGCAATCAAGGCCGGGCCTGTGGAAACGTTGCAGGGCCAATTCTCTGGGTATGGTGGTACGGCAACGATCATTGCAAGAGCGCTGGACAAGCTCGCGCTCAAGCAGCCACTGCAGGATTGGGACAACGACACCATCAAAGATGTAGTCGTGGCCTTTGTCGACGAAAAGTTCCCGACAGTATACGCTCTGAACAAAATCGATCACCCGGATGCCGACAAGAACATCTCCAAAATCGCAAAACAGGAATCACCCGAGAGCATAGTGCTGTGCTCCGCCATCTCGGAGGTATTCCTTCGAAAACTGGCCAAGCAAGATTACATTCGCTACATCCCAGGCTCCGAATTCGTGGACACTCGGGAGGACCTGATCGATGCGGGCGAAGCTGATGGCGGCGGCTTGAAGGAGATGGATGACAAGCTGAAAAGTCGTGTTGAGAATATGAAAGACATGGTGCTCTACCGTTTCGGCAGCACTGGTGTGAATCAGGTTCTTTCGCGCGCAGCGGAACTACTTGGTCTTGTGCCTGTCTTCCCAGTTCGAAACATTGGCACGTTCGGTTCTGGTGAGGCAGGCACTAGCGGAGGTGACAGAGCTGCGGTTTTCAGGGACTGTGTCTTGGTGAACAAAGGCAGCACGGTTGGTGATGCATACAGAAAGATCATGGGAGACGCACCAATGGCCTATGCTGAGACCGTCGGAGGCGTACGAGTGGCGGAAGACGATGAAGTGAAGGTCGGAAAGAATGATGTGAGTCTATTTTCTGTCGCCGGTCAGAGATCTTCTTGTGTCGCTAATATCGATCTAGGTCCTATCGTTCAAGGTTGGAAGAGCATAGGTGCATGCTCGTCGCATTGTTGAAGTCTTGAAAGAAGCATCCCCTGAAGTATAAGTCAGGCGTCTCAAAAATGCAACAATACATCTCCTGGTACTGAGAGGGTTTCACTGGTGAGAGACAAATTCGCAATTGGAGGGTACCGATTCTCACGCGCTTATATATAGTGCTTTCGAACGAATGAGTTTGTAGCCTCCCAATCATCAGAATCACATCCTTCTCCCACGCGCAACTCTTCTCTCAGGAGCTGGCCTCCCTCAAATCTCACCATTGGCTCGCCACAGCACAAAGCTCACAGGACAAAATGACACCCACTGCTGGTCAGCAACGTTCCTCCTTGTCAACGCCCTCGCATTCACGCCCTTCGGCTGCCACAAATATGGCAGCGTCACCATCGACTCTCCAACCTAATCCATCTCTCGTGTTCCCCGTCCCATACTTGCCTGTCCGCACACCGCTCAGCCCTCCGCCATGCCGCAACGTCTATGTCCATACTTTCTCGACAGTATCCTCTCCAGCCATCTCGCCCACCACCATTCCAACCACGACTGACCCGAGATACATGTGCCCGCTCGTAGCGCCATCATCCACAGGGAGAACTCCACCAGCAAATCCGACCGTGGCAGCCAACCAGCACGGAATGTACGAGACAAAATGCCACTGCAACAATTGCGCTCAGTCGCAACCCTTGTCCAAACCCGACGCAGTCTTCCCATGGACTACTGTCGCATGGGAAACGAACAGCCTAGCCGAAGGAAGGAGAACGTCACTTGCACAATCCACCGACGGTCACATGTCTTACGCAAGCCACATGTCGCACACAAACGGCAGCCCAAGGCAAGGATCGAACATCCCCTCCCAACAACAGATCTATCTTGAGCGATGGCTGCGCCAGCAAGCCAGCTTCCACGCCAGCGATGACTTTGCCAACCCACCCGGTTTTGTCCCGTTCGAAGAACCACGTCGTGAAGGCGAATTACCTGGACCGCGCCAGATGCTGTTGTCAAAAGTTCCGGCGGCTTTTTCGGATTATGGGAGCGCTGAGGGTGATATGGACTGGACGAAAAATTGATAGAGGAGAGATGCATGCTCCGCGCTATAGGTCGTCGGATCTGCGAAGGAAGAGGCTATGTCCTGTCAAATCCTGCAAGAAGGCGCATGGTTACACGGGTGCCAATCTTATAGTTCCCGCACCGTCACTGTCGATTACTTTCGGAGGCTTCAGTTGAGGTACGAAGGGTGTGTTATCGCCAGGGCATCGGTCATATCTGACGACACACGACACACGTAAAGCGGAACAACAATATCCACGTCGGAGGAGGAGACGACATCCGAAGCTTTGGATAGCTCCGTGGCTCTCAACACTTCCTTTGGTCAACAGTCTAGCAATAATCAATAGAGTGCCTACAATACAATGTGCCACGATCAGCTTACTCCGTTCAATTATTACTCAAGGCTGCTTACGTTCCATTTGCGGTTTGCTGACTGCCAGTTTTGGAGCATCGATCGAGGGGAAGTTATCTCTGGTGAGTGAGGAGGTCTGATATTAGGCCATGGAGAGCAAGGACTCTGACGACTGGACGTTTCCACCAGGTCCAGTCCAACGACAGAGTCATCTCGAGGCGTTGCACTCAATCGATTGGTCCATCAGACTGTGACTGACTTCCTCCACCACCATTAGTAACATCATTGGCAACAGGCAAGGGCAGAACAAGGTGACAAGGCCACGGCACATAGCATGCCACATGGCACACACACGTGCTCGATCCCCAAGCACCACATGTGACACGGCGGCGGGATGAAAATAATATGCCATGCAAATGCCTCGAGGGATCGAACACGGCCTTTCCTACATGGGAAACCCGGCCAACCTTCGCTTCGAAACCCGACTACTGCAACCCCAGGTGGCATCCATCCATCGCGTCCCTTGGTCCTAATCTATCGTATTCGAAAATAACAGTAATAACAACGGTACAAGCGACGGGACTAAACCCTTGCCTTCACACTTCTCCATCATCATCATCATCTCGGGTTCTTCTCCGCCTCCCCCGCGCAACCCCTCTCTTGGCCAGTGAGCTAGTCTATCGGGAAGATGGAGGTATTGTTATTCTCTTTTGGCGAAGGAAGACATTTTTTTTTCTCGGGCAGATGGCTGGACAGACGATGATCATTGTGTAGGGTTGCGAAACAGCTTCGCGTGTGAGGGTGAACCAGGAAGAGAGAGCTTGGAAGAGTTTCGAGCCACGTTGAAGTTCATGAGACCTTGGTATTTGTTTGTTAGATCAATCATCATCGAGTCTTGGATGATCACAAGTGGAAATGTCATCCAATTCTGATGAGGTGACGTCTTTGCTTCCGTGTTGCGGTTTAGTAATGACTAGGCGAGTCGAAAGTCGGACTGATCTGGCGGCTTGCTGTAGCTGATCGATAAATTGACGGAATTGTCGTCCACCGCATCTTAATCCCACAATTCGACCTCATGAGACTCTCTAGTCAATGCCTGTGGCAGAAAAAGAACCTGAAATTTAATTCGGACCACTTAAGGCTCGGTGTATCAAAAGAAGTCGACAACAAGGTGTCGTGAGCGGGCACCAGGCAACACCAACCCTAACACTTGAAAACATATCAAGCGCAATCAAAAAGTCATTGTTATTTTTTGTCGAACTTTAAAACCAACACGCGATGCAAACAGGAACGAAGGTACCTCATCACCAAAGACTCATCAATATCATCATCGGAATATTGTTTGATGAATAGATGATGTTGTCACAGGACTAGTCACGCCAAGTCCGTATGTCGTCGTAATCTTTCGGTGGCTACTCGGCGAGAAAGGGCTTCTCCTCGTTACACACTCCATGGCTCATGCAAATGATGCCATGGGATTGTGGATGCGATTGTTGGTGACCCACCTGGCTCCGCCCGTGGATGTTGGCGGATATGTTTTGATCGGAGATCCAAGTGACCTTGCTCCTAGGGCGTGGTGTCCATTATTCGTGGCATTATTCAATGTCAACGGTGTTGTAGTAGTCTAATATAGGATAGACTGAGGCGATGTAAAGAAATTCACATGAGTACCGGCGACGCCAGAGCTGTGCGTATGTATATGATCGATATGTGTATTTCATCATGATATTTCATTTAACCGTAATTTTTCCCATGCTACCAGAAGCCTTTCCATCAACAATGGTATCTTTTTTTTTCCCTGTATTTGTAGGCATCTTTGTCTATAGCCTTGTTATCTCTTGTGTCATGCCTCTAGTCACATATGCAGTGTACTATGGTGAGCGGTCATGCTTCTCTGAACAAGAGAGACACCGCAATCGCTTTAGTGGTATTTGTTTTCGCAAGAAATCAACATGAAGTCCCTCTCAGCGCCGTGTAAATGCCAAAGGTCGAATTGGAATGCGGAATGAAAGAGTCGGCAGTAGCGTCTAGTTGACCCTCTGCGCGGTGGCATGTGAGTTGCTGAACGCAAGCTTCTCCATTGGGTTGTCCTTGACCATAGTCGGGCTGTTGCCACGGGCGGGGGTGGGTGGGGCAGTGTCGGCGATGGCGGTACCCTCAAGCTTGCCACTGATGTCAAGTGATTCACGGAGTTGCCTGCGGTTCTCGCGCTCAATTCCGTGGTTTACAGCGTCCAGGACGTTGTCGACCGTCTGGTTGGGTGTGTACTTGGGCTGTGTGCCGGGCTGGTACACGCCGGTCTGGACGAGAATCGAGTACCAGGTGTTTGAGCTGTGCTTGTTGTACTCGTTGGTGCCACGAATGTCAGATTCGGGAGTGTCGCCAACGAAGTAGACAGTCTCAGGTGGGGCGTCGATGCCGTGGGTCGCTTTGCGCCATTGCTTGAGGAGACGGGTGGCGAACTCGAACGTGCCGATTTGAGGCTTGCCGAATGCAGTGGTGACCAGTTCCTTACCGGTGACGGCCTTGAACATAGCTTCGAGGGAGCAGCGAAGGGCACCCATGCCAAGGCGAGTAAGATCGTGGGAGGCAGACCAAACCACGTCGTTGTGGGAGAAGAAGACAGGAGGACCCTCGTCGAAGTTCTCGGATCGAGTGTTCAGCACACCACCCTTGGAGAGGAGCAAGTCAAGGATGATCTGTTGGTCACCAGCCCAGTCTCTGCTGTCAGCGAAGACAAAGATTGCCTCGATGACAGTGGTCGAGAAGTCACGATCTCGCGAGTTGTCCCACTCAGCTTGGGTCAACTTCCTGAAGGGTGTGGTGTCGGGGTTGGCCTTGATGATGTCGCCAGGAGTCACGACGTCTGTGAAACCATAACCCTCGGCCACTTCTCTGCATTTCTCGCCCTCACCACCGACGACGAGCACAGTCTTGTACTTGTCGGCCATCTCCCGCATGGGAGTGTGGCCGCAAATGAACTGACCAGGTGAGACTTCGATCTCCATCTGTTGACTGAGCTGGATGCAACGTTCTTGTTCAGTCTTGCCACCACCGTTGGTAACAAAGATATACGGGCTGCGCAAGGTCAGCGTTGGTCATTCGGCGTCTAGACCGATACACTTACATCTTGATACCGTATTGGTTCTTGCCGTTGAGAACCTTCATGGCCTCAATGGCTTCCGGGATTGGGCGGCCACCGCGGATCAGGACGCCGTCAATGTCGAAGGCAAACGCGAATTTGTCGGTAACTGAGCTCTCAATGGGAGTCGCCAGATCTTCAGGAGCGTCAGAGTCTTCGAGATCCAGTCTAGCCAGTTCCATGGCCGCTGCAACCTCATGGGCATCGCTGGGATCCAACAAATGCTGGGGAGGAACGACGACGGTAGGTCCCTTGAGACTGAAGTCGGCGGTGGTAGCATCACTTGAGCTCAGCCTGCGGAATGTCCGCGGCCTGCTTGGGGGAATGACATCCGACATGGTGAAGGTTGCAATTGTGTTGGTATTGAGATTGAGTCCTAGGTTGTCGAAATAGACAAAAGGTTTCCAAAACACAGACGGGTAGTGTTTGGGAAGGAAAGAAGACGGGGAGGTGGCCGTCCAGATGGGAGTTCGTCTGGCCTAAGAAGCAACACAGTGGGGCGCAGTTAGTGCAGTGCTGTGGGATAGTCTGTGGAGAAAAAGTGGTCTCGGTCTTGTGAGTGGCACGGTGCAGTTTATAAGGCAATCTCGGAGGAAGAGAGTCGCGGCCTCGGTCATACCCAGCCGTATCACTACTTTGCGCGGCAACATCCTCGCCGCCCTCAGCGTGCCCACGGTCCCTCGACTACTGCTGGCACTGGTACGTCGGAGGGGCAAATGGCAGATGCGGTACGTTGATGAGGGTGGGTCCCACTGGTTTCGCGCGAGCGAAGATTTGTCCTATCAGACTATCAGTAGTGTGGCGGCGACCCGCTGCGGCTAGGCGGTAGGAGAGTATTGCGAGTACCACCTCATGCCTCTTGCTTGACTTGACTTTCCACTCTTGCTGATGGAGGCAATAAGACCTCAATTCCCGACCAGGGCAACTCAGATCGGTGCAATGGCAACGCAGCGTGGTTTGCGGACGACTCGGCGGGTGTGCCTCACATCCTTCCATACACGTCGTCGGTCGTCGGTGCCGCTGTGCTTGGCCGATCTGTTGTGCGACCTCATTCGTCGGGAGGGCCGGCTTTTCGCGCTCTGGCGCCAGTGTCCAATAGCATGCCGACCTGCCATCCAACGCTTTTTCGCTTTTGGCATGACGTCCCACGTTTGAGCCCGCCGTTGCGGCTCCAAAACCTTACCAACGCCAGGCACACGCCCAAAGGATTGGCGGGCTAGCCGAGAGAGACCACCACGGTTCTGCAAGCTCTCGATTGTGCCTGCAAACGGTATGATGTTCATGGCGATCGATTGTCCTCCGGGGTCATGGCCGAAGCATGGGACTTTTTGTGATGATCAGTATTCACGCCGCGGAGGAGGTCGAACACAAAAAGTCCATCCGTTGAGACATGGGATTTTTCAACGCCACCATGTCCAAAGTGACGTTGCAATTCACGTGGCAGGCATACATGAGGGCTAGAGGCCGATGACTCGGAAATCCAACGAGCCTGTCACGCTGCACTCGAGCGCCATTTTTTTGCGGCAGCTTAGCGACGCTCGACGCTCAACGCTCTTAGAGCACATCATGCAAGCCATCGGCAGCCTAGCGACTATGGCACAGATCGTGGTGGCATCTTCACATGCCCCGAGCTCTTGGCGCACGTCGAGCAACACCACTCAAACCACTGTTTGGCTGGACATGCCGGAGCCGTCAACCCTATCTCCAGATTGAGTACAACACTGGGTGTTGCTCTTCGTCACCATGCAGCAGCGATTGCAGGTACCTGATCTCACTACATGTACTGTATCATGTATGTATCATGTATGTAAGTGGCAGCCTTAATGGTGGCCCCCACGTTTGGCAGGGGTTCAGTCGATACAAGCATGTGATCCGGCGACATCTTGTAACTTGTAAGTCTTTGCAACGTGCTCTAGGCACGCATCTTGAGCTGTACGGCGGGAGGTGCTGAACAGTGGATGTAATAGAAGCGTGGAAGACGTCTAGGCTCGTATTCTAGGCTCGTAGAGACACAGTCACTACGTAACGCTTTTTCGGCAGCACCACGGACTAAAGCCTACGCGGATTCATGCGTTAGGTGTGCAGTACGATTGTGAGCACAAGAAGAGATTGGCGTAGACTTCGACGCAACGAATGCAATGTAGAGACTCTAAGATTAGTCTTCCCGCATATCTCGGATCAATAGCTGACAAGCCGACTGGTCCAGAATCCTTCTTTGGCGTTGACACATGTGAGTCTAGCACATAGTGGTGTCACGCATCACGTAACTTCTCATGGAGTGAGGTTCGACCCTTTGGAAATCTCGATCAGGCAACCCGGCGCCGCGGCTGCGTGCATGGCTATCACTTGTACTACTACCTACTAGTACTGCGACATACCTACCTACCTCCACCTCCCCACGCGCCATGCCGGGGTTATGACCTGGGGTAGTGTGTGGAGGTGGAGAGAGAGAGAGGAGGAGGCAGGCAGGTCATGATCGTATGCATGTGTGATTGTGGATACAGGTGTCCCTTGGACGTGGCAAGCCACTAGGATGGAATGGACACAGCCGGTTTTGTAGGTGTGTGCACATATAGCATGGAAGCTCATATCGGCGCTAAACCGTCGTCAGCAGTCGACAGACTGAACAGTTGTGAGGTTGCGACAGACCAAACGCATTCACTCATGACTTTCAACCTACAATACATGTACATAGGTGAGCGTTGTGTCACTGAGAAATGCGCAGCGCAGCCCACGCGGCCGGCTTCGCCCACGATGCTTATTTCAACCACACCGCCTCCACTTCGCGTAACCATCGACACTACGTCGCACTGTATCGCACCACTTCAAATGTCGCGCGGATCAATCTGATGTTATCATGGACTGGACTGGCGGCACAAGGCGACGTTTTACTGGGGCGAAGAACAACAACACAGCCTTGAAGAAGCAGAAGGCCTACTTCGCCAAAGCAAGAGCAGCCTCGAACCACGACCCAATGGCGAATCGACTCAATCCTCTTTCTTCGTCAGATTACAGGCTGGCAAATCCAGTGGCCGCGCTCGATATTCAGCACCATAGACGCTCGCGCCGAGATGCGAAAGATCGCAGCGCCGTTCCTGTTATCACGTCCTCCAGAGGTATTGGCGACCACGTCCGTCCCCTTACTGCAGTTGGCTAATGTATTAAGACTCGGCTCGCAAAAGTACCGCGGCTGTTGCGCATAAAGAGCGCACTACACATCGGGAAGACGTACGGCCCGCAGGGCTGGCAGCAGACGTGACCATACGAAACGACGAAGAGCTCATGTTGCTTGCCAGCCGACGCAAATTGCTTGCGCGTACTGACTGGCTTGCTCTGGAACCCACCAGGCCATTGCACCTCAGCTTTCCTGCGCATTCGAACAACGACCGCGTCGGGCGACGAAAGAAGATCAAGAGAGAATCCGCTCGAGCATCCAAACCTGCACAGCAACGCCCTTTTACTCCACTATTTGAAGAACGTCTCCACACCAACAACTACATGATGAGTGGAGCTTTGCCTCCGTCGTCCGAAGGCAAGATCGAGATCAAGGTTGGCACCGATGCTTTCAACAGCCAGACCTGCCCGAGATCCCACATGTCCAGGAATGCTAGTGTAGGTTCACAGTCCACGGCGCTCAGTCGCTTGTCAGAAGAATCCATGCTACTAGGAGTAGACGGAGATTCCTTTGACGCGGATTTGGTCGAGGTGCAGCCATTCCATGTCTGCCGCGAGGAGTCAGGCGAACCATTCGATCACAGATATCACACGCCGCTAGTAGGTAGGAGCACTCAAGCTACCCGTGGACACTCCCCGGCGTACATCAACCAGACTGAGCTCCAACAGCATGCAGTCTCCCCACTTGGTGAAAGTTCCATCGCGACAGCAGAGCAATACCAGCGCATTTATCGCTCGAATAATGATGATCTGATGGAAGCACATCTTAGGGAGCAAGACCGTAGAGTAATCACGCCAGCAGGTGGGACTGACTCGTCCAACGAAATGCTTGAATTCAACCACCTAGATGCGCAGAGCCCCGCCAATCCAAGCGAGCCCGACATGGACGCAGAAGCTGCGTGGAAGCGTCTGATGGGCATTGCTACGCAAGTTGCAAGTTCTGCCTCAATTCAAGCTCTGAACTCAATGAGTGAGCACGTCACAGCCTCTGAGAGTACCAGTACAGCCAACTCAGAGCGGGTGAAACCCCTCGGCGTGGCCGTGTCAACACCAAGAGGCAACCGATCGAACTCCAGCGAAGGTGACCTAGAACGCGGCCTTAAACCATCGGTCGGATCGCACTATGCTGCCGAACCCCTGGCCGCCACCGAGCAGTCACCGGCTCGACCGTCTGAACACTTGCCACAGGACGAGGACGGAGAGTCTCTGTGGCGAGATTTCATCATCGGCAGCCAAGGCAGCGAGAGCGAGAACGAGAACGAGCTGCACTCGGCCTGGCAACGGAAGCGAAAGAGAAGAATGAGCAGCTCTGACCAGTCTCAAAACCTTGTGCTGAGTGGTCTTGGGACGTCTGACAAAGCCACGCAAGGAGGGGGGACGGTAGCCCTCAGCACGTCGTCGTTGGTTGCCATTGCGGACACCAACGAGAGCCACCGATTACACAGCAGTGAAAGCATCGACGAACTTTCGCTCGATTACACGCCAGATTCAAAACGCCCACGGAACTTCCATGCTTTCTCGACGCATCGCAAAAGCTCCAAGCCGCTTAAGAGGTTCTACAGACGCTAGACGCAGTCTGCGTGATTTGACTGGCCATTGTTCCAGAAGTGTCTCGCGTTCGTGTAACAACTTCCGAGGTTTACGCCGAATTCGCGCGAAAGAGCAGCTGGAGAGAATCAAGAGGACTTGTTCATTCGTAAACTCCTTAGCAAATGCCGAGCTCATAATTATACATACAATACACGTCCCACTCTCCCGCCACATCAGCCGTCGGACAACACCGTCTTCTTTTCGCTCTGCTCGTACAAAAACGACCAGTGCTCATGTATTTCTCATGCATCCTCTACATCTTGAACCTTCCCATCGTCCACATCGACACTCTCCTCGAGTTCGGTTTCCTTGTCGCCCTGAAGCTCACCACCCATTTCCGTGTCCTCCCCGTCATCGTCACCAGCTTCATCAGTCCCACCATCCATTTCGCTGTCCTCGCCCTCAGTCCTCTCCCTACTCGCCAGGCCAGGGAACAGCGGCTTCCTCGAAGTCTCCTCCTCCTCGTCACCATCGTCTTCTTCCAATTCGCTCAGCTCGCTTTCATCGTCCGCGCTGTCGTGTATGCTGCCAGGCGCGCTCGTGTCGACGGACATCTCGCCGCTGAGGTTCGGCCGCGAAGAGTTGATGACGACTTGCACCCTGCTCTCCGGCACCGGGCCAGTGACGCGAGAAGCAGTCTGGGCCGGCGTTTTCGGGTAACAAGTCTCGGCGGCATTGCGGATCTCACGGCGGCCGACGCCGATTTTGCGGCGGGCGACGGGCGCAACGGCGGCTGCAATGGCGTCCAGCGCTGATGGGGCCGGCGCTTGAGGAGCGGGTGTGGCTGCCGCGGATGGTGTGTCGGATCCGCTTGCACCGTCGATGTTCATGAGGTGCATGAGGCTCATGGTCGGGTTCCTAACCGGCGGCGAAGGCTCTTGCGGTGGCGGGGGCGGTGGCGGCGGCGATGGATTGCGCGCGGCTTCTTCTTGCTTGGCGCGCTTCTCTGCATCCGCCAATGTCTTGCCGATGGTCTGGAAGAGATGCGCGTAAGCGTCGCCGGTGAGGTCGTCGATGGGACCCGGCTTCACGAGGCCTTGGTTGATCTTCTTGAGTTCCTGCGACTCTCGCAGCACGTCGAGCGCGGCGTTCTCGCCGTTCTCCTGCGCTTGCATCCAGCGTTCTAGCGGTTCCTTGCGCCCGATGAATTCCTCGTGGAAAATGGCACTGAAGGTGGAAGTCTCGAGGCCTTCGGTGAGGCTTGCGTGGTTGCGCAGAATGCGGAGGTAAGCACTGCAGATATCTTGCCAGACTGCGGTGTGCTCGAACAGTTCGTGGTTGCGCCTTCTGACTCTCCTGGCGAGCATCTCGAGGTTGGAGCGGTCTCGTAAAGCTTCGAGAATCTTGACGAAGAAGCGAGTGTACTGTGTCGTGTATACGAAATGCCTTCCTGGTCTCTCAGCGTCAGGTCTCCAGACTTGCAGCACCATAGTCTTGGTGAACATTTGTTGGGTCAGCTCATGCCGTGCGCCAGCCGGACCAAGAAGTGCGTTGTCTTTGATCTCGCTCTCACACTGGCGCGGGATGAAGTCGCGAACTTGCTCAGGGAAATCGTGGATGATCTGTGATGTTCTGTAGATCATACGGTGATGCCAGTTCTGTTTGTCGGCCACACGCAGTTTCTTCAATATCGCAAGGACGTACTGAGGCCAGGCATCTCTCGAATCTGGCAGAGGCACTGAGTGAGAATACGAGGTGTTGTGCAGCAGCATGCCAGCTTCATCTAGATCAATGCTGTCCCTCATGTACATCTTGTGTACGACAACCAAGAGTTTGTAGTGCGGCTCGAGTATTGGCTGGATTTTGCTATCACGATTGTTGTTTCTTCCTGGCACCAGTTCGAGGGCACGCAAAAAGCTCGCAAACACTTCAGGTGCGCCTGGGCATTTGTCGTTTGGTCCAAGTGCCTCTGGAGGCGCCGAATGCATCTTCCACAAACATTTGCCAAGCATAAAGTGCAACATCCAGCGATTTGATCTGCGTTTCAGCGTGCGCTCCAGCAGAGTTTTGGCGATTTTCCACGCTGTGTACACCCGTAGTGGCTTGTAGGAGCCTCCCCTGATGACACCACTCTCTGTACTGAGGAATCTGTTCGTCTCCTCGACAGCGAATGCACGCATTGAGAGAGGCTCCCGTGATGAGTTGTACATACGCATGGCGAAATCATGATGCAGCTCTGTCAGCTTTTCCACAGTTTCAGAGGAAGCGTCAGCCGACTGCTTAGCCAACGACGTTGCCATACTATAACAGTGGATCGCGGCTCGCTGGAATTGCACCAGCGTTGACATCTCGTTGTTCATCTTGTCTGCTGACCACATCAAGCCCTCATCGATCTTGGTGTCGTAAGCCTGGGCAAGCCTGAACCAAGTTTGCCAGTTCTCCATGCTGTATTCCAGATCCTGCATGAAGAATGCAATGGCAATATCCACGTCTTCCTGGGGTGAGCCTCCGGGTTTCTTTGTCGTGCGGAATCTCGTCAATGCGATGTGGCCCATGAGGAAGTACCAACCCTTTGACGCCAGAAGAGCATCGCTTTCGGGTACAGGTTTGTGCATCAATTCGACGCCGTCTCCGATGAGGCAGTTGAACAACTCGGTCGGTTTGATGGGAGACCTGAGGTATGTACGATAAACCTCTCTGTTGTGGAGAATGGCTTCCGTTGGCTTTTTACGACTGAGTGCGCCATGAACCTTCTCAATTGTGTCTTTCAGGCTGTGCTTGACAAGATCCTTGATAGGCAGCTTCTTCGTCTGTAGCAAGAGAAGGTCCACTGCTTGCAGGGCAACTGACTTGTCTAAGAACGCATCGTGGGTGCAGTGGTGTTCGATCAGCTCGTATGATGGGTTCATGAAACAGTTCAACCCGTACAGGTCGTACAAGACTTGAGCCTGCTCCTGGTCATAGCCTTCGACGTGTGTCATGAGGAAGAACTCATCCTTGACCATACGTACGAATTTGCGATTCAGGCCATCGCAGATGCCCCTCAGACCGAGGTTGCGGTGAAGGCAGCGCAAGAAATCGAAGCGATCTTCAATCGGTGTTGAGAACGACTCGCTGTTCTGAGCAATGCCTTCCTTAAGCAAGCCATACAAGATCATCCAGGTTTGTATTTGTAACTCGTGGACCGCTTTGGTGACTGAGAAGAAAGAAGGCGTAACGAGTTCGTTGGATCCTGTTGGAGCCGTGGTCTGCCCAATCTGTATGGAATCTTCAAACACGTTGAAGACCTGGAGGACATGCAGTAGCTCGCCAAGAAGCGTGATTGCACGTTGTAGCCCATCCTCATCCATACACTCCCACAAATTGAGCGACGTCTCGCTCATCGCAAAGACTTGGTTGATCATGACATGGATCATGCGTAGGCTCTTCAGCACCAACGCTTGTCGCTCCTCCCGCTCGAGGTCCACGAAGTTTACGCCACGGATCTCATCAAAAACCATACTGATCATGCGGAAATAGCAAACGACGACCATTGGCTGATAATCTATAGCGGCGTAGGCATCTCGCAGACGCTGCCAGAGCATAAGGCGAATTGAAGTACTGCTGCCTTCCAAGAACCCAATAAGATCTTGGGAGACCATCTGCTGCACGCCATCTTCGGCCTCAGTCATACAATCCTTCGATTGTCGAGCAGCCACAGCTTCAAGGAGAGGTTCCAAGTTCTCTATGGTAGCAGCCGGGTCGTTCAGTTCGTTCTCGGCGACCTTCGCAAAAAAGTCTTTTGTGGTGAGTTCAGAGAGCTTTCTGTCGATGGCGGAAACCGAGAGCTCTGGCATGATGGCATTGTTGGGCAGATATACGACGAATCCATCCGCCGCAAGCAGGACTCGACGCAAGTCTTGCATGCACTCCAGCGCATAATCTTGATCTACGTCTTTGCTTGCAGCTACTTGGAAAGTCGTTGCCCAGAGAAAGCGGAGGCTGAGGTGGTCTGACAGATCTGGAGTACAGGAAGAGACGGCCCTGGCGTGCATCGCTTCTCGCGTTAGTGTAGACCATCGCTGCAATCTGTCGCCTTGTTGATCAACAGTGTCCGCACCAACACCACTGTTCCTATCCTTGATGAGACAATAGATGTCCAGGTGGATCTCGTAAATGGTGAGTAGCATCTCTGACAGCTGCTCTTCACTTTCGCTACTGCGTTGCTGATGCGAGCGAGCGAGTTCAGCGGAAGCAGCTTCGAGAATTTGGCTGTCGAAGGCTACCATGGTGCGAACGACAACCGTCTTCAATGCTTCTGGCCATATGTAGTGGGCGTATGCACTTGCGCCTGATGAGCTGCCACTTGGCGATGCTAGACTCTTGATGAATGAGTAAGCGACTTCTGCGGTTGATAGCCAAGCTGTGTTGACACTCTGGAGAAAAGTTCGCACGTGGTCATTCGGGATGGTGTCGAATTTAACGGGAGCTTTCGATGAGCCCGCGCCAGCCATTACATTTGTGGATCCCGGAGTGTTTGAAGTTTTGCTAATGCTCATGTCCTCACCTCCAGCCAGGAGAAGGGGTGCAAGTCGGTCGGAGTAGGTGTTTAAGAACCCAGCAAAATCTGCTCTCGCAACTTTGAGCGGCGCTGCAAGCGTGCTGGGAGATTCCTTGGAGTTCTCTTTTTGATTGAGTCCCGCAAGCTCTTGTCGTACGTTCTTGCCATCTTCAAACCCGACGACGCCTACTCTCTCAAAGAGCGCGCCGACAGTCTCGTAGAGCCAGTCATCTGCCGCTTTGCGTTCTTTTAGCTGCTGCTCGAATTCCCACTGCGTGTTTGCGTCTATTGTTGTTTGCTTGCTCTCCGCAGAGTCGAGTATGGACTCCCGACCCCGTGTACGTCGGCTCTTCGTACGGCTTTCCTCGGCACCATCGGCCAGGCCTGCTGCGTCGCCGGATCTCTTCCGTGTAGGTAACGCAACTGTGGAAACTCCGGTCATTCCAACATCGAGAGCCTCGGCAGGGCGCGAAATCACTTGCATGCTGGCATCTGCGTCGGCAATCCGCGGTTGTACTGTCGGTGCTCCATCGCCCATGCCTGGAAACTGCTCCTTGAGTGATGTTGGCATGAACTTCACTTTTTTCGGGTGGACAGCTTGCGTTGTGGGAGGACTCTGCAATCCTGTCGCTGCTACCGGGGCCGAGATTGAAGGTTGCACCGTCAAATCAAATGAGATGGCGGACATTGGTGCAGAGCTGTACTGATTTACACCATGTTGGCGAAGAATGGCGTCACCCAGGTCAGTCCAGGATGTTGGAGCTGGTATCACTGCCCTCTCCTGTCGTGGTAAGCCTCTGGAATCATGTCCATCGTGTTTCAGGAGGTTCTTTTGGCGCAAGACAATGTTGTTATATGGGTCCAGACGCTGTTTGAGCATTTCCGACAGCACTTTGCGTTTGAATGGTGGCAAGTGCGCCTGCAACAACGAAAGTTGGTCCTCTAGTGTCGCCACCAGCTCGCGTAATTGCTCACCAGCCAAGCCATCTTCCAGACCGGGGAGGGTCATCAGACTGTTCATGCCTTCTTCGTCACCTTCAAGCACAGCCTCGAGACAAAAGCGAGCAGCGCGCTTGCTGTTCAGCAAATCGCCTACGGTTGCCGTCCTGCGCCACAAGTCCAGATCCGTAGCGTCCTTGTCGAGCGCCTGTACAAAGTGATCCAGCGCAACGCTCGCATCTGCGAAGATCTGTTGCAGGTTCACATTGAGGGTTTCGATCTGTGCTGCGAGAGCTTCAAGCCTGAACTGGGCGTAATTCTTGTGCGACAAGTGCAGGATCTGGGGAAGAGTGCTGTTGTTGGTTTCGAGATTGCCACTCAAAAGACCAGTGGGCACCGCGACGTCCAGCCAGCTGTCATCCACGTCGACGGCAGGTCCATAGAGCTCTATACGACGGAGCTCGGCCTGTGACTCAGGGTATTGGAAGATCTCGGATTCGAAAAGCTGACGGTAGGCTTCGGCGGCCTTGTCGAATGAAGCCGGGCCTTCAGAGTGAAACTTGAGTGCGGCCTGGTAGAGCTTGAGGGTTTCTTCGATCTGAATTTCTTTGGTGTCGTCGACCTCAATGTCGGATTCATCATCAGACTCGATGTTTAGCGCCTTGAAAGTAGACATGGCGAGAAGAGGCGTGTGGTTATTGGCGGACTGTGTGTTGTATGAGGAGTAGAGAGCGCATGCTCGGATGGTGAGATTATCCAGGCATCCAGTATGTCCAAGCGAGGTGCAGTGAGGTGTTTGCAGGTGAAAAGTGGAAGGTCGCAAGAAGTGGTGTTGTCGTGTCGCGTGGAGGTAAGGTTAGTTAATGGAGGTCGCGTTAAGTTGAAGGAGACGGGCCGGAGCTCGGGCAGGGACTCTAAAGTGAGCCTAATAAGCACCAAGCACCAGGGACCAGGTGTCCGACAGCCACAGCCACGAGCCTCGAGATTAGTTGCAAGTGAATCGTTGAAGCTGACTTGACTTGTTGGCCTCGTTGCTACTACCACCACTGCCCTGTTGCCCGCCCAGATATTCACCACCGAGAAGTCCGTCTGCCTTCGTCCCAATCAGTTGGCATCGCGGCATCTACTGCACACCGGGAGCTCCATCCACTGCGCGCCAGTCAGTGGTCGCGACCGACATTGAATCATGCCTTCGACCGCTGTCCCAGAGTAGCTCTCCCGCCTGGGCCATAGCCATGACTGCATCACGCTGACCGACTGCGCAGGTTGTTTGAAGACGATGCGCACTCCGTAGTTGAGATCAGAACCGACAGCCTCTCAACCCTTCGCGAACTCGGCCCACCAGACCTGGTCCACCTTGTCAAACAACCAGTCAAATCCGCCAATAAACAGGTAATTCGTCACCCGTGATGGGAGGAATTGGAAAAGGAGGATGTTGAACATACCTACACCAAGGAACATGTGCTAAGTCCTTGTGAAGGTTGGCGTATACCACCATGTCACCGGCGTCGACGCCTCCTCGTCCGCGAGCTTGGCCGCCTACATCAACACCCTGACCTACTCGCCTAACGACAAACTCAACAAGGTCACCTCTGGCATCTACTGGTAAGGTTACTTTGTCAGTATTGGCGCGCGCGTAGCTGATCTGGCGCAGCTGTTACAATGCCTTCTCACGAGTCGACATGCGGGTTCAAGTTCAAATTCCAGGCACCGTAGAGAGCTATTGTGTGGATGAGCGAGGGAGCAAGATGGAGGCGACCGAAGAGCATTGGCTGGAGACATATCTGTGCAGTGTGCTACGCGCATACTCGTACGCAGACAACGGGTCAGGAGACACAATCAAGCGCATCATTGGCGTGCGCCGGTTTAACCCCATCACGAGCACAGATCAGGAGCAGCGTTTCTTGGATGCAGCTGAGCGTCTCTTCTTCAGTGGTATGTTGGCCTCACGAGACAGTAAGACCCACGCTGACACTAAACAGGTTGGCAACTTGGCTCCGACCCCGAGATCCAGGTTCCTAATTTGGTCTCAAATCATCTTACTTCCGGCATCCTGAGCTACATCAAGATCTCAGGTCGCTTTGCTTCTGGCATCAATCTGTTTGAGAAGCTGAGGGCAAGAGACCCAGAAATCTCCTCTTTACTCGCGCGCGTCTACCTTGCAGGCGACGAAGAGGTGAAAGCAGTGCAGCTGCTCCACTCTGCTGTTCAGGAACTGCCAATGGATTACTCGTTGTTGGACTGCCAGGCAGACTTTTGCAACAAGAAAGGGAGGAGCGACCTTGCACTCGACATCGCAAAGCGAGGTGTCATAGCAGCTCCCAGCGAGTTTAACACATGGGCCAGGCTGGCAGAAGTATACGTGGGACAAGAGCAATGGGAGCTTGCTCTTCTCACTCTCAACTCATGCCCCATGTTCACATACCAGGATAAAGATGCACCAAGGCTACCCGAACCGTCAAGAGTCTCGCTACCTTTGGCACCAGAAACTCTTTGTGATGAAATCGACGATGCCGGTGCTGCACCAGAGGTCGACATGGTGCATCCGACTCTGAGGAGACTGGCCGCTGGAAATTACAAGGGTACATTCCACAAGGCATACATGCTCCTCACCCAGATCACAAAGAAGATCGGATGGGACCAACTTCTGAAAACTAGAAGTCAAGTGTTTGTCATGGAAGAAGAATACAGAGCGGAGAAGCAGACCGCGCCAACAGAGAAGAACCGCAACGCCAGCACGACTGCCCTCCACAGCACCGAAAATCTGCAATCAAACGGTCACGGCGAGCCTGAGGCAACGTCAGATGATGGCGAGGAGCCGCAAGAAGACGGCGAGCCTTCATCGGCTGCGTCCCTTGACCCGGACGTTTCCAAGCCCGACACAACTATCACCGTCCGATCCGCCACCGACACGCCTCAACCCGTCGACCCCTCTCATCAGGACTACACGCAATTCCAACACAAACGCCTCTGCGAGCGCTGGCTAGACAACCTCTTCATGGTTTTGTACGAAGATCTGCGCATCTATACCATCTGGCGAACCGAAACTGCACAGTACCGTCAGCAGCAACTCGCGTACAAGAAGAATGCCGAGGAATGGGAAATCCTTGGTGACCTTGCCGAGCGCCTGCACCACCCCGATGAGGCAATTGAGGCCTGGCAGTCATGCTTGAGCATGCGCTTCAGCCCAAAGGCAATGCGCGGCGTGCTGGGCCTGTATGAGAAGCACGGTGACCACAGAGGGACGCTGGGCGCGCTGATCAGACTCGTCGCGTGGCAGTACAGGTGGTACTCCGAGGTAAGTCAAAGAGGACCGCATGCAATTGATATCCCTTCGAACTCGAGCTAACTTCCCTACAGTTCTCTCCCGACCTCTTGTACGCGATCCGAAAACTCATCGAGGAAGAAGGCGCAGTCAAAGTCCGCAGCATTATTCAAGCTACGAGCCTCCCGCAGCACATCCTGGACCTAACGCACCAATATGCTGCACTCTGTGCGGCCTTCAAGAGTGACGGTACCGAGGGCTGAGCGGATTGTCCATTCCCAACTTACCGAGAACATGAGGATCTCGAATTCATGCCGTTCGAGACTCACGGACTCTGAAAGGGTCTGTTGAACCTCGCAGGCGCAGACGCCCCGGTACTTTGCATCAGTGGGTCTGCATGAAAGCGTAACGCATTTTTCTTTCTGATGAGCGATGCTAGTACCTCGACCCTTTTTCTCAATACCTAGCTAGACCGTTTGCCCCAACACCATACCCAACCCCAGTGTACAAGCAAGAGACCGATCCATCAACCAGTCTGAACAGTCCTTCGGAGCGCCTGTTGTTCGCACCCCTTTCCACTCGCGTATCGTCTCCCATTTTGATCCTCGTCTTACTTCCGTGCCACTGACGCCTTGACATGCGCGAATCTGCACTCACCCTTCTCAGCACCAGCAGCAGCCGAGAAGCAATCCAAGCAAATCCCCCAAAGACGCTCCCGATGCAACTTCCGCACCAGCGTCAACTGCTCCCTGAAAGTCTCCACCAAAGGCAAGCAAAACTCGCAACTGTCGCAGTCGTCGCACTCCGGCTCCCTGAACCTCTCCACCGCCTCAATCAACTGCTCCGCTGTGCACTTTCCCCAAGCATTCGGCGGCCACAAGCCCGCATCCCTCAAAGCGCCCAGGTACAGCGTCGCCGCCTGCGAGTCGACAGCACACACCACAGGCTTGCCCGGTTCGCCGTCCGCCATCACCGGCATGTCGCCAGGGTCCGGATCCATGTCTCGCGGGGTGTCGATGTAGTGGTGCGATTCCCTGCCGAGCGCGATGGCGCACGGGTCGAGCAGCAAGTCGAGGTCTAGGCGCAGCGCGGCGAAGCACTCGGCTTGGCGCTGCTGGAGGGCGGATTTGATGCGCTTGACGCCGGCGGGAAGCTGTTGCTGCTGCTCTTCGCTGAGGGCGGCGGCGCTTCTCGGGGCGTGGCGCACGTAGCGGCCGGTGAAGCGGGCGAAGTAGGTGGCTTCGTCGAGCATGAACGCTGCTTGGATCATGAGCAGGGTTATTTCGGCGGCGGTGGCGGCGTTGGTGGTGCAAGAGGAATCGAGGCCGCTGAAAATGCGGTCGAACCATTGCGTGGTGGCGCGGGAGATGGCGTGAGTGCAGCGGTATTTGTTCGCGAGGACGCCAATGCGCATGAGCGCGTCTGGTTGGATGTAGGCTGGTAGGTGCCGGTGGCGGAAATGCAAGATGTAGAGTATGAGCAGCAAGGAGTCGCCGTCGTCTTCAGGGAGCGAGATCAGCTTGCCGGTGAGCGGTGAGGTAGGCGTCGCCGAGGTGGCTGAAGAGTCGGTTGCGGGTGGTTGTGGCACTACTGGCGCGGCGAGGGCGTCTTTGAAGACGGGGGAGGCCATGGATAAAACAGCTGACGAGCAGCGCAGGCCGGTACTGTCGCCATGTGTTAGTGAACGCATACGGAGACCGGCAGATGTGGGCACTCACGGTTTGTCTTCACCTTTCCATCTGCCTACGACGAGCAAAACATCGCCGTCGTCAATCACGTCGATGTTTTTCTCCGGCTTCATGGCCAGGGCGACATTCAGGTCGAGTGGCGATGGGGCGCTGCGACGTCGCTTGGGCTCGCGGCCTTCGGTTGGTTCTGCCATGTTGTTGAAGACGAGCGTGTTTGGTGAGTGAGGTCGCTTGGTCATGAGGTGAGGTGAGGTGACGAGTGGACTGCGATTCGACGTTAGGGAGCTTGATTGGGTGGGATGTTTGTTGTTTGTGACACCTTGTTGTTTTCCCGCCTCCTTTCTCTCGCCACACATGACAGCAGTCATGGCACCCTCGAGGTCATCTTTTCGCACGCTTTCACGTTAGATTCCACGCACGCGGGGAGAATGTGGCCTCGACGGCAATGCGACTGCATTCAATTGAAAGCATTATTAGCCGTTGAGACGCATACATATTTTCCATTTACAACGACTAGCAAGATCATCAATTGCTTCGTACAATACATTACAGTCTCTCGCTCGAAAAGTCTCAGGCAACAATCAACCCTCACTCTTGTTTAATGTCATTAATATCAGCTTCACCCTTCTCGTCCCCTGCCTTGTCCACCCATCCCTCTCCCCTCATGACACCCATGCCTTTCCTCAAAGCAGGGCCCTTGATCGCCGCAGGCCTTGCTTCGTAGACAGCATTCAGCAGCGCCAGACTCGCCACAAACACCAGAACGTCGCCATCCTTGACGCCCTTCCACCACCCTCTCTTCCTGCCGACCTTCCAAATACTGTCAATAGACAGCCTCAGACTGTACAGGAAGTTGCCGCGCTCGCCGTTCCTTGCCACGTAGGCCCAAAGACCTCCAAGGAATCCTCCAAGGAACCAGCGTTGTGTGGGAAGCATGGCTCGAGGCAGGAAGTTGTTGAAGAGACAGATGGAACCCCACGATGTGCCTATGGCGCCCGTGATGAACAGGCTCATGCGGAGGATTCGTGCGGCTAGGCGGTTGAGGAAGGGCATGGGGCTTTTGAGGAGGGATTTGTAGGCCAGCATGGCGAAGGCTCCGTAGATCAGAGTGAAGAAGCGGGCGACGGAGGGGAAGCTTCGTAGGAAGTACTTGAGGTATGTGCGCGTGCAGCTTGGGTCTTTCGGGTGGAGCACCGCGCAGCTGGTGTGTGTAATCAGCGGATGGGCTGAAGAGGTAAGTGGACTCATCCTCGCGAGTGAGGGAGGGAGAGTCTCCTTGCCCGGGAATAAGATGGGGGATACGAAAGCGGGCCATTTAAGCTTGCTAAGGCCGGCGAGAGCATCCACGATGTCGAAAGTAGCCGGCCAAGACCTGCTGGCAGGATAATCTGCGGGTCGTGTCTGAATGTATTCAGGGCTCTGTCGTAAGATGAACTTGCCATAGCTCTCTGGGAAGCAGTCTCGGTCTAGAACGAAAGCGTGCAACAGCTGCCCGCAAGCAAAAGGCATAATCAGCCAACTGCCGAACCACCATGGCTTGCCATTACGCCAGAAATATCCAGACTCCGAGAGAGCATTGTAGCCAAACTCCAGACTTCGTGAGAATGTGTAGATGGCGATAGTGATCCTCAACTGGTCCGCAGGGCTTGCACCGAGGCAGAGGCCTGCTAGGGACGAGCCGACCGCAGGCGCATACTTCGATGTGAGCATCCGTGCCAGTGAGGGATTACGCTCTCGCCAGGGCTCAGCGGAACTCTCGAGCAGTGACGCTCGCAAACGACGGAAGAAACGATGGAGTAGCCGGTGGAACAAGAGAATCGTAGAAAGTGACAGCGCCAGTCGAGCATTAGGATGGCGATGTGCCACGGCGTTTGACTTGGGCCTGCAGAATCATGGGTCAGTATGCATGTTCGACACTCGCATGCTGTCTGATACGTACTGTGATCCTCCCCTGCGACTCGCAAGCTGGTGTGAAATGATCTCCCATCCCTTCAAACCCGAGTATGCAGCAACGAAGACCCGCATTGCCGCCCGGAAAGCCGCAACATTGTAATCGCCCGCCTCGCTCGTACTCTTTGTGATCTTCTCATACCGGGGCGGCTTCGGCGTCCTCTTCTGCACTCGTTCTGGAGCACGCGATATGAGGTACTGGTGCAGCAGTTCGTATTCCCGCGGACTGATGGTGTATCGCAGCGCCGTGCGCGTAATGGGGTCGAGCGGACGTCTGGGAAGTCCGTTCGAGTCGGAGGACGAGCGACTGTCATCGCTGACAGGCCGTGGAGAGTCCATGACGGTGCCTGATGGGCATGTATACTATTCTGTCGACATGTGCTGTGTAAGAGGTCGAACGGAAGTCACACTACTATCGTGTTTACGACTTCCAGATTGGGCGTCTTGCGCTTGGAGGCTGGGAAATGAGCCGAGGTTGGTCATATTAAGACGATGCATGTAGCTTAAACATGTATTTCATTACCGGCGACACATGTAATTGTGTATCATACATGTGATATCGCGGATCAACTTTTGACACTGCCTTCATGTTGTCAATTGCGAATACCCAATACGATTCGTCGTCGCCCTCGCGAATTAGAGATTCGCCCGTTGTTTACATACAGCAAGACACCTGCTGTAGAAAACGTCCAAACTTTGTGTAGATGACACTTTAGAGCCCACCTTGCACGGAGTCCAGGTTCTTTCAACCCATTGAGTTCGACCTTGTCATCGCTATACAACCCTTCAATCTCAATCATTCACCGGCTAACAACTTGCTTATCAAACAAGGCAGGTTATTGCCCTTATACAGTCTGTATGTGCTCTACCGATTTCTATCTATCATGTTCCAAGTGCACCCGGGGTATCGAGTTTGCGCCGTATATCATGTGCTTTACTGGCGCCGTCCGAGTTTCGCAAGGAAAAGGAAGGAGAGTCCCATAAACTACCAACGCCTCGCTTGTCCAAAAGAACGCGATCAAACAAAAGAAAAGTCAAGACATGAGGCTGCCAGATGCCACTGGGGCGTCGTCAAATGTGACCATTGATCGGTCAATGGGTGGCGGATCTTGTCGGCCTGAGAGGTGTTCTCTCATTGGTATCGCCGTGTTCGCTGTCCTCTCCAACACGAATGTGAACTATTGAAGGCCGATGACGACGCTGTTGGTGCTCGTCGTCCACGTAGTGGAAAGGCGCTGCTACATGAACCTCGTGCTGGGGCCCACTCTTGCGTTGGGAGATGAAGAAGGCCTGTACCACGCCAATGAGCGCGACCGCTGTGCTGGCCCACCAAGCGAGAGCGGTCAGATCGATCTGGATACCAACACCATATAGGTAACCTGCGATGGGTGCAGCCATTGTGCGACACGCGGCTCCAGTCGAGGCGGCCAAGCCGTTGATCTTGCCGAGACAACTTGGCGCCGGCGATGCTTCCTTGATGAGGATCAGAAGCACTGGGTAGGCGACGATTGAAGTGAGGTTGCGTACTGTCAGGCAAGCGTAGATCCCTGGGTAAAGGAGGTTCTGCGGCAGGAAGACCAGCCAGGGAACAATGAAGTAGGCGATTGGGTGAGCGATTGTAACAGCAATAAACGTTCTCCAGATACCAAGGTAGCTGGCCATCAATGGAAAGACGACTCCTTGGATGAAAAGAGCAATGAGTCCTTGAACGGTCATGATAACGCCAACGTCTTTGGTGCTCAAACCAAGGCCGCCAGCGAGCGAACCTGGTTGGTAATCGCTGTCCATCATATGTGTGCCATCGGGAGGCACGCGCTCGTCCTGGAAGAAGATTGGGAGAAGGTGGTCGTAGGTCATACTGTGGTACGTGAATATTCCAAGAGCGACGGTCAGCAGGATGACGCGTTTGGTGAACGTCTTTTCGTTGACGCTGGGAGCTCTGCTCGTCCCATCGGCTTTGACGTTCCAATCCTCTTCGATCGCTGATTCCTCCACATGGGCAAAGGTGCCGTAGCTCTCGTGCTCGATGTTGGCGCCTGCGCCTGTGGATGTGGGTTGCGCCGGGAAAAGCGGTCTGCCTGTGGAGATGCTCTGCCTGTGAGGGATGTCCGCAGCGCGTGGTGGCTGCTTGTCTGGGTGTGTTTCCTCCATGAATATCCACGCTGCCACGACAGAGAGCACCATCAGCGCAGAGCAGATCAGGTTTGGTAGCAGGTAGGGAAAGCGGCCGAAGATTCCGCCTGTAGAGAAATGATCGGGGAAGTTCTTCGCTGGGTCCGAGAAAACGCCACCAATGGATGGTCCCACGATGGTGCCTACTGACCAGACAAAGGGCATGACCGCATACGCTTTTGCTACGAGTCGTCAGTATGCTTGTAGAATCATTCTCCTGGTTATACCTACGCTCGTGTTTGGGATTCGTGATCATCTCTCCAACCATGGTTTGGATGACACCCATGTTGCCGTTCAATGCACCACCAAGAGCTCTGCCGATCAGTGCCATCCAGAAGTTGGTGCTGAACCCAACAGACAGCAGGGAAACGATAGTGCCTAAGCATCCGATTAGAACCACAGGCTTCCTCCCTAGTCTGTCAGAGAGAGCGCCCCAGAAGACAGAAGAACAAGCCTCCGCAAGGGCGAAGGCTGCGATAAGAATTCCCGCATAGAAAGAAGCATCACTCTTGTTACCGATCTCGAAGTGCAAGACGAGCTTCCACGCATACGGGAATATGGATGTAATCGCAATCGGTTCCGCGACCCGTACAAGCGCTGTTTGGGTGATTAGCTGAGACGCTGGCGACGTGGACCAAGAGGCATGTTGACTGACCTAGCAGGAAAAGCTGCGCAGTGGGAAACTTGTCGGGGTCTCGAGGGGAGGATCCTTGGTGCGTAAGTACCATATCCGGTGAGTCCTGGTTCAAATATTTACGATGCGTCCAGCCAAGCACACCGTATTTCTCCGATGCTATCGGACTGATGTTTTAAGAAGTGGCAATATTGAGGCAACCAGCGGTGATGGGGTGTCGAGTATGGTGCTGCAGACCAATACCGACGTGAATGATACAATGAGACGGCTTGCAGTGAGTAGTAAATACAGAAAGTGGGCGGTGAAGAGTGAAGTTGGGAATTGGAAGGCGATAGCACGAGTGCGGAGAAGAAGAAGAGCACACTTGAAGAGAAGGTTCATCAAATGGGAACCTTGGAAGGAAACGGGCAGCCGCTGCCGATCGCATCTCGGCATGATGCAAATTTGTGTCCTCGTTGTTGACATGGCAAATGCCTTCAAATCCCATGCTGTACAACACTGCCTTGCCAATCGGATTGGCCGTACTTGAATACGGCCAGCCAGGTATGAGCTATCACGGCTTTTCCATCCTTTCTTTCACTGAACATTATTGCCACATCGTTAGGAGCACGTGAGGAAAGACACTTGACGCCAATCCCCCAGAAAGCCTAAATGCTGCAGGTCCACACGGCCCGTCAAACGAGCGGCCGTTAGCGTCCGCCCTGCGTTTCCGATACATACATGTACCGACTTGCTGTGTTGTCACGTCTCAGACCGTCTTATTACTATTCAACATGCAGGGAACCATTACAATGTCGCTGGATTCTGGGTGGCGAGAATGAGCATTCGTGGTTTTTCCAGCAAATGCCACTCGACCCGCACTCGAACAAAAGGCCGAGAGTCTTTGTCGATGCTTACTGCGTTTGCTTGCTATTCTTGGTTCTACAGGATGGAAAACACTGAGGTCTAGCTCGAAGAAATCCACAATCAATAATTTTATGATCAGAAAGTGGGAAGAGATGAACAAAGCTCTGACTACGGAGTTGTATTGTCTCTACGTCAATAATTATCTTCCTACTACCACTACATGAGTTGATCGAATGCATGAGGATGAACCCTGTCGAACGAGTACTGTCCGCTCAGTGTATTGCTTATCAAGACATCAACAGGAACGACTAATAGCATACCCTGATGTATGCGGATATGACAAGCCGCGAGCCTGTAAAGGTCACAAATCCACAGTACACCCATCTCGCAAAAAGATACTCCGTGTCACGACTGGCCTCGCGTTCGAGTCTGTTCCCGAGTACGTCTAGAGTGCCAGCAGCAGTGCATATGTCGAGATGATCACTCGTTGTGCATATGTATACAAGGATAAAGTCGCTGCTTGGAGACAAGGTATTCTCGCACTTCAGCATCGTCAGCTCCTCATTCGAATTGTCCTAGAGTCCACCAGCAATCGAAAATGTATGTGACATCCATTTGAAAGCCTGCCAACATGGCAGCATATCTCATGTCAGCCAAAGCGAGACCACTCCAAGTCGCCTCAGCACCATACAGCTCACCGAGACCGGGCCATATCAATGTCCGATTTCACGACGTAGCAGTCACCCCATAGATCGCATGAAGCAAGAGACGGGTGACTTCCTCTACGGGTCCCTCGATACCCGGCAATACTTGGGATCGATCTCGCAGGCCCGATCGTCGAAGTTGGCAAAGCCGTCACACTCTTCAAGTCGGCGATAGGGTGCTTGGGTTCGCCAACGGCGTGGACAAACTGCGCAACAATCCGGCCGAATGTGCGTTCCAGTTGTACACGGTATTGGCATCCAGCATACCGGACACGATGAGCTACGAGCAAGCTGCGGCGATCCCTCTCGGAGCTGGGACAGCGGCATTTGGCTCGTACGAAAAGACCAGCTGGGTCTACCATGCCCGTCACTGAAGCCGAACCCAACTGGCAAGGCGCCCATCACATGGAGTGGTTCTACCATCGTGGGCTGCAACGCATTCCAGTTGGCGAAGGCTTCTGGCTTTGAGGTCGTGGCAAACCAGCTCGCCTCGCGACTTTTGACTTGTGCACAACCCTCGGGGCCAGCCATGTGATTGTTTACAACAGCAAGATTGTGGTCGAGGACATGGTCGCCGTTCTGGAAGGCAAAGCGTAACGTGGTGCCGTGGTCGTCGGCGATGGTGATGCAGAAAAATGCTCCTCAGTGATGGCGAACGTCAAGTGTGACAAGAAGTTCGTGTTCATGGTCTCGTACCCGATGCCCAGGTCTGAGCCGAAGCGGTTTGCGACTTTCCACATGATCGTCTGTTTCATCTCATGGAACGTGCGCTGGTGGGTGAAGTCCAAGTTACAAGAAGTTGGAAGCAAGTCCGTATTTGGCAGTTCCATGGTCTACAACGAAATCAGCCTTGCATTGTTCGAACAATACTTGTCTGATGCTATGGCTGAAGGGAAATCTGTAGCGGCGCCGTAACCTTGTGTTGTGGGAGTTGGGCTGGACAAGGATCAGGAAGCTTCTAATACGCAGAAAGTCGGCAATAGAACACTTTTGTGTTGTTATGAGTTATCTCGATGTATGATCTTGCGGGTTTCACACGCACGTGTGCTGGTCCATCCATCCATGGATGTTCCTCGAAAAAATACTTGTGATCACGTGCAATTGAGTGGCCCGTTGCAGGGCTCCCATCAGCAATTTTCCGTGGAGATTCTCTGAGGCACAGTGGAATGCAATCTTATCGACCGAGCGCGATAATTTGACATGCGAAAGATTTTCCGATTGATACCTGAATGTTGAAATTATTGTAGCCGCATAGTTATGCTTCCTTGTTCGCCTCCAAAGCTTTGGAGTCGACGTTCTAAGCGGGAGTAGCCGTTGAAACCCACGCTTGGCGTTTTCAATTGTGCGAACGGCGGGAAATTCGAGCGAGAGAAGCGCATCTCGAACCTCACGACGACCAGCCGCCCAACGACGCCCGCGCGAACGACCTTCCGACACACCTCTTCGTCACACATCCGCACAAAATGGCGTCCGTTCAGTCTGTCCAGTGCTTCGGCAAGAAGAAGACCGCCACTGCTGTCGCACACTGCAAGCAGGGCAAGGGCCTCATCAAGGTCAACGGCC
>Ga0265797_10000897_pt1 | contig 53542 bp, 43 predicted proteins | sample P2T30metagenome_FD_192433 | JGI IMG/M metagenome (GOLD analysis project Ga0265797, IMG submission 192433) | Plant litter microbial communities from East Loma Ridge, Irvine, California - P2 T30 | ecosystem: Environmental > Terrestrial > Plant litter > Unclassified | place: USA: California...
AACAGTTTTTCTTGACACCAAGGATCGGACTGTATCGCCTTCTGCCATTGATGATTGACCCTTTGGGCGAGTAGTAGTGTTTTCTGGTCCAGGTGTTGAAGAATGCAGTCTAGCAATTCAGCCGTGCTCAGCACTGCTAGCATCGCCATGACTATATCTATCCATATGCTGATGGTTGTAGGATTTTGATGGGTTTATCTGGATGCCTGGACGGCTGTTGAGGCTGAGTCGTCGTCTTCACGCCGCTTCGGCTTGCACGGACGCTCTTCCCGTCTGGCTTGCGTCGTTGCCAACTACACCATCCGAACAACACCCGCCTACGTACCTATCCATACCAATGCAGCCTCTCGCGACTGGCGCGCAACGGTAGCAGCAATACCAAACTCTCAAATCTGAACCGGACCTCTACCTGTACACTATCCCGCTGCCGACATGACGACCACTCCTCCGCCGGTCGAGGACCAGGCGCGGCTGCTGGAGGATGCCTTGGCCGTTGTCAGACAGCAGACGGTCATGATGCGCCGCTGCTTGGAGACACCAGGAAAGCTCATGGATGCGCTCAAGTGCAGGTAGGACCGTCCATTGCCTCAAGAAGTGGTATGCGACAACCATAACTGACCCGTCTCGAAGCTCAACCCTCGTTTCCGAGCTGCGAACCAGCAACCTTGGACCGAAGCAATACTACGAGCTGTACATGTCCGTATTCGACGCCCTGCGACACCTTTCTGTTTACCTACGCGACTCGCATCCGGACAATCATCTCGCCGATCTGTACGAACTTGTGCAATACGCTGGCAACATCGTTCCCCGACTTTACCTCATGATCACTGTTGGAACGGTATACATGGGCATTGAGGGTGCGCCGGTCAAAGAAATTATGAAGGACATGATGGAGATGAGCAGAGGTGTACAGCACCCTGTGCGCGGCCTGTTTCTGCGGTACTACTTGAGCGGCCAAGCACGGGACTACCTTCCTCAAGGAGCAGGAGACGGACCCGAAGGCAACATGCAAGACAGCATATCATTTGTCCTCACTAACTTTGTGGAAATGAACAAGCTGTGGGTACGACTTCAGCACCAAGGACACTCGCGAGAAAGAGAGCAAAGGACCAGGGAAAGGCAAGAGCTGCAACTTCTGGTTGGAAGCAATCTCGTGAGACTGAGCCAGCTGGTGGATCTGGAGAGCTACAAGAATGTGATACTCCACCCGCTGCTCGAGCAGGTGGTCCAATGTCGCGACGTACTGGCTCAGGAATATCTGCTCGAAGTGGTCACTCAAGTCTTCCCGGACGAATTCCACCTGCACACTCTGGATCAATTCCTCTCGGCCACAGCTAGACTCAACCCTCATGTCAACGTCAAGAGCATTGTTATTGGCTTGATGGACCGATTATCGGCATATGCCGCCCGCGAGGCCGAGACTGAGGGATCAGAAAACAAGCAGGCCAATGAGCAGGAGGCTGTTGCTGCGCTGTTGGAGAAGCTCAAGGTCACAAAAGATGATGCGGATTCGAGCAGTACAAAATCAGCCCAGAACGGCGAGGCCACGAATGGTGAGAACGGCGAATCAACGGAAGAGTCGGCGTCCGTCGCAGAAACACTCGTTGAGCCACCCTCACAAACCGCAGACATGGAGGCCTCCTCAGATGGCGAGACTAAAAAGTCCAGGGGAATTCCAGACAACATTAAGCTGTTTGAGATCTTCCATGAACAGGTCATCAACCTGGTCAGCATGCAACGACTGCCAATACAGGATATCACAGCCTTGCTTGTGTCGCTGGCCAACCTCGCCCTGAGCATCTACCCCGAACGCCTGGACTACGTCGACCAGGTGCTACAGTATGCCACCAAGGAAGTTGCACGCTTCACCAACTCCGCCGATCTTCACTCCCAAGCATCACAATCCAACCTTCTCAGTCTGCTTATGGCTCCAGTACGAGCCTACTTTTCTCTTTTCACCGCGTTGGCATTGCCAAACTTCGTGCCACTATTCCACCAACAATCATACCCCACGCGTCGTGCGGTCGCAGGCGAGCTCGCACGAAGCCTTCTTCGTAATGAGACCAAGATTGTAACGCCGGAAAACCTGGACGGCGTGCTCTCGGTCTTGTCCGTTCTTATCAAGGAAGGCATGCAGACACCGAACAGCTACCCTGGCGGACCCATGCGCAGAGGAGCCGTGGAGACCGAAGAGACAGTCGAGGAGCAAGGCTGGCTTGCAAGGATCGTCCACCTCATTCGTGCTCCTGACAACACCACTCAATTCCAGCTCTTGCAAAAGACGCGAACAGCGTTCGCCGAAGGCAATGAGCGGACAAAGTACACCACCCCAGCGCTCGTGACGCAATCGCTCAAACTCGCTCGCAACTTCAAGCGACGCGAACACCTCTCCAGCGATGACTTCGCCACGCAATCATCGGCCTTGTACAAGTTCATCCACACATCACTCAATTCCCTCTACACGCGGGTGTCGACATCAGGCGTCCCAGACCTCGTGCTCCGCCTCTTTGTCGCCGCCGGTCAGGTTGCCGCTCAATGTGACAACGAGGACATCGCCTATGAGTTCTTCGCATCAGCATTCACGACATACGAGGAAGCTATCAGCGACTCAAGGAGCCAGTTCCAGGCCATCTGTATTATTGGTGGTGCTCTATCATGCTGCAACGAGAAATTCAGTCGAGAGAACTACGACACACTCATCACGAAAGCAGCCCTGCACGGAAGCAAGCTGCTCAAGAAACCAGACCAATGCCGCGCAGTATACCTGGCCAGCCATCTCTGGTGGGCAGTCGAGAAGGGCGAGCGACAAGACGACCAGAAGGAGGTAAGCGTGTTCCCACCCAACAACGCATCGAATCATGCTAACACATTCACAGTCCTACCGCGACGGCAAGCGCGTCCTCGAATGCCTGCAGCGCGCCCTCCGCGTCGCCGACGCCTGCATGGACACGGCCGTCAGCGTCGAGCTGTTTGTCGAGATCCTCAACCGCTACGTCTACTACTTCGACCAGGAGAACGACGCCGTGACCACAAAGTACATCAACGGCCTGATAGAGCTGATCCAGAGCAACCTCAACACGACCGAGAATGTTAGTGGCCTCGAGAGCCCGCGGAAACACTTTGAGAGGACGCTGCAGTATATCGAGGCGAGGGAGTATGAGGGCGTGGAGGTTAGGCCCAAGGGTTCATGATTGAGTGAGACTTTGGAGGGGGTTGTTGGTGTTGTTGTAGTTTTTTGCGAAGAGTTGATATGTGTTGAGTTGGGAGAGAGAAGAGGAAGTGAGCGTGCATGTCCTTCTCTGTATACAAAAAATTTCATTCTTGACAATTCCTTCAGGCAGTGTGCCGTATTGTTGTGTCTTTCTTCGTCTCCGTTTCCTTGCCCATCGTTCACGAACAAGAGTATGTTGGTCGTTCTCTAGAGACTGAACCGCAGAGGAGTGTGTAAGTAGGTATGCAAGATAGACCATGAATACGGACCCCTTTTACATATGTTATGTCATGATGACTGTGTATTGTATTATATGCAACCATGACATCCCAGCTATATACCAGAAGATGTAAAAATGGAAACAACCAAATGTGAAAGAAAGCGGCAGATCGCTTAAGATGAAGGCGTGAAGATCAAATAGCCGCAGATTAAAAGACTCCAATATAAATCTAGATCCCTGTCGAAGCGGCTTCTTCGAACTAGACTAGGTAGGGTTTGGGTTCTTTAGGGGACTTTGTGTGGAAAGAAAGAAAGAGAAGCAAAAGCCAACCTACGAATCCACACAGGAACCGGTTGGCCCGCAAAAAAATATGAATAATCCCCGAATGTGGACATGGCTTTCTTTCGCTTCTGTAGTTACTAGTACCCTGTTGGTTAGGGTACATAGTGTGGTAGGGTTCGGTCGGCAATTGTATGCATTCGTAAGGTTTCTCCGCTCTGGACTTCTTCGATATCGGATTTGTTACAACATACAAGATGGGGGAATCATTGACAGCTCAGCGGAAAGGATATGAGTAAGTGTTGTTTTCATTCATTATAAAAAACTGTTTCGAAAGTTGCCGGCCGTTATGTGAAAGTCTTACTTTTTGTTCCCCCTTTTGCCACGCACGCCGCCGCCAACGCCCGACGACAACCCATGCAAATAATGCCATGCAAACGCCAAGTCAGAAAGCGGATTTCGCGAAGTCGGGAAAATCCTCTGATGACGACTCTGTGGACTCTCAATCCTGGATAGAACCTGAAGGCCGCAGGGATGTCTGCGCTTTCACGTCGGGGAGCGCTTCTTGACTCTTGAGGGAGGACCCTGTGTTCTCTCTCTCGCGGGCCAGGTCGGAGTTTTTGAGCCTCTGCGTGGATGTTTGACTCGATCAGGCGACTGGACTTGTGTGTGTGTGTGTCCGTAGTCGGAAGTCGTGCCTCTTGCTGGGCTTTGACTGGGTTTTGTACTGCACGGCGTTTTGACCTGCCGCAGAGTGTGATGCTGCGGTCCTTTGTGAGTCGGAAGGAAAAGTGGCGGATCCAAGACTTCGCTTGCTGGAGAAAGTGGGCCGGTTTTGCGGCGGAAAAAAAGATAGCAGGCGAGGGTATATGTCGTAGATCCCTAATTTGTCTGAGCTTTTGTGCGATTCATCTGCATGAAGATGGTGTTCGTTTTACAAGAAGCAGCCGACGAGGAAGGCGGTGGCAACAACGGTCATGGCGTAGCGAGCCGGAGCGCCGATTGCACTGGCACCGCTGCTAGAAGAGCCGCCTTTCCCTGAAGTAGTCGCAGTAGCAGTGGCCGTGACACTGGAAGGCGCATCTGCCCATGGCATCGTGGTGGCGGTGTGCATGACTGTCAGTTGGCCACCGATTTCAGTGGTCCAGGTGGTGGATTGGACGTAAACCTCCTCGACGTCGACGTCGCTGGCTCCCTCGATTCCACACAAAGTGGATCCGGCCAATTCCGACTTCTTGAAGAGCACCACAGGCTCACCGTCGCTGACCCAGACCTCGATGCAGCCGTTGCCTTGGACCGTGTTGGACTTGCAGGCCACGATGTCGAAGAGTTCGTCGTTTGCTGAGTAGCCGTGGGATTTGGTGTCGCAAAGTTCGACTTTGAAGTCGCTTGCGTCGGCGCCTTGATTGTTCAATACTGTGATGACTTTGGGAGCGTTTGCGGCGCCCTTTGCGAACGCAATCGTTCCGGTACCGACATCGATTGTGGAGCTTTCGGTGGTGAGATAGCCGGGGAAGTTGCGCGAGACGTGGCGGCGGAAGAGGTTCAAGCTGGCAATCAGCTTGTAGAGGACCGCGTCCTGGTTGTATGAGTATTCCCACAGGGCAGCGCGGTTGGTGTATGGCTCGGTGCCACCGTCGAGGTGCTGCTCTTGGCCGTAGTAGATGACTGGGATTCCGTCGTGGCTCATGATGTATGTGACGACGTTCTGCGCGGCAGCCAAATCTTGAGTCTTGTTTGCAAAGCGGACAACATCGTGGTTCTCAGCAAAGTTGCCGAGCGTGGTGACATTTGTGCATTTCGCGCTGATGTCTTTGATGGTGTCGGCCAGATTTTGCATGCTTCCTGCAGGTCCTTCGAAGGCGTAGGTCAACTGGAAGTAGAGCGGGTAGTTGAGGATACTTCCGATTGTTTCGCTGTATTCGCATGCGATGTCGACGTGTTCAGTGTATGTCTCGCCGGTTGCAAAGATGTCTGCGGAGTCCATGAAGCTGGTGAAGAATTCGGACGGGACGTTCATGGCAGCATCGATACGAAGGCCATCAATTCCGTACTTCCAGATCTGATTCCTGATCCACAACGCCAGCATGTCCCGGACTTCGTCACTCTCGGTGTCGAGGTCCGCGAGCAGCGCGCCTGCACCACCAAGCCAGCAGTTTTGGAGGTTCTCGAGGTCGTCGTCGTCGTATCCGTTTTTACAGTAAGGGTGGTAGTATTTCTCCTCATTAAAGGGATGCATGATTGAATAGTCGAGGTCATCTCTTGGAGGTCCAGGAATAGCCATGTGGTTGACGACAATGTCAAGCATCACCAGCATGCCTCGTCGGTGGATTTCAGCGATGAGTTCGTTAAGGTCGTCTTCGGATCCGAAAGCGAGGTTGATTTCGTAGAGACTCTGTTGCCAGTAACCGGGATAACCTTCACCATCGGAGGTCCAGTCGGGCATGTTGGCCACGATCGGTGAAATCCAGATAGCGTCAAAGTTCATGCCCTGGATGTAGTCCAGGTGTTCGTAGATGCCGCGCCATGTGCCGCCGCAGTGGATGCCGATTGTGGGATCACATTTCTTGACATCTTTGCCTTCTGGGATAGCGAAGCGGTCGGTTAGGACTTGGTAGATTGTGCGATTCCGCCATTGTTCGGCGTCCATGTTTGCCATGGCGAGACATGGTAGAAGCGAATGTAAAGCCAATAGCTGTATTGCCCAAGTAAGGAAAGTCATGGCTGGATGAGGGGCAGTTCAGCCAGGCTGCGGTGTGCGTTGCGAGAAGGAAATGAATGTAACGGAAAAGTAAAGGAGTGACAGCCAGAGGCGTTGGAAAGGAAGGACAGCGGCGTCGATCACGGAGGATGGCAAGAAGATGTCTTACAGTGGACGCGGCCTGCTATAGTAGTACTGTAGACTACGAGCAGCACGGGTGGGCGGGAAGGGGCCATAGGGCCATGTGAAAGGACAGACGGGCGAATCATGGAGGCGGAAGCAACGGCATCTCTCACGACAGTGCCGGCCTAAATTGAAATGGCAAGCGTGGCAAGGTGTAGGGGGCAGAGGGAGTCTGCCCTCTCGCTGCCACAAGCGCCTATGTCACGCCGTTTTTGGCCATGAGCGGCATATCAGCGCGACCTAAGTGGCAGAACAAAAGCGACTAGGCTCGTGTTTGCGTACGCGGTCGCGCGGTCGCGCGGTCTCCCGGCATGGCCGCCGGACGGGGGCATCTTAAAGACATTAATAGTGCAAGGAAGAGGGAGTTTCTCCCTCGCCTCAATCCTGGATTCCTGGGGCAGCGCAAGATTTGACATGTTCGCACCCACCAAGGCATCCACTGCTCGAGCTTGCTAAGGAGAATACAGCCCTGACTTTCTCAGTAGATTCAGGCTTAGATAAGCGCCTAGGGAGCTCCCTAGGCCTAGGGCTCATAGCACATAGGAGGGAGTTGATGGAGATTGTGCGAAAGGCACCGCCTTGTCGAGTTTGCCATGGTATGGCCATGTTGTACTCACTGTCAATCATCATCGTCATCATCATCAGGAACATCCTGAAATCTATTTTCGATGTTGAAAGCCTTCGAGAATAATTTCGAGGAGCTGGGTGGTGCGCGGGGGACCAGGGCGCGGAGATTGCTGACAAGTAGATCCTCCTTACAACGCTCTAAGGCTCCCTTTTGCTGCGCCTCCCCAGCCCGAACAGCCGAGCGACCGTTTGTGGCTCTCACCCCTGAAAGTCGCTTCTATTAAGATTCATTAGACCGCAGCTTGGCGAAAGCTTGGATTCATCATCATCTTCTTTGCCTTCTTCTTCATGGCGGGGAAACAGTCGTTTGCGGTGTAGCAATTGTAGGATACAGTCTGGTGTCAAAGTCTATCTAAATCCAACGGCGTTGGTGGAAACTCTGAAGTGCTGCTGGCGTAAGGCCAGACCCGACAGACCAATACCGTTACGCAGACTGCCGTGAGGTCGCGTGAGTGGCTGTTGTGCGTCACTCAAGTATATAGCGCTGCTCGTATCCTCGGCCATGCGAGATGGCTAGAAGCGCACGTCGGCTGAGCGTCAACGTCTCGTGGTCGTCTGGCGCGTGGCGTTTGCGATCTAAGGGCACAGAACGGAGGTTCTCCCATGTCTGCAATTCGGCCACGCCCAGAAGTTCCAGCCAGGAATGCCAAGGACAGTACATCTCGAACCTATGATGTGCAGGAACAAGGACAATGCGGAAAAACAAGGACAAATCAAAATAACAAAACTTTCCGGAGAACCCGCAAGTCGTAAACAATCCTGCGCTTTGTACGCTTCCGCAATCGCAGCTCGCATAAGTTTCTGCGGGCAAGCAGGTTGTGAGGGAAAGCCAGCCTGGAAGAGTGGCACATGCACTAACTGGTCCCTCACAAGTCCGCACGAGCTGTGTTCCTCTACACCACCGAGTAAGTTGCTCAGATCTTCACGCAGCAGTTGTAAAAGCCTGCGTGGCGACTGTCAGGCGGAGACATTAGACTCTGGTGATGCCGTCGACTCCAAGGCGGAACTGGCTTGGATGGTTTTGCGAGTTCCCATCGTACTGTGACATGAGCGCAGTGATATCTCGGAGAATCGACATCTCCTTACGCAAATACATGAGGCGCTGTGAGACCGACAACTCGTAGGCGGTATAGCCGATCCAGCACCCGAAACCCCCCTCGTAATTCAACGTGGAGACTGGTGGCAGAGGATGCGGTGGGAGAGACGCCGCGACGGTCTGCTGATACGTCAAGAGACTCGTCTCCTCAGCCGTGAGTACTTGCCTGTAATTTGCGAGCGATGGCAGGAGGTTCTGCGAAACCCAGATGGTCTGCGAGGCGCGAGGTCCGACCATTGGCGTCGATGACAGGCGAGTCCATCTGTTCCAATCGAAGGTACGCCTTGACGAAGCAGCTGCATCCGCGCGTGAGTACATGACGCTGCCTGGTCCGATGAAGACGGTGAGAGGATTCGATGGCGTCGAGGGAGCCTTTGAGGAGCTTGATGGAGGGGGAGCAAGGCCTGGGAAACGGAAAGACGTAGTGAGAGCTTGAGGAAATCTGCGGGGCAAGTCTCCGAGATAACGCATCTGGGAATTGAATGCGTTGTAAAGCGTCTGCTCGTCCCAGTTGTTCAGCCTAGCAATGTCACCACATCTGAGGCCCATCCAAAGTGCGCGCTTGGTGCACCCGTAGCCTTAACTCATGACGATGTTGAGCCTGTTCAGATTTTGGTGCGCGCCCATCATGCCCAAGTGTTGGTATTGCTCCCCATCGATATAGCAGGTCGCATCGAAGTAGCGAACTAGCTCAGCGAGTGGGTACAACTCCGCAAAGTAACGCCAGATGTTGCCGTTCAGGATGAGGGTAGTGGACCTGACTTGGTGTAACGTCAACATGGTGCCCAGCTGGTGCAGCGTGTCGCGGACATTCTCCCTCACTGCGGTAGTTCTGCCACTGATGCCCGTCGGATCGAAAACGAGGATCTTGCCGTGGTAGAACCTCGAGGAGGCCTCGATACCGATGTTGGCATGAACCTTGAAGGTGGGGAATTGCGGTAGGTCGGAGATCTTCTTGACGATGTAGACATCCCGGTCGTCGTTCGGGAGGACTAGATCGTAGACAGCGTTGCGAACTTCTCCCGGAAGTTGGTTCAATTGGTCGTTGTAAGTCTGTGTGAAGGAGGGCCTACAAAAGTCAATTACTACATACAAACCGAGGCATTACAGTTGACTTACAGGAAGGTCCGCGGGCCTTGAACGAGATGAGTGGGGTTGGTAGACCTGGCGAGGGATGTTAGCACCGCCTGCTCGACAACGTGGTTTGATTTTACAATGCAGTACTTACATGATGAGTGTTGCGCTGATCTGCTGGATGGATTCGAAGGCGTGGACCTAGGCTAGAACGTTGCTGTAGTTGTATGGTCGCTTTGGTGTTGTCGCGCTGGTTGAGTGGTGTTTTCTCGAGGCAGTGTGCGTGAGCAACTCTCAAGCGAACGAATCCGGCTCATTGCCGCAATCGACAAAGCTCGGCGGGTTGCACAAGAATGGGCAGCACCTAAGCGCTTCGGGGTCGAAAGGAAGAGTGAGAGCACTGTGCCAGGCGTCTGGCCGATTATGCAGACTCCCTTGCCATTGGTAGACCTGGGCGTCAGCTCCTATCGCGCATGACAAGCTACTTCCCCAGCTGGTTTGCTTCTCAATGACCACCAGGTTGGTCTCCAGATGCATTGAAACGACTTCTGAAAGCAGATCTTACCTAGGACAAAGCCGTACCAGAGAGCATGTCCTGCGGCGGCCACACGTAGTCGATCGCAGAACCAGAAGGCAGAAAACCATCTTGGGCAGCGGAAGAGGACCAGGCAAGCGTTAGCAGTGCGAGCAGTCCACAGCGGTCCGGCACCCTGCTGGTAATGCGGATGCGTCGACATGACTGTCGAAGATGAAGAGCATACGGAAGACACCCAGCAGTCAGGGTACCCCTCGGCGATCCAATGGCTCGGAGCTGGATACATTGCCGTCAGTAGCGGGGAATAAAGAGGCATACACGAGCCGAGAAGACCTCTCGTAGTGTTGTGGCCCAGAAGTACACTCGGGCAATTAACAACCGCCATTGAGGTCGGCAGTCAACGTAGACGGCTCCATAGCCACGCCACTCTCCGGAGGAATAGGAGCACGATAAGATATCCTGGACCTACAATTGTTACATCAGTACCCACAATACGGCGGAGAACGTGGAGCAGTAGCGTGGACATCTCCTGATGGCCAAGAGACTTCGCTTGCCAATGAGAAGATCGATAATGCCGAGGATAAGGGCAAGGCTTGTCGTAGATGGCAGTGTAGCCTGTCTCCTCTTTCCGACAGCAGTGTAGCACTGGACACATCGATGCATGAGTACGGCCGCCAGAGATGTAGTATCATCTGCGGCAATGGCTTTTGGGTTCGCAGCACTCGCCGCATGCTTGGCCAGGACATACTGTTGGGGTTACGCACGAACATAGTGCAGTCTTCTACGGTGTCGGACACGTCGACACGAGGTGCAAGACGGCAGTCGGCCATGAAGATTGCGCGGCGCTTCGATCAAGTTTGTGATAGTGGGTAGGTCGAGGATACTGGCGTCTGCAGCATGCTAGTCCATATCGGCCTGCCTTCTTGTAGGAACAGTGGTCGTGCCTTCGCTCGAAGACGCGAACACAGGCTCAACATCTCATGCGAGCCGTGATAGTTGGGCGGTGTGCTGTCGTCCGGGGCGCCGTTGGTCTTTGAGCCAGCAGTTTACTCAGGGCTGTCCATCAGTATTGAATGATGGCGACGCGAGTAAGCTCGAGTGGCTACGACCGTGTCGCCGCTGGGGCTTGGGACCGGCATATTTGCGCGAGTCGTTAGAAGAGCCGACGTGGACGCGATCGACAACGTGCCAGGCTTGTGACTCGACTTCAAGTACGTGCTGGAGCACCTGTCAGATGATAGAAGGAATGGACACAGCTTGGATGTGCGACGGTGATGAAATGACGATGCGGTTGTGTCGAGTCGTTGGATTGAACCTCGATGTCAGCTGGTCAGGTTGTTGTTGTTGGTTGTTGGCTTCGAGCGGGTTGCTCGGCCTTTGGCTTTCCCGAAGCCGACCTCCTCTCCTGACCACCACCACCCAAGGGACCTCACTTCCCAAAAACGTAATTCTACCAAAGACGCCAGACTGGGCGTTCAGTGACTCATATTTACTGTTCCAGTGTTGATCACTCTTACATCAGAAGCGGAGAGCCGGGGAAACTGGCCCATGGGTCGTTTCGAAGACAGCAGCGCCTCGATCATCAGAGCTTTGAGCCTCAAAGCACCGAAGTCTTCGAGTTCGCAACCGGGAGTTGTCCTTTAGTATTTGAGGCACATCTAACTTACAGACGCGCTTTACGAAAGCGAGATGAAAGGGCACCGATCTCACGAAAGCTCGTTCACATACAACACTAAACGGATCGAGGGTCCGAAGAAAAGCAAACATCGAGTACAGAAAAAGGAACACAACCTCACTTCTTCCACCTTCGCGACGCCTTCAACTTCCACCTCTCCGCTTGCTCAACGCGTTCTTCCCACGCGATGGTCTCCTCAGGAAACCTCATCCCCACAGGCAGTGACTCTGGATAATGATCATCTTCGAAATCCTCCCCGCTCACTTCCATTTCAGCACAGCCGAAACAGAATTCCTGGAAGCTGTAGAGCAACTCGTGGTCCTTCTTGATAACCTCGATGGGCCGCTGCATGGCAGCCAACTCGGCAGGCGTCGGGATCACAATTCCGGGTATGTCCACGATGTTGCTCCCGCCAGTCCTGAGATCTGGCTTCATTACGAAGCCGGCGGCTCCCAGCTCCTCCAAGTACGCCCGGGGCGTAACGTCTTCAAGCTCGACTCCGGGATCAAAGGTTATACCGTGGAACGTGACGAGCCTAGTCTCCACGGCAGGGTCCTTTGTGTAAACCGTCAATTCTCCCTCGACGTCCATGTAGCCGGTAAACATGTGCTCGCACGTGAGACCTGTGCTACTCGTGACCGCACGTGTACCTTCAAATCTCTTGACGACGCCTGCGGGGTTGGAGCCCTCCCATTCAAACCAGACGACCATTCTGTTGATCGGAGGTGCAGTCAAATACATGTTGAGCCATGGCCCTGCGGAGGACGCTGCTTCGCGGAGTTCCACAAGCTCTTTGCCCAACCAGCCTCTCTTTTGCTGCCATGCTTCCTTGTGATCGTGTACGGTGGTTATGTTTCTGACCATTCTCTCCCAGGCCGGCTGGTAACGAGGTACGGTCGGCTCGAAGACGCGCTCCGGTTCTATTAGCGGACAATCCGCCACTACTTTGAAGCGCTTGGCCATTGGTGGACCCTTGCCGTAGATAGAATAATATCTTTCCACTTCAGTGTCAGTCATGTCCATGAACTCGTAATCGTTGGCGGCTTTTTCCTCGTCGCTTTCCATGTACAGATAACCCGTCGGGAAATATCTGCTGATCTGCGTAGGTTCTCGATGGTAGTTAGCGGGCTGTCGTGTGGAAGGGCGATGAATCAGAGGTGTGATTGGATAGGGGTGAGACAAAACATACCCATGAACAGGCGACAGTACTGATCCTCTCCACTCGGGTCCAGGAAGAGCTTCTTGCGCAGCGTGGGCGACTCGAAGATGAACTTGCGCCAACCGCGACTGACCCCGGTGGCGAGGACGAGCTGGCGGTTCGTCATATGGCTGAGGATGCACTCGAACAGCTCAGGCGTGTTGTAGACGGCGTTGAAGGCGGCTTCGTGCTGGCGTAAAGCCGCGTCTACGGTCTCAACGCTGAGATTGAGCCACGAGAGACCATCATAGATCTCTTCGATCTAGTTTGACACGATCAGTACATTATTACGACTGGAGGAGTGGCTTGCAAAATGTTGCTTACCCTGGCAACGCGTGGATCAGCTGCTTGGAGGCGGCGAAGATTGTACTCAGAGCGATTGGGTTCTCGACGGAACTTCGACTTTCCGATCGAGGCAGCGGCGTGTCTGCAGGTGGGAGACAGCTTCTGCTTCTTTGCAGGCGGGGTTTGGTCGGCCATATTTGCGATGTTCGTAGCTTTCCTGTCTCGAGTGAAAGCTGTCGCCGGAAGGAAAGCTAAGGTTGAGACTGAGGGAGTGATTCAAGCCGAAGTCCAGTCGCCCGTTTGCGGAAATAGTCAAGTATCGATTTTCTTTGTTCCTGGAAAGAAATCCCATGTCGGACACAGGAGTGCGAAGGAAAAGTTCTTTGTCTCCTTCAACCTCGAAGCACCGACTCGACGTTCGACGCCCACCACTCCGACCAATGGACGACTTTCTTGCCTCGCCTCGCATCTTCGGCCATAAAGACTGCGACATGGGATCGCACGGCTTCTTCAACGGTGCAGCCGAGATACTCAGTCTGCGCATCACGTACGCTTTTCTCGCCATTCTTGACAGCAGCAACAGCTTTGGTGAATTGCTGTGTAAGACCGTCGTCACCTCCACCATGGTGTGAGTTCTTGGGCACTTCGGGGTTGTAGACCTGTGTTTGACCGGTGATGAAGTCATGCACTGTGATGCTTCTACTGTCGTAGTAGATTTCTCCAGTAGTGCCATAGATGCGGCCTCTTCGCTCGCACTGGGCTAGCGTCTGGGCTATCATGTGGAAGCTGGCTGTTTTGGCGCTCCCAGTCTCGCCATCTTCCCACTCGAAGGTGACAAGTTGGTCATCCACAACATTGTTGTCGCTCTCCCATACGCAGCGCCCGTACCATGGCCGTTCTCGGATGGCTTCAACGGACGTCTTTGCGTCGTAGTCCTCGGATAGAGATGCCATGAGAGCATTTTTTGCTTCGTCCTCATTGCCGGACGTCATCAGCGCTTCGACTTCGGGATTTACAATGTCCACCGGCCACTTCGCTTTGCCAACTGCGAGATGCTTGTCGTTGTAGATTCTAGGTGCGGAAAACATGCAATCCCGCTCAATGGGACAGGTCATACAGTTGGTGGCGTCTCCTGCTTCCTTTGGCTTCCTAGATCTCGTGAATTGCTTGAGGGAGCCAGCGGAAGACACGGTAGCCGGGAGATGGGTGACTTGATCGCCAGCAGAGACTGGTGAGCAGAGAATCCACAGGATGAAGTCAATGTCATGACAGCTTTTGGTCAACAGACTGGGAGCTGAGATGGACTCGTTCCTCCAGTTTCCTCGGACGTACGAATGAGAAAAGTGCCACCAGCCCACAGGCTCGGTGTGTTCAAGAGACAGGATATCACCAATGACGTGCTTCTCACGGACGAGATTTCGCAGGAGCATGTTGTGCGGGCTGTACCGTAGCACATGGCCTATAGCAAAAATTGATTGTGGCCCTGCTTCGATTGATTTTTGGATCTGGAGGCAGTCGTTCAGACGATTCGCGAGCGGCTTCTCGCACATGATGTGAAGGCCAAGAGGACCAAGTGCAGTCGCAACTTCTACATGTTGATGGTCCAGAACACAAATGAAGACTCCGTCAATCTTTGGGCGCGTTACACGGCCGGCAGCCTCGTCAGCACGTCTCTGCTGCTCATAAGTCACAAAGTCTCGCCAGTCAGCGAAGTCCTGGCCGATCTGAGGTCCAGAAGATTGCCAGATATACCTCTCGCCGAGCTGTCTGCGCTTGAAGGGAATGGGATCTGCTACTGCTGCGACGACACCAAGACCGGAATCCTTCAGAGCTCTCGCGTATGAGTTTCCACGCGATCCAGCACCGACGATGAGGAAGCGCGGCAGTTGAGGAATGCCAGAGTCAGACTGTTCGTCGAGGAACGGAGCCATCGCGGCATAGAATGTGTAATGTTATGGAAGGAAGAAGGAAGGAGAGTCGCCTGATAAGAGGTCCATGGTCAGCATTTAGCGCGGCATGCCGAGCTCCGAACTGGTGGTGCGGCTTCGGCGTCTTGACGTCGACTTTAATTGGAAGACATTCGCCTCCCGCCGACAGACGACTTGCGCCTGGTCCACGAAATCAACCATGTTCCCACCCACCAAGATGATATCCCGACTGGCCAACCGCCCAAGCCACGCGCTTCCCACACGCACATCTCGGTTTTCCGGACGCCACCAATCCACCGCTTCAGCGCGCGCCTCACCATCACTGCAAGCCCAACAACTGCGAGCCCGGCAGCAACAACAATTGCTAGCCCAACAAATACTAGCCCAACAACTGCAAACCCAACAGCCACCACAAGCTGAAGGCGCAAAGCACCCATCCGCGGTTTCACACCCAGCACTCGATCAACCTACCCAGCGCGGGGGAGGCGACAATTCCATTGTCTTCATCTTTGGAGGGCTGCTATTGGGCGGCATACCATTGAGCTATTGGTACTGGGGATACAGGGAGCAGGCTATGAAGCGGAAGAAGGAAGAGATGCTGCGAGGGATTCAAGAGAGGTATGCCGCCAGGCATGGTGGCGGTTGAAGAGGAGGAGGAGGTGGAAAGACGCATAGGACGATAGCATCCGGCCAACAAATAAGGAAGAGGAAAAGGCTGCGAGGGCCGAACACTACGCACAGTGAACGAGAATGGCTGCCCAGCAACTTTTGGCCTCTCGCGAAATGCCGTGCATGAGGCACTCCCGCCCTCCTCGGTTGGCCGTTGGCGAGGACCGACTGGAACGAATGAAGACCGACGCGTATGGCTTCGCTGGGCGTCTTAAGACGTGCTATGGAACGCGGAGGTCAATGGAGACACTGGTGTGAATGCGATACCTTTTGTGTATCATGTAGGCAAAGATCAATGTGTACGATTATGGAACGTACGATAGATGAAATGTCGTGCGATATTTGTCACTTACGGGAATCTATCTCTGCGAGGATCTGGACATGCTCATAAATATTTACGCAAAGGACACGCTCTCGAGGGCCGCGCAAGGTCCGAAATTTGGCTCCGATTGGAGGAAACGGGCAGTGAACTGATGTTCAAAGTTTTGCATAGAAGAATGAAGAACTATACAGACGAAGTCGTCTGATACCAGAGGCAAATCGACTCAGTCCACGTCTGCTCCTTCAAGTCGACGAATGCAAGTCTCACCCCTCCTCGTCCGTGTCCGCTCCGTCCGCTTCATCCTCTGCTGACGCATCCGCTTCTTCGTCTACTTCCTCCTCAGAATCTTTTGACCAATCCTCATCCGGCAGGTATCTCGGCTCGGCACCAGTCTCCACGTATGGAGCCACGCCAGCCCATATTCTGTCCGTCGGTATGATGGTGTCCAAGAACTCGTAACACAACTCCCCGTGTAGCTCGACAGGATCGTCCTCATCTTCCGCGTTCAACAACTCCAGGAACTCAACCATAGTCACGTCATCAAAACAGTCGCATGCCTCTTCTCCCGGGTAAGGCAAGGCCTCTCTTTCCCGCTCTGTCGGCGGTTCTCTCTTGGGGCGGTGGAAAGCCCCGACTCCTTTGACCACGGAGGCGAAGTTGAGCGGTTCTCCGACGGTGATGCCAGTTGCTCTCTGGAACTTTGCTGAAAATTCGACACGGGTTAGTCTTGCGGGAAGCCGCAGAGTCTTGAAGTAAAACCAGGCTGCGAGACAGGGGGGGTTGGTGAGGTACATCCCCAGCAGGCTCGGTGTGCAGCGGTCTTGGACATCAGCGTACTTGAGTAGGGGATCGTCGGCTGAGAGCGTGATGCTATCGCAATCACCGCCATAGTGGTAGGCGTCCGGTTCGCGCTCGCGGCTCTCGAACAAGAGAGACGGGCTGAAGGCCGGGTTCAGGAGCGCAGATGTGCGGATCCGGCTGGGGTTCACGGAGATCTCGAAATTCTCGGGGACGAAATATGGAGATCGTCGGAGTCCAAAGATGGGTCGCACGCTCGTGATGCCTTTGCCATGTCCATTGAACAGCCTTTCTATTCGCCAAGATTGTTGTGGTTCGCGCGTGATCTGTGGGAACATACGTTCCTTGAGCAGGGACGAGCCGTCGATGGCATTCCTGATCGTCGTCGAGAGCCTCCGGCAGCTGATGATCTCCTTGGGCTGGAGGAAAGACAGGATGTTTTCGATCAGCTCGCTCACTTCGAGCACTTCCTTTGTCTTTGGAAGTGTCGCTCCATGATCATTCGGATCACTTTCCGTGAGAGCTTCATTCGACTACGCCGCATGTCAGTGGTATGTAGAGATACATGCAAATGGGTTTTACTGGCTGTCGTTGGTGTATCACCGAATTGAATCTCTGATTCATCCTTGGGCGCCATCTTTGGTTTGATTTGGCTTCGGGCGATTGTGGATGATTCTGGGTTGAATTGAGTTCTACAACAATTCTGCGTTCATGACTACTTATATGGCAAGGCTATATGCACCTGCGGCCATAGCAAACGATCTCGACTGAGACATCTGTACGCAGTTTTGAAAGACGCTGGACAAGAACAAGGGTGTCGCACAGTGTCGTTTTGATGGTGAGCAAAAAAAAGAAGGAAGGAAGTCACCAGGATCAACGGGTAGCAAGCTGTTGCACATAAGCCTTTGATCTGGGCACACTCCTAACCCATCCGCACCGCAACCTTGTCAGACAAGTCGCTCACGGAAGCACTATCCGCGATGTCAATCACCGAGATGGAAATCCCCAGCTCCCGCACCAACCAATTCCGCAGCTCGACGGAGATCAGAGAGTCCAAGCCCAAGTCTTCCAAGCGAGCGTCGGGTTTGATGTCTTCGAGCGGCACCATCAGGATGCTCGAGATCTTCTCTTTGATGCCGGCATACAAGGTTTCCTTGGAGGCAGCTTCGGTCATATCGGCACCGGCAAGAGAGCGTTTGAGTCCTCCGCTAGCTGTGGAGCCGGTTTTCGTATCGGACGGTTGGGCGCCGCCGAGGATTGAGGTTTCGATTTCGCGGTAGAGGAGGTTTAGGAGCGGGCCGGAGTCGGAGTATACGCCTGCTCGCTCTGTGAGGGCTGCGAGGCCGACTACGACGTTCCCGACTGATATGTTGTCTTGGGAAGAGTGAGGGATTGTCAAGGCTGACTCGATTACTGCCAGGAGCTGGGATTGGTTGATAGCTGCTGAATAGTAGCGTTCCATCGATTGGCCTTGCCCGGACGCCATGGCTTGGGCTACGTAGCCAATCTCGGAGATGGCGGGTAGGTTGATGGAGATTGCTGGCAGGCCTAGTCGACGGCGGTGCTGGCAGAAGGAGTCGAGGACGGCGTTGCTCCCGGCGTATGACGATTGGCCGATGTTGCCGGTCACGGACACGATGGAGGATAGGCAGACGAAGAAGTCTAGAGAGTGAGCGGAGAGTGCGTGGTGGAGGCTCAGTGCACCTTGGACTTTAGGGCGGACGACGGAAGACCAGTTTGAGGGAGTGGCTTTTTCGAAGAGGGAGTCCTGAAGTTTGGGTTAGCTTTCTGCTTGTGAGATGATTCTTATTGGATAAGGGACTCACCTCAAGCACCATTGCGCCGTGGATGACCCCAGAAGGGGCTGGGAAACTGTTCGCAGCCAGGATCTTGAGCAAAGTTTCTACCTTCGTAGGTTCACTCACGTCGCATGCGGCGACGAAAACCTTTGCATCGTCTTCACTTGCCCACTTGATCAGTGTGCTCAACTCAGAGTCCAGACTTTGATCGCCTCCGCTCCGAGAGACGAGGACGATGTACCTTGCGCCCAGCTCGATCAGCCAACGTGCGAGAGCCCGTCCCAGACCTCCAGTACCGCCAGTGATAATGTAAGAACCGTCCGAGCGAACCCTCGCCGCAGCAATCGGCTGCACTTTTGCCGTGACCACTGTAGTAGCATCGTTGACTATGACGATCTTGCCGATGACCTTGCCGGACTGCATGGATCTGAAAGCGCCCTGGATGTCCGACGACGGGATGAGGTGAACGGGACTCGGAGGCTTGAGTACTCCTTTGTTGAAGAGATCGACCACTCGAGACATAAGCTTTTGAACGTATGGAGCTCGGTGCTCGATCAAGAGGGACAAGTCGACGGATGCGTAAGTTATGCTGTTGTCGAATGGGTTGAGCTCTAGCCGTGAGTTCGACACGAAGTGCTTTTTGCCGATGTCAATGAATCGCCCGAACATGGATACACACTTCCACGTCGACTGGAACATCTCGTCGGATAGCGAATTCAGCACCACGTCCACGCCTTTGCCTCCGGTGGCAAGGAGGAGGGAGTCGGCGAAGCTCGGTGATCGGCTGGAGAAGATGTGATCCCCTGGAATACCGTACACGTCCATTAAGAGAGCCTTCTTCTCCGGTGTACCAACTGTGCAATATATTTCTGCGCCTAGGTGCCGGGCTAGCATGATGGCTGCTTGGCCGACACCGCCTGCCGCGGCATGGATGAGGATGCTTTCGCCTTGCTCCATTCTAGCGACATTGACCAGAGACTCGTAGACTGTGCCAAAAACAACAGGTACAGCCGCAGCTTCCCCAAGATCAAGGTTGGTGGGTGCCTTCACGACTGTATCAACGTGACAGCGCGCGTGTGAAGCGAAAAGTCCGGTGCCCCAATGCAAAACTGTTTCGCCAATTCGGAACTGCGAGGCAAGCTCTTGACCGACCTCAACCACCACGCCGCAACACTCGCGACCCAAACCTTGCCATGGAAGCGAGCCAAGAGCGATGAGAATGTCCTTGAAGTTCAATCCTGTGCCTTTGATCTCGATCAAGAGCTCTCGGGGGCCAAGAGGCCTTTCGTCAGTGACCGAATCCGCTGGCTGTTCGTACATCATGGTGTCAAGGCTGCCAGCGTGGGTCATTTGCAATTGCAGCGGGTGCTCACGACACCCAAAAGCACGTTCTTCTGTCTTGAAGATTCCAGCCTTCTGTAGCGAGACATCTGTCATGTGTTGATGGGGTGCAAGACGCGGGAACTGCACGATACCGTCCTTGACTCGGTAGTCCATATCCATGTCGTTGTTGCCTGCATTGTCGATGAAACAATGCTTGTAGATCGCTGAGATGTTGGATATGCGAGTTGCTGGATCAATTTCATGCAATTGAAGGACAACGAATTTGGTTCCGGCGTATTCCCGACGGATCGATCGCGCGAAACCAAAAGCGAAATCGAACAGCGACTGTTCAATCTCGGATCGGGTGTCGTCGCCATTGACTACCCACAGGATTCCTGTGGCGGTCTCGAATAATCGTTGTAGAGCTGCGAACTCTTCGTCGGTAGGGTGTGCCAGCAGAGGACGACTTAGCTCGTGGAGACAAATGAAAGTCTCGCTTTCTCGCTTGCAATCAGTCAAGCTACCTATGGCGATGTCTACGATTCCGCCCGCATTCGAGCAGCGAGAAGCGAGAGAGCTCGAGAATGCAGTTGTAGTGTTGGCATCTTCAAGAAGCGTCAGGCGGACGGGCGTATCTGGGGAATGTGTGGACTTCGGGCGTGACCAGATGATAGAATGCTGGTGGTCTTCCGGATGATCTTTCAGCGACGCCTCAACCCCGTTGAACCCATTGCTCACGAGCAGGTCTTGCCACTCTTGTTCGGGGACGAATGCGCCATCTTCATGGCCTCGATACCACCAACCCGGTAAGGTAGCAAAGGGAAACATGTATGGTGTGCAGCTGCTCAATTCGACCAAAGCCAGGCTGCCCGTCGGCTTCAGCAGCTTGCGTATGTTGCGCAGCGAAAGGCCTACATCCGGAGTTGCATGTATGACGTCTGCCGCAATCACGAGATCATAAGAGCCCGGAAGGAAACCCTGCTGTTCGACATCTGCACAGATATCCAGTTTGAGGAAATTGAGCTTGCCTCCAGTGGTGGCTGGGAATTTGGCCCGAGCGGCCTCGAAGAACCCCGAGGAGATGTCGGTGTAGTCGTAGGACTCAAATCGAGCGGTTGGCGAAGTGATTTTATCGAGGATTCTGCTGGTACATCCACCAGTACCAGCGCCTACTTCGAGGATCCGAAGCCAAGGGTTGCGGCGCGAGAGAAGATCCACTAGCTCGGCCAGTTGTCTGAAGCTCCTCTGGAAAATGGTAGATCTTTCGTAGATCTCGAAGAGCATGTTGTCTTCCATTAGGACTTCCAACGGATTTATCTCCTCGCGCAAGATCACGGGCAGTTTGCTGCCGACGTACATCCATTCTTTGGCGTCGGGCCATTTCTCCGCAAAAGCATTCCTGAAAATCAGGCGTTCTTCCCGGTTGCATGCGAGCCATTCCGTCCGGCGCTGCTTGGTGTTTGCAGTATTGAGAGTCGTTTCGCGCTGCATCCAGTCAAAGAGCTTGCCCAGGTGAAGCGACTGTGGGCGCTGGGGAACCTCGGTCAAAGCATCGATCATGTAGTCGAGCGACAGCCTCTCGAGATCACGTCTGCGTGATTGCTCTTCTTCCTCGCCCCCAATGTTAGTCGCGGCACTAACGAGAGACGACGGGAACTCTGGATAAGGAAGCCATTCTACCGTCGATGGATTGATGGTATCTGCTTCGAGTGTATCGTTCGTGCAGGAAGCATCACTGGTCTGGAACATACGAAGACCCTGGATTTGTAGGGTCGGGGTCTCCTGGCCAGGATGGAAAACTGTGATATCGGCCTGCGTCGAGGATGCCGCTGCAGAGTTCTCGATGTTGTGCACAAACACCTCAGCTTGACGGGCTGAATCGATCGTAGAGGGTAGCTGAATTTTGATCTCCCTTAGGAATGTCGGAACGTGGGCAGTGATATGGTCCGGGTCTCCTTCGTTACCACCGAGGTTGCACAACCCAACATGCAACGCTGCATCTAGCCATGCCGGATGAACGAGTAGCCGAGGCTCGTATCCAGAGGGCATTCGCTCTGCTGTGTTGACAATCTTCAAGGTGCCATGCGCCCCCAGAGGACCTGTGTGCATGCCTGTGACACCCTGGAAAGTGGGTCCGTACGATAGGCCGCGGAGAGATGCCGCTTCATACAACTTCGAAGGGGCCACTGTTCGGAAACACGAACTCTTCAAGCTGTTCTGCAGCTGAGAGGCGTTGTGTGATTCGAGTTTTCGAGCGTTCGACCCACCAATAAGATTCACATCCTCAGGTGGAGCCACTTTTGCAAAGCCTCGACAGTGCTCCACGAACCCGGTCCGCTCTGTCCACGACAGCAGCTCAAACGCGAAAATTTGTGTTGACGTGGCTGAACGGGTGTCCGCGCGCTGCGGTCTCAGAATTGTCATCAGCTCGTTGTTGTTCTCGGCGGACACCAGGAACGCCTTGTCGATCACGATCTCGCGTAGGAGTATGGAGCTCGATGACCCCTCCACAGATTTGTGGTGATTGAGGGCTTCCACGACTGCAGAGACGTAGCCTGCCATGGGGAAGACGACGCTTCCTTCGACCTGGTGGTCGACCAGCCACGGGATGTCATCAAGAGTGAAGACGTGACGAAATTGTAGCACGTCGCCAATGGCTTCATCTACTCGATGGCCAAGTATCGCATTCCAAGGGGAGCCACCCTGGAGTTTCGCAGCTTGCAGCCTTGATGAGTGCCAGTACTTGATATCGAGGTTGAACTGGTAGGTCGGCAAATCGGTCAACATCTTGCCGAGCGAGTTTGTGTTGCTTTCCAGACTAGCGTTCTTGGTCTTTACGGGTAGCCCGAGGTTGATCAGAGAAGCCATGAGTTCCATAGCATCGTGGTAGCCAGTCTTGCCTCGTTGCAAGCTGGGCAGATACATTGCAGGGGATCTGCTGCTCTTTGACGAGTGATCCGCGCAGATCTCCCGGATGGGGCCTCGAAGAGCGGCATGCGGGCCTATCTCGATGATCACTGGTGGCCTGTCCTCGGCATATGCAGCTGCAAGTAGAAGTCGCAGCGTGTGAGAGAATTGTACTGGAGAAACCAGATTTAGGGCCCAGTATGTCGGCGAAGCGACGATGGGTTGCTGCTCTACTGACGTGGTGACCGATGAGTGAAATGTGCACTGTCTGTCCGGTGTTGTTATTGGTGATATGACCTTGGCTAAGTTGTCCAGATACTGCTCCACGACTAGACCCATGTGATCAGAGTGGTAGGCTGTGCGGACACGAAGCAACCTGTTGAAGATACCGAGCTTGTCAAGGTGCTGTTTCAACTCCAAAACGGCGAGGGCATCTCCGGAGACTGTCAGGCTACGAGGACTGTTGTAGCAAGCAATGGTAGCAACTCCAGAGGTCAGGCTGTTCAAGAAGGGTTGTATGGTCGTGACATCAGCACCCACTGCCATCATTGCACCCTCGGAAGACATGGAGTTGGCCAATGCGAGCTCGGTGGCAGCCACACCCCGGTAGTACGCAATGGCAAGGCATGAGTGAAAATCAATATACCCAGAGGCGAACGCCGCCGCAATCTCTCCACTCGAGTGACCACAAACGCGAGATGGATGGATGTTGTACTTTCCTAGAAGCATGACGAATGCTAATTGAAGTGCTGTCGTAGCAGGTTGACTGAGCGCTGCCTCACTGATTCGTGAATCTTCTTCGGATTTGGCAATTTCCTCTGTTGCAGAAGTCAGTTGAGTTGAAGGGCGGAAGTGGGCAGTCTACGTACCAACGAGAGACCAGGGAGCGCCTAATGAGCGCAGGTACTTGTCGGCATCGTGCATAGTCGCGTTGTAGTCAGCGTTTCGCATCAACGACACTCCCATTTGCGCCCACTGCGCTCCTTGGCCAGTGAATACGAAGATTGGCGACTCGGCTGAGAGGCCAGAAGCAGGCAAGGTCAAACCCAGCTTTTCGATCAGTTCATCACGGGTCGATGCCACGATTGCGTGGGAGTACTTGAATGTTGTCCGGTAATCGCAAAGGGTTGTACTTAGGTCAACCATGAAGTCGGACTCGAGAGAAGGGGCGGTGTTTGCCACGTAGTTTCGGAGAGCTGCAATGTTGGCAACCAACGAAGTCTTGCATTTTGCAGAGACCACATAAAGTCTGGCGCAGTCAGCTTGAAGGCGTGACATGTCGCTCACGGGTTGGACTCCAGTATGTCGTTCGAGAATTGCATGAGCGTTCGAGCCTCCGAAACCGAAATTGTTGATCGAGACCCGCGCTGCTTTGTGCGATGGCCATGGTATGGCACGAGTAGGCACCTGGGATTTGATCATCAGTCACCGTCGCATGATGTTGTAAGATCCCACCCGATGTTTACCTGTAGACGGAGGGCTGCAAAGTCAATGTCCGGATTTGGTGTCTCGAAATTAGCGTTCGGCAATATCATGCCTCTTTCCAACATCACGATGGCTTTCAACACGGACAAGATGCCACTTCCACCTTCTAAATGTCCTAGGAAGAGTCAATAGACTGATCAAGAGTGGCGGAGGTACAGTGTCAGACTCACCGAAATTCGACTTGACGCTGCCAATGTACAACGGGTCGTTCATGTCCAGGGAAGATGATCCGAAAGCGGAGGCGATAGAATTAGCCTCAATAGGGTCGCCCTTGCTTGTGCCAGTTCCGTGGCACTCCACAAAGGCAGTCTCGGTCGGGTCCAAGTTGGCAGCAGCATAGACACCGTGAATGAGTTCGATCTGAGCCTCTTGTTTCGGCACGGTGATGCCTTGAGACCGCCCACAGTGATTGATCCCAGTGTTACGAACGTTGGCACGGATTGTGTTCCTCGCTCTGATGGCGTCGTTCGTGCTTCTCAGAACCAGACAGCCGGCGCCCTCCCCACGTCCGTACCCGTTTGCGCGAGAGTCGAAGGAGAAGCTGATCCCATCGGGGCTCACAGCTCTGCGGATTGTCAGCATAATGAAACCATTTTCGAAAAAGTCAGATCTACCCACCCAATGGCCGCCATGTGGCTCAAGAGCATAGGAGAAAGCTGCAGAAAGCTTCCGCCGACCAAGGCAATTGAGCATTCTCCATGACGCAAGCTCTGCACCGCTGAATGGAGCGCACTCAGGCTTGAGGAGCATGCCGTATCTATCGTGATGCTGGGGCCACGCCAGTTGAAGAAGTAGGATATCCTATTTGCGAACATAGTCATTGCATTACCGGTTGCAGCATAATGGGTGGCGGTGAATTGATCAAGGTTGATCAGTGCGTCGTAATCACTTTTCGAACCACCAGCAAATACACCAATGTCCGATGTTCCAGAGAGGTCATTGAGGTCCAAGCCTGCATTCTCCAGCGCGGTGAAGGCACATTCCAGGAGGAGACGCTGTTGAGGATCCATGGAGACAGCTTCCGTCGCTGTGATGTTGAAGAATGCGGCATCAAACGATGAAACATCTCGATCCAGGAAAGAGCCGGCGCGAACGTTGAAGTGGCCTTGCTTGTGGGCGGCAGGGTGATAGTAGTTCGCTGATCTGAAACGTGACTCCGGGTATGATCGAGCCGAGCATTGCGCTTTACTGCAAAAATCCCATAGGGCATTTGTGTCGTTCACTCCCGAAGGAAGCTGACAGGAGGCTCCTATGATGGCTATGCTCGCCACTGGTGGTGGGGTGTGTTCTTTCATGGTCAGTGGTGAATGGCCGTCCGTCCGGAACGGTTGGAGAGTGACTGAAAACTAGTTGAAGATGCGAGATAAAACAGAGGAGCTAAACGAAGGTGGAAATAAGAGTGAGATAGGCCCGATTATGGACACAGCATCACCAACTTGCCATGCGCCTCCCGAGTCCCTGGCGTTGGGTCGATCGAACGAGTGGATCCACCTCATATCAGCCACTTTCGTACAAAATCGCTGATACTGTCCCCGAGGAGGGATGCTTGGCCAAAGAAGCAAGATCAGTGCTCACCTTGCAGTAGCGCAGATACATGGCGATTGGATACAGTGCACTTTCCTAGAACACGCACGGGTATCTCGTAGTCAGTGTGATAAATAGATCCCGAGTGCCCGGGCAAGAAGATTCGAACAGAAACAAGCGCCTGACGTCCAGGTCAACACTCACAAAATTCATATTCCGACAATGCACCACACCTATGCCATCCACAGCGTACCTCGAGATGACGACACTCGACTTATACGCAAGTTCGCCGCACTCCACAGCGAAGCCTTGCGAGCAATCTATCCGGGCGAGGATCTGATCTTGCAAGCACCCAAAATACTCACGTCGCCGCAAGACCTCCACGAAGCCATGCAAAATGTGCAAAACTGGATATGTGTTGCACCGAACGCATTCACCGGAGCGACCAGCCTATCGGAGGGCCAGTGGGTGGGCATGTACGCACTTCAAGGGCCGCTGAAACCCGGCGAATGCAGCTTCTTCGATGCAGACATGCCGTTAGAAGCAGGAGACTCGCTGTGGGTGGCGCGCCGCATGTATGTGCAAGAAGAGCATCGCTGCAAGGAGGCTTTGGTTGGGTTGCAGCAAGCGTTGGAAGCGCATATCCGAGGACACCACAAGGGCATTGGCTCCGACACGGGAAAAGCCCACTTGCGCATCATCGCGAAGGAAGGCTCAGCCGCATACGCACTCCACTCGATCAATGCGGAGAGGTTGCGTGGACTCGAGTACAGGGAGGTGCTGCAAGATGATGGGACGACGCGTCGTTTGCCGCCTGCATTGGTCGAGGGTACATCCGAAGAGGTATGGGGGAAGCCGTGGGCTTTGTTTGAGATGCGCGTTGATCTACAGTGATCGGGTTTTGGGTGTCTCGGACATGCGACAAAGATGAGGTGTTGAGGACATATGCAGGTTGAAGGTGCTCGGTGAGGATCAGCGGTGATGAGGTTGCGTCGAAGTCGGGAGAGAGTGCCAAGGCTACTCGTGATTGGTTTCAGGCGATGTCTATTTACGGTTAGAGTGATACTTTCACAGCACTATTAACTGATCGGCTGATGCTGTACAACCCTTCTTCCCATCTTCCACTCCCGATGTTATGGTTACGGTTACATGCTGCATACACACCTATCGATACTCGCTAGACACAAGCGGTATAAGTCGGCAGCCATGCAACATCCACCAACAAGACCCCTTTTCTCGGTGTTCATCGACGAAAACAACCTCATGGCAGTGAGAAGCCGGATCCGACTGACGTTGTTTACAGTAGATCCAAACGGCACCCCTTTGAAACACGGGCCATGGATATCAGCTCCACCATCTCCCTCGCGACCGACGATGACACCCTGCTCCGCGACCGCGAGCATGGCTGTCTCCTCTTCCAGCACCTTTCAACACTCATTGTGGCCTTGAGTGTGCAGGTAATCGGCGACTTTTCCAATCTATTCTTTTGCATCCATGGCTCACACAACCCGAGAAGAAGACGACGAGGCCATGGACGCTCAAGATGAGGATCATGGCAACTTCTGCCTCAGTTCCGTCCATCACGCTACCTCTCTTGAGCCTCTCAAGCCTTCACAGTCACATACCACAGTCGAGGAGACCACAACGCCCGACCATCGCGCAGTTCCTTTGCGAACTCGATGGCGGACCCCGATTGTCATGGCTGTCATCTGCGCTGGTGGACTTGTCACAGCCCTTGACGGTGTCATTGTGGGAACCGCCCTTCCATCCATCGCCAGCGATCTTTCCGCGACGACTACCGAACTTGCATGGGTCGGTGCCTCATATCTTCTAAGCTCAGCCGTCCTTCAACCAATCTGGCCTGCCTTGTCGGAATTGACCAGTAGGAGACTGGCGCTGGCGTTTGGCTTCATCTTGTTCGCCGCTGGGAGCCTTATTGCTGCACTTGCGCAGCATGCCGCTGTCTTGATCGCAGGACGCACTGTCCAAGGCCTGGGAGCTGGCAACATCATTCTTATCTGCAACATTATCATCTCCGACCTGTTCCCGTTGAAAGAGCGCGGACTCTACATTGGCCTCTACGCTGCTTCGAGTTGCTTGGGTGCGGCACTAGGTCCTGTGGTCGGTGGTTTGTTGACCAGCTACACGGGTTGGCGGTGGATTTTCTTCCTGAATCTCCCATTTGCCGGAGTAGCTTTGGCGGTCATCGCCTTTTTGCTGGACCTCCCGCCTTTATCACACAACACAACCTCGGCAAACCTCAGTGAGATCGACTGGCTGGGATCGGCTTTAATACTCACATCAACCACCCTGTTCCTTATTGGCATACAGCTAGGAGGCGTCGCACTCTCCTGGAATTCACCAACTGTCATTGGCCTCATAGTCGGCGGTAGCACCACCGCCATCCTCTTTGTGGCTCAGCAAAGACTCCATCCACAACCCATCATTCCGCCACGCATATTCGCCACCCGCTCCTCGGCCGCCTGCTTAGCCGTTGGCTTTTTTCACGGATTCACGTACATCGCTTGCTTGTACTACCTCCCACTTTACTTCCAACTCGTGCTTGGGGCGAGTCCAGTCCAATCCGGCCTGTGGCTACTCATTGCAGCGGTGCCAATGAGTGTCATAACCGTTGCCGTTGCTCTCGTGATCGCCCGGACGGGCTGGTACAGGCCAGTCACATGGATCAGTGCGGCATCCCTTACGCTGGGGGTTGGTCTCGCCATTGCGTTTCCGTCTTACCGGAACTGGCCGCTGATCGTCTTTGTATTGCTTCTGGCCGCCGCGGGAATTGGACCCTTGTTCCAAGCACCGTTGCTTGCGCTACAAGCTCAAGTCAACCCTGAAGACACCTCGCGAGCCAATGGAGCCTTCGCATTCACACGAACGATAAGCTCCGGAATGGGCCTTGTCATCGGGCAAGTCATCTTGCAGAACGAATTGAGACTCCGACTCAGGAGCCCGGATACCGCAGGAATACCAGCAGAATTCCTCGACCATGTGGCCAAGCAGGTCACTGTACTGGCCGATATGAAGACTTTGCCTCTTCCAATGCAGGAAGTATTACGCACAATCTTGACAGCGTCACTCAGCCGGGTTTGGATTGTCTTTACAGCGGCGGCGGGTATGTGTCTCCTCGTGAGCTTTCTCATCAAGTATAAGAAGCTAGCTGTATCGTAGATGCATTTCTTGTTTTCGAGCTCGTATCTAACGCATCTTTGAACAATTCGTCCTGTTGCACCGCTGAGACATCGTGAGAAACTTGCGCACATCTCTCAAACGGGCATCACTTCATGTTGTAGTACCTGACACACCTGCAAAGTCTTCGACCTGCTGCATCATTGAGACAAAGAGAGACCTACGAATACATCTAGAGCTGATATCATGTCCATGTGGCAATAGTTGATGCATCGGCGAAAGCACTGCACCATGGACATGTTTCATTAGACGTATGCGAATTCCCAGAGAGTATACAGACTCGAGTCGTAACATTTGATAAATCCGCAGACAACCTGACCTCCGCACTAGCGCAGGCCGAATTTACCATCACATGGACATGCTCCAAGTCGCCGTCCAGCATCCTCCCTCCCAAGCCCAGCAAATCTACATCTTTTCCAGATCATTGAGCAGCATCAGTGTACCTCTCCTCGCTGGCCTCCGACATCTCCGCCGCTGCAGCTGCACGCGATCTCCTCTCCCGCATGTAATGTGCCACGCCGACGAAAGCGCCCACGAGCAAAACTAGCGCGAGGATACTCCCAACCACCACTCCGGCGATGTCTTCGGAGCGGAGCTTGGGTCGTCCGCCGTGGATGAGGAATCTGTTCGTTGTGGTGTAGGTGAGAGCGTTGAGGTCGGGGAGGCCGGTCGAGTTCATTTCGGCGGCGATCATGATGAGGGAATAGAATCTTGATACTAATGTTAGCACTGTTATTTGAGTGGGAAGGATATGAAGTGCGATGGGGGAGGGGGCGAAATTGGAGGGGATGGGGGACGCGCCTGTTCTTCTCTTTCACCGCGTGGACTTTCCAATAGGTACTGTCGATTCCCTTGCTTGAGGCTAGGTAGTGATTGATTGTCTCGACGCGAGAGGTCCACCTCATGCTGTCTTCCCAGCAGACCAGCGCCATGTCTTGGATTTGCTGGTGGGAGTCAGTCTCGTTGATCGAACGTACACCAGGCTGTGGGTTGTGACTTACGTAGTCGCGGTCGTTAGACCAGGTAACGGGGTAAGTCGCGCCGACGTGGACATCAGATGGGAGGTCTTCTATCTTGATCGTTGCGTTACCAAAAGTCCAGAAGAGGGACGCGAGGGCGATGCCGGTCGGGATGTTGAAGAGTCTCATCGTGGTGTTGTTAGGTCGATTGATGGTCGTGCTTGGTATCCTGGACTATCAGGGAGTTCTGTTCGATGGTTAGAAGGGCTGAATTCTGTGGATGGTTTGAGTAATGGGCATATATACAGGAGTACTTGCTCTTATGTGGCACAATTCTGTTGCCTAACAAGGATCGATCTTAGCGTGTATACTTCGTTGAACGTGTTGTTATAAATCGTCCGCATATCATAAGCGCACGTTAGCTGTCTGTCCGAATCCTGTTGCCTACATTCGACTAGAGTATTTGACTTTCTTCTTCTATACGGCTGACTCAGTCTACCATAAGCAAACCGAAAAGCGGTTCGAACGGTGAAGCCGTAAAGGCACGGTCGTCAAATCTTCAATTCTGTTGCCTGGAGGACGGGAGGAGGAAGGATTCGAAGTGGGGCCGATGCAACAACACGCACACGAACATTTTCCAAGAGTTATGAGACATGCTGTAAATTCACCGGACGGATCAAATACCTATAACAGATGAGGAAACAGAATCGCTTCCATTGCAGAGCAGACAGCAAAACAAAGATCGTTTGAATGGACGAAAAAAAAGCGTTTCAAAAGTTCAGCTCCTGCCAATCATTCCTCCTCTCCCACGCCGCAGCGATCTTGAAACAAGCAAGCTCATCGAACGCCTTGCCAACAATCTGCAAACTAGCAGGCAGCTTGACCTTCTCGTCATCAGGCGCAGGCACAAATCCCACCGGCAGTGCAAGCGCAGGATGCCCCGTGGCATTGAACGGTGCCGTATTTGCAATCGTACCCGCCACTCTCAGCAGCCTCTCAAGCGGTCCCGCCGACTCGCCATCGCCAAAAATCCGCGACGCTGGAAAAGGTATGGTAGGCATGACGATCGCGTCCAGCCCGGCGAGCGCGGCGTCGTAGGCTCGAGTTTGCTTCCGGATCACGTTGGCCGCTTTGCCCTGCAGGAGGGTGCTGTGCTTTTCGACGACGTAGAGGTACTTGAGGTAGAGGTTCTTGCCGCCCGCGCCGAGCGCGTCGAAGCGGTCTTGCGAGAGGGTAGGTTGATATGGACCTGAGCGATCAGTCATGTGCAACGCTTTGCGACCAGTCTGGTCGCCGAGGAGGCCGTCGCGAGTGCCGGCTATGGCTTGGATGCTCGTCCAAGGAGTGAGGATCTTGTCGTGCTCCGGGATGGAGATCTCGACGACTTCAGCGCCGAAGGCGGCTAGGTCGGCGATGGCTGACCGGACGGCTCTCTCGATGGCGGCGTTGAGCTGAGGCATTGCGAAGCCTTCTTTGAGCACGCCGATGCGAAACCCATCCAGTGGCTTGGCGAGAGTGGCGGTCTCGGTCAAGAAAGCGTCCAAGTGTTTTGAGTACTTGAGAGCCTCTGGCGATATGAGAGTGGGCTGTCTGTCGTCCATCCCGTCGGGGCCCGCGATAGCCTGCAGCATCAGAGCATTATCTCGGACAGTCTTGGTCATTGGGCCGCAGTGGTCGATATCAGCATGCAATCCCAGAATCCCGGAATAAGGTACCGTCCCCCAGGTTGCTTTCAGGCCGACTAGGCCACAAAATGCTGCTGGGATCCGGACAGATCCACCCTGGTCACATCCCAACGCCATGTCCACCGATCCAGTCGCCACCAAGCGTCCCGAACCGCTGCTGCTCCCTCCGCACGAGTACCCTTTGCCGTATGGATTGTGTATGACACCGGTGTAGGAAGTGTCGGACGACGGCTGCATGCATGCAGCTTCGCAAGCCGACTTCCCCAAGATCACACCTCGAGCGTCCATGATCCGTGTGGCGACTGTAGCATCATACGTCGGGACCCAAGGCGCATCTAGAGGATCCATGCCATTCAAGCAGCGCATGCCGGCGAACGCGATGTTGTCTTTGATCGCTACACGTTTGCCGGCGAGGAGAGAAGATGTTGGATTCGTACTTTTGGCGACGCATCTCGTTGCCCATGCATTGCCGTCGCTCTCTTCGGCGGTCTTCGGGATGGAGATCTCGGTCCGCGGATAGACATTGGTGTCGGGCACTGGGAGGTCGTCGTCAAGAGCCAAAAGGTCTTGTACGCTTTGTTCGAAGCCGCCGAGGAGGGTACGCCAATCTGAGATCTCCTCGTCCGGGAGAGTGAGGCCGGCCTTTGAGAGAAGCGACTTCACTTCGGCTGCCTCGAGCTTCGTGCCACTGGAGATACTTTAGTGTCTTCACAATACCGCTGTTCTATTAGTGCTCACCTCGGAGAAGCAATAATGGTCATGATTACAACTGGCGGCGACAGGGTATAACAATTGCTCGATCAGTCTTCTTGCTGCCAGCAGTTCTCTCTTTATGCAATTCCTGTACTTCAGACACACAGTCTTGCTACCCCATATGTTCCCCAACATCATATCGATCTTCGTAAGCAGCGATCCACTGTACGTTCCTCAAAAAAGAAGGTCAGCTTCTCCATGCTGATCCCTTGCGCTATCTCGGCCGACTACATCCCTGCAGATAGGCGGCTTCGCCCATCCTGCGTCGACGCCGGCGGCGGGGGCACCATCTTGTGCTGAGATACCGCCGATAAGGTATGCCTTCGTAGCGTCCTTTGCGTCACACTCGTACAGAATGCATGGATGGATGCTGCCTGGGCAGTTTCTTGGATTATGCGTAAAGATGACCCACGAACAAAAGTAATGTCTCCTTCGCTAAGTCGGTTGATAGCCGATGATGTCAACAACCTCCACATGCCAGAAAGATATTTTTTCCAACGAGGTACTAACAAGAACTAGATGATCAATTCGAGTATCTCTTCGAATGTTATGTTTTTGGTTGTAGTGTCAGTACATCGAAAACATGCTGATGCCAGTGAGATGCTCCCACGTCGGTCGAACGAACCTTGGCATACATGGAGTCTGCAGAGATACAGACGATGCTCCCGGCCGATGTCTGTCGTACGCCGAGTGATACCATGCTGCCCGACTGTCGATAGGCCAATATACCTTGCAGAGTATATCGAAAGTAATGCGCGATCGACATTGTCAACGATAAGCAGTATGAGCTGGTTGCAGTCGGGAAGCCCAGTTCAGGCTGTTCTTACAGTATATGTCGAGTATATGTACATGTCTCATCATCTCGCTATATTGCCATAGGCCACGAGACCAACCTGGCCAGCTCTTACTCCCAACAACGCCGCGAGTAACGACCGTCGCTTCCCCCGAGATGGCTTCCGAAAAGGCTGCCAGCATCAAAGATGCCACCATGACGCCCTCATCCTCACCAGTTAGACCATCATCGATTGCAGAGGGTACCGTCGAGACTCTCGCCGGCGAAAAGGAAGTCTTCGGCACCGGGGCAGGAGATGTCAACTTCCGCAACGTCAGCTGGCAACGCGCCGCGATCTTCATGCTCAAGATGACCTTCGCAACGGGCGTACTCTCTCTTCCGGCGTCGATGAACTCGCTCGGCGCCTTCCCCGGAGCGGTCTTCATCGTCCTCTGGGGCTGCGTCAACTGCTACATGGCCGTCCTGCAGGGAGAGTTCAAGCTGAGGCATCCATCTGTGCACACCGTCTCAGACAGCGCTGAGATCTGCGGGCTGCTGCTATCTGGCGGATCGAAGAAATGGGCGTTTGTTGCCAAGGAGGTGACGGAGGTAATCTACCTCCTTTCGTGGATCCTGTGCACGGGGTTGTCAATCCTTGGTACTTCCATCGCGCTGAATGCGCTTTCACGCCATGCGACTTGCACCGTGGTCTTCGCCTTCGTCTCCTACCTCGCCATCAGCGCCGTTGGGAGCATCCGTAAGATGGAGAAGACGGCGCTGATCTCCTGGGTCGGTTTCTTCTCCATCTTGGGAGCCATCCTGGTCGTTCTTGTCGGTACTGCGCTCCGAGACCGCCCTGCCGCCGCTCCAGCGACCGGAGACTACGAGCTCGGCTTCAGAGCCTTTCCTGCATCAACGGTGACCTTCGCACAAGCCTGGTCCGCCGCGCTGGTCATCTTCGCATCTTCCGCCAACACCTCCGGCTACGTGCCTGTCATCAGCGAGATGCGGAACCCGCAGCACTACTTCCGCAGCGTCTACATCACCATGTCCTGGATTGTGGTTTCGTACATGATCATCGGCATGGTCATGTTCAGGTACGCGGGCCAGTGGCTGGCGACCCCCGCTCTGGGGTCTGCGGGCCCAACAATAAAAACCGTGTCGTACGCAGTCGCACTGCCGGGCCTCGTCGCCAGTGGGATGATCTGCGTGCACGTCTCCGGGAAATCGGTCTTCGTGCGTGTGCTGCGCGGGAGCAAACACTTGACGGCGAATACCTGGCAGCACTGGACGATCTGGCTGGCCTCGACTTTCGGGACTGGGCTGATCGGCTGGGTCATCTGTGAAGCCATCCCGTTCTACGGCTCGTTGGTCTCGATCATCGGATCTTTGGGTTTTGGGCCGCTGGGAATCTGTCTGCCGGCTGTCATGTGGTTTTGCATGCACCCTGGATCATTCCATGGCAGCTCGAGGGCTCGGATGATGTGGTGGCTGCATCTTGCGATTCTGATCATGGGCTTGTTCGTGACTGTCGGCGGCACGTACGCGAACGTGGTGGTCATCATTGGGCAGTTTAAGGACGGTACTGTGTCGGGGCCTTTTGACTGCGCGGACAACAGCAATACAGTTGGATAAGCCCTGATTGAGCAAAGACGAATTGGAACTGCGTTGTCTTTGTGGCATGATAGGTGTGATTCGACTCGGTGTCATAAAGTGCCAGCACTTGAATCTATCAGCATAGAATAGGCTTGCCGACTAGGTGCGGCACTGTATAGCCTGGAATTCTACGGTAATAAAATGTCTTGAGACATTTGATAGTAGTAATGCAAGTGTGAGGTGCAATGGGCGCGTGAGATGGTGTGCAAAGGCGTCGCCTTTCGGGAGTCATTGCGGCGGAATGGGTCAGGCAGGGTTAGTGTTGTGGTTCACGTCGAGACAAGATGTCGTCGACCAACCAACGATGGAAGATGCCATCGACCGCAGTGATCGTTCAGGTATGGAGGTCTTTGATGAATCGAGAGTCGAGTGTATCATTTGAGGGCGAAAGGTAATTTCTCGATCAAGCACTAAAATCTCAACTCCCTCGCGTGTATACTTGCTGTACTAAGCCAAAACAGAGATGTATCAGAGATGTATTGAAGACTATGACGGAAGAAACAGAAGACATCACAGAACAATACGCCTTTGCCCGTCCGCCAACTCCAACTCCAACTCCAGCGACATCCAAAAGACGGAGAGACACCCAAAGAGAAAACCATGCTTCAGAAATCAGGAAAGAAAAAAAGAACATTGAGCGATCCCGGCAGCCATCTCCCAAAACAGAACCCCCACCATCCAATCTTCCTACCTAAGCAGAAGGCAACGGGAAGTTATCCATAGACGCCACCATCCACTCGAACCCAGCCTGCTTTGCCCGACCCAGCCATTGCGCAAACGGCAGCTGAGGTAGATCGGAATTTTCTCCAGCTGCTATGTGTTGCGCAGCAGACTGGAGGTCGACGGTGGCGTTGCAGTGGTGCTGCAGGACTTCCGCCTGCTGCTGCGATATCGATTCAGCGGCGCTCACGATGCGCTCGACGAGACACTGAGACGGGATGAGATCGATGGTGTGGGAGGCCATGGCCTGGGAGTCACTGAGCGAGGGAGTCGCGCCGAGTCTCTTCGCCATTGCTGTCAAGTCCGCGAGAACTGCTTCGAACCGTGTATGACTCTCCGCAATGTCTGTCGCACCAGGAGGTGTGATGCGGTGGATCACCACGGGCAAGCCAAGCTTCTCTGCTGCGTTGCTCAGATACTTTTCCGACGCCCACTTGCTTGCCAGATAGCCCAGTGATCCGCCGGCGGGAGGTGCGCCGTCCTCGAGAGAGGCCAAGGAACCGCTGGAGATGAAGTGGATGGGGATTCGGCGCGGTGCGGCAAGACTCACGAGGTTCTTGGTAGACTCGAAGTTCGCGCCGCGCAGGGTCTGATATGAATCTAGCATCGAGCGGCTCACGCCTGCATGGATGATCAGATCGACTTCCGAGGCGAGCTCGCTCCACGTGGAGTCGCGGAGGCCCAGTCGGGGAGCGGCGAGATTTCCAGGGTGGATCGTGATCTTGTCAGATTGAGCTTCGAGTGCGGCGCCCCCGGAGCGGGTTGCAACACAGTGTATTTGACTGACTTTGTCCATCGCAGCGAACGCTTGCACAATGCGGCTACCAGTGTATCCTGTAGCGCCAGTGATGAGAACCCGGCAGTCTGACGTCTTGATGGGCCCGGCGACGCTAGAGTCTTGCGTCCGTTGCTCAGCTTCCTTGAGCAAAGTCTCATCCAGGGATGTCTCGGCATCCCAGTCGATGTTGTCTGCTTTGGGAGCGGATTCGATCTTGCTCGACATGGAGCACAGGGACACGGCGCCGAACAAGTCGAGTAGTGTCAACTTCACGCCGAAGCGCATGCTGATTAGGATCTGTAGCTTGACCAGTAGGAGGGAGTCGCCACCGAGCTCGAAGAAAGTGGTTTGGTTGTCGATCTCGATGTTACTCTCTCGCGACCTAGCGCCCAAGGCTTCTTTCCAGAGACCAAAGAGCTTGTTCTCTGTGTCTGTCAGAGTCGCTTGGGATCGTTTTTGGTCGACTTGCGGTAATGGCAGTGCACGGACAGCACTTCTGTCGATCTTGCCGTGTGCGTTGACTGGCAGCCTGTCGACTGCGATGAATGTCGTTGGTATCATGTGTACTGGGAGGGGTAGCATGAAGCGCAGAGAGCGCAGGAAGGCTTTTCGCTCGCTCTCATCCTGGTAGCCGCACTGGGCGAACTGCACGTGCGCCACGAGCACATCTCCATCCCGGGCAGTCACAACAGCGCGCTCCAAGTCTCCGTCCGCGGTGCTTAGGATGCAAGACTCGATGTCCTGAAGGTCGACTCGCATACCCCGGATCTTGACTTGGAAGTCGCCGGCGAGGCGCCCGGTGAACATCAAGGCGCCATCTTTGCGAAGGTAGCCCACGTCTCCGGTGCGATAAGTGACACCGTTGCCGTGTCCCAAGTTGATGAACTTGGTGTCGCTGAGCCGTTCGTTGTTGAGGTACCCCAAAGCCACGCTGGGACCACCGATGACAATCTCGCCGGAGACACCTTGGGGCACGATGTCCAGGTTGTTGTCAACGATGGAAACAGTGTAGTTGGGCAGCGGGTACCCAACCGGGACATTGCCAGAGTCGTCATCGTCATCGAGACCGTAGGGCACCTCAATCTTAGTGCATGTCACCGTTTCAGCCGGGCCGTAGGAGTTGAACAGGCGGACAGGTAACTTGAGAGCAGCGAAGTCTTGTCGCAAAGAAGGCGGCATGACTTCTCCACCAGCAAAGGCGAAAGACCATGCAGTCGCGTTCGCTAGATCCTCGCTGTAGGACATCCAGCTGTTGTATTCTGTCGGCGTGGCGCGAGTATAGGTGATCTTCTCAGTGGCAATTATGCCTGCGATCGCCGTGGGATTCATACGATCTTCCCGAGAAGGAACGTACAACGAACCCCCGTTCACCAAGCCAACCATCATCTGGTCGAGGGAAAAGTCAAATGAGTATGCGCTCTGCTGGAGCACGCGTTCGGCTCCGAGACGATACGTTGTTGTAAGCCCTTCGATAGTGCTGCGCAACGCCGAGTGAGGTAGGACAACGCCTTTGGGAACTCCTGTGGACCCGCTGGTGAACAGGATTGCGGCTGCCGTCGTCGCTTTCGCTTTTGTTCTCGTTGTGTTCGATGAGAGGTCCAGCTTGCTGATGTTGATCACAGTCGCACCAGAACGCAGTTCTCTGACATCTTCAACGGTCTCGTCGTGGATAAGTATCACACTTGGCCTGGCTGCTGCTACGATCGTAGCCAACCGCTCGGGTGGATTCCGCATGTCCAAGGGGACGTACGTGGCACCAGCGTGCCATACTCCCAGAAGCGAGCAAATCCAATCAGCGCTGGGCTGCTGCATGACAGCAACGCGGGAATCCTCGGATACCCCAGCCGCGGAGAGTGCAGTGCTGATGGACTGAGCACGATGTTGGACCGCCTCGTAGCTCAGTGTCGTTCCGTAGCTGTCCTTGACTGCTTCCCTCTGCATGTTCTTTGCTGCCACCTGAGCAATCCGTTCGTCGAGTGTTCCGGGCCAAGTCGATTTCAAGCTTGGACCACGACCAAGTTGCGACGCGGCTTCCGCTTCCTTCGGATCCCACAGCGCTGCTGAACTGACAGGGCAAGTTGAGTCGGCCGCGAAAGTCTTGACCAACCTCATGTAACTATCGAACAGGGTTTGGGTCGATTCCTGAGAATAGAGGTACTTTTGCAAGCGGAGAGCCACACGGATGTCGTTGCGATCAATCTCGTTGACATCAAGGGTCAGATCGTAACCATTCTTACCGACGGTGGCAGAGCCGGTCACCTCGCCGCCGAATAGAGTGGGCTTGTAGCCTGTCTGGAATGGGCGGTAATCCATGAAAGCTTGGAACAGCGGGCTGTGTGTTGTCGAGCGTGGAATGTTGAGCTTCTCCAACAGCGCGTCGAACGGAAGTCTTGAGTGCGCCAGAGCCTCGTAGACGGTGGTGCGGACGTCCTCGGAGATCGTTTTGAAAGGCTTGTCGTCATCTCCGTCGGCCTTCTTGAAGCGAAGCGGCAGAAGGTTGAGCATGAAGCCTACTGTTTGCTCGATGTCGGCGTCCAAACGGTTTGCATCCGCAATACCGATCACAAGGTCGTCCACCGAGAGGTGCTTGAAGAGGAAGACTCTGAGGACGCTGAGGAAGAAGTGGAAAGTTGTGATCTTGTGTCGTCGGCATTGCGCTTTGATCTGACGGACTGTGCGGGTGTCAAGATCAACCTTCACCTCGTTGTAGTCGTAGTCATCCAGTGGGAGACGGGAGCTGCGGGCAAGCTTGAATAGAGGCAGCGGCTCAGGGAAGTCTCGTTTGACGTCGCCGCCCTCGCCTCGAATGCTGTACATGTCTTCCCAGAACTTGTAGTCGTTGTCGAGAGAGCCGTCCATTACTTGAGCGCGCTGACGTGTGGCGAAGTCGCTGTATTGCACACGAACAGGCTCGATGGCTGCCTTGTCGTATAGCATATTGATGTCTGAAAGAAGCGTATTGAAGCTGAAGCCGTCCATGGCGATATGATGGAAGCCAAACAGGACATGGTGTGTGTTGTCATTGATCGAGATCAGTTTCATGCGAATCACCTCACCCTGCTCGAGCCTGTACTCATGATTGAGAAGCTCCTGCATTTCGGCCTCCACATCTGCTTCGGTGGCGCCTTCTCGGTGTTCGAGACGAAGCTTCGTTGTTCTCAAGACAGCCATGGTGGGTTCGTTGAAGTTCTCTGGATCCCCAATAAATGCAGTACGGAACGTTTCGTGTCGCTGACCAAGCTCAAAGACGCAGCGTTCACTGTCTTTTCTCTTGATCTGACCGGACAGCTTGAATTGGCAACCAAGGTTGAACACATTCGGATCTTGAAGGTACTGTGCCAACAGCCAGAATCTGGATGCGCCGTACGACATGCGTACCTTCTTCACCACGTCCAGGGTCGGAGAGCTGTCAGAGGGGATAGGCGAGAAAAGCTTCGCTTGGCCAGAGAGAATAACACATTCGTCGTCCAAGGGTGTGCAGACTTCCGAGCCGTCAGAGCCAGATTCGGACGATGGCGGTTGGCTTGTGTCCGGAGTTTGATTGCCAAGCAGAGAGCTAGAACTGCTAGAGGGCGTGCGGAGATCACCCAAGATTTGTGCGGCCAAAGACTCTTGTTCGCTGTCCTGAGATGGCAGCTCAACGAGTTCATTGATCTCCTGCTCGATCTCGTCCAAGGTCGGGAGATCCAACGGCGCGACGGTCATCGGCTCGAGTTCTTGGCGTACAAGAGCCTCCTTGGTCGCATCAGCCTGGGCGGCCGCGAGGCTTTCTTCGGCGCTGGATTCATGCTCTTTTTCCTCTTTGGCCTCAGCTTTGTCACCATCCACACCGCCGTTGAGCTTGGGGACAAGAGCCGGTGAAAGGCGCTTGAACGCATCCTCCACGAGATCGCGCACAGTAGCACCACCCAGAATCTTTAGTACAGGCATATCCAGGTCGAGTTCCTTGGTGAACCACGCCCGCATGTTGACCGCGAGCAACGAATCTACGCCCAACTCGACAATCGCAGTGTCTGGCGTAATGCCACGCTCCTCTGGATCCATCTTCAGTCTGGTGTACAGAGTATCGAGGAGTCCTTCAAGAAGCAGCTCGTACACCTCGTCGGCAGTGGTCAATTCCAGTAGCTTTGTCCTGACGGAGGACCCTCCTGCGTCCTCGCCAGCCGCGTGGTTTGTTCCAGAGCTTACGATCCGCAATGGACTAAATCGAGCGTGCTTGGTCCAGAGAGGAGGTTCGTCCAGTGTCTCGATCTCGCAGCGCATCAGACCAGCTGTGATCTCGTGCTGAGTGCCAGAGCTGGGATGGCCGGCAATCACGGCCTCAGCAAAGAACTGATAGAAGTCCCACTCGCTGATGTTGATGTAACCTGCAGCTTTCAGGCGATCCAGCTTCCTGGGGTCGCGGTTGAGGTAACCGAGACCGACGATGCCAGGCATGTTGATGGCGCTGCCAGCAAGACCACGCATGCGGCGCCCAGCCACAAGACTACACATGAATGTGTTTGCGGCGGCATATGCAGTTTGGCCGATGTTGCCGGCCACAGCAGCTAAGGAGGAGAAGACCATGAAGAAGTCCAAGGTGTCCTGGTCGAAGAGCTCGTCCAAGTAAACAGTGCCCTGCACCTTCGGAAGTAGGGTCTTCTCGAAATCTGCGAAGGTTTTGTTGGCAAAGAGTCCATCGATGAGGATCATGGCTCCGTTGCAAACACCAGCGACAGCGGGCATCTGCGCGGACATGCGCTTGTAAGCATCGCGCACAGAGTTCCGGCTTGTGATGTCCATTGCAAATGTTTTGACAATAGCGCCTTCGAGCTGAATGCGTTCCAGCCAGTCGGGGTTGACCTGCGGGTTTCTGGAAGCGAGTGCAAGGTATTTGGCGCCGTGCTGCACCATCCACTTTGTCAATTGTAAGCCGAGTTGTCCAGTGAGACCAACAAGAAGGTAGGTCCTGTCGCTGCGAAATCGAATCATCTCTTCTGCAGGTCTCACTGAGACTGGAAGGCTTTCGTCCCTCTTCCAGTCAATGACCAGTCTGCTCGGGACGAGCTGTTGTGATAACTCGGAAGCGGATACGATGCGGATTTCGTCAGAAGTGGACAAAGGTTGGGATGTAGCTCGTATTACCGCCCGTCTCAGCGAATGCTCGTCGAGTGAATTGGTCGTGAAGGCTTCATGGCAGAGCAGCTGCGACGCGTTCCAGGTCAGACAGCCAACAGGCATAAGTCGGGCCAGTTGAGTCGATAGAACGGTCGAGCCAGAGCTGTTCGACGTTTTCGACAAGTCAACGAACAAGGTGGTGTTCTTAGGGACGAGACGTGAAACAACACGGTCAGGCGTGGAATGATGAACGTGGATCGCCCCGTTGAGTATCGAGGACGATGTGAGAACCACCTGTCTGCGCCAGTCCGCAGCGAGCGCAGTGAGACGGTGAGCAAGCGCTGGTGTCGGCTCGTGTACAAAGACAGCGCCGGTTGTATTGCTGAGCAAAGTCTCGGCGATTAGCTCATCCAGGACGCTGTTGAGCAGTCCTGCTTCGCCGGCAGGCGATACATCGATTGGCACAATGCTCGCAGAATCAGCGGATATAGTGGTTTGGAGAGTCTGAGAGAGTGTCATAAGCTTCTGTCCGGATGTGTTCCGACCAAGGGCAAGGTAGTGACACCCAGAATTGCCGACGCGGACAGCAGCCAGGCATGATTTGTGGACATCAACAATTTCGCAATCCAGACTGGCTGTCGGGCTAGCGATCTCCAGCAATTTGTAGCTCTGTTGCGAAACGGCAGCGCGAATCGTAACCTCTGAGGATCTCAACGCTCTTGTTATCGAGCGCCTCTCGGAGTTCAGGCGATCGTTGATGGCCTTGACCGGCAGATACCTGGGTATGAGCGCATTACCGTTGCGGATTGTCATCTCGCGCTCGAAGGTAAACAGGGGCTCGCCGGCTTTTCCCTCGCCGGAGATCTTGAATGCATGGTGGAGTTGCAACAGATAATGGGCGAGGATGTCAGGAGAAGGTTTGTCGTTTCCGTCAAAGTTCAAGAACTGCATGCGGAGGGTCGGCGTTTCACCAACAAGACAGCGACCGACTGCAGTCATCATGCTCGAGTATGGATTTTCTCCACGACTGCCCTTGGTGATCCAGAGGACCTTTTTCAGGGTATCACAGAGCTTGACGACGGCCTTGAACTTTGGCTCCGTGAATGGCTTGAACACTGGCTCATCAAGTTCGACAAGACTGAGGACTGTGGGATTGCTCTCAATGTCGAGATCCATGAAGTCAACAATGCTTTTCACGTTGACGATCTTGTTGAAAGACGAAGCAAGGATCTTGGTTAGTTCCTTAACCAGGCGCTGAGTCGGAACAGTCTGACCACCCAGGATGAGTAGGTCCGCGTTCAGCTTGACCGTCGAGGTGTGGTCGAGTGGAGCCTTGATCACAGCGAATTCCTTGTCAACTGCCACTGAACAAATCATAGAGAACGGTGATGCAAGCGTAGTCGGCTCTGGGGTGGCAGTATCAATTCCGGAAAAGCCGCTTTGGTGTAGTAAGGCATCCCATTGGACTTGAGGAACGAACAGCGAGTGCTGCCTGTAATCCTCGATGGCTGAGAACCATGCCTTGTCCAACGAGAGGGTGAGTGCTGTTGCAAGAGACGCGCGGCTGGTCGGCTCCAGTAGTGCGAGGAAACCTCCCGGCTTCACCAACGAGCGAACCGCCCCAAGCGCTTGCTGGAGGTCAGGGGATCGGTGTACCGAGTTGCAAGCAATCACCAAGTCGTATTCGCCGGACGAGAAATCTTGGTCTTCAAGATCTTCATCGATCTCCAGTGTCTTGAAGTGGACTCTGGACACTTGATCCTCTGAAATCTGGGCTTTCAAGAAGTCGAATACAGTGTCGACAGAGTATGTACAGGTGTAAGAGGTGAAATTTTGTCCAAGAGCACGAAGGACGGCCAGTGTCGAAGCGCCGTCACCAGTTCCAATCTCTAAGACTTTCATGTTGCGATGCCTGAAGGATATTTGTGTCACTAGCTCGGCCAGTGTGGCATTGTACAGTTCGAAATGGGGAAGACCGGTGTACAAGCTGCTCTCAGTGGTGGAAGCAGACAGCGAGCTCGAGTCGGGACAGAAGAGTCTTGCCATTTGTTCTTTGGCGTGCAAACAACGTTGGATCTGTGCTTGTGTGATTGCAAGTCGCTCGGCGGCGGATTGAAGAATGTCCCAGGTATCCATGAGCCAATTGCGAGGGCAAGTGGGATGTTCGCCTTCTTGCACTGTCTGCACAACTTCCGCCGCCCATGAGAGGATTGCACGCTGGTGTTCAGAGCCTGACGACTCAAGCTGATCGGTATCTACCGTCAAGGAGAGACTGCGAAGGATGAAGAACGAAAGACGTTCAGCGAACGTAGTTATCTTTTCTTCATCGCTGGTTGTCGAGGGTTGTTTCCAATCGGACGTCAGATCCGGCGAGGCTAGACCCCAGGACATTGCGGAGAAGGTGTCGCGATCCTCGGAAGCGCCATGCTTGCTCACGGGGCTGACTTTGAGGCCTTGAATTTGCACGATAGCGCGATCGCCGTTCTCGTTGTAAATGTCTACGTCTCCAGCGATGCCTTCGCCTTGGCAATCGACGAGGTGTGCGTCGAACGGTAGAGGCACTTCGACGCCTGATGTGTCTTCGCAAGCGTTCGGGTTGACAGTAATACTGCTGATGATCGTGGGAAGATGCAACGTCCAGAGGCGGCCGTCTCCTGGGGCTCCGACAGCAGCGAAGATTCCCTGGAAAGCCACATCGATGGTGGCAGGATGCACAAGCCAGCTTTGGACAGTTGTACTGTCATCCTGTGGTATGTTGATCGTGCCTCTGGAGCCTCCATTGGTACGTTGAAGTTCGGTGATGCCCTTGAACATTTCCGTGTAGCCGTATCCGGTATCAGCGAGAGACTCGTAGAAGCCGTCTACTTGGGTGTCCACGAAGCTGTCAACCCATCGCGGTCGAGCAGGCAGAGAGTCTTCAGAAGGCTGTCCAATGAGAAGTCTGACCCGGCCATCAGCCACGAGTCCGAACTCCCCGCTCTCTTTGTTAAGACAGGACGAACACGAGAAAGATGCTTCGATGGAGTCTTGCTCTTTTGTGATGTCGTTCAGTATGAACACGGTCTCCACATGGGTGTTCTCATCCATGAACGAGAGAGCTTTATGGACAACGAAGTTCTCAAGACGCATCAGACGAACATTACCCATGGGCTCAAGGTTTCTAGCAGCTTCAAAAGCCATGACCGCGAATCCCGCTGCCGGAAAGACGATTTGACTTTGAATCTGATGACCGTTCAGCCAGGGCAACTCCTTCGGTTTGAGGTAGTTTCTCCAGCGCAGTTCGCCTTGAATTTCCTCGGAAGATCGCACTCCAAGCAATTCGTGTTTGGCGTGTGGACGGAATCTGTGCTGTCTGGAAGCTCGAGTCTCGTTCCAGACTGGTTTGGCGTGATCCCAAGTAAACCCGGGCAGGGCCTTTGACAGTTCGAATCCAGCTCGGTGATCGAAAGCACGCATGAAACGTTGGAGATCCAGACCAGTCGCGCCGAGGACAGTCCAGATGGATCCGATTGTGGAGGACAGGGCAAGCGCGTCGTGCTTGCCACGCTGTAGGGTACCGTAGTAGGGGACATCGGACCCAGTAACTTCTTCAATGTTGAGAGATGCTGGACCTTGGAGGGCAGGGTGTGAACCGACTTCAAGTGCCAGTCCAGGACGCCCGCTAGCATCAAGGGCAGTCTTCATTGCTTGCGCAAATCGGACAGGGCGAACCATGTTGTCCCGCCAGTAGGTTGCTTGGAGCGTCTGGGCCATGGCGCCGGTGACCAAGTCACTGCCATCGGTTACTGATGAATACCAGCTGGGGGCCCCGTCGAAAGGCTCGTTGACCTTGATCTGACATCTCTCGAGTGCATCGAGGTAAGGCTCTGAGCAGTTGAGCATGTGGTGTGAATGGTACGCGGTGTCGACTCGCAATTTCCGTGAAAACTTTGCCTCGTCCCGCATCACAGTGTCAACGAGGTCGATAGCTTCGGCGTCTCCAGAGATAGTGACACTTGCGGAGGAGTTGTTTGCGGCAAGTTGAGCTTTACCTCTGAGCTTCGGCAGGGCGCACAGATCGATCGCATCCTGCATATTTGTGCCAGCTGCGACCATGGCGCCACCCTTGGCGAGGTAAGCATACTTTCCACGGTAGTAGGCCACACGAATCGCATCTGTAGCCGAGATGAAACCCGAGACGTACGCACAGGCGATCTCTCCGGACGAGTGGCCAACGACCGAGCTGAAGCGGACACCAGCTTGCTCCAGGAGGTCAACAACCATGATCTGTACAGCAGTGCACAGCGGCTGTGAAATTTCGGCTTGTGCGATACGTGAAGTCTCCGCGGGAGCAAGCAGCTCTGCCCTGAGTGACCAGTCAGGGCCATCGGGCAGTGCAGAAAGAGATTCCTCAAGCTTCTCGATGATCTTAAAAGCCGCCGTGGATGATAGAATAAGCTCTTTGCCCATGGTAGCCCACTGAGCACCTTGACCGGTGAAGACGCCAAGGATGTCCTGAGAGGATTTGGCATTGGCTCGAACACCTAGCGCAGCCTTTTTGGTTTCGAAGTCGCCCACGGCTTTCTCCATCTGTACGACAAGAGATTTGAGGGATGTCGCAGAAAACGCGACGCGGAAGCTGAACGGCGTCCTCCGGAACAGAGACCACGATAGGGCGTCGAGTGGGAAATCGGGGTTCTCGTCTGCGAAGTTGATGTAAGACTTCAACTGCGCTGCGAGTGACTTCTCCGAGGGCGCAGACAGGACAAAGGGCCATGGAGTTGTGATTGGCTTGCTGCCAAGATCCCTGTTGTTGCTGCTAGTAGTCGGAGTCGCAGGCTCATAGCTCTCAATAATCGCGTGGGCATTGGCGCCGCCGAAGCCAAACGAGTTAATCGAACAACGCTTCGGAACGCCGGGGGGCAGTTCAGGCCATCTTTGTGCTCGGACGGGTATTTTGAGGTTGTCGTAGAAGGGCTTGATAGCAGGATTCAGTTTGGTGAAGTGCATGTTGGGGGGAATGATGCCGTTCTGCATAGCAAGCGAGGCTTTGAGCAATCCCGCGATACCAGCGGTGCCTTCCGTGTGCCCGACCACCGTCTTGATTGAGCCGACGTACAGGATGTTTTCGCCGGTCGGTTGCTCTGTCTCCGTGGTCGATGTGTCTGGATTTTGGTCGGTGGTCGATTGGTCGGCCCCACCTTCGAAGAAGACTTTGTGAATCGCGCCAGCTTCTTGAGGGTCACCAGCCGGTGTACCGGTTCCATGTGCTTCGAAATATTGACATCGGTCAGTCTCTTTCGTAGGGTCGAGGCCGGCCCTCGTGTAGGTGTCGTGAATGAGAGCTGCCTGCATCGAGGAACTCGGCATGGTGATACCGGGCGTTTTTCCATCCTGGTTCACACCTGTCTCGCGGATGACGCACTCAATGTGGTCTCCATCCCGTAGAGCTGCAGACAGAGTCTTTAGGACAACAGCTGCAACACCCTCGCCTCGCGCGTAGCCATTAGCGGAGGCATCCCACATTCTTGATCGACCGTGTGGTGACAACATGTTCAGATTGCTCTCTGCAACGAACATTGTAGGTCCGAGTATCAAATTGGACCCTGCGGCAATGGCGACTGGGGATTCGCCAGAGCGCAGGACTTGGACAGCCTGGTGGACGGCAATCAGACTGCTTGAGCATGCAGTGTCGATGGTCATCGATGGGCCGTGCCAGTTGAAGAAGTACTGTAATGCGTTAGCTACTTTCTTCTGCTGTGTGACAATCTCACTGATGCCATACCGAAAGACGATTCGAAAGGATGCTACGCGCGCTTCCAGTTGCCGCGTAAGTCGGCACATCTTCGCTGTCGCCATACACTGTAGAAACGATTAGGCTGTTGTTCGCTGGAGAGATTCTTCAGAAACTTACCAATCTGAGAAAAGTCGTCGCACATCACACCAACGAAAGCAGCGGTGTTGCTGCCAGCCAAGGTTGGGAGACTGATGCCCGCAGACTCGAGAGACTCGTATACGGTCTCCATGAGCAGGCGTTGTTGGGGATCGATGGCCTCGGCCTCGCCCTGGGGGATGTTGAAAAATTGATGGTCAAATACTTTGACGTCTTCGGACAGCAGGTAAGCGTGCAAGACGTTGCTTGCGCCATGGTAGTGGCCATCTTCGTTGTGGAAATTCTGTGCGTTAAAGCGGTCGATCTTTCGAAGGACATCGCGCGGTTCTCGAAGAAGCTGCCATAGTTTGGAAGGGTTACTTGCCTCGCCTGGGAATCTGCAACCAGATCCTATCACGGCGATAGGTTCGGCAGGGGAAAGCATGGTGCTCTTGTGGATGTGGTGAGATTGTTGATCAATTAGGTGTTGTACAGGGTGAGAGAATAATTGCGATCAATTATCTTTCAAGGAGGTGTTGTTGATGGATGATCGTGAAAGGTGAAGCATGAAGTGCAAACACGTCTGAGGATGGATCCATGAGACTGCATGAGCAGTGTAAATAGATGTCAAACCGTCGAAATGTTTCCTGGTAGCATCAGCCTTATCGCCCTGACCTACCTATTGAAGGACTGCTGAGTGACATAGCCCGAATACACTTCCAGATTTGGTGATTCCTTGTCGAAGGCCAGGCTCAACGTGGTGTGTCAGCCTCCACCGTGTCATCCTCCACGTTAACCAAGTCAGCCACTACTGCGTTTCTGCGCTTCGTCTTCGCGTGTACGACGAGGAGACTGCACGTGTTCACCTGATGTGCGCGAGTCGACTTGATAAACGGCCATCCGACATCGATCGCGATGGTTGTCCCAAATCGTGGATGTTGGATGTTGGAGTCAGTCAGCAGAGTCCTAAAAGCACAGCAGTTGAAGGTGATCTGCAAGAGCTTGGCACAGCACGCGACGCGAGCATCTTCGGCCTCGTTCGTCCATGACTACAACCTCGACCCACGGTACACTACATGTAAATGTCCAAACATCCCGGTCGAAATGGCTGAGGCTCAGATGCGACAGACGGCTTATATGCCGATTGTAAGACTCGGCCCCCTTGTTCTTCCCCTTCCCGAATGATATCATCTACACCCTACTGTACACCTACCTATCCCCCGAGTACCTCGTAATCGACCACCGCGCGAGCCGTCGACTTCACCATCAACGCCCACGACCAATGCTGCGTAATCGCCATGGTCACAAAGCAAAGAAACCGGTCATGGTGATGCTCCATGGATCGGGCAGCTCGGCGTCCATCTTCCGCATTCAAACACACATGCTAGCCAAGGATTTGTCTGCCTCCTACGACCTTGTCTATCTCGACGGACCAATGCTCAGCGGCCCTGGACCAGGCGTACTACCTCTGTTCGCCGGCATGCCCTCGTATCACCGCTGGATCTCTTCCGCCAACGTCAAGCTCAGCCTAGCATATCGCCTAGCCGAGCTATTCGAAGTCGCCCGTCATATACAAGAGCAGTTGGAGACTCAGCAAATCGACCCCGAGCAAGTGGTTGCATTTCTCGGCTTCAGTCAAGGTGCGCTTGTTGCGCTCGCGTTGCTGGGACTACGAAGCGCTGGTCAATCAGCTTGGACAAATCTGAGGTTCTGTGTCGCCATAGCTGGTGGCACTACTGGCGACGCGGCTCAGCTTGACAATATCGAGCGCCTCGTGGAGATGCTGTCCTCGATCGTCGGTCGCGGCGATGGCAAGTTCCCCGGCTCTACAGTGCACGCTATGGGAACGCAGGATCTGTGGTATGCGGATGGGCAGAGGTTGGCATCCATGTGCCCCGAAGACAGAACCCAGGCGATGACATACCGTGAGGGACATGTTCTCCCTCGCAAGAAGAAGGACGTCTGTCAATTAATCGACTTGATATCCAACGTTGACAAACTCAGCGCCCAGGCCGGGCAGGCAGAGCAGACGACCATCATGCAATCGATGCCTTCACTCCTGAACGGAGCTGACATTACTGAGGGATTAGCCTTCTTGTCGTCCAACGGTGTTCAAGTATAGATCGTGCAAACAGTACAAGCATCGACAGGATTTTTTCCTCACAACGACTCGCATTCATAACCGCGTCGCGACCTGTATCTTCCGCGAATTCAATAGCCTTTTAATGCAGCTGGCGGATGCTGGAAAGATCTTATGAACCGAACGAATATAGCATAGTTTCTTCGAGATGGGCCTCACACTGGCTTGACCGTTACTGTCCGAAGCCCACCCGTCTCCTGGTCGTGAGCATTGTATGCTTTAGCCTGCTGACATACCACCCTGCCTTCGGGAGCTTACAGACCTTTGAGACTGACTTTAAGGGTTCATATCGTGAACACTGGGTTCGAGTCAGCCGATAGGGCAACACATCGTTCGCCATGTCAGCAGCGTCCAACGATACTAAAGCACTCGATCGATGCAGTTCAACATTCACCAGACTTACCTCAGCGCAACCCTGCCTACTCTATCAACATGGCGACGACATCTGCATCCTATTCATCACACCATGACGATGCTAGCCAGTCTACCGCCCCGGAAGGATCTCAGACAAGCCACAAATACCCTCAGGTCAAGCTAGACTGGACGTTGCACGACCTGTACTCTCTCGATGGCGGCGATCCCGACAAGACCGCGATCGTCATGTCCGGACCCATACCCTTCGGCTCAGTGTCTTCCTCCTTACCCGCAAACACCAAATACGTATACCAGTCCCCCACCGCGCCAGCCCTAGGCAGAGATGTCTACGCCAGGCTCGGCCTCGGGAATGGAACGCAGAACCACTATTTCTCCGCCGGACCCATGAACGTCTACCTGTTCGACATCGAGCACCCCAAATACGATGTCGACAACAATTGTGTTGAATCCCCGCCCAGCCATCACACCGACGCTTTCCGTGTCTACGATGGTCTGGTACCCGAACAACGTCCAAAAGTCCATTTTATCCCAAAGCACGACGAGCTGAAGATGGAGCCGGGCGTCAAGATTAATCCTTATCCACCAATGGACTTCTTGGACGCCCACACTTGTATCATGGATCAGGAGAAGCACTACGGCCTTTTGTCAAAGCGCGACCTCGCCCTGTCGGATCTACCAAGTCCAAAGACCAAAGTCTTTGACGGACAGCTGACTGCAGAAGAGGCCAGAGACGAAGCTAAAGTCGAGCAAGAAGTCGAGTGCTTCGTCCAGGCAGTTCGTTCCGAGCCTCTGCCGTTCGTCATCAAGTTCCCACAGTCCGTCACCGGACAAGGCGTCTGGTTCATCAGCGACGAAGAGAAGAGGGAATCCCGGATGGAGCTCCTGAGGAAAGAAGTTGGCAGCATGATCCGCGCCCTCACCCCGGAGAATGAGCACCTGAACGTCGTCAGCCTCCTTTTCCAGCAACTCGTCGTCGACGGCCGCACAAACAACATGTCCTTCTTCATCACCCCGACCGGCCGCCCGGTCTTCGTCAGCTGCTGCGAGCAGATCGTCGACTCGGTCGGGATCTGGAAAGGCAGCACCATCGACTACGACCGCCAGCGGGAGCTCGAGGCGGATTTCACGCCTCTGATGAACAAGGTGGCCGCCCACGTGTACAAGCAAGGCTTCACCGGCGGCATGGGCTTCGACTGCATGACGGACAAGGACGGCAACCAGCTCGTCGTCGACATGAATGTACGGCTCACGGGGGACTTTTTCATGGGCCCGCTCAGGTCGTTCTACAAGTCTAGGGGGATGCGGTACTCTTACTTCATCTCGCCTTTGGTTTTCGCTGGGGATAGGGATGCTTTCGAGGAGCTCTTTGATGCGGAGCTCAAGGCGGGCAAGATGATCATTCTGGGCTGGTGTCGGGGCAAGGCGAGGGGATTGGGGTCTACGTATAGTGTTTGTTCTTTTTCGATTGGTGGGACGAATATGGAGGAGATGTTTGAGTTGGGGGAGCGGGTTTATGGGGCGACGATCCCGAGACCTTGCTGAAGATGTTGGAGCAATAGCTCAGACATATGATATTAATATTCAAGACCATGTTGCCTTGTGCACACTGCCACACACGCAATCAATGTACCCATATGTTGTCGGGTGCAACATGTCCCGCGAGATCATCACCGAAGCAGGTTCGACTTGAGTACCGATTGAACATCCTCATCCCTTTCACTCAAGTATTTTTACGGTCTGTGTCTCTCGCCTCACGGGTGATTTGAATCGATTGATCGATGTAAGTGGGCAGTAAAGGGAAACGAGATATTTCAAAGGGCAGCATCCCACTCTTACTCCAACCCTTACCCTAAATCTACATTCCAAAGCTCCCCCTTTGCAAACCGACTTCTCTCGAAGACACCATCACACTCACGCGCATACATAGTTGGATATACATCCCGCCTGCACCTTATCAATGGACAGGAAAAGGGACCGAAAGAACACCAGGCGCTCCTAGAAGCACACACGTACACGGTACCATTGAAGGCGCCGACAATGCCTGTCACGGTTTTCCTTCCCGTGGTACTCACACACGAAATATGGCATTAGGAGTGCGGAACTCCCTAGGTCTACTACGATGCATATATGTCAGCTAGGGCAAGACTCGAACTGCGAAGCAACACCGAGGGGTCGTCGTGCCGGTCTGAACATACCAGCAAGTGTGCTACGGTGTTGAATCTAGACTCAAGGGATTGGCAGGCATGTTTCAGGATTGCTATCTCTACCTCATCACTGTATCTTCCGTTTTCTCTTGGCCTCCATTTCAACAACCGCCTCCAACTCTCTCAGCCCAAACGTCCTCCAAGCCCCGAGATCCGTAACCCATTCGCCCAGGACAGACCCCCACCACAACAACCTAGTCATCCCCCCATAGTACAGCCAGTCCGGCCTACCGAACCAGCTCCGCCAAAAAGGTGCCACCTCCCCAGCGAGCGCCTTGTCGACAACTTTCCGCGCAAAAATTTCCGTCGGCAGCGATCCTGACGCCTGACTCTGCGAGTACCCTTGCCTCCGTTCGTAGAGATTCCGCACGCGGGCGTAGAGACTGTCGGGAGGCAAAACTCTGGTCTTCGCGGTGTTGGCGCTGATGTTGCTCCGCACAGCTCCTGCCATGACGACTTGCACGCGCACTCCGAAGGGCCGCAGTTCCTGCCGTAAGGTCCGGGAGTACGAGCAGACTGCCGCTTTGCTGGAAGCGTAGACTGAGCCGAAAACGTATGGGACAAGAGCGCTGATCGAGGCGACGTTGATGATCAGGCCGCGGGTGGGGATTAGGAGGTTGATGAAAGCGCGTGTCATGGCCATTACTGCGAATACGTTCGTTTCGTAGACGCTGCGGATTTCGTCGATGGGGGAGTCTGTTGCTGGGAGGACTAGGCCGCGCCCGCTGGGAAGTAATCAGATCGTTGGACTTCATTTCCATGTTTGCGTGGAGGACTTACGCGTTGTTGACAAGGATGTCCAGCCTACCGCCTGTCAACCCGACTACAATGCCTCGACAGCGGTCGATGCTAGTCGCGTCTGTCACATCCAGTTTCATCGCATCGTAGCCTAGTCCGGTGAGATGTTCAACGACAGCATCGCTACGAGCGGTCGCGATGACCTGGAACTCTATCACATTATCAGACTGCTGAAGTCCCGGACTCGAAGTCGCCACCTTGACTTACCTCTCCGCTTGAACTCTTCCGCAAGTGCGAAACCGATGCCACCTGGGGTACAGCTGAGCATGGGAGGATTAGATCTCGCTTAATGGCCATGTCCACATCGTCTTGGAGGAAATGGACGTACCCGGTGATCAGAACCCTTCGAGATTCCCGCTTCACGTCCATTCCCATTCTGGTTTTGGTTGATCGAGCGTTGCATTATGGACTCCTACTAACAACGGTAACAGATCATAATTATCGATCGCCTACTATGGCCTACATGCAGTCGCGGTCGCCGATACGGCGTACACGAGCCGCAAACTTACTGTACTGTCAAGGTCAACCCCATGTCCGCGGCATTGTCCGGCCACTTGGCTAGGGAGTTGATGTCTCGAACCTAGTGTGCTATCAGAGTTGGTGAAGCGTTCCGCTATTCAGACTGTAATCCAAGCATTCTTGGACTGGCTTACATATTGTCACTCCACTTCAGTGGCTGACATCCACCCGGCACTGGCTGACAAGATTGAAGCTGAC
>Ga0265797_10000898_pt1 | contig 53517 bp, 39 predicted proteins | sample P2T30metagenome_FD_192433 | JGI IMG/M metagenome (GOLD analysis project Ga0265797, IMG submission 192433) | Plant litter microbial communities from East Loma Ridge, Irvine, California - P2 T30 | ecosystem: Environmental > Terrestrial > Plant litter > Unclassified | place: USA: California...
CACTGACTGTCATGAACGATAGCCGTACCCTAAGTCGCGCTTCAACCGTGGTGTGCCCGACCCCAAGATTCGCATCTTCGATCTCGGTCGCAAGAAGGCCAACGTCGACGAGTTCCCTCTCTGCGTTCATCTCGTCTCCAACGAGTATGAGCAGGTCTCCTCCGAGGCCCTCGAGGCTGCCCGTATTTGCGCCAACAAGTACGTATCAACGACATGCGCTTGAAGAGAAACAGGACTTGCGACTAACACACCGTCAAGATACATGGTGAAGACCGCCGGTAAGGAGGCCTTCCACCTCCGCGTCCGCGCCCACCCGTACCACGTTGTCCGTATCAACAAGATGTTGTCGTGCGCCGGTGCCGATAGACTGCAGACCGGTATGCGTGGTGCGTTCGGCAAGCCCAACGGCCTTGTCGCTCGTGTCAACATCGGCCAGATCATTCTGTCTTGCCGTACTCGCGACTCCCGTAAGTTCCTTTGGTAATACCGATTCGCCACTCAAGCCGGATCACTAACAAAACATCCAGTCCGCCCCAACGTCATTGAGGCTCTCCGTCGCTCCCAGTACAAGTTCCCCGGTCGCCAAAAGATCATCGTCTCCAAGAACTGGGGTTTCACCCCTCTCCGCCGCGAGGAGTACGTCGCCAAGCGCAAGGAGGGCAAGGTCCGCGTCGATGGTGCTTACGTCCAGTTCCTCAGCACCAAGGGTCCCCTCGAGTACAACATGCGCCGCTTCCCCGAGGCCTTCGAAACCGAGGCTTAGATTCTTCCGGTCGAGGAGCGTTGAGTGTGGCTGAGAGGCTAGTTGGTGGGCAGGCATGAGAGATACCGGCGTTGGTAGAATATGTTTGCTTCCCTTCTTTTTTCGGAACGCCTCTGAGCCGCTACATGACAATGAAAGCATGCTTGAGCGAAACGAAATCTTGTTCAATTTCCATGTCTCACCCGATCTGCCGTCTCGTCTTGAATTTCGTTTGTCGTCTCAATTTCGCGATTGGAAATGTTTTGCTTCGATGTTTCGATGCACACATCTGGTCGACCACCTTGGAGGATAATCATGCACTCTCATCCCTCGATAGATCACTAAAGCGATTGACGTCAAGCGAGGAACACTGATATCTGAGAGCTCGTGAACCGTCACAAGAGGCTCGCACATACATCCCGAGTATCAAGGCAGTGACAAGATGACCATCACATAAGGCGAGCCGCGAGCTGCATCCCTTGGTCCAACGCTCTCAGCGATAGAATACTTTCACCCTCAATGTTAGGGATCATGCAACTTGGCTATGAAAGGACTTGATATTGCCTCGTTTTGCGCACACCATTGCACATCGTAGGTTTCGTCACTATTCCCTACGTAGGTACCCATCGAGCTAAAGACACCATGCACATAAGTTATGTGATTACTGTCAAGAACAGAAAGGGAAGGGATAACAGAGATTGGAGGAGTCGGCTTGCATTCAACGGATACATACTGTGTTGGAGTCTTTGGAGATCAATTACCTAGGTTATACCATATCAGTCGGGTTCAAAAAGGTTCACGGCCTAGACTGTGTTGGAAATTCATGGTTTCGATACTTGTTACATTTAATCTGACTGTGCATTGGAGGGTTTTGAAGTTCACTACAAGGCACCATATGTTCGCGTCGTCGTGCTTCGTTGATGCCAGGGAGGAACGAGGTCTCATCGGAGCAGGATGGATAACAGAATCGCGGGCGGCCTTTCTGTACAGCCACTCGCAATCACATCGTTCGGACAGGATGGAAACGGCCTCGTTTCAATGCATGTAATTGCGGGCTGCTTGACAGCCCGTTCAGCTAGTATTAAACACAAGCCTCTAGTACTACACTTACAAGCGCAATCCACGCTCATGCGTGTTCCATGCTTTCGTGAATCACAAAACAAGGACGATAGCTCCACCACTCTATTCCAGCTGAGCAGTGACGTTGCTGAATTCGCCCTTCTTCAGCTTGGTCTCCCAGAAGATGGGGTTCGTGTCCATGAAGCCGTGCTTCACCCATCCGTCCTCCTTGACGTGGTACAGGTTGATGTAACCACCGGAGAAAGCGTCTCTGTGTGTCGCAGCAAGGATACTCCTCTTGCCCAGCTCCAGCGCCTCCTCGTCCTCCAGATCGTAATGGTACTCGGCGTCCAGCACACCGTATGCGAATGTCTGACCGGAGCCGACACAGAACAGGTTGCCGGGGAGGCGCGTGCCGTCGGAATCGATGTAGTATAGCGCGGGTCCCTCTTCTGGGGTCACGCCGGCGCACATGGTGCCCATGGACAGACCCATGCCTTTGTAGCTGTAGACGAGGTTGGCGAGGATCTTGGATGCGGCGGCGACGGAGATGCGGCGTTTGTGGCGGAGCTCGTGAAGGCGGCATTGCATGCCGAGATAGGCGAGCCAGTACTGGCAGTCCTGTAGAACGGAGCGTTATCAGCAAAGTGTGCATGAAAGCAATCAAGCAAGATTCGTCAACGTACCGCCGCACCACCAGCCATCGTGCCCAGCAAGCAGCTGTTGATCTCAATGACCTTCTTGACCGTCTGACTGGCAATCCAGTCACCCGCCGTTGCTCTCGAATCTGTAGCGACAACGATGCCGCCCTTGTGGCGGAAGGCCAGGGTGGTGGTTCCGTGAGCAATCTTGATGGGACACTGCGGGTTGGAGTGGTCGTCGGTCATGGCACGCAGCCATTGTGAGGGCGAGGCGGTGGGAGGGAGTGCGAACTGTAATGACAGGGGCTGTGCAAGGTCGGCGGACATCTGGTGCTGGAGCTCATCTTCCGAGTAGCCCTCGTTGGCGTACTGAGGGCGTGAGTGCTGCGCAACAAGCGCGTCCATCTTGTCGGTGGTGTGTGGGTGTTCGTGGAAGTCGTGTCAAGGGTTAGGTATGGATTTCAGAGGACTGGAAATGGCTGTATGGGCGTTGATGGTCGTTTGGGTGTTTGTTGCTAGCTTGTGGTCGATGATACTCAAGGCAACTGTAGGTCGAGCTTGGTGACGCGGTGCTAGTGCTAGCTGTCGCCGACGTCACGTGACGAGAGCTTGCTTGACGTGAGGTTCGATGAAAGTATCTCAATCACCTCGAACATGAATTGAGATTCAGGATCGAACATATTACTGTGCCTAGTCATCTACGCATCATCGTAATGACTGATCAGGTAGACTGGCGACGCCAGCTGACCTTCTCTGATCGACTCTCAGTGACTTCAAAAATGCAAGCGAGAGCCCGTAAAGCCATCACAATTCGAAGGATAGGGACTGACAAGTAATAGTGCTGAAGCCTACAACGAAGCAAACCCAGAATGCGTTCCTTCAGAGGCTACTAAACATGCTAAGCTAGAAGAGTCAACAGCTCGCAAAAATGCAACAAGCCTCGTACGACATCAACCATCCTGAAAAACACCAGATCGAGTCTGATAAAAGACTCCCAGCCCGAATACCACGAGCTCTGCGCGAGATCCATAGGCCGTCTTCTTGCCTCAAAGTCATCACAGCCTGGAGACCATCATCGGGTCGAAGAAGATCAACCATCCACGGACGTACCAGAACACGGTACCCAAATCGGCCGCTACACCAACGCGAACCACTGGAAAGATGGCATATCATCAGACATCTACCGAGCCAGAGATCCGCAACCTAATCAAATCGTCGCTATCAAAGTAACCACACTATCAATGGTGACCGCACCTCACGACTCCATCCGAGAAGCACGCCTCCTCGCCGCAGCCCAAAGCCCCAATATAATCCCCCTCCTCGACACCTTCACCCAACACGAGCGATTCATGCTGGTCTTCCCCTTCATGCCTTACGACCTCGGAATGCTCCTCCAACGCAACCAAATCCCAGTGGCATCAAGAAAGCCTCTCCTCCGCGACCTCTTCGCCGGCCTTGCCCACTTGCACTCCCTAGGAATCATTCATCGCGACATCAAACCCTCCAACATCCTTCTCGCCAGCCCGCGTGGCGGTAGTGCTTATATAGCGGATCTTGGGACTGCGTGGTCGAGCACTGATGCGGCTTCAGAGCCCGCTGCTACCAAACACCTCGAAGTCGGTACGACGAGCTATCGGCCGCCTGAACTACTGTTTGGCAAGCAGGATTATGGCACTAAGCTGGACATGTGGGCAGCCGGGTGCGTGGCAGCGCAAGTTTTGGGACTGGGCAACCGTACGATGTTCGACTCGGGCGATCTGGGGAGCGAGTTGGCGCTTATCAAGAGTATTTTCGAAACCCTCGGGACACCGGATCTGGAGGTCTGGCCGGTAAGTCTTTTGTTTAGTCGGTCTTTCGTCGTTCGCCCGTTCTCTGTTGTTACGGCGCGAGTCGCACAAATAAGTGTTGGATCTGCCCGAAACATGTGTGTACTGACTTGTATATTCTTCAACCAGGAAGCGGCAACCCTGCCCGACTGGGGCAAGATGAGGTTCACGAAATACGCCCGCAAACCCTGGGAAGAGATATTGCCCGGTCTACAGCCGCAGGAGCGAGACCTGGTTAGTAGGCTTTTGGTGTATGAGAGTGGGAATCGATTGTCTGCGCAAGAGGTTCGTTTGCTGTGATCGTGATCTGACGGGTGTTGATAGAAGCTGACCGGGGATCCTAGGCGTTGCAACATGGCTATTTCGAGAACTGAAACATGTCTGGTATTGGCATTCGCCGAGAATGACGATACAGTATCACCAAGAGGCCATTCCTTACCAAAACATTTGTTCAGCGAGGGTTTGGTGTATTTCTGGGTCATTTCGAGATTGTATGAGTGGGACTGCCTGGCTTCAGTCTCTCCTGATTGTCCATATTCTTTGTGAGATACTATTGGCGAACGGCAGAGGAGTGAAGTATACATAAAAAGGCTCTAAACGTCACTCGTGAAAACAGTTTTCGGTGCATTTAAACGTCGCTCGCCATGATCCCACGCTTCTATAATTATGTACTTGAACACAAGCCTCCCAAACACATGATACATGTACTTTGCCTGATGCCCGCAAAACACAGGACTTTTTGACTTCACTTGTCCATCCCCAGCAGCAACCATGTACATGTAATGCACGCAACACTCTACTTCCCACAGACATCGGCAAACCTCTCGCGGCCCCTCCTAACAAACCTAACAGGCACCTTGCCCTTGCGCAACTGAATCGTCACAATCGTGCCCATGCCCGTCCTCATCAACTCCCTAGCCCTCTCGTCAGCAAGATCCCACACCTCCTTCTTCCTGGCAGCGCTCAAATTTTCCTCCATCTCGCCTTCCTTCAGGAACATGCTGACGTCCAGCTCCACGGACCACGTTTTGAATATGGTGGCGAGGACGGCCAAGATCTCAACCTGCGCGAAACGCCGGCCAATGCAGCTGCGGTAGCCGTCGGAGAAGGGGACGTAGGAGCCTTTGATGGGCCGGAAGAGCGTGGAAGCCGTGTCGGAGCGCGTGTCTGGGCCGTCGGCGTCGGGGCCGTCTTGGGCTGCTTCTTCTTCGTCCGCGTTGCCCTTGCCGGTCTTTTCGTCAAGTAGCCAGCGCTCGGGGCGGAAATCATTCAGGTCCTGGTGTGAGGTGTGCGGCCAGTACTTCGGGTTGCGGTGCAGACCTGGCGAGCTCAGGCTGATAAAACTGTTCTCGGGGATGGTGTAGCGCTGGCCGTTGATGTTGAGGTTCTGGGTGGATCCGGGAGCGGTAGTTTTGGGGATGCCGACGACAGGCGGAAGGACGCGCAGCTCTTCGTTCATGACAGCGCCACACATGTTGCCGAAAAGCTTGGGCACGTCTTCGTCGTAGCTCCACTCGCTGCTTGGACGGTCGCCGAGCAGGGCGTCGAGGTCTTGCTGCAGGCGGAGTTGCGAGGACGGGTGCATTGCAAGGAACATGCAGGCGAAGTGGATGGTGTTTGCGGCGGTTTCGTGGCCGGCGAGGATGAAGACAAAGGCGTTGCCGAGGATCTCTTGTTCGTTGAAGACCGGCTTTGGAAGCGATGGGTTGCTTGAGAGCTTCTCTGCTGGCGTAGAGGGTGGCGTGTCGGACTTGGTTTCGGCCGAAAACCCGGCACCTCTGACCAGTGCACCCATGAGGTCCATTCCGTCGCCTTCCTCGCCGCTCTTGACCTCGTCCCGCTTCTTGACGTACATCTCGCGCATGTATTGGCCCCATTCGGCGTACGCCTCATAGGTTTCGTTGAGAGTCTTGTTGGGCACCCACTTCATCAACCATTTGGGGAAGATTAAGACCACGAGAAGATTGTCGAGCAGCACAGTCAGAGCATCTTTGAAAGTCATTTTGTGGCCCGCTGGAGCTTCTTGGGTGGATGCATCCTCGTGCGGCCAGGTAAGACCGACATCGAATCCAGCGCGGGAGATGACGTGCAGACTCAAACGCATGGCCTGGTCGGAGACATCGTACAGCGGCTTGCTCACTTCGTCATTCGGGCCCATCCAGCCTGCCATCATCGACGTCGCCTGCTGGAGCGATTCTTTCCAGACGACGCGGTTGTTACGTTCTGTGAACGGCGGGCTGCAGATCTTACGATGGTGCCTCCAAATCGCACCCTCTGTGGAAACGACGTTCTTCCCAAAGACGTCGAGAGATCCGTAGAGATCTATGGGCTTGGGGAAGTCGACGCGGCGAGTGGTGATCTGGCTGATAGCCTCTGCATCCGCCACCGAGACGACATTCTTTCCCGGAGCCACAATGATAAACGCATCGCTGCCCAGCTTGTCGTAAATTTCCCGTTTCGAAGTCCATCCCCAGTCTGGGACTGCGAATCTATGGAAAAGGTTAGCTGATGTGCCTCACAAGAGGTAGGGCTGTAAGCAGAAAACTTGACAAAACATACTCAGTCCAAGTGGTCCAAGAGCTTGGCAGCGTCTTTTTTATGATTGGTAGCCATATCAAATGCGTACTTAGCCAAAAGCGGTTGAATGTGTACACTGGCATGCAAAAGTACGGCAGGCCAGACTTTTTCGCCGCAGCGAGGTTGATGGCGAAGCATCTGTACGTGTTCGCCACATAGGCTACAACGAGGCCTACAAAGGCCAGGATGAGGTAAGACACCATTCTCGGCGGAGGGTGTCGTCGCCCCGTGATGACTCAGCAGCGATGGTGGGTCGTCGCTTCTGCAAGGCTTCTCGATGTCGCCTGTCAAGCCTTACCCATGTACACGCGAAGGATGCAGCGAAGAGGTCGCCTCGCTGCTGACAGCGGTACTATCCGTTGGGCGTGTTGCGGTGGAGGGATGATCGACGGCGTGGATATACGACGCAGTCGAGTAATGGACGCAGTGGAAGCGAACAACAGGCGGAGGAAGCCGGGGACCGACTGGACTGACTGGCTGACAGCGATCGCTTCGGTGTGTTCCAAGCGAAGCGCGTGCGTGCGATGGTGGACTGATCAATAAAGAATTCGAGGCGTGCCTGAGTGAGGCTGAATGCTGCAGGCAAGCAAGCAAGCAAGCAAGCAACGTGCGTGGTCGGCAAGGCCAGTGGTAAGCGACACCCAACTGTGAGGACGAGGTGAGCGAGATAATGACCAGTTATATTATGGAATGGTGATGCGCCAGCGAGCTCTCTTGGTGCGCGGGCGGCTGGCGGGCTCCACCGTAAAGCCTACCTAACGATGATCATCACTACTGTAAATAAGTAGATTGCCGAAGCGCGCGCTCGGCGGAACATCCATTTGTGTGATCCGCGGGTTGAGAGGATGAGGTTTATCTCAACTTTTCGGTAGATGCATTGCCTTGCGGGTTGCGACTGATTTTGTGCTGCGAGGCATGTAAGGTTCCTATATGGTGATACAGAGAATTTAGATGGTAGATGCACTTTCCGCAAGCACGTTTGACATGAAACGGCCAAGGGCCAGACTCTTGATCTCCTCTCCATATTCCGGAATAGTCCACCGTCTATATGAGTGGAATAATGCTGAGCTGCCTACATACTGTAGGATGTATGGATTTGCTGTTTGTAGCAGAAATGTATACATACGAGGTCTCGACGGTGTCCTGCCATCACCCTCACCACCACTCACCCACCTGGCTCTTACCGACGGTGCCGTGACGATCCTCAATACACGAGCACGCGAAATCCATCGTCTCCACAAGTTGTGCATGTGCTTCGGCACGCAAGCGAGCCGCCAGGCTCAGCGAATGTGTGGTCGTTGATGGCTCAAGGCGACGTCTTGTGTTCAAGGTTGTCTTTCACTACCACCACTTCTGGTGCCATCCAAGAGCCAGCTGGTGTCAGGCAAGTGCCGACTGGCACTTTGTATATGAACAACCCTGGACGAGGTCTGGTCTGATAATTTCTCGAAGCGAGCCTCTCGTCGACTCGAAACCCGATGACAAGCAAGGCTAGGATGGAGAGGGAAACGCCGTCTTTTAACCTTTGACCCGAGGTATTCCTTACGCTGTGCAGCCCTAGGCCACAACTCCGATTGAGCATGAGGGCATGTTGCCCACCTCTCGGCGCTATCAATCAGTCCCACCTAACCTCGAAGCATGTTGCAATTGCTGCTGGACCCTGCTCCTTGTCGAGGTATACATACATACGAGCACAACTAGCAGTAGTACTAGCTGCTGGTTGACAAAGTATCATTATTCATTACTACATGTACTCACCTAAGCGACGACGCATGCCTGCCTGCCTGCAGATCGCAGCAAACGTGCTTAAGCGATATGTTTCACCGCGCCGCACCTCTCATATACCGTAGACCTCAATCAATCGCTCGAGGACTGTACGCCTGTATCATTGGGACATTGGACAGATTATGAGTGCAGTCTGGTTCTGGCTCTCGTAGGCTGAGGGTCCGGGCGCAATGTCTCAGATCTTGACGACGTTTCAGTTGCCATCTGTGATCCAAAAACCTACTCAGGTAATCAACAATCTTGTCTCAAGGACCATGACGACAATTTAGTGCCTTGCTGTCGGAGCTCGTCGATCCGGCCGCCGGAATAACTGGAAAAGAAGGCTTCTCGAAAAGAGTGCGCGCCATGTCGTTCTTGGCTTCTGCCAGCCCTCGAGTCTAGGCAGGCAAGCGCCACAACGGTTTTGGTGATCATTCATGATTAGTAGACTTTGCCATGCCTCGCTACCGAACTCTGCAACCCGTGGACCGCGCACAGCAGAGTCCTCGGGCATGTCGCATGCGCCTTGTTACTGGAGCACTCGGAAAATGAGACTTCGCAAAGTACCTAAGGTAGTCAATGGATTCGCAAGGTGCTAACTTTGAAGCGTGGCCCACACTCTCAGACGCGTGTGCGGTGTGCGGTGTCTGTTACTTCTGTGTCGCAAGCGAGGCGAGCTAACAGACGACGACGCCGGCGACCGGATGTACCTTGTCCATGCACATGCACATGCACATGGGAATGACCTGCTGGAGCGGGAGCACCACGGCAGCATGCCTTACTGACTGCGGGTTCGCAAGGAGAGCAAGCGTCGACACGCTGTCTCGCGTGCGCGTTGAGAGAACAAAGTACGGTACATGTATTGAGTATACGCTGGCGAGTCCGGCCCAGGTGGCGTATCGTAACTCTCACTCGCCTGTGTCGGAGGCTGGTCACTTGCATCTTGGCCGGCCCAAAAAGTAGGGTGCATGTTGTCTGTCTGTCCCTTGGTCTGCTGTTACCGGCAAGTACAGTACGAGGCTATGCCAGTACCATGTACGGATGCTCGCGTGTGCTTCGCGTAGACGACGGTGGCAGCGATACCGCTCCTCACTACTACGTAAGCTGGTCGCAATAATAGTAGCCCTGGCCCCAAAAATTGCTCATACTACCCGGTGCTTTGGCTGGTGTAGGATGCTGGATGCAAGTTCTCCGGAGTCGCTGGATTGCCTCGCCTGCCGAGACCCTTAACCATGAGCCAAATAGAGTATGAGATCCACGGCTCACCCAATCCAATCCCCCAAAACCCCAAAGGCGGCCCTTGGGCGTGCGATGCAAATGCTAGGCTAGGTCACTTGGGTGTCCATATGGGCGGCGCGTGACACTTCGTATCCTACCCTGCCCTGCCTTGCCCTGATCTGCCCTGCGCTTGGACGAGATGCTGATGCTGATGTAGACCTTATAGACGAGATTGCTGCGTCAGCGCAGCCAAAACACCGTTGACCGTAGTCGCGTACCTGGTGGGTCGCCATCCTATAAGGTCGACTCAGGTCCCTTCAAACATCGACACGATTCGCTTTTCCCTTATTCCCGTAGTCAAACTCTCGACGTATCACTCTGTCACGCCTGTCATCATTGCTCGGATCCCTCGCAGTATTTATCTTGTCGACAAAGAACGTCCTCGCTACCCTCATCACTACACTACCATCAACTCCCTCCAACAAACAACTCCCTCCAACAAAACAATGGCAATGGACCTCTACTCTTGCATGTACCTGGCCAACGGCACAACCAAACCCGCCAACTCCAAGCCTAACAATAAAACCACCACCAACGACCCCAATTCCAATACCAACCCCGTCCGCTACCAGTCCTTCCTACAAGGTCTCTCCAACGATATACAACGCTACCAAGCCCTCCAAAATGTCGACTGCAGCCACCCAGCCTGCAAAGATGCCATATCGAAAAACATGCAAGGCGTGAGAGCAATCTGAATTGCCACCTCATCTTCCTCTCCTCCCACCAAGTCAGCGTAAGTGAATCCACGATTGATTGGAAACATGGCTGTGATCCGGCATTGACTGTGTGATGACGTAGGAGAAACGAAACATTTTCGCGACATCGCTCTCTTTTCCGACACACCTGAGTTATTCATCCGCTGAGCCATAGCAAGGCAACGACAACAACGCCACCACGAGCCCACGCCATTGACTGGCTGAAAAGGCAAGGCGAAACGACCGAAAAACGACGCAACGACACAGATCCTTCGATACCCACCCACCCACATACATACACCTAAATTAATCACCGGCTCACGACACAAGATCACTGTAGATCGCAATCTCTCAGGCGCTGGCGCCTTGACATGAACGCGGTCTGACACTTGGACTTCACTTCCTCCTATCAATGCCACTTCCGCCCAGGGCCTATCTAAGTGTCTGGCAGCACAGCAAAGACCGGCTCGAAACGCCTTTTGACACAGCTAGCTATACCGATACGCTGTTGAGAAGTTGACGCCGAACTGGATTTGGCGATCGCGGTAGACATCGCTTGCCTGCCTGCCTGCATGCCTACCAAAACCCAGATTCCTCGAAAGGATGGATCGCCGATTGGTCAGCTGCATAGAATCTTCTGTGGTCGAGAGACGTACCAACGCAGTGCAGTGCAGGCTTCAGGAAGCGTTTTCACTTTGGGTATCGCGAGCATGAAGAGGAAGACACACCCGAGCTCTCTAGAAGAAGTTGTGATGGCTTCCCTCTGCGGCGGCATCATCACTGGTCCGTTAATGTGTACATGTAGTCAAAACATAACCAAAAGCTTCCATTCAATTCGTGTTCGACGGACGAATTGAAAGAACCGGAGTCTAAAATCCTCACACTTTTTCCAACGTTGCCCCTTGTCCATTCCCTTTCTGGGAACTGCGTGCACGTGAGCCGGGCTAAACAGGCCCCAGTAAAATGATGAGATGGGCAGGTCAGTGTCAACATCCGCGCCGAAAGAGGGAGGGAGGGAGAGGGGAAGTAACGTGGGGAAAAGAAGGAGCAATACTCATATGTCATCAAATTGGGGTTCTCGTTTCATTGCCGGCTACCTATCTCTTCCTCTTCAGCTCCCTCGCACACACCCTTCCTTAGGAAGCAAAACACCGCTATACGGACTTTCACCTCCTCCCACCCTTCCACAAGCAGCAACAGCAATGCAAGAAAGACGGAAAGAACAGGTCAACGAAACTCGACAACCTAGTGTACCGTCGCTATTCCCCCCTTCTATTTCTGATTCCGACCACATCATCCCATCCGCACACTTTCCGTGCCAACCCTTCCCTCCCATAGAAAAGTGTTGCAAGCCATGAAAGAATAAGCATAAAGCCAATAGGCGAGAAAAAAACATCAAACGAGCGGCCATCAGGGGGATATCATCGCAGAAACCCACATCAAGAGATAAGTAGAAAAAAAGGTTGAAAAGGCTGAAAACCCGCAGCAAAACCAGAAAAAGGCGTGTTCCTGGCGGGTAGTAAAGTCGCTTTGCTTGAGCCGTTGCTGGTGCCGGTCACTTGCTGAGCAGCCGGCAGCGGTATCTGTGTTGAGTGTGTTGTGAATCCAAAGGGAACACCCCTATATTCGAAATAGGCAAAAGATCAATTCGAATAGCTGTCTGTGGCAGCATTATTCAAATCAGGCAAGAGCCCATTCCGTGCCTCTCTTAACGAACTTGTCCATCAGCAGGCCTAAGTCGGCCAGGACGAAGCGGCAAATGTAGAAAGCGAAGAATTCGGCCGCATGGCGGATGCTGAGTTCGAGGCCAACGTGCGTCTGCGACGAGTGCTTAAGACCTGGATCTTCGACTTGACGGGCAATTTGATCTGTGAGGGAGAAAGGATCGGTTAGCGAATAGTGTTTCGGTTTCGGAGATGTAAGCAGTTTAGGTGGAGGTCTGTGAGGGCAGCGCGGATCGGTTCGAGGGCGGTCGTGGATCGTCGGCTGATTTTTTGGGGGAGTGGGGTACGTGAAAAGCGTGTTAAGCGAGCTGGTGCTGATCGCCCTCCTCAGCCTGCCTTGCCGCGTTGAACAACACATCGGCAGCGCCTCGAAGTTGTGCTAACATGCACGCAAGCGAGCATAAGCACCGAAGCCAGGATATGCCTGTCTTCAGGATGTTGCGCCGGGGGATAGGCCCGACGGTTGCTCAGGTATGTAATCTGCAAGTGCTTGGGGTGATGCAGGGCGCTACCCAGTGCGACTGCACCGCAAAGCACATGCGAGCCATGTCACGACAGTGAGATATGTGAGTAAACGAGAAAAGTGACTTACCAAGGATTGCCATGCCCTGCACCAAACGTGCAAGGCTGCCCATGTACTCCTTCTGCGGTCCCTCAAAGGCCATGGTTTTGAGGTTGGGCGCGCCCTTTTGGCCTCTGCGCTCGACCGGAATGAAGCTCGTCATGGGCACCGAAGCCATGGTATGATGCTCTCCTTTGTCACTCGCGACAGTCGTGGCTGCGGAGGGCTTGCTCGTCGAAGAAAGAGGCGTGCCAGAACTCTTACTGCGAAGCTTGCGCCACGAAGAGAGGTATGATTTGCCGGAGTTTGACTTGGCCGCTTTGTCTGTCGTGCCACTGGCAGCGTCCGAGCTGACTGCGCCGGAAGCCCCATTGGTGCCAGTGGAGGAAGCGTCCCTGAACATAGCCATAGAACCATGGACACCTACGTCAGAACCGAGTTTCTTCGTCAAAGTTGCCTGCACGCGTTCCATGACTTCCTCGAAGCCTTGAAGTTCCTCCATCACCGCATCAGCGTCATAAGTGTCCACGCCTGCGATACGTCCAAGCGCGGCGGTGAGGAGGTCAATGTTTGCAACCTTTTCATCGAGAGACCTGAGTTTGACACCACGAGTCTGCCATACATCGTGGGGAACGAACAAACGCGTTGTCACAAAGCCACCGCGGGTATGGGTGATTGATGAGCCAATGGCACGCATGAGCCAGAACGGACGAAGGAGTGACGACTCGGGACACGACTCGAGACTTGGAGGCTGAGACGACTCGGTCGAGCTTCGTGGCGAAGATGGGGCATGTGTGGAGGATATCGATGTGTCGAAAAGGTACGTTCCGTTAATATGATGGCCGTCAACCGCTGATGACATGGCGAAGTTTGTTCGTTGCGACGTGAGAGGCTCCATGCTCTGCTTGGGTCTCAGTGTGGCGAATGTCGCACTCATTGGTGTCGATACTGTGTGATCAGAATCGTCGCGCAGTGGTAAGCCCGTTTGGTATTCTCTCAGGCTGATCGAAGACTTGTTCTTACGGAAGAGGCTGGGCTTGCTGGGTCGTAGCTCGCCAGGGTGCTCATCGACGCCGTCAATCTCACTGGAAGCCGTACCCGAGCCTGTGCCATGGACGTCAATCGAAGGCGGAGATCTTAGAACCTGCTCATGTTCTGGGTCTGAGGTGGACTGCTCCAAAGGAGCACCAATTAGTACATCGCTCCCGAAAATACGATTACGCTGCTCTTCATCGGTCATGGACGCGCCAGGGGAGTGGTGGAAAGTAGACGCACGCTTGCGGCTCACTGGCCGCGCGGTGGATGTCTCGATCCTAAGCTGCTTCATGTTTTGTCCTGACAAGCGTCTGCTTCGCACGGTTGCAGACATTCGTTTTTCGGTCGGGCTAGGCGGCCTAGGGAGAGCACTCGTGGGAGGTGGGCCTGGCGGCGCATCGGCTCGCACAGTGTTGACAGAGGATACAATGCTAGCAGGTTTGCCAGAGATGCGCGCATTGAGCAAGTCCTCGGGGACCGTAGACAACGATGATCCTGCAGTGTTGCGGTCCGACACTTGCGAGCTCTGCCACGTACTTCTCGAATACCCACTGGAATCGGATTGACGGGGCAACGCCGATTTCGAGTCCAGATCGAACTTGAAGCCATGTCCATAGTCTTGCGTAAATTCATTGAGAATGCGCTCTTCCTCCTCATCATCGTCCTCATCGTCGTCTAGGCCTGTCTCCATGAGTCTGAGATCTCTAGGCGAGACATTTTCGCCAAACCTCGCCAGAGGAAGCAGCTCTGACTCTGGTCGTACACGTGCATGGATGGTCTCGCGCTTAAGCTGGCCATCCAGGTCGGGCTCGAGACCTTCGTTGTATGCGGCTTCGACAGCAGCATCAAATGCTGCATCGAAGTCAGGATCTGTTTCGCCACTTTGGTTGCGTATATGCTTGCGATGTAGGCCGTTTTCTGATGTCATGGAATGTACAGAAGATGTCTCCGAAGACCCAGACTCGTCGATGGTATCAAGCCAGGAGACGGAAGCATTGCTCTCTGTGCGATCTCTCGAGATGTCATCTGCTTCATGTGAAGGCTCTTCGGGCTCCCTCGAGCTCCAGCCGAGATCTTTGGAAGATTCGAGAGTTGGAGAAGAGGTCTTCCGGGGGAGTAGTGGCGCAGGCATGTATGTGTTACGTGGATTGTCAGGCGGCGGTAACTGACTGGGATTGTTCTCGTCTTCCTGTATGACGCTTTGTCGGTACTTTGATGATTTGGCGGGCGTCCGAGAGGGAGAGGCATCATTGCTATTTCGGCCAGCTCGTTCAACATCTGCGAGTGTCCTCGAAAAGAAACTATCGCGATTGCTGGCTACTGGCTGGGAAAGTTGCGGCACATCCACGATGCGCGTCATCCTTGCGGTCTCGATCACAGTCGGTTCCTCTACAAGTTCGCTGGATTCCTCTACCGGACTCGGTGGGTTGATCATCGGACTCTTCATGCTGTCGTCTTCACTCATTGGTCGTGAAGGTAGTCCTTTTTCCAAACGTGTCGGCGGGCGGCTGTCCTCCAACTCCTGCAACTCCTCTATCCTGGTGGTATAGGTAACCTTGATCGCGTCCAGCTTTCGCTTGTCTTCAGCGCCGGAGCTACGGTCCATGACCTGCTGTAGCAACCGACAGGCATCACTGTATGCTTCCAACGCCGCTTCAAAGTTTTGAGCATTGTCCAACAAGACCGCAGTGTTCGCCTTCTGCAACGCCTTGGAAAGCATAGCTTTCTTGTCCTTCTCCGTCTTTTCCCGTGTCCGTGGCCTTCGCTCGCCTGTGCTGTGTGTGTTGCTCATGGCAGTCCCAGAGCGTTCGCCGTCTGTTGCACCGAACATCTCCGATTGTCTGCGCCGATGTGCCGATTCCTGGAGCGCTTCAGGACGAGGCATCCTTGAGTAGTTCAAAGCTGGCTCAGGTGCTGTCGTGGTTCGAACAGCCGAAGGTCTGTCGTCTCTTGCAGCATAGCTGGGCGAGGCATTGCCTCCGAAATAGTCCTGGGTATACGACGAAAGTGTGGAAGGTGTTACCATGGCAGAGTTCGGAGTAGACGTGGCAAATTCGCTGTCTTCCGCATCCGCGTGAGACCTTTTAGTGAATGGTTGCGGGAGATTCTTGAGATGATGGGAAGAATTGACAGGATTTGAAACCTGCCTTCGTGCGCTCGTGGAGCCCTCGGACGGCACAAATTGTCGCAGTGGTCCCGATGCTACCTTTCGGTGAGGGCTTGACCTTGGAGAGTGATCGACCAGCTGTCGTGCAGCTTTTGGGGGAGACATTGGCTGAGGTGCCGAACTGGACAAGGCGGCGGTACTGCTGGCGCGCTTTCGACGAGCGACTGGTGAGTGGGCGCTGGCATCTGTGGATTGAGACCATCGGTTGAGATTGCCCATTCCTTCTCCCGTGGCATTCTCAAATGGATCCAAAGCGCTGCTCCTTCGTCGCCGTGAAGGACCTCCGCCGACACGCAATGCGATCAGCGACGTGTCACCGGGGCTCTGAGAACCCATCGGGAGTACAGAGTTGCGCACGCTGTTGCCAGGAGAGCTGAGTGAGCCCGCACGCTTGATGGTGCCAGCTGAGGAGCCGGACGCGGATTTCGGACGTGAAGACAAGTGATTTTGTTTGGACAGGGCGGCGCTGGCTGGACTGCCAGTCGCTGAGACAGGTGCGTTGCTTCCATGCATCATGGCGTCTGCCCTCGTAACCGGAAGCAGACGCACAGCCGTCGTGGACCACGCACCTCTGCTGCAGCCCTATGACGGAAGCAGCTGGACACGTTGCGTGCACTCTCACTTCATGCGAAAAGGGCAGGGTCGCCGGTGCAGAAGGCCTGATTGAAGAAAAGTTCTGCAGCACAAGTTGTCGTGGGCGGCCGGGTGTTCAATTCGGTTCCTCGATCGTTTATGCGAATGCGGCTTCCCGAGCTGTTGTGCGACCACTGATTCAAGTGCCACTGCGCGGCGCAACAACATCCATAGCGTGGGTTCTCCGGAATGCGGTGCGCGTCAATTGGTGTAAGTGTGTTCTTTCTTGCCGAGAGTCGGGCGTACAGGCGTCTGAGAAGCGGGTGGGTTATATGGATGGTTGGATGCGGGCCTTTCGTCTTGTCTCGTCTCGTATAATAGCGTATTGTCTCGTCTCGTTTCGTCCGGGTCCAGGTCGTGATTCGTATGGGCGAGAATCGAGCAACGGCGGTATAGGGAGAAGACTGGAGGCTAATATCCCTGTGCCTGGTGCGAGAAGACTGTACGGAGACGGGAATGCAGGCCGGGCCGGGATACGGGCAGGGCAGGGCAGAGCAGGGTACGCAGCAGTAGTATGTAGTGGTATAGTCGGCAGCAGCACGCGTCGCAACAATGGCGGTGGAAGCGTATAGGCGTTTGTTCGTTTCGTTCGCTGGCAAGTTGAATGGCGGGCTGGGCTGGGGTTGAGCACAAGCACAGAGAGGGCAGGGCAGGGCTGGCAGGGTAAGTGAAGTGGATATGTCCTGGCGCCTCTGCCGGGTTGTGTCGCGATGGGGATGTCTCAGTTCAGGGTGCTGGACAGGGGGGCTCAGGGAAGGTCGACTCTTGGGTGGAGAAGCACTAGACTTTGCGTGGTAGTGTGTGATTGAGCCGGCCAAACCTCACTAACAACCTTACTAACCACCCTAAGCTCCTTAACTCACGCGGTTGAGCGGACCAACCAACCCCCTTATGAACTCACATACGAAAATAACAATGCGTGCCGAATCCTTGATGCACATGTCCCGCCTTCCATCTGTCTTGCCGGATCTTGCACATACATAACGTTCTAGACTACACACGCTTGACACGCCCACATATACCTAGCACCATGCAGCTGCTGCAATCAGGCTGCTCTCGCTCATGTTGTGGCTGCATCTGAAGAACACATCCTTTGCATCTTTGCAAACGCTATCTTCAAGCCTAAAAGCCCGGCAGACATCGTCCCGACTCCGGGTGTGGAGAGAGTGTCGAAGTAGTGCATGTACAACGCATGTTTACGGGTACATCTCTCTGCATAAGTACAAACCCTCCCACCAGCCCAATATTGCTTGTTGTGTCTGCTTCATGATCATAAGCTACATGGTACGAAACGAATACCGGCCCACGTGCCGCCTCACGGCGGTCGTGCTGGGAAGTAAACCCGTCTTCCAATTCGATGGAACCTTCAGAACTTAATCGTTTGCAAAGGCGCGCCACATGCGTGCGAAAATCCCGAAACCCTATCAATCGCCTGGATGCACCAAGTCCCCTGAATCCTTGCGTGCCACTGCCTGCGCGACATGTCCTCGTGGACACGACATGGACATGGGCCCTGAGTCGAGTCGACAACGTCTTCAACCCCCTTTTCCATCTTTTCATCTTCAGTTTCCAACTGGTATTGACTCGATAGCAGTGGCAAAGTCGGCAGTGTATTCCGCATCGGCACAAAGAAACTTCCAGTGTTGTAACAACAGCTAGCGAACCTGCGACACTTGACGCGTTTGATGGTTTCGTACTACGCCGATCTGTCCCTCACGAGTTCCTGACAGCCCAACGCGAGTGCCGTCACCCAGAAGCATATTCCCAAACAGATATATACCAATCATCCAATGAAGAGACATCCTTCTTGCAAGCTTCTGCAGCTTTCCGCGGATGGCTTGGTTCATTCTTTTGCATGCATGCAGGAGGCGTACCGGGGAAAGGGTGTGTGGTGTGATCAAGATCGCATCTGCGAAACGGCGCCCTTGGCGCGCTGGCCCTCATGCGATCGTGAAGAAACGTATTGTCAGAGTCAGCTGATGGCTGGGTTTGGAGGCTTCGATGCTGTGACCCTGAGTTCGGACGTTTGTCCGACTGTTTTCATAGAACAGCGGTATATAGGGCGATGAGAGGCTGTCAGAAACGGCAGCGTGGCAAGCATGCCCACAGCCCAAGCATCAGGCGCGGTGGTATAGGTGTTCCCTCATTAGTCGGCATGTGTGTTACGTGTGTATATATACCGCCGAAGTTCGCAGAGGTTGGTCCGGTGGCGTGTCAAGGAGATCTTATTGAACGTGTGCTGCTATAATATGAACTACTGCATGCAATAATGGTTCGCCTGCCTTGGAATTGGAATAGAAAGTGGCCGTTATGGTAAGAATGCACGCGACCTGAGGTCATGGTCGCTTCCACTTTCCATGGGTGAACGCACCGGGGGACTGCCACACGTGATGAGACGAGAAGTCTGTCATCCATACCGCATGTATCATGATGTATGTGATCGTGAGGTGCTTGGTTGAGAGAGTTGAACATGGGCTAGAGGTGCTGGAATTCGGCACAGCCAACACTTGGTCCGCGCAAACAAAACCTAAAACGAGGCCTTTGCATCACTTCAATCATCGCCCTCATCCTACACAAGCAAGTACTTTCTGTTACACAGCCAAGTGTGGCCAGAATAGCACTCGCATGGAACAAGAGCTCACCAGGCCGCCATCTGCTGCGGCATTCGATCTCGGACATCTCGCGACTCACTTCAGATAACATGGCCTGGCCTTCGCCTTGAAGTGGTGAGTACATTCGTGCAATTCTCATAAGGTACCTGGTCGCTTCTTGCAGATCACTATACCATCTCGAACACGGACTCATTCCATGCCGCATTGTACTTCTCACTCTCTGGATGTCTGGAGCTTGCCCAGAGGCCGCGACCTGCAGAGCGAACAGATTCAGAATCAGCCTTGCACCTAGTGACACAGTACAGTACTGTACGTACAAGTCCAGGCAAAAGATCGTTGCACCACGTCTAGCCCTTCATGTCATCCTTCCATCCTGTCGGCAATGGGAACAGCTACTCCTACATGTTACTCTTGGGATGCATGCGACCTATGACAACCGCCGGGTCTGGGTAGCCTGCTCCGGAACACCCCACTATCGGCCAACGGAATCACCTATCTATGTACATCAGCCTCACCTGCGCCATGCCACCACTCACTCACACCCATACCCTGCTGGGGTGTCCACGGCCTTCACCGGTCTTGGAACACTGGCCATTCACTTGCTCTACAGACCAGTTATCATGTTATTCGTTGCCGAGCCGAATACCGCTAGCTGTACGCCGTGTGGGTAGAAGCATAACAGAGACAGTACGCTCGAGTGAGGTCCCATGCTCGAGAGCTGCAGCTCGCCGCCACCAAGACGCCTGCGCGTGAGCAGTGTCACCACCTAGCGCAGCTGCGCCTTGACTTGAGTATTGCCTAAGACCTTCTACGTGCTTCCTCGATAATTCGTTCGTCCGCATGACCGCAGTCCTGTTCCCGGCTCACTTTATCGCCGCCGTTGACACTTCTCTACACATTCACAGGTCAAAGAGGTAAGGAAACACCATTCGCAACACACAAAACATTGTCAGCCATGAAGTCGGGCTTCGTGACGGTACGATCTACAATGGCCGATCCCGAACCACCCCAACCCACTCCATTTCCCGTGAGAATTATCAGAGATCCACGCCCGCCGAAGAGCATGGATCACTTTGATATGCAACCTCCGAGGGGTATATCACCCAAGACCGACTACTTCTACCAATCCTGGGACCGCTTCCTTGCGGTGCAGCCAAAACGAACAAAAAAAGTCTCTCGCGCGGCTCGCAAGGTAGCAGAAGTAAGAGCAGAAGTGGCCGCGAGTCCAAAAGGCGAAGGGTTGAAAGTGGAACAGAACGCGGCGACGTCGTGGGAGCAGGCGGTCGCCGAGTGTCGAGCTAAAGTCGCTGCGATCGTTGAAGAGTGCAAGCGGCTGAACCAGAAGTACCGCGATGCCATCTTTAACCCGGAGAGCAACCCATACTGCCTACAGAGCCTGAGCGGAAACTTCCCCGGCGCCGTGGAAAATGTCGACGCGCCGCCTTGGATCAAAAGGGTCGAGGACATCTTCGACAAACCGCAATTCTTCATCGACGGCGCTTCGCCTTCTGATGTGCATCAGGGGAATGGCGGCGACTGTTGGTTTCTCGCGGCTCTTATGGCTATCAGTGCGAAGAAGGAGCTGATAGAGGATGTGTGCGTTGCCAAAGACGAGAAGATCGGCGTGTACGGGTTTGTGTTTTTCCGAGGTACCATGCAACTCGGTGTGCTTAGTTGGAGAGCTCGGCTGACGGGGATCAAACAGATGGCGAATGGATATACGAAGTGATCGACGACAAGCTATACATGCGTGTCGGCGACGACGACGATCTCTGGGTTGTGCGAGACTGGGATCGCGATAAAAAAGAAGGCACCGGCTTGGCGCACGACGAGGACAAATTGAAAGACTCGCTGCAGCGCGGCGGCGAAGCACTGTACTTCTCCCACTGCAAGTCTGACGAAACCTGGCTGCCGCTGATCGAGAAGGCTTACGCAAAAGCCCATGGCGACTATTGTGCGATCGAAGGCGGCTCAGCGAGCGAAGGTATTGAAGACTTGACCGGTGGAGTGGCAGTCGTCATCAATCCCGAAGACATTATGGACAAAGATCGCTTTTGGAAGGAGCAGCTGAGTCAGGTCAACGAGAAGTACCTTTTCGGCGGAGGCACCAAAGCGACACCGTCTAGAGGGTTTGTCGGCGGCCATGCTTACACAGTCCTCCGAACGTACGAAGAAGGCGATCTAAAGCTCCTAAAGCTTCGGAATCCTTGGGTTTGTGTCCACGATTTACTCAACTGACTGCTTCTGAACCTCGACTAACTTTTCTCAGGGGGAGGCAGAATGGGAAGGAGACTGGTAAGCTGACCTACAAGATTGTGGCTTTCCCTTCACCGGATCGACTATCTAACACACGCGCAGGAGTGATGGCAGCAAGATGTGGACGCCGCAACTGATGACCAAGCTGGACCACACGTTCGGCAACGACGGCATCTTCTGGATCTCTTACAAAGACTTCCTCAAACAATTTCCGCATATCAACCGCGTGCGGCTCTTCAACAAAGAGTGGAAAGTTGCGCAGCAGTGGACTTGCGTCGATGTTCCATGGACAGTCGACTACCTGGACACCGAGTTCGAGATCACCGTCAGCGAGCGTGGGCCTCTGGTCATCGTCCTCTCTCAGCCGGACCCGAGGTACTTCTACGGGCTCTCGGGCCGCTATATGTATTCTCTACACTTCCGCGTCTACAAGCAAGGTTCAAGCTCCTATCTTTTCCGCAGCATGCACAACAGTGGCAACGGTGTCATCTCAACTCGCTCCGTGTCCGCCGAGCTTGACGACGTCGAACCTGGTAAATACAGCGTGATCTTCAAAGTCACTGCTATTCGCATCGTAGCTTCTACTTCGTCGGAAGCAATCGAGAAGTACGCGGTTGATCGGAAGGAGAAGCTTCTGGATGTCGGGCTCAAGTATGATTATGCGCAGACGAAAGGCAAGCTGCGGGAGTTCGAGAAGGAGCATCAGAGGAATAAGCGAGTTCATGATCGTGAACAGTTCGAGCGTGATTCGAGGCGGGCAAGAGAAGTGAAGATGAAAGATCGTATGAGGGAGAAATTGAGGAAGAAGAGGATTGCTGATGCAATGCACGAGAAGAGGAAGCTTGCTGAGGAGAAGGAACGGGAGAAGCGCAAGAGGCGAAAGGCGAGGATTGCAGAGAAGCGAGACCGAGCACCGGAACGAGCACCACCGACGACTGAAGACCGTGGACATGAAATACACGTGATGACTGGTGCCAAGGAGGCTGGTTCTGACAAAGGCGGCATCACGACGCCTCTGAGTGAGACCGTGGACCTTACAGCCATGCCACAGCAAACAGATCAAACGGTCAACCCCGAGTATACTGCCGAACCGATCATGCCACACATCGTCGACTCCAATGCCTCTCAAATACCGACCGAAGCTCTTACCGAAAGTCTGGCATCCGTAAGCCTCGACAAGCAAAGTCCTTCAAGTCGCCAACTCAGACCACGTTTAAGCGATTTCGCTCCCACGATAATGACTTTCGACTCGGACTCGTCAGAATCTGACTCACCAGCTTCACTTATATGTTCGCTACACGACGAGGACTTCCCTTGGGACTCTGAAATGTAAGTAGAACGCCAAAAAAAAGTAAGAGGGAGAATCGACTAACAAATTTCATCCTCTAGCGACGGCGACGCCTACCTCTCAACTTCAACTTCGTCCTCAACTTCTTCCAGCTCGTCCTCTGCCACCGCGTCCTCTACTTCTCCACGACCCTTGCAACCATCGTCACCAGTAGTGCTATCACCAATCTCACCTGCCGAAGCGGGAAACTACAACCAAAGCCAGCGACGACAACTTTCGAACTCAACCCGAACAGAACCCAAGAAGAGGAAATCACATCAAACACGAAAGCCTCCATCATCGTCACAGCAGCTAGAGCTTTTCGCAGACGATCCGTGGTGTGCCATGCTGGTGGTGGGATTGCGGGTTTATTCAAAAGGCGATGTTAGGGTTAATGTTGGGGTTAGATAATGATTTGAGGAAATGCTTGGCATAGGATGAACGCTAATTACTAATTAATGGCTACGATAGGGTGCACGTATGCTTTGATATCCTACCTTTTTCTTCGGTTTCACTCGATTGGCCGCTGTTCGTGGCGCCACCTCTAGAATGAAAGCACATTGACCTCTTGGACAGCGCACACATAATTAGCCTGCAGCAACTACAGTGACGTGCCGCCGATATGGCGTACGCGGCGGCTCATGCACCAGTACATTAGCCGCCATTGTTGTACTGTAGTCGCCAAGGGGCATTGGTCTGAAAGTATATGGCAAGTCTGGTACGGGCTGAAAGTATCCAAGGAGTTAGATCCGATCCACGTTAGCGGTCGTCCTTCGGTCCAGACACCTCCACTTCCATCGGCATCGAAACTTAGTAACGAGGGCAGCGTGGCAGGAGTGGAAATGACGTCCCACAAGGGAAGAGAAGAGAAGAGTTGCAGAGAAATGTATCGACCTACCGCAGAACCTGACCAGAGACTCGCCAAAAGTTATTTGGATTGTGCACTCGAACAATCTCACATTACTCGCAGTGCTCACTAGGCGGTGACCATTATTACCAAGACGCTGCTCAATGGACAATGCTCGTGTTGTTGGTGTGAATGCTGAGCCGCCGGACGAGGTCTCACGCCTGCTCCATCTGATCGAACTGGCACACGGCAACTCTACTGGGCCACATACCAGCCGCACATCATCTCATCCTTTAGCTCCACAACCTCCACAGGCACAACCCCAGGTATATGACACGCCAAACAACATCCGACTTCCCGGCCTATCAGCCCTGTTCCCTGCCTTTTCCTCAGGTCGACCCGATGAAGCGTCGGCATATCCAACACCGACATCTTCCAACACAGTCTCGCCCCCAAACAACGACACGGTCAAGTACGTTTCGCCCTACGCATCACCGGAATGGCACGCGATCAGCACCTACATCCTGGCTATCCACCGCGGCTTCTCCTTTCATCGCAAATGCAACCGTCACGCTTTCATGGCCTGCGACGAGGGAAAATTCGGCCAGCTGATTAATGACTACCAAGCCAGTATGACCGACAGCCGCCCACTCACCAGCGTGAGAGAATGCGAGTTGTTCTCCGCCAGCACCATCGCAGCCATTTTCAACCGCGTACAGATCCCGGCTGGTGTCGGCGATGTCTTCTACCGAGCGGCGTCTGAGCGGATTGGCGACTGGGTGCTCGGTCAGCCTGTCACCGCAATGCGGTGCTGTGCAATGCTCGGCCTGGTCAACCTTTTCCAGAAGGCTACTATATCAGTCCTGTACTTTGGTAGGATACACTGTACCGGTAAAAGGCACGCACCAGCGCTGACAACACAACAGATCTGGCCTTGGCTCTCGCCCACAGGCACTGGGCAACACTGGAGTGCGACTCTTTCGACATGAGCTGTGCCGAACACGTCGAGGTTCAAGAATTATGGCGGTCACTGGTATACGGCCGAGCGTGGCTGCAATCGACCATTGGCGCTTGCACCTCCGATGCACTACTGTGGCTGCCTCCAATTGTGAGTGTCTGCCTGAGAAATTTTGATATTTCGAAGCCCCGCTGATGGACGTCCAGAACCGCACAGCAGAGAAAACGATTGAAGTCAACGCCGAGGCCCAGCTCCGACTATTGATCCCCACTGAGATCGCTCGTATTTCGGTGATTGCTGCGAACGCGATGAGGGTCTTGTCAACCTGCTCGAATACCAGCGAGCTCTTACCTGCTGTCCAAGGCCTCTCTGATCACATCAGCGTCTGGTACGATGGCTTACCTCAAAGTGCTAAAGTCGACGAGCTATTCCATACACCTTGGGATGAGACCAGGTGCACCCTCTCCTACGTCCACATGGGCCATCTCGGAGCGATCACCTTGATATTCCGAAGAACACTGAGCATGTATAAGCATAGATCCAGAGAACAACAGAACCCGACCCACCCCGACGAACGAGCTCGGCTGATAGCGATTTTCAACGACGGCATCGCAGCCGCCAAACAAGCCTCCCACATACTGTACCTTTTCCTCGGCGAGCAAGCCGGCATCAGACACTGCTGGTCGGTCATGTACGTCTTACCTTCTACCCTCCTGTCTTAGAATGCCGAGAAAATACACGACTGACACACCGGCAGATACACTGCTTTTGTGTCCGCAGCAATACTGCTCTACAGCATCAGCCAGATGCAAATCCACGGCCAGCCCGAAGACGAATGGCGGCAATACCTTGACCTAGTCGACAACGACATGGAAGTTCTGGCGTACTGTCAGGAACTAGACCCCGTCGCAACGACTCTGCGCGACACGCTCTCGCAATACATGCAATTCCTGCGCGTGCCGTCGCTCGCGCCCAAACGCAAAGCACCGGCAACATGGACTCGGGCAGCGCTGGAACCTCCATTAGACTCACCACAACAGCAGCAAACACCACCCCGCAGCCTCGACATCGTCGACCTGCTGCTCAGCGTGCCAACTGGTCGTGCCGGACCGATCCAGACAAGCACGGATTTGCTGAAACTGGTGTGCCAGCCGTTCAACGACGCAGACGATGGCCTGCAGCGGCACTCTTCGACTACTACCACTTCTACCGCATACAGTAGCGGCTACAGAGTCCCGCACGTGCTGGGCATTATCAGACACGATTCAACACCGTGGGAGAAGTGGAGCCGGCAGGCGACCGACGCGTGGATGCCGTTTGGCTGGCAGCAGTGTCAGAGCAGCACGGCGTTCACTAGCAAGTCGACGAACCTCGCACTCACCATGACTCAGCAAGAGATGATGAGAGCGGGCGTCTGAAAAGCCTTAAAACGCGGGAGAGAAAGAGTTATCGCCTGCGTCAGTCAGTCGAGACAAGATTCACCCTTCGAGTTCTTACCCAATGGCGCTCAATCGGGAAGGTGTCTTGGCACAACACGATCCCTTGATAAATCACGCTCACGCTCACGCTCACGCATACCGCACAACTCCTCACATCATTTCATGAGCAACGAAGCGGCAGGAGATGAGAGAGCGGAAAGGTTTTTCAGGAAAAAAGAACGAGCGTCGTCACTATCGTGAAGGATGAAGCGTAAATGGGTATGTCCGGCAGATCAATGCCTCGCACTCTTTTAACGCGTGTTTCCGGCCAGAATCGCTCCCTCGTCCAAGATCAACATTCCTGCGATCGCAGCACTGCTCAGGGTACTCAGGATGCCAGTGATGAGAGCACTGACAGCGAGACTTGCGACATCGCCGGTCCTGTTCGGGGCGATTTGGGAAAGCACACCGATCTGGGTACCCAGCGATCCGATGTTTCCGAAGCCGCACAGACTGTATGTGGCGATTAGTTGCGCGCGGGGGCTCATAGAGATGTAGGGCTCTAGGTTGACGAGCTCGGTGAAGGCTTTGTACTCGTTCTGTTATACAGCGTCAATCTGAGATTCCTATTGACCGACGGCGACGCCACGTGGATGGGAGTACTTACTGCGACGATCTTGAGACCGATGAGGCGGGCTACGTGTAGGATGTCGCGCCTAGGTACACCGAGAAGGAATGCAATCGGGTAGCAGATGTATCCCACAATCAGTTGGACAGTGAGGTCGTAGTCGCCGGACAGACCCAAATAGCGTCCCCACCACGTCAGCAAGCCAGAGACAAGGTTCAGCAATGCGATGATGACCAGAAGTGTGGAGACGATCATGCCGGCGATCTTGATACCCAGCCAGGCGCCGTTTGCCATAGCCTCCAAGACGTTTTTGCACTCGTTCGTGTCGTCCTTGGGTACGACGATCTTGCCGGCGGTCAAAGTCTCTTCCTCTTCAGGATAGCGGAGGTGGCTGAGAGCGAGCGAAGCCGGGATGGACATGATGCAGCTGGAAACCAGCACTTGATCGTTAAGGCCCAGCTCAATGTAAGCGATGAGGACCGAGCCCGCAATTGTCGCGAAACCGCAAGACATGATCTGGTGAATCTCAGCCTTGGTGAGGTACTGAACGAACGGCTTGATCAACATGGCACTTTCGCCCTGTCCGATGAAAGGCGTGGCCGCGGCGACGACAGCCTCGGCACCGGAGACCTTCATGCTCCAGAAGAAGAAGACGGCGAACTTGCCGATGAACCACTGGATGATTCCCCAATAGTACAGCATCTGCACGAGTGCGATGAAGAAGATGATGGCGGGAATGACACCCGTGATAAACCATCCCAGTTCATTAACAGAGTTGTCAGCCAAGAACTCGACACCGTCGCCGGCGAAACCGAGAAGCTCGCGCGCGAGCGTGGAGATGAAGGCGAAGATGTCGAAGCCAACTTGCGTGCGAAGCACGAAGAGAGCGATGATGTATTGAACAAGCTAGTAAGGTCAGTCTAAATCGAATGCGATCGATTGCCGGTCTTTGAGATTACTCACCATTCCCATAATAATCGTGTGCCCTAAACATCAGGTCAGCATCGATAAATGTGTTCGAGGATCACACGCGTAGCTTACAGTTGATCTTTTTACGGTTGCGCGAGGTAGCGTACATGCCACCAATTAAAACTATCAGACCTAGCAGACTGATGGCGCGGTTTTCGAGATTGTTGTCGCCGTGGGTTTCGCTGACAAAAGCACCCAAGCAAATGACTGCAAGCGTGCCGGCGCCTCCGAGGGGAAGTCGCAACTTCTCCGGAATCATGTTGACACCGCGGGAGACAGTGTGCTTCCAGACGAATCGCATCGGCTTGTACACAACCGAGATCGGGATGTACAAGGTGACGATGCGGATGGTGATTGCCAGCCAGAGAAGGAAGGGAACAACCCAGTTCTTGGGTGACGCCGTTCCGGGTCGGTACTTGACCAGGCCAACGATCCACCAGGCTGTGAAAAGGATCCAAATAGCAGCATGCAACACCCAGCCGTACTTTCGGTATATTTTCCGACTTCTTGACGGCTCCGTCGACTCCTCACGGGAGCTGGATTGTTCCGAGGCAGGCGAGACGCCACCCTTCTCCACGTCAACCATGATGTTGTCAGCCTTGCTCCCTCCCTTATCGGCGCCGGATCCAGCTTCTTTGTAGTAAATGTGATCAGGGCCGTGAGGCTCGGGCTGGATCATATTTTCTGAGAAGTGCGTCGGCTTTGTGGTCTTGGATTTTTGCTCGGCGCTCAGGTCGTAGTAGGGGTCCGGCTTAGTGGCCGCTTCACCCGAGGTTCGTGCTGCCATTGTGTGAGGCAGTGTGTAGGTGTTGCTGTAGTCGTCCAAGGTCAACTCAGCGCAAAGCAGCCTGCAGGGACGATCGGTGGTGCAGACAAAATATATAGGTGCGAAATAGGATAGACAGGAAGGAAGGGCTGGACGAGTTGTAGGGCAATGCAAGGTCGACGAAAGCCGAGAAATCCAAAGCTGCCCGCTTATCAGTAATTCGCCCAGTCTTCTTTTCGTGCGAGTCGTGAGCTACGTAGAAGTGTCGCGTGCGCGGGCTAAGCTTGCCTTGTCCCTCGTCAGATTGGCGTATAAGAGGGCGGCGTTCAGTAAATGTCGGATCTAGAGGCCGTTTAGCGGCGGTGGCGGCACGGCTGCAGCCCCAAATTCGGTCGCCAAGCAGATAAGCCAGTCTAGTCTAGAAGGTGGAAGGAAGACAGGAATCGAGCTGCGAGTCTATTCCAACACCTGGGCCAAGAGGTGTATCTCGAATTGTCGCCAGTGAGATAACAGCCCTCTCTGCCATGTGTGAGAGTCGCCAGAGGGCCGACGACTTCTTATCGCAATGGAGCACACGACACCGTTGGCGAGATTTGCCACTGTCTGCATTTTTCTTTTGGCTTTCCTTCCCCAACAAAAGATCCATCACGGGCCGAACCACGTGTTGTACCACCAGCTAAAGCCCAGAGCCCAGAGCTTGGAAGCACGGAAGTTGTGTGTAGGCTGAAAGGTAGAGAGTGGAGAAGCTGGTCTGAAGGTTCATGCGTTGCGACGTTCCAGTGCTACCGCTGTGCCAGAGCGCTGCGTTGATCGGCCTGCCACCTGCATATTTCCCCCATACCACCAGAACCTCGGCCGGCCTAAGCGTAACAAAAACCACGGGGCTGCCCTGCCCTCTCGCTACCCCGTGATTGTTATACCGACCAAGCCGGGGTACAACAATTCACAAGTGGGAGGATTCGTCTAGCTTCCTCGGGGCTACCGCTTGAGCGTTGCATCGGTGAAGCCGAACATGCTGCTCGAGTTCTGATACGCTCGAGTCGCCACCTCTTCCACAGTGCAGCCTTTGATACCGGCAACGACGAACGCAACCATTGGCATGTTACAGCTTTCGTTGCGTTCTTTCACCATAGAGCTGGTATCCCACTTGTCCTTTTTCTTGCTTGGCGGCGGCTGAGCCGCATTGATGCAGTAGCGCTTCGCCAGGTTGGAGGAGGCTTTGATCTCGCCCCAAGGCGCGTCGGTTTCGAGCATGAGCCGCTCTAATGGTATCGCCGCCACCATGTCCACGCTTGTCCGGGACTGGAAGCTGAAACCGTTTACGCTTATACCCATGCCGAGTTCGACCAGAGCTGTCATTTCATCTGCGGAGCCGACGAAACTATGCACGAGGCCGCCTTTCGGTAGCTTTGCCATGTAAGGCTTGATGATCTCGGTAAAGTCCTCGAAGGCTGCACGACAATGCAAGAACAAGGGTAATTGCCAGCCATGGGCGGCGAAGAGATCCAATTGGGCCTTGAAGACACGGATCTGCTCTTCCTTGCTAGCGTGATTGAGCCGATCATAATCGAGACCCAACTCACCAAATGCAGAGATAGGACACGGCCGACATGTTAGGGCATCTGATACTCGATGCGCCAGCTCGTCCATGGTGGCAGCAAGTTCACTCTCAGGTATCGCAGCGTGATAGGGATGGATTCCCATGGTGAGCGTGCACTGGTCGGGATGTTTTGCGACAAGCGAACTGTTGGTGTCGATGTCTTCGTTCGACATTCCAGTGAGAATTATCTTATCAACTCCTGCTTTTGCGGCACGTTCGAGCGTGGATGCAAAGTCGGGAGGGTGATATTGCTTGCCCCGGTATACACCTTGGAACTCAAGCGCAGTCGCAGTTACAGCGATCTTTTCATGTCAGCACATGGCTTGCTGTTTGGTTGTTGGCAGCATCGACGCACGTCAGCAAATCTCAGGTTGCCAGTCGTGGGCGCAGCTGGCGCTGCTGTTGGCAGCCCGGTGAGATTGACATCCTTGCTTGCCATTATGTGTTTGCAATTATTGTCGAATCGAAAGCCAGAAACGACCACTCCGTCGAGAGGAGTAGGCGAAATGAACGTGTGGGCTTGAACCCGTAAGGGAACGAAAAGTCTCGAAAAGGAAAAGAATTGACTGCACGTCTGAAGGTCTGTCGACACGAGTGATTGAAGGATGGTGTTGTGATCGAGTCACAGTGTTTTTCGAGCTTGCTGTATTCAGGCTTGGCCAGGCAGCGGCAGCGGAGTCTCCATACAGCAAGCACGATGGACCGCCAAGTGTTTTGAACATCATCTCTTTCTGTTCTCCACATTCATGGCCTGGATATCTTTCGACTTATCTCCAGCTCTTTGTCAAACTTCCAAGTCAGCCAAAAGGACAACATACGCATCCAAGGACGTCTTGTTCAGGTCACCGAAATGCCATCTATACAAGCTTTCCTGTCGTCTTTGAGTCGAGAATTCTTTCTCCATTCAGGCATGCATAACCTAAAACACAGACTTGTTATCAGTCGCAGGGCCGACAGAAAAACAAAGCATGCATGTCAAAAACTCTTAATGGTGTATGCGTCAATGGTGGAGAGAATCACCCTCATGCCCTGGAGTGCTGGAGTGCCTCTTTGACAAGCAAAACCACGGTCGCCGATTCCTTCTGATTCTTCTCTCATTGACGACATCATCGTACATCATGCGACGTAACTCTTCTCCAGCGCTCAAGGACGGACTTGCTACAGTACATACATGTGTTAGTGCCAATGGTCATCCTGGTCTCTTCGTCCACCTGCAACACTTGGTAATGCAGCCCTGCCAAGGTTTCGGCAGCTCATCCGAGTACACAAGTTCAGGACCATATATTCGCCTACCACCTTGCTACACTCTGCTCGATCCTTCTTCACACAGTGCAGGATACAGAGCGCCCAAGCGTCTTGGCAGCGCTATATCCTCGTTTGGCGTCTCCGCCCTCCACTGGTCTTCTTTGCTCGCGTCACGATGCCGATTTCCAAGACACGCTGGGAATGGCAACTCAACGGCAACTCGACCACGATGGTCAGAGGCGAGCTGCAACGAAAGGAAGCGAGTCGGCGAGCAATTAGCGACCGTGGGTGTTAACATATAAAGATCCGGCCAACACATCACAGGAGTTTCCCCTCACACTATCATCCCAGCTCCCCAGCACTTTTCAGAAATCACATCGATCAACCGTATCCATTACACCAAGTCACCTACTTCTTTGCCAACCATGCAGCCCAAGGTAAGCATATCTGGAACCTTGTTTGCCGTGTGAATCGCGTGATGGGGCCTCGCAAAACACCTAAACGCATGCCACGTGTAATGCAGAAACGCCCAGAGGCGGACATCGTTGACGACATCCTGATAGAACGTGCTCATCGCCTTTGCCGCTGGCCTCGTTCCGGCTGCAACAGCCCAGCGCGACTATCAAGTCACGTGCAGCGCGGCCCTCGGAATCCTCGCGGCGCCGGCGGATGCCATGGATCGACTCATCAACAACATGCCGAACGATGCGCCGTACCCACTGGACGGGGAAAACGACAGTGCCAACGGAGGCCATTCGGGAGGCCACTCGTTCGTCGCCACTGCAAGTGGAGCGAGGCTCTCGATCAACGTAAGGCCGAACTGCGACTACTGCGGCTACTCGGCCTTTGGGGATGAAATCCAAGCCATGGCGAGGCAAGGATTCGAAGATTGTGTCGACAGCGGCTTGAACGATGCAGGACTGGGCAGGTTCTTCAACTACGAAGTTACAAACGGCTACTATACCATCATCGTGGGCGGCGGCCCCACAATGGGAACCTCGGGTCTCGCCGGCACTCACCACTCGGTGAGCATCTAGACCAGGTTCGGCAACGGTGTAATCAATCAATTGGCTACAATTCGAATGCGTGGCTGGACACCGACGCCAGAAGTTCAACATCCCTGGGTCGACGATGATCACCGTACATATTACTACACATCTGATCAGTCGATCAAATGCCATTCATCATCCGCCCAGCCATCCATAATAAGAATCGTGTGACCTGCGCCATCTGTGGTCCCATGGCTTGATACATTCGCCGCCCCAAAGCTGCTGCTCTCTTTGATAAAGTCGAACCCGTCACGCACACTTCTGCAATTCACCTAACGAGCGTATCAATGCAATGCAATCCAGTCCGTCACCATTCAACTCGATTCACGCCCTTCCCATTACTGTATACAACCTCAATTCCGAAGCGGCGCAAGATCAGAAAGAGCGAAAAGAGAATCAAACCACATGTCCAAACCAACCTTTCCGTCAGCGATGATGAAAGTGGAGTCCATTTCTTACTTACATACATGCTCATGTACTCGATAGGGCGTAACTACAAACCCGCTGGACGACTGTCGATCCCGGCTCGTTTCGGCAGCTCCAAAGATTTGTTTTGGAGGGTCGCTTCATCCATCACGGTCTCTCTCATCCTCCCCTCTTTTTTCTCGTTGATCTCCTTCGATAATATCACGCTTCCCAGTCTGGTGTTTGGGGATATTAAGACTCAAGTCGCGTCGGCTGCTTCTGCTGACTGAGTGAGTGACTGGCCACCGATCGAAATTACTCATGTATCCGGACTACGCACGCACGAGGTTCAACAACCACCGGACAGCAACAATGCAACATCTACAAGAAGAACAAACGGACGAAAGGGAAAGAACATCGAGATTGGAGAGAAAGTTCTGGTCATAAAAGTCGTTTTGCAATCCAGTTCTACGGATCTTAACATCCAAGTCCTAGATTTTCGTCACTCGAAAACCCCTCCTCTCAGGTAGGTACTTTTATTTTGCTGGAAAGCTGGATATCGCTCATAGGAAAAAAAACAAGAAAACGCCCATTCGCAGTCGCTGTTCAAGAACGCTCATGCGTACGCCTCAGCGCTGCAGGTGAACGGGCTACGAACACCCTCGCCGCTAGCGTACGAGTCAGCAATGTCGGCGGCAGACGCGTAGGTGCCGAGACCCAAGATCGCGAGGCCGATGACGAAGATGCAGGCGTTGAGGATGGAGAGAGCGATGTTCTTCTTGCTCGAATTCCACTTGCCCTCCTTGACGAGCTGGAACCAGAAGAGTGCGGGCCAGTAGAAGGTGAAGCCGGAGATGAAGAGAGATGATATCAGACCCAGGAGGGCGTTGAAGAAGGGGATGGCCTCGGCGATGATCCAGGCGACGACGGTGATGGCGGCGATCAGCGAGAGCCAGACGGCCCAGCCGGCCTTGGTGTTGATGTACTTGATGGGGCTGTTGGGGAAGACACGGCCCATGATATAACGGCCGACGACGACACTGTTGATGGATCCGGAGATGAAGATGACGGGGAGCGCGACGCCGAAAGCAATGCGCGACATCTTGAAGCCGGCAGACAGGAGAGCAGGGCTGTTAACATCGACTCCGACAAAGGCATAGACGAGAGCACCAGTAAGCTGTGAAACATGTCAGTGAAATGTTGCGATGGGTGGGAGATCCAGCCTTTGCGCGCGAGAAAACACACGCAAAGGCTGGTTGCAGGCAAGACTTACAGTGTAGATGAAGATTTCAATCAGACCAAGCGCCCAGATAGACTTGACATAGTCGGTCGGGGTGTGCATTTCAGACATGAAGCTGAACTGGCACACAGCAAAAGAGTAGGCGAAGATGATGTTGGTGGTTGAGAGGAAGGCAGACTTGAGAGTCATGTCCGCAGGAGGCCATGCAGACCATGGGACAGCCGCCATACCACCGGCCGATTCAGTGGCAACAACTCCGGTTGCGATGATGGTAATACCAATGGCGATAACAATGGAGACAAAATCGATGTATCCGAGGATAGCGAATTCGGAGAAGCTGGGAGGCACGGCGAGCGCGAAGAGGATGATGGCGGAAATGGCGGCCCAGACGAGAGCGCAGATCGTAGGGTCGTCCACAATACGGATGAAGGCGATGGTGCCTGTTAGGGTGTGCGAACCGACCAGCAGGATGAGGAACAGCGCGAACATGACGCCGGTCAATTCGTAACCGAAGCGTCCCCAGATGAGCTTGACGGCATCGGCGTAGTGCTCAATGTGAGGGTATTTCAGCTTAACCTGGCCAATAACGTATGATGTGTAGATGGCGATGAAACCGATGCCAACACAGAGGATGACACCAGCGACCATTCCGACGGATGCGAAAGCGCTAGGCACACTGAGAGAGCCGAGAGCAATGGCCTCGACGATCAAGAGGGTGGTGAGCTTCATCCACCCCAGGCGGTTGTACTTTTGCTCGCCCTCGTGGACGGTGGTGGAGCGCTCGAGATCGGCGTTGTATTCTTTCTTGCCGGAGAAGCCAGAGCCGGCCTTGCTGCCTTCCTTGGACAAGGTGGGGTTGGAGTTGTTCTCGATGTCGTTGTGGTCGATGGCTTCGGTCAAAGGACCGGGCGCCTCGACGACGCGATCAGGGTAGGCGGACATGTCGCGTGAGAGTCAAGTTGCGCGGGTTGGGTTGTTGTCGGGGTTGGCGACGAGGCCTGATGAGATGGGTTGGATGGATGTCGCACGCGTGGGTTGACGATGGCCCGGTAAGAAGATGTTGTCGATGAGAGAGAAGAGGTGGAAGAAGAAGAGTGGTATTGATAGAAAGGGCGGGACAAGAAGGTGTCTTTGAAGTCTTTCTGCAGCTCTCGTGCGGCGGGGAAGGAAGGCGCGGCAGCCAACTAGGCCGACTCGAGATGCGTTGACACATGGTCGGCGGAGCTCCAACAGGCAGCTCGAGCCTCGACGACGGCGAATCCTTGGGGTTTTAGGTAATGGCAAGCAGGCAAAGACCTGCCCTCAGCCAGTGCGCGCTCCACCAGGTCGCGTGTGTTCCAGAAGACGTGGAGAATTAGACGTCCGACCTTTCCCGTTAAATGATCCCCGTATAATGGGTGATGTGTGAGAATGCGGAGGTGATTCTGGTTGAAGGCATGATTGACTGTTGGTTGGAAAGAGTTTGTCGCACATGACGAAAGCGGCTCTGATGTGCAGGATCTTCGCTGAGGCTTGCCTTAAGCTTTGCCTAGAGATCGGCTCTGCTTATGCTTATAATCATCCTCAGCCCTCGAATCTTGATAGCAGCTACACCCCTCTCCGAAGCTTCCCGGTGCTGCCGCGCGCTTGTCTTATCTCGACAAGACTCGAGTCTTGAATGTGCCGTCGCCTGGTGTCTCCAAGAGATTGGCCCAGGCGCGGTATTGGCGTGCAATCTGCCGTCTAGCGCCGTGGCGGGAAAGCCCACAGACCAGGATCGCACACTTCTTATCGTCCGCTAAAAGCTTGGGCGTGTGTAAATTCATCCTCAAATCGCTGCCCCGATCCGCCTCCACTTGTGCCGTCATTGAATCAATAATTGCTGACTTTGACTTGGTAATTAATAATCTGTTTTCGACAGTCTTGTCTACCCAAGTCCGATCCAGTCGAGTCAACAAGCTTCTTGATGACAGCTCACCAAGCATCATGTTTGAGACACGGCGATATCAATATCCCGACTCGTTCGTTCGGCACAAAAAGTCTCGCCACCCTCTCGTGGTTCATTCAGACCAAGACCCCGAATTTCCAATCAATCTATCAAAGCTGAGACCCATTACTGCCACCAACAACCAATCCCAAATCGTCATATCCCCGGTGTATGTGCACCCTGGAGACGTGGCACTCTAGGGCTCTCCTGGTTTCATCCATGCGCACTTCAACAGCTATAGTTTGAATGCAGGAATCCGGTGATGATAGCGAATAACGTCGCCCAACCTCTCGCATTGTTTGCTTACATGTAATCTCATTTGCATCTTATCTATCAAGCGCTGTGGCCTTTTGCAGGTCCGCGAATGCGTTGTGGCTCGCTTGGCTCCGTGTCCGATATTAAATACCTCTTGAGGTCGCCGGTGTCCGAAAGGATCGGGTGAATAATTGACATGACATTTCTTTCGCATCGATAAGTAGCAAGGCAAATTCCCATACGAGGACTTCTACTTCACACCGCAATCCTCGAAGCGCGAATGCAAATGCGATTCGACGATGAGCGATTTCGCATCATCAACCCTTCCGAAGACGGTCAGCCTACTGTGTGTGTGCTAAGCATGTCTTGAAACTCCCGTCTTCAAGCCAAGCTCAAGCCACGAGGGTGTGATCGGTCAGTCAACAGCGACTCTTTCTCGAAACATGACCACTACTACTACGTACAGCAGTAGGCTCTTGCACCTTCAAGATGGGGTTTGCACCAAACAAGCTGCGTTATAGTACAAGTACTGATGACAGCGAGTCCAACCTTAGCGATGTACAGTACATGCACATACTCGTCAACGGATCCATTTCACTCTTACCTACCTCCCGTACATCCTCCATGTCTTCGATCCGAGAAATGATTCCAAGATGGTGGTCACATGTACCAAATCAACAGACCCAAAAAGCCAGCCAGTATAAATAACTCACCTTACCTCACCAGGCCAGGCCAGGCCAGGCGTTCCCTGAGCCATCCCGCAAACTCACACCAGCCAACGAAAAACCCTCCGTCTCAACTCAAATGACAAGCCAACGCCGAGAAGCTTGGCCTAGCGAAACTCGGAAAAAAACCCAAAGCCGATCGTCGCCTGGAGACGGTGAGCGTTCAAGGTTGTTCCACCGTTCCAACGATGATTAAACGAAGAACAAGACAACATAGTATACCTACACACACAAAACCTACCGACCTCTCCACACCACCTACATTAGTTCGGCACGTTTGACAGCATGCACGATACCTTTCCCATGGGGGAGCGTGGAGAAAGGCGAAACCAAAACAAAGTAGTCGATGCAACGTGACCACTCGGCAGGGTATGCACGAACCTACAACATCTGCCTACACAGAGGTTGTAGTTACATAATGTATGCAAGGCATTCTCCGTCATCAGAAAGAGACAACCCACAGTCCAAGGCTCCGAGCCCTCCCCGGGCGTAAAGGGCGTGTTGGTGAAAAACAATATTCATGTCCAAGTTTCTCAATTCTCATTACCCCATCGCTTGCTTCTCCCCAGATGGGGGTGGAATTTAGCCATCGTTCATCCATCCACACCTTTCGAGGCCACATGCCACCTGCAGGCGCATGCGCGATCGCTTCGGGGATTTAGTCTATGACCTCGCATTATTCTCCTGCCCAACTTCGCCATCAATTTGCGCAGCATCCTCCATCTTCGCATCCGTCCCGCCGTCGCGCCTCTGCTGAAGACCAGGAGGAGGAACAAAAGGCGCGCGCTTCGTCTCGACCATCTCCTGCTGCTGCATACCACCACCACCACTCCTCTCACTGCTAGCACCTGCACCGAAAGTGCTCGAATCGAGAGTGTCCTGCTGGTAGCGCGGCGGCGACAGGTGGATTTCCGTAACATTGTCCGACTCCAAGTTCTCGACGTGCTGCGCCGTAGAAGAGGACGAAGGGATGTGTTCGGTGGTGGAACTAGGCGGCAAGCCCGAGTTGGCGAGGCCTCCGTTGTAGTTGTAGGAATGGTCTCCCAGGCCGTCATCATGGCTGCCGCGCCTGCTGTTGCCGCCGCTAAGGTTGGCGCACGTGCTGTCCATGCTGGCCCGGCGGACGGAAGTGGGCTCGATCGATTGGCGCGGGACATCGCCGTCGTGCGCGTACTCGTAGGCCGGCGGCGGGCGGGTCCTGTTTGCTTCGTGGAGCTCGACGTTGAAGAGGAAGTTGTCGTCTTCGACGAACTTGGCCAGGTTTGGCGGGAGCTCCTGGTTGAAGTTTGAGAAATCGACAGCGCGGTCGCTGGCGTAGACGAGGAGGGCGGAGGTGTGCTCGACTTCGATTGCTTGGATGACGATGTCGCCCTCTATTGCTGCTTTCGAGATGCGAGGCTGCGTGCTGTTGACGGCGTATTCAATGCGCCACCATTGCATGCCGGCGGGCGTGGCTTCGTCCTGGCTGTCAAGAGACATGTTATCGTCCTCGTCTCCTTCCAGCTTGGGGCGGAGGACATATGTGATGTTGGGTTTGGTCGAGACGCCCATCAGAGTGTAGCGCTCCTTGAGGCCCTCTTCTTCGAGTTTCGCGGGCGACGAGTTGGAAAGCTTGGAGATGGTCTTCTGGATCTCCTCTTTCTGCTTTTGAAGTTTCGCTATCTTCTCGTCAACGCTGAATGAAATCGCCTCGAGCTTCGCAGCGATGTCGGCATAGTGTGGTTGTTCGGGCGCGCTAGTGCCGTTGACGACGATGCCACTCTCGCTGTCCGCCTTGCTTGCATCCGCCATGTTCTTTCCCGAAAAGTGTCCCAGTGTGTGCTGTAGCATCGCTCTTGCGTCGAGTTTCGTGTTGCTCTGTGTAGGGTGCGGCCATTCTGTGAGCTTGTTGATGACCGCGTTGAGCTTTGTGAAGCGTCGCCTCTGCTCCGCAATCTCCAGGCGAAGTGGCTTCGATACGTCGAGGTTCTTTTTGAGATACTTGTCGAGATACAACGTTGACGGCGCCTGCAGCTGCAATTTTTCCACGTTGGGGTTCTCCTGCTTTGCGCTCAGGACGAGGACGTCGGCACCCTTTTCGATGTAGTTGTCTCTGTCCTCGCAGTCCTTCGATATTGTATCCCACAGCAAGGAGTCCAGGGCCTCCAGAAGGCCTACCTTGTCGTCGCCAGTGGTCTCGAATGTCACATCCAGGGTTTCCGCGTACGGCTCATTTATACCCTGTGAACTGCCGATTTTTGTGCTAAAAAACGATCTCATCTCCTCAAACCGGTCAGTCCTGGAGTCCGCCGCGCGAACAAACCTCTGGAGGAACGCGGTGACCATGTCGTCTTTCTGTGCTTGTTTCATCATCTCGCTCTGCGTCAATGCGTTTACGCTGGCGTATGATCTCTCGCTTGCATCCAGGAAGGACATCAAGCGCTGCGTCTCTGAGATGAACTCGTCCCACTGGTCAATCTCGGCGTCTGCGGGCGCGCCGCTCTCCGTGTGCACAATTTTCGGCAGTGCGATTTGATGACCTTTCCACCACTCGGCGTCCGTTCCATACTGCGCCATCGTGTAGTCTCTCAGTAAAAGCTTTTCTCTCATTGCCGGTATCGAGTGCCCAATTGTCAAGAGATTGGGCAAGTAGCCGCCCATAGGTAGGTTCTTCAAGAACCGCGGTTGGCCCTCCATGTTCTTCCGTTCCTCAGGTCGCTCGACATCCGGCACGACTTCGCTGCTAGCTGGCTGTGCTGAAAGTACCATACCCCATTCCCGATCGTGCGCACTCTGATCTTTCGTCGCCGGGCCGTACGATCGCTGCTGCGAAGTCCCATCCGCATGGACGACACCCGACTCTTGCTGGAAAGGCATCATGGAATTGTTCTCACTCTCAGCAAGCGCTCGTGCAAGTTGGGCATCCTCGTCGTCTCGATTCGTCGGAGCGCTCATATTGCCTGAGGGCGTGCCCACTCTTGTAGGCGCAGTGCTAGTGCCGCCGAGCGGTCGCAGATTATTGTCGCCGTTGTTCATGTTGCCTTCTCTGTCTGTGTTCCAGACATCCTCAGTCCATACCGAAGACTGCTCTTCCTTTGAGATGTCCTCGCCGTCCAGGATCGCGTTGATAGCTGCCTCGGTAGTCTTCTTGACTCTGAGGTACTTCAGTGCATGTTCCCTTGAACAGTCTGTGACGGCCATGATGGTCCCTACATCCTCGTCGCTCGGTTCGATAGCCATATTTGCTGTTTTACGTACGGCCGGTTCGATCGTCGGCTCCGCGGTTTGGCTTGACTGCAGAGGTGTTGGACCTAAGGTCTTTTTCGTGGGTCTCGAAGAGAAGTTGTCGCTTGTAGTACCGTTCGTGTTGATTTCTTCGTCTAGTCGATCGTCGTTGGCAGAGAAGAGGTCATGTATCTTCCGAGCTGCGTTCGTGTTGCTGTTCCTGCGACCATATGTTGTTGGCAGTTTGCGTTGGCGCTTCTTGCCAATCGCCATGAGACAAACGATGACGGAGCTTGGAGCTTCGCTTCACGCACGGGCGATCTGCGCGGTGTTTCACCCTATGCGGTAACGACGACAGGGTCGTGAGTGCGTGGATATAAGGTATTTGTTAGAAAACAAACAGTTGAAAGCCTACATGTGCATTTGCGCGCAGTAGGGTGAGATGGTGTCGCACAGGTAGGTCGATCTGTGAAAGGATGGGCGTAAACAGCTCATGTCATCAGAGAAGGCTGTCACATGCACGAGAGAGCTTCCAGCTCCCATTCCGTCTGCCAGACTTCATTTTGGAGACAAGGAGAGAAAATGCTGATCGTGATAAGGTAGGAGAATGGGAAATGATCGTCGAAAATTTGCAGAAACAGCTTCTCAATGGAATCTCGCAACAGATAAACACGCATGCTTCGTTTACCACCATTAACGCCACGGCCACGTCAATCAATATACAAAGATCCACCGTCACCACCCATATACAGGTCCTGAGAAAGCCGTCATCCCGCTGTTAGACATGAATTCCGTTCCCATGCAATCATCATCATCATATCGAAACACATTTTCAGCCGCCTGCCTGTCGCCGTGTCGCCTTGCCATTCCAAGTCAAAGTCAACGCTCGTGTTAACCGGCAACTCCACCAAGACCCCCAGTAACAGTGCCCGTCGTACTGCCGACGGTGTCCTGAGCTCCACCGGTCGCGTTGGTGGCCTTCTTGACATTGTCGGTAGCCGCATTTGTCGCATCAGTCGCAGACTTCTCATTGAATTTCGCAGGCGTGTTCTCGTCGTTGTAACCGGAAATACTCTTCTTTGACTCCTCGGCTCTCGCAGAAGACATGAAGCCCGAAAGACGGCCACCGGAGAGCGAATTGAGCCTGTCACCGATTGTAGGGCCACTGTCATCCTGTTTCTTAGAGTCGCCTTCGCTGTTGGCCCATTTGAGGATGTAGTAACCTCCGAGACCCCAGAGGAAGAGGAATGTTGCGCCCATGGTGGTAAAGAAGACGGTGGGTAAGACGACCATTAATGCGAGGCCGACGGCGAACAGAGTGAAAGCTACTGCGCCAATGACACCGACCAGTAAGCCGACAACAAGCGCAAATATGAAGACTGTGAGCGAGAATAGAATGAAGAGGAACAGTGGCACTCCCGTGATGGCCAGATTCATACCCAAGAATGTCTGCAGGGTGTTATTAGTAAGTGCTTGACAGCGTTATACGGGCTGTGCGACCAGCCAACATGTACGCTACATATGTACTCACCGAGAGTTTGGGATTCTTCAACATGAATGCCTGCAGCTTCGCCAGGAAGGCGGAACGCTTCTCAGGCGGGAAGATCTTGTCGAGCATTGCTTTGCCCTTTGCTGTTATCCAGTTCCCCCATCCTTCAATCGATCCGAGAATGCCAGATGTTGCACCCTGAACCTTACCCTGGGCGCCTTTGGCTACGCCGTTGGCCTTGTCCGCCATGATATCTGAAGAGTCGCGGTACTGTGAACCTGCGGGTGTCGCTTGTCTTGCCCGAGTTGGCGAAGGACTGGCCGAGTTGGCGTTACGGATCTCGAGCTTTCGCGGTCGGGAGTGTGATTTGGGGTCGGAATCTGTTTTCATGTACCACACAGGCGAGGGGAGCTTAAACTATGCTGGCAATATAAACCAGGCAGTGTGTAGGTCGCAAGGACGGGCAGGCGTCTTGAGATGTCCAGGAGATGAGAGGCAGCGACGGAGGTATATGGGACAAGGCAACGAGTTGATTTGGAAGTGGAAGTATATGTTCAAACAAGTATTGCAAGTAAACATGGCATGTACCGTGCACGGCAGGGCCAGGACATTCTGCCTTGGTTTCCAAGTATTCGTCACCTGGCACATGGCTTAGTCCTCGCGCTACGAATCTTGCTTCAACGGCGCAGCGAAAGACGGCTGACTGCTTCTGTGCTTTGTGCGAGAGCAGACGCGTGTGTGCCGTCTTCTGCTTTGCTGCCGTGTTTATGCCTCTGACGTCGCTGCCAAAGTTACAGTAAGACGCGAGATTGAAAGAGACATCAATGCATGTACGACAGGGATGGTGAAGGCGATTGCAGTGTCGCTGTCAACACGATGAAGGTGTTCTCGATGATCCTTACAGTCTCAAGTTATCATCAAGTATGGGCGTTTCAATTACTCTTCTTTGCAGAAGACCTCATCAGCATGCTCGTCCAGACCGAAGATGGAAGGCGCCTAGTCACGTGACATGAAGTCCCTTCCCAATCGATACTGTGTGGATGCTTCCATTCTCCGCGATACAAACTTCGAGATCCCGAGCTTTTTTTGACGAAACAACCAATTCACGACTCCAACATCTTCAACATGGCTGAGAAGGACGGCAAAAAGCGCAAGAGGCACAGCAACGGCGCGCCCGCGCCCAGCAAAAAAGTGCACATTGATGGCACCGCCAAAGTCGAAATCTCGGAAAATGGCATGCCTCCAGTGATCTCTTCGGCACCCGGTCTTACAGTACCCTCCATCGCATTCAAGGCCTACTCTAAAGCTTCCTCGAGGGCAAAGGACAACTCGCTGCCCAAACCATCTACACACAGTCTCATCCTCCACTCGACAAAGCACCCGCGACTGGACTACACAGCAACACCATCATCAATCGAGTCGCAAACCGCGCATTATGTCGCCGTTTACGATCCGCAAACGCAGAAAATGCAGGTCTTGCCCTCACACCACCTCAGCCTCAGGAGTACTCTGCGCTCGGAAACACAGGCAGTGAAGGAGAACCAGGCTAAAAAGACAATGGCACAACAGAGGGAGATGCTGGGACAGGAATTCGGTACCAAGAAGTCGAAGAAGGCGATTGCAAGCAAGACTCTCAACGCAATCACCAAAGGCAACGAGGATGGAAAGACGGCCGAGGTGCAGACCGCCATCCTGGACACCATGGCCGACACGACCGCCAACGATCAGAACCAAGCAGAGCTGGCAGAGGCTGCGCTTGCTGCGAAGCCCATCCCGAAACCCAACATGACTGCCGAAAGCGTGGAAGAAGTCTACCCGCTCAGCACACTGATTCCTCCCGGAGATCTGCGCTTGTTGCAAGTCAAGGAGTGGCAGGACAAGGCGCGTGCCGAGGAGGCGATCAACTTCAACAACCGCTTCACTGCTTTCCGTCTGGGCCCAATCGGCAAAGCCGACGATGTCGACAAGCTCAAAGCATTGCGTTATCTCAACTTGCTCCTGGACTTCAATGCTGCACTAGGAGCCGCCGGTCGCTCCGGCAAGAAGGTTCCCAAAAAGGATGTTCTCTCACAAAAGCTCGCCGATTACCCCGACAATCTCGTCGATTCCGTGCGCAGGCGCTTCAGCGAGGGCAACGAGCTCAACAAATGGCACCAGGACTACCTCTACACACACATGTGCGCTCTGTCGTTGTACATCGATCACTATGTCACAGATATCAGCAACCTCAAGGATGACTTGAGGCTGGAGAACAAGCAGGTTGGACAGTACTTCCACGAATTGGGCTGCAGGGTCGGCCCGCCTACTGAGAAGGAGAGAGAGAACCGGGGCATGAGCAAGGCTCAGGCTGCAGCGACGAGGATTGCGAAGTTGAAGCTTCCTTTGGACTTCCCCAAGCCGAGGATGATGCGCAAGAGGTAGAGCATGGGATTGTATGTGTATCTTTAATGCAAGCAAAGACGCGCGGAAAGCGACAACATCCTTCGGTGGTACTACACTCTCATCGGTCCATGTCATCACAGCTCCCAACTATCCTCGAGAGTTAGAAACCTCCCATCAACGTAGCCATGTCCGTCCACCCAATATGTGCTTCTGTCGTAGGTGAGTTTCTTGATAGGCAGGTCGAAAAGGCAGCGGGGTGCCTTTGTGGAATAGGAAGAGAAGATCACGTCAGCAGGGCTCTGCTCTTCCTTCGTCGAGGCGCACATAAGGGCGTTGTAGTAAATCTGTCCAATGTCCAGGCCATGGTCATAGATCTTGTGCATGATGTCGACTGGGATAGGAGTAGGCCAGGTGTGACCGGCTGAGATAGGCCCGAAATGGTCTCTTTGGGAAGAGCTAAAGCTGTGTGGGTCGTAGAGGAAATAGCAACCGTCCACCTGAGAGTCTGTGTTAGCAAAAAATCGTCTTTGCAAACTGGTTTTCAGTGTACTGACATGGAGGTCTTTGACGTGTCTGGCGGTCTCGAATGGGTTTGTGCCTTTCTCCGAAAGAGCCACACACATCTCGCCATCGATTTCATCCCAGATTCCGATTTCGAACCCTCGAACCTTCAACATGTGCACGACCAACGACTCCTTGATGTACTTCTTTGCCCGTTTGATGTAAGCCGTGACTTCGGGATCGTTGTCGTGCATCAGCCATCGGCCTGAATCGAAGAACTGTGCAACCCGGTTTCCGTGCTCAGCGTCATTGTCGTTTGGAAGGTTGCCGTAGTCGCTGTCATCGGTGTAGCCCAGCACATCGATTCGGAGAGCTTCAAGCATATCCCCAAGCTTCTTCAGCGTCTTGGCGACGGCCTGCTGTAGGTCGTTTACGTGATCGACTTCTTCGCTTTCCTTGATGTTGGTTCCAAGGGCGGAGAAGATGGCACCGATGACACCAGCCGGGGCGCTGAGTTGCGGAACGGCGGCCCCAAATCCTCCCATCGCAGCGCCAAATGTCGATAAGAACTTCCCTTCCCTTTTGGCCTTGTCATTGTCGACGCCGAAATCCTCAGCGATCTGGTTTGCGTCCACAAAAGTGAGCGTCAAGGCTTCTTCAATCAAGATCTCGTCCCGGAATTTTGTGATGATTCTGCGTTTGTGTCAGCTACTCGTCGGACATGGAAGGGTTGAAGAAGAGATGACCAACTGATGGAATTGCTGAACAGAGCGAAGGATCCAGAACTCGTTTCCGTACCCGTTCTTGTACAGAGTTGCTGCAGCAACGTCAGTATGAATCCATCTTGATCATCAATCCAAGCACACTTACTGCACTTCGGGGCGACGCAATTGGATCCGTAGGAGCCGCAGGCCATATCTCCTTCGTCTCCGAGACTACTCAACGTCAGCAGGTCATCTGTCAACAGGCCGACCTGTGCGAAGCTTACACGTCTCCGACCAGATTCTGGAACCATTCATGGTAGGCTTTGTTGACGCGGTCGTTGAGGGTTTTCCCTGCGTCCGTAACATCCCAGATTTCCTAGGAAGTAAGCTTGATCAGTACCATGTTACATGCATGACCGTTCTTTCACGGTAAGGCACTCAGCTTCCATATGAGCGCAAGAAAAGCACGCAAAGGGATATGAAGCTTACTTTCTGAGCTCTCGGGTCGCCGTAAGGTTCTCGAGGGCAAAATTCATCGACTGTGCTGTCGCGCGGCATAAGAGAGGTAGGCATGCTGCTGGTAGCATCATGCACCGGCGCACCCAGGCCGATGGCTGCTAGCGATGCTACTGCCATCAAGACGGAAGCCTTTGGCAAGGTGACAAAACTGGCCATGGTGATGATATAGGCAGTGGTGAAAAGGTATTGGAGAAAGATTCAAGAGAGATCGTGGTGCAGTACTGTAGAGGAGAGCTCTGGATAAGGACATTGAAGAGTGTAGAGTCTTCTACATATAGCTGCTTCGTGGTCGGCGGCAGTCAACTCCGTCATGTTGAAGGATCTTCTAATTGTGCGTCTGCGGCTGAACAAACATGGGTTTGTCGTGTTGCCAAAAATGTCGCTGTACGTCCTTTCAGACCTTTCCAATGCACTATCCAGACCTGATTCGATCGATTGGGTCACGATATGATGAGGCGGCAGCATAGGTGACCGACTCGCGAAGGCTGAGTCCTTTTTTCGACCCACCAGGTGGCGATCGCCCTCGGTGTGTTGATCCATCGAGCTAGTTCCAACATGGTCCTGAGTGTAGCCGAGAAGATCTGGAAGTGAGGTCGAAAGTGATTCAGGCAAGGACAGCCACAGTAAGGAGCAAGGAGTGAGGAATACAGTAGTGCTTGGCAGACGCGTTCGTATGAATAGCGTGATCTATTGTACAGCGGCGCATCTGAACCGATGCGGTAACTGCAGTGAGACCTAAATCGACATGAGACTCGAAAAGCATCGGGAACGACTCTCGAACTACAGTATTCTTCAGCTGTTGCACAGCCCTTCAGTGCGTGCCTGGCGCGGCTCGGCATGCATTCATGAAAATCACTCCGAAATAGCCACGCCAAGTTTAACCAGGCCTGCGGGACTCGCGCTTCGCCTTCCATCTTCCAAGGTTTCCAATCCTTCTTGAGCACGACAAGTCATCCCACAGACACGAGCGAACCGAATGACCCGAATCGGAATAACACGATCCTCACTCAACATATCATCACTAGGCGGTAACAGAGTTTCACACTGTAAGCAAGACGCGTTGAAAGAGCGGAATTTCGGTGACATTGCAGCAGAAATGGGAATCTTATTGGGCAAAAGGTACGAGCACGCAAGGACACCGGCGTGTTACTGCGCACTAGAGAATGGTAGCAGTGGAGCGAGCTTAAAAGAAGCACATAGCTATTGTCATTTGGAGCGTGGTACCTTAGTAAGTCGCCATTCCTTAAGCCAGCAAAACTTGAAGCCTACAACGAACTGCTGTCGCAGCGTCTCATACCAGCTTCTATCATCTCGAGCCGTGAGTGGGCTATTTGGACCGCCGGACGACGTTAGAGAAGAGCGGGATTCACTTTTGGCTCACTGCCAGCTCTCCGTCCTCGATATTCTTTTTCAATCCCGGCAACGCAGCACCGAGCAATTTCCTCTCATAGTCTGACATCACCCCGATAGGGTGAGCTTTGGCTGCTCCACTCCGATCGAAGTCGAGTTTAGTTGCAAAATATTGCACGCCCAGGTCGTTTGCTACCTCATCTCCGCCTTTGATACCTGGAAGGTACACGTAGGCCGCTTCGGTGATACCTTGCTCGCCACGCGCCGCTTTCAGGATTGCTTCGACAAATCTGGCAATGTCAGCGGCTTGAAAAGGCAACAGTTCGGATATTGATGAATCACCTGAAGCCTGCATAGGCCATGCAAGTCGTCGCGGAACCGGCACCAGCTTTGGCTTGCACGATCTGAATGTTCGTTAGCAAAAGCTTCATACGAGTGCGAGCACAAACCAACCTCATCGCCTCCGAATTGCACACCTGGGAAACATCGTCAGAATCTCATGAGAGAAATGTGGGATGGCGGTTGCTCACGATTGGTTACAGCATCTAATTGTTCCTGGGAGAAGTCTATCGCAGGACTGCTCTGACTGAACAACGGCAAGATTGTAGCTCCGCTGTGGCCTCCAACGACAGGGACGTCATACTTCTTTGGGTCATCGGTGCCCAGAGCATGTGCGGCGAACGTCGATGCACGCACGACGTCTAGAGTTGTCACGCCAAAGACTTTTCTTGGATCAAAAACGCCATGCTGCTCGAGCACTTTGCAAGCAATTGGCAGGGTGCTATTCACTGGATTTGTGATAATGCAGACGTATGCCTTGGGACAAAAATTGGCGACACCCTCTAGGAGATCGCGAATGACATTTGCATTGGTCTTGAAGAGGTCTATGACGCCCGAGTTAGCACTCGACCAAGATTTGGCCTCGCTCACATAGCATGCTCACCATCTCTGGTCATTCCAGGTTTCCTAGGAATACCAGCAGGAATGACAACAATGTCCGCGCCAGTGAGAGTCTTTTCGAGACCACCATCTGCAGGGAGATAGCCGGTCACTTTTCCGGGAGTGTCAATGTGGTTCAGATCGATAGCAACGCCAGGCGCATGGACGATGTCGTAAAGTGAAAGCTCCGCAACCAGGGGGCTCTGCACCAAGTCAGCCTTCCGAATTGACATCTGAGAAAACACAGTACGAGGCATGACGCACAATCTTCAACAGCAAGCTCAGCGGAGAACCGATCTGTCCGGCGGCACCAAGGACCGCTGCTTTGACCATCTTGTCGTATTTTGATCGTGTGTGTGTACTTGGAAAGTAAATGTTCTGTTTGGCGATTTGTTCACTAAGTCTGCTAAGCTACGAAGCAGCTTGATATGTACACCCAGATTCCCCACTACTGCGATGCTAACATTAACATAGTTTAAACAATTTAGCGGTCAGTTCGAACATTGGCTGCGATGTGGTACTGACATCGTAATCGTTTAGGCTAAACGATTAAGCGTCGCTTCGCTGTCTGTCGATCGGACAATGTTAGGCCGATGAGACGTGATTAAATGGATAGAAAGCACGATTCGATCAACACGACTCTTTCACTCTGGCCAATTTTCATTTCAAGGACTCTATCACACCCGGATCCTACCAACAATCTCCATCATGACCAGCGAGAAGAAGACGTACAACATCGCATCTATTCCCGGCGACGGGATTGGCATCGAAGTAATCGCCGCAGCCCTGGAAGTCTTGCAGACACTGGTATCGAGCCTCCAGACATTCGACATCAAGTTCGAGCACATTCCGTGGGGCAGTGCTTACTACAAAGCCAATGGGAAATTTGTCGACGACGACGTCCTCAGCATTGTACGCAAATTTGACGCTTGCCTTTTTGGCGCGGTTGGAGATCCAGGTAAGTGTTGATATTTCGAGTGCAGAGAAAGTCAATCTGATGTGCTCTAGACATCCCCGACCACATCTCACTCTGGGGCCTACTGCTCGCTCTTCGTGGACCCTTGCAACTCTACGCCAACGTCCGTCCCGTTAGGACGTTCCCTGGCACCCACTGCGCACTGAAAAACTCCAGCGATAGCGACATCGACTGGGTCATCGTTCGCGAGAACTCCGAGGGCGAGTATGCAGGACAAGGCGGCCGCACCCATCTCAAGCAACCATGGGAAACCGCTACAGAGACAGCAATCTTCACTCGCGTTGGCATCGAGCGGATCATGCGATTCGCTTTCGAGACCGCGCGATCAAGGCCAAAGAAGTTCCTCACCGTCGTGACCAAAAGCAACTCGATGCGAAACGGCATGGTACTCTGGGACGAGATTGCGCTCGAGGTGTCAAAAGACTTCCCGGACGTGACGTGGGATAAGATGCTCGTCGACGCAATGACAGTGCGAATGGTGGGCAAGCCACAGTCCCTCGATACCATCGTTGGGACGAACCTACACATGGACATCATCTCTGATCTGGCAGCCGCTCTGGCTGGTTCGATCGGAGTTGCACCATCTGCGAACCTCGATCCAACGCGCAAGAATCCTTCTATCTTTGAGCCTGTGCATGGGAGTGCTTTCGATATCATGGGGAAGGGTATTGCGAATCCTGTCGCGGCGTTTTGGTCGGCGGCCGAGATGTTGTCGTGGTTGGGGGAGAAGGCTGCTGCTGATAATCTGATCGCGTGTGTCGAACAGGTATGCAAGCAAGGTGTTTTAACGGCTGATCTTGGTGGAACAGCAAATACGGCGCAAGTCACCCAGGCGGTTTGCGAAGAAATTCGGAAGTGTGCTCATTAAGTTAGCATGCTGAGTACTATTGTAGTAAACCTGACAGAAGGCACTGAATGTCATTTCTCCGGCATCAACTTCGTTACGATACATGTCACCAGAACAGATGCTCTGGAAAGTCCGTTACACCAGACTGAACTGGCAGCGACGCTTGCTGTGAGAATGGCAGACATGCCAAATCGGAGAAATCTGACGCGACTGAAGAGCTCTGATAGAGAGTCGACGACAAATGATGATGTTGCGTGTCGTGGATTCTGGTGGACGGATCATCGGTTATTGTGGGATGCCTCGCCTGCGGATTGCTCGAGTGGGACTGTCTAGCATCATCGCCTTCTGCTACCTCGTGTGTCCCTCGGTCGCTGGAAAGGTACTGTGGTGTCCGAGAGGCGTAGCTCGTCGCAAGGTCTTGCTCGAAAGGCGTAGACGCAATTTGCCATGCTGAACGAACATTCTCTGTATCACATGCAGTGTCGATATGGTATTTCGGAGACGCTCCGTCGACGTCGGTGGGATCGAGTGGGCTATCGGGGTCTTTTCCTTGATCTGTCTCATGTGTTGTTCGGACTTGCTGCCACGATCGTACTGCTGAAGTCGTATCCATTGGATACCGCGATCCTAAGTCTTCTGAGACCATAAAATCCGATGCTGACTTCTCCAAGGCTTTTGACAAGTCACTGTCCGAGATTGTGGACAGGACTTTGAGCAGACAGGTCTCGACATCCTGTAGACGAGACTGCAATATCTTGAGGGAGTCTTTGGCCGGACCACTGTAAATGCATGTGTGAGTTTGGAAAGCCAGCAACAGGAGGAATCGACTAACCGTTTCTTGGTCTGCTGCCATTGACAATCCTGCTGAAATGTGCAACACTGTGTGCAAGTTGGACTGTTCATACGTTAGAAGAGCAAAGTGAGTGGAGCTCATATGACCGTCATTACCGATTTCCACTACATCGCCGTCGCTTCGCTCTGCATGGCAGGCATGCTAAAGAGGCGCGTTGTCGGGATGTCTTCACAGTCTGACGGGTATCAGGCATGATCTCTGACAATGTTTTCTCTGAGGATGACGGGCATCGTGCTGATTGCAGGCATGTAATGTTTTGCACCGGAACGACTTAACTCCGGGCCCACCGCCTACGATGGCAAAGGGCATCGCACTTTTGTTTCTCCGAAGCTTCCATGCTCGTTTTGAATATTTCGAGTCCTGAAGTCAAACCTGCCACCATGTACATTAATATGTAATACCATGTCAGACTCACCAACCGGTAGCCACTTCGAGACTGGATCGTTGACTCTGCGCGCGCCACAGCAAAGCGAGTTCATCGGCAGCAGCAGTGGCGTGCACTTCATCAAACTTGTGCGCGCAGTCTGCGCAGACACGTCTGTTGCCAGCCACTCCACTCCATCCAAAAGTGATGACATCCGAACGGAAGATGTCCTTGGAGGGAACGATGATGAGAGCGATACCACTGATCGGTACAGCAGCCTTCCTTCTCAGACCGCACAACCCGTGAGAGTGACAGCGTCTCTATCACACGACTTTCGGGACATTCCAGATATGAACAGCCAGCTGCCATCTCAACTTGAAGCTCAGAACATGGCCATCCAATACTTTGAGTCTTGGCACCCTCTCCTGCCATTTCTGTATGGACCTATCTTCATGCAAGATCTCAACGACCTGTATCGCGGAACATCAAGAGAGCATCGGCCTGCTCAAGTCCCATCACGGACAGTGTGCCATGCATTCCTTCTGCGCTGCTTGTTCGCCACGGTGAACCCAGATCAGTCATCTATATCACCTTCCGACACTCTGGCTGTCGTTGGACAGCTCGCTTCTCAAAACGATCTCTTGACGATACAAGCTGTCTTGATGGCCCAACTCCGATGCGTGTCGGCGATGGCTCTAAGAGCAGCGTCATCACACTCGGGACTACTATCTCGTTTGCTCCTGCATGCGGGTCTTCATCGCTGTCCATTTCGTTATGAACAGCTGGATAGCGGCCTGAAGGATCTACGAAAGCGCATCTTCTGGAGTGCGTACATCTTGGATCGATATCTTAGCCAGGCTCTAGGATTGCCACCAACGATAGCGGACTCCGATATTGATGTTTGCGCACCAGGATGCCCAGAGTTGCATTCTTCAGCGCTCCCAGTCACCCCAAGTGGTACCACGGAAGTGCCACGTTCCGGCTGCTCCAGCGACTCACCCTGCCTAGACAAACAGGAATTCTTGCTGGCACATCTGGTCACACATGCACAGCTCGTTAGCCGAGTGTTGGAGGTCTTCCACAAGTCCATACACGTACGTACTGTAGAAACGGACAAGGTTCTCAGTATTCGGGCAGACGCCAACAAGTGGTTCAACAGTCTCCCACATTGGCCTCCGAGGCCTGGAAGACCCGTGCTTGATCACCTGGACAGGGAGGTCAAGCGCGAGCAGACCAAATTCATTCCCTTCCTCCATGTGCTTTACCAGCAGCTCCTCATCGCGATACACCGCCCATATCTATCGCTGCCGAGGACATCCGCAGAATATGGAAACAGTATCCAGCTCGTGATAAGAGCAGCACGACAGACTATACTCCTGCTCTCGGAGGTAGCCGAACTGTTCTGGCCAGGATACCTTGCCTCTGCGTGGATGTCTGGTTTGGTGTTGATTTATGCATGTCAAACTCAAGCTTACGGCTTAGACCAGGGCATCAGGTGAGTTTGAAACGGATGACAACAATGTGATCGAGTTCTGTATTTTGCATCGAAGAGTGCTGACCCAATCCCCTAGGGAGATCGACAAATGTCTACACACGCTTGCGCAGATGCAAGATAAATGGAAGGGTGCCGGCCGGTGTCACACGGCGTTGTCCAAATTAGTCGGCAATCTCTCCAAAACACGAACTCAATCTCGCTCTACAAGCCCTCATACTTCATCTAAGAGGCCACATGGCTCAGATGATGCTGCATCTTCTGCTCTGCCGCGAAAACGTCTACGTCCCAATCAAGATGAGTCGATGAACACCAGCGAGATGCCTGCGGTACTGTCTCATAACTCCGCTCACCAAGCATGGCCAGGCGACGATCTTCCTACTGTCAGCGATCCACTACCTGGCCTTGACATCGGCAATGGCGACATGTTCCAGGACATCTCGTGGGACGGCGACTTCTCGAGTATAGATCACTTCACGTTGCACGATTTCTCGCAGGACTGGCTCAGGTAGATGGCAATCCTGCAAAATGAAAGCTACAAGTCCATGTACACTCGGCCGCAACAAAGTCTATGAGCACTGCTCCGGCACGACAGTGAGAAGCTTCTCGCTTAGCACACCTCGGCGTGCATTTTCCATTGCCAGACTTTCCATCTTCGCCAGCGTTTCCGTGGTATGGGTGCCCAAATGCGGCACAAGCAAAGCTCTCGGGTTAGCGACAAGCTTCGGATGCACCTTGGGTTCTTCTTCATACACGTCCAACCCGACGGCAGCAATGTGACCCGCGTCCAGCGCTTCAGCCATGGCCGCCTCGTCGATGATGGCTCCACGAGCCGTGTTCACGATAACAACGCCGGGCTTCATGCGTTGGATCTCAGCTGGACCGATCAGGTGGCGTGTCGTTTTGGAGAGCGGCACGTGTATTGACA
>Ga0265797_10000899_pt1 | contig 53416 bp, 42 predicted proteins | sample P2T30metagenome_FD_192433 | JGI IMG/M metagenome (GOLD analysis project Ga0265797, IMG submission 192433) | Plant litter microbial communities from East Loma Ridge, Irvine, California - P2 T30 | ecosystem: Environmental > Terrestrial > Plant litter > Unclassified | place: USA: California...
GTTCAGCAAGTCCTGCGTCGGCAACTTCGGTTCCGGCTGGACCTGGCTGGTGAAAAAGGCCGACGGCACCGTCGACATCGTCAACACGTCGAACGCGCAAACGCCGCTGACCACCGCCGACAAGCCCCTGCTGACCTGCGACGTCTGGGAACACGCCTACTACGTCGACTACCGCAACGCCCGCCCGAAATACGTCGAGACGTTCTGGAACCTGGTCAACTGGGAATTCGTCAACAAGCAGTTCGCCTGAGGACAGGAAAACCGGTGACAGGCACCGGTTTTTCGCTGTCCCATTGAAAAAGCTCGCCACGGCGAGCTTTTTTTGTTTGGTCGATAATAAGCGTCCATCATCCCGGAGACGCCATGACCTACACCGCATCCCGCCACCGCTACGAAAACATGCCCTACCGCGCCTGCGGCAACAGCGGCCTGAAGCTGCCCCTAATGTCGCTGGGCCTGTGGCACAACTTCGGCGACACGACGTCGCTGGCCACCCAGCGCGACATGCTGCGCACCGCGTTCGACCACGGCATCACGCATTTCGACCTGGCCAACAACTACGGGCCGCCGTACGGCAGCGCCGAGACCAACTTTGGCCGCCTGTTCCGCGACGACTTCCGTCCCTACCGCGACGAGTTGATCATATCGACGAAGGCCGGCTGGGACATGTGGCCCGGCCCGTACGGCCAAGGCGGCGGCTCGCGCAAGTACGTACTGGCCAGCCTGGACCAGAGCCTGAAGCGCATGGGCCTGGAATACGTGGACATTTTCTATTCGCACCGCTTCGATCCGGAAACGCCGCTGGAAGAGACGATGGGCGCCCTCGCCCATGCCGTCCACCAGGGCAAGGCGCTGTACGTGGGCATCTCGTCATATTCGGCGGAAAAGACGGTCGAGGCGCAGCGCCTGCTGGCCGACTGGAAGGTGCCGTGCCTGATCCACCAGCCGTCGTACAACATGCTGAACCGCTGGATCGAGACGGAAGGTTTACTGGAAACGCTGGGCCAGCAAGGCATCGGCTGCATCACCTTCACGGCGCTCGCGCAAGGCATCCTGACGGACAAATACCTGAACGGCATTCCGCAGGACGCGCGCATCAACCGCCCCGGCGGCAGCTCGCTGCAGCAGTCGCACCTGTCGGCGGAAAACCTGGCGCGCGTGCGGGCACTGAACGACATCGCCCAGGCACGCGGCCAGTCGCTGGCGCAAATGGCACTGGCATGGGTACTGCGCGACCCGCGCGTCACGTCCACCCTGATCGGCGCGTCCAGCAGCGCGCAGATCCGCGAGAACATCGGCGCACTGAACAACCTGGCGTTCACGGAAGAGGAACTGCGCGCCATCGACGCGCAGGCCCAGGAGGGACATATCAACCTGTGGGCGGGGTCGTCGGGCAGCCAGGCCTGACGGCTGCGCCGACGGCGCGGGGGCCATGCGAACAGGCCCCCGCGCATCCGGCATGATTACTGCCGGTTCAGCTCCAACACACCGTTCGGGGAGCTTTGATAGGCACCGCCGGTGTTCTGCGTGAGCACGAACTTGCCGTCCGCGCCAGGTTGCGCCAACGCGTAGCGCGTACCTGGAATCAGGCCGAACACCAGAGTCGGCGCCGTGGTGCTGGCACCACGCTTCCATTTCACCGTGGTCGCCGGTACCGGGCCGCCGTTGAAGACAAAGTTGCGACCGTCTACCAGCGCCACCGCGACGGTATTGTCCTCGGCCGACAGCAATGTCGCCGCGTCGATGTTGGCAGCGCGCTCGAGCTTGTCGTTGTCGGCCACGTGCAGCACGTTCAGGAAGTACTGAGTCGAGCCTTTGGCCGGCTTAACCTTCGGCGATATCTCGACGCGCCAAGCGCCCATGTCGGTTATGGGATTGACCCCATCCCCATCCATCGGGATATTATCTGCCTTTTCGATGACGGCAAAGTTCTGCCATTGATAGCCCGTAGCGGTCTTTTTGCGGACCAGGAAGCGGCAATCGGTGTCATCCTTGCGTGTCTTTTGGAAGAACGGATCGGCGGCCTGTTCGCACTTTGCCCCCTCGCCCTTGCCGCCGGAAATGAGCACGTTCGCCTGGACCGGCAACACCGTCTGAACAGTGACCATACCTTCCAGGTTGCGGATCGTCAGTGGTTCGGCGACACCGTTCAGGAAATTGAACTGATAGCGGCCGGGCTCCGTTTCCGTTGGCGCGATCGTGCTGGTCGGCTTGTTTGCGCTGTGCAGCAGCGAGGTAATTTCAAGGTCGTCCTTGATTGGCCGGACACTGTCGAATACCAGGACCTTCGGCTTCTCACCAATATTGCGCGGACGCAGATAGACCGTGCTGCGCAGGAACCCCGCGCTACTGTCAAGCTTGGCATTGACGTAGGCCTTGCTGGCGTTGGCGGACACGTACGAGTAATCGCCGCCCTCCTCGAAAGCGGTAACGCCGTCGAGAGCGTACTTGCCGCCAAGCTTGATGTCGCGCAGTTCAGGGTTGCCTTCGCGTTCCGGGCCTGGCCACTGGCCGCCGTCGACGGAGAGTTCCTTGGCCTTGCTGAGACTGTACGTTTCGTCCTTATCGAACACGGTGATGGTATTGTGCGCGATCGAACGGATGTAGTAGTTGTGCCAGTGATTGCTGCCGTAGCGGTCGTACATGCCGGAGTCCAGCAGCAGCGGCGCCTTATAGAACAGCGAGTAGCTGTTCTGGTCCATATGATGGTGGTTGACGGTAATGAACGACGACGACTTGAACTCCAGCAGTGTCGCATCGGCAAAGTCCCAGGTGTCGCGCATCAGCACATTACCGGCATTGCGGAAGTGACTGGACAACCGCAGGTTGTCTTTCAACGGCAGCGGCGTCACGCCGGCGGACGGATACAGCATCCGTTCCCAGAACATGCCTGGATCCATCCGCTCCTTCGGCGTTAGCCGGTTGCGATTCGGTATGGAGTGTTGCTGGTAGAAATAAGCTGCCTGCGGATCGCCCACGGCGGCGACGGCCGCCGCCGCCATCTCGCCGGGGCTCCCCGCATCGGTAGGGAAATAGTCGCCGCGAGCGGGGTAAGTGCCATCGCCACGCAGTCCGTAGATATAAGGGTAGATCAACAGTGGCAACACCTGCTGGGTTGGTCCTGTCGCAGGGTTATCGGGTGCCACCAGGGCGCGCTTCCATACCGTCAGCCGCTCGGCAGTGTCGTTGCCGCCCGAGACCGCATAGGAGAACAGCGTGTGGCTGCCGCCATCGATGCCATAAAAGTCCCGTGCCAGCCAGAATCCCTTGGCATAGTGATCGTAGACGGTATCGAGCATCGGCTTGACGTCGGCATTGCCGTCAGCCTTGGTACCGATGGCCAGCAGGCCCATTGCCACGCCCGCATTGGCCGCCTGCGTATGACCGCTGATATAGGTGTCCGCGATGGTCCGTTTGTAGCCGTCCACGACGGTCAGCGTTGGCTTGTACTGGCAATCGAAGCTGCCGGACCCGGTCACTACGGTCTGGTTGAAACCGCACACCGAATAGACCAGATCGTCGTTCGGAGAAATCGGGTTTTTCGCCGCGATGGTCGCGCGGATCGCCGTCGCGATCGCTTTCCGTTCGTCCTCACCGAGCTCGTCATGCAGCCAGTCGTAATACAGCCCCAGCGCGCCCACCCGCGCGGCCGTATCCCATTCGCCGCCCTTGGTAATGGTGGGCACCGTTTTTGTCGTCGTGACACCGTCCTTGACCGTGGTGACGGTCTCCTGGCCGTTGGTCACCTGCAGGATATAGTTGATATGCTTACGGGCGGCGGTAAGAAACGCGTCGCGGCGCGTCATCCGATACGCCATGGTCAGGCGTTGCGCTGCTTCGATGATGACGGAGCGCCCGTCCGCATTGCGGTCGCAGCCCTTCCTGTTACCGACCGCCGTCGTGATGGTGCACGCGGCAAGCACGTCGGCCGTATAAGTCGCGTTGGTCAGGAAGCCGCGCCATGAGCGGTGCAGCTCGAGGTCCACCTCATCGTCGTGCCATACTTCGGTATCGTTGTCGAACAGCTTCAGCTCCGTGATCCGGTCGCCCTGATTACCGTAGAACGAGAACTGCTGGCCGGCGGGCGACCAGCTGGCCGTTTTCCACGTCAGAGGCGGCGGTTGGTCCGTGTTGAGGCCAACTGCCGCATACTTGCGGTCGGTATCGTATTCGAACACGATCTTGTTGTCGGCGCCGATAACGGGAAAGAGATAAGCGACGAATGCTGTATTGCCTCCGCTGACACCGCCTACTTGCACCGCAATTGTCCCCGCCGGGGCAGCCGCGGTACTGTAACGCATATAAAAGCGATCACCCGTGCCGTTATACTGCCCGAAAACATCTGCCGTCGCGACGTCGTTGGTCCCCCGCGCCTTCGGATTGAGCGTAAAGACCAGCTTGCCCTTCTTGGCTGGCAACGTCAGCGGCCCGATGGCCGCCTCCTGGCGGATCCGGTCCAGGTCAGCCTGAGTCGCCAGCACGCGCGGGTGCTCGTCGCGCACCGCAGCCGGCATTTGCGCCAGTGCTGATCCGGTCCAGATCAACGCGATCGTCGCCGCCAGAGCGGTGCGCGCAAGTGAAGTATGTATCATCGTTTTCCCGTCAACTGTTATAAAAATGTCATACTAACCGACGGGTAAAGGCGCATTTCTCACAGATTGTCACGCACTACTATTATTTCTCGCCAGCGGTCCGGATCTCAGACAATCCCCCCATTCGCCCGCAACGTCTGCCCGTTGACCCAGCCGCCCGGCTGCGCCAGGAACGCCACAACGGCCGCGATGTCGTCGGGCTCCCCCAGCCGTTCCAGCGGCGGCATCTGCGCCAGGCGCTGCACCTGTTCGTCGCTTTTCCCGTCGAGGAACAGCTCCGTGGCTGTCGGCCCGGGCGCGACGGCGTTGACGCGGATTTCCTTGCCGCGCAACTCTTTTGCCAGGATGTTCGTCATCATCTCCACGCCCGCCTTGGTGGCGGCGTAGACGGCATAGCCCGGCATGGCCAGCCCGACGAGGCTGGTGGACAGGTTGACGATCCGGCCGCCCTGCGCCATCCGGCTTGCCGCTGCGCGCAGCGTGTTGAAGGTGCCCTTCAGATTAACGCCGATCATCCGGTCGAACGCGGCGTCGTCCGTGTCGGCAAGATGCGGCAGCGCCGCCGGCATGACGCCGGCATTGTTGACCAGCACGTCGATCCGGCCGAAGCGCTCGCTGGCCGCGTCGAACAGGCGCGTGACGGCGGCGCTGTCGGCCACGTCCGCCTGCACGGCGATGGCGCTGCCGCCGGCCGCGGCGATGGACGATACGACCTCTTCCGCATCGGCGGCCCGGCCGGCGTAGTTGACGACGATCGCATAGCCGTCGCCGGCCAGGCGGCGGGCGATGGCGGCGCCGATGCCGCGCGAGGCACCGGTGACGATGGCAACAGGCTGGTGGATGTTCATGCTGGCTCCCTTGATTGAGTAGATGCGTTGAGTGGACGCGTCCAGTATGGCCCCGTCAATGGATTGAATAAATACGGTGCGGTTGGCTACACTATGCAATTCTCATTAATAATCCGAGCGCCATGGACCGTTTCGATGCGATGCGCCTGTTTACCCGGATCGTCGAGCTGGGCAATTTCAGCAAGGCGGCCGACGACCTGAAAATGCCCGCCGCCACGGCCACCCACGCCATCCGCCAGCTGGAGGGGCGGCTGGGCGTGCGGCTGCTGCACCGGACCACGCGCAAGGTGACGCCCACGTCGGACGGCCAGGCCTACTACGGCCGCTGCCTGCGCATCCTGGCGGACGTGGAAGAGACGGAGGCCGGTTTCGGCCACAGCGGCGTGGCACCGAAGGGCAAGCTGCGCATCGACCTGCCGACCCTGGGCCGCGTATTCGTGCTGCCCCGGCTGCACGAGTTCTTCGCCCGCTATCCGGACATCGAGCTGGAGATCGGACTGGGCGACCGCCACGTCGACCTGGTGGCCGAAGGCATCGACTGCGTGCTGCGGGTGGGAGAACTGCGCGACTCGAGCATGGTGGGCCGGCGCGTGGCCACCCTGCCCCAGGTCACGTGCGCCAGCGCGGCCTATCTGGCCCGCCACGGCCTGCCCGCCACGCTGGACGAGCTGCGCGGGCACGAAGCCATCAACTGGTACTCGTCCGCCAGCGCGCGCATGTTGCCGTTCGAATTCCTCGTGGACGGCACGTTGCGCACGCTGACGCTGCCGGGCAAGGTCAGCGTCAGCGAGGGCGAAGCCTATGCGGCCTGCTGCGTCGGCGACCTGGGGCTGGCGCAACTGCCCCGCTACCGGGTGGAGGCGCTGCTGCAGTCGGGCCGGCTGTGCGAAGTGCTGCCGCAATTCCCGCCGCCATCGCTGCCCGTCACGGTGCTGACCCCGCACCAGCGCCAGCTGTCGCCGCGGGTGCGGGTGTTTGCCGACTGGCTGGCGGAGGTGATGGCGACGGCGCATGCGGTGACGCCTCCGATCTGTTAACGGAAAGAACCGTACGCCGCCCAAGCGGCGCTGTCTGTACCATGAAGCGCACCAATCGGCTAACCATGAATACAGAAGGAGTCCAGCATGCGTTTGAAAAAACTATCGGACCAGGTCATCGTGATCACGGGTGCGACCAGCGGCATCGGCCTGACGACGGCGCGGATGGCCGCGGCGCAGGGCGCGAAGCTCGTGCTGGCCGCGCGCGCCGAGGATGCGTTGCAGCGCCTGGAAAGCGAGCTGCAGACATTCGGCAGCGAAGCGCTTGTCGTCCCCACCGACGTGGGCAGCAAGGAAGAAGTTGCGGCGCTGGCGAAAGCGGCCGTGGCGCGCTTTGGCCGCATCGACACGTGGGTGAACAACGCCGGCATCTCGATCTTCGGGCGGCTGGAAGAAGTGTCCGAGGAGGACAGCCACCGCCTGTTCCAGACCAATTTCTGGGGCGTCGTCAACGGCTCGCTGGAAGCGGTCAGGCACATGAAGAAGAGCGGCGGCGCGCTGATCAACCTGGGCAGCGAGCTGTCCGACGTGTCGGTGCCGCTGCAGGGCATGTATTCGGCATCGAAGCATGCTGTCAAGGGCTTCACCGACAGCCTGCGCATGGAGCTGGAAAAGGAAGGGGCGCCGATTGCCGTCACGCTGATCAAGCCCGCGGCCATCGACACGATGTTCGCCGTGCACGCCAAGAACTACATGGATGTCGAGCCGAAACTGCCGCCGCCGATCTACGCCCCGGAGCTGGTGGCCGAAGCCATCCTGCACGCGGCCCAGTATCCGAAGCGCGACGTGCACGTGGGCGGCGCGTCGAAGCTGAATTCCGTCGGCGGCTTCCACCTGCCGCGCCTGTTCGACAAGATGGGCGAAACGACGATGTGGAACCAGCAGCGCAGCGACAAGCCGTCGCGCTGGGGCCGCAAGGATTCGCTGCATTCGCCGGACAGCTCGAAAGAGCTGCGCCAGCGCGAAGGCATGGGCAGCGTGTCCGAAACGTCGCCTTACACGCAGGCCACCCTGCGCTACAAGCCGCTGAAGCTGGCACTGCTGGGCGGTGGTGCGCTGGTGGCGGCGTGGATGCTGTCGCGCCCCGGTACCACGACCGTCACGAATGAAGGGGTGGGGCCGCTGGGCTGATGCTCTGCTGCTGAGGAGCGGGCAGCTGGGACTGACGGGTTTCTCGTCGCCCGTTCCCGCAGTGCACTGTTGCTCGCTACGAAGCGCGGCTCTGCGAAAACGTCGGGGACAGGCACCGATCGTCGGGCATTCGCCCGCAGATCGGAGCCAGTCCCCAGCAGCGCTTCGTCCTGCAATCGTAGCGATTCCCGGCAGCTCATCGCCGGAATCGCAGCGACGCCAGGGCAACTCAGCCGCGACCGTATGCGCCGCTGGGGACTGGCACGTTTCGCGGGGCCTCCCGGCCCCGTGAAAGGTGCCTGTCCCCGACGCGCAGTCACCCCAGTCAGCGGGTCGACAGGCCGATGCTCGACGGAAACGTCGGGGACCGGCACCGATCGTCGGGCGTTCGCCCGTAGATCGGAGCCAGTCAGCAGCTCAGCCGCAAACTGGCTTCGCCTCCCTACTCCCTTCACCTTTGAAAGTTTCGCTTGTAAACCGCTTGCCATCTCCGAGCCCGACTGCTTATACTAAGTTGTACGACATCTGACAACTTAACGGCACGCAGACGCCGCTTATCGGAGGCACCATGGCAGCACAGTTTCTCAACCGGCCCACGCGCGTGCGCTGGTCCATCCTGGCGATGCTTTTCCTCGTCACCACGGTCAACTACGCCGACCGCGCCACCATCTCGATTGCCGGCCCGGAACTGAGCAAGGTCCTCGACCTCTCCCCTGTCCAGATGGGCTTTGTGTTTTCCGCGTTTGCCTGGTCGTATGTGCTGGCGCAGCTGCCCGGCGGCTGGCTGCTGGACCGTTTCGGCACGCGCATCACCTATTTCTTCAGCATCTTCCTGTGGTCGGTCTTCACGCTGTTCCAGGGCTGGGTCGGCTTCTTCAGCGGTGCCACGGCGGTGGCCGTGCTGTTCGGCCTGCGCCTGCTGGTGGGCGCGGCCGAGGCGCCTTCGTTTCCCGGCAACAGCCGGCTGACGACGTCGTGGTTCCCGACCGCCGAGCGCGGCACGGCCGCCGCCATCTTCAATTCGGCGCAATACTTCGCCACCGTGCTGTTCGCGCCGCTGATGGGCTGGCTGGTGCACAGCTTCGGCTGGCAGAGCGTGTTCTTCGTCATGGGTGGGCTGGGGATCGTCATGGCAATGGTCTGGCTGAAGGTCATCCATGGTCCGCGCAGCCACCCGCGCGTCAATGCGGCCGAGCTGCAGCAGATCGAACAGGGCGGCGCCCTCATCGACCTGGAATCGAGCGCGACGAAGAAGCAGGCGATCGACACGTGGTCGTGCATCCGCCAATTGCTGTCGAGCCGAATGCTGCTGGGCATTTATATCGGCCAGTACTGCATCAATACGCTGACGTACTTCTTCCTGACGTGGTTCCCGGTCTACCTGGTCAAGGAACGCCATATGACGATCCTGAAGGCCGGCTTCATCGCGGCACTGCCCGCCATTGCCGGCTTCCTCGGCGGCGTGCTGGGCGGCATCATCTCGGACCGCATGATCAAGGCCGGCTACAGCACGTCCACGGCACGCAAGACGCCGATCATCGGTGGCATGCTGCTGGCTACCACGATGATCCTGTGTAATTTCGTCGAGAGCGACGCCGTCGTCGTGGCCGTGATGGCGCTGGCGTTCTTCGGCAAGGGCATCGGCGCGCTGGGCTGGGCAGTCGTCGGCGACACGTCGCCCAGCCAGGCCGGCGGCATGAGCGGCGCGCTGTTCAATACCTTCGGCAATGTTGCCGGCATCACGACGCCGATCGTCATCGGCTACATCCTGTCGGCCACGGGCTCGTTCTACGGCGCACTGGTCTTCGTCGGCGCCAATGCGCTGGCGACCGTGCTGTGCTATCTGTTCCTGGTGGGCGAGATCCGGCGCTTCGAGTTTGCGCGGCCCGTCATCAAGGCGGACGCCAAGGCGGCCTGATACCGCCGCGGCCGTAAAAAAAGCGTGACTTCGGTCGCGCTTTTTTTACGTCGGCAGAATCAAGTCCGCAGAATCACGTCGATGGATTCAGGCGCCCCGCTCCACGTCGTCCTCGTCATCCAGCCCGTTCTCGCCTGTAAAAGGAATAGTCTCGATGTGATCGACGTTGATGTCGGCGCCATCCGGCGACGTGGTATCGCGGCCGACGGTGGCGCGTTCGCCCGTACCGCCCGCGTCGGAATCGCTGTCCAGGTCGGCATCGCCGACGTCCGGACCGGCTGTGCCGCCTGCCGTGTTCTGGTCGACATCCTCGTTGGTGCCGCCGTCCAGGTTGGTCTCTTCGATCTGCTGGGCCAGGCCGGAGCCGCCCTGCACGTCACTGCCGGAGTCGGACGTGTCGCTGGGGCCCAGTGCGCCGGTGCCATGGCCGCGGCCGAGGACGCGGTCAGGTGCCTGGGGGAAGTTGTCTGGATCTAGTGTGCTGGTACCGCTCATGATGGGCTCCTTATTGCTTCGTTGCGTTGCCGCGGTCGCGGCATTGCAATTACTCTAACAAACCCGCCCGTTCGGCGTCGCACCCGTGACAGCTTATAGGATTTCTTTATGGCACCTATTTAAACTTCCTATTTCACAAATGTACTATTCAGGGATATAGTACGTGCTATACCATCCATCCTTAGGGAGCCCCATCATGAAAACCGCATACTTCGTTATCGCCGCCCTGACCCTCGCCACCGCCGGTGCCGCCATCGGCGCCGAAGCGAACGGCACCGAACACGCCGCTGCCGCGGCGGCACCGGTCGCTGCTGCCGTGGCCAGCGTCAAGGTAACGCCGGTTGCCCACCCGCTGACCCGCGCCGAAGTGCGTGCCCAGGCCATCGAAGCGCGCCGCAACGGCACGCTGATCGAAACGGAAGCCGACATGGACGTCGCGCAGACCCGCAAGCACATCGCTCAGTAATCCATGCGCGCTTTGCCACGCCTGCGCGCCCCGCTGGCCCTCCTTGCCGCCGCGTCCATCCTGGCCGGGTGTGCCGACATGGGCCACATCGCACCACAGTCACACGCGATGCGTCCGGCCGACCTGGCCGCGGGCGCCGCGATCAAGGCATCCGCCAGTCCGGCTGCGCAGTGGCCGCGTGAAGCCTGGTGGCAGGCGTTCGGCGATGCGCAGCTCGATCGCCTGATGGCGGCCGCGCTGGCCGACAACCCCACGCTGAAGGTGGCGCAGGCCCGCGTACGGCAAGCCGAAGCGCTGGCCGGCGTGGCCCGCGCCGGCACATTGCCCAAAGTGGACGCCAGCGTCTCCACGACCCGCGAGCTGTTCCCCACCCACGGTTCCGCGCCGGCGCCGCTGGCCGGCAACTGGCAGTGGTACAACTCGGCCACGATGACGGGCTCCTACGACCTCGACATCTGGGGCCGCCAGCACGACCTGCTGGCCGCCGCCGTCGACGAAACGCATGTGGCCGCCGCCGAGGAACAGATGGCGCGGCTGGCCCTGCAGACGGCAATCGTGCGCAATTACGTACAGCTGTGGTACCGCTATGCGTTACAGGACAGCGTGGCGGAAAACCTGGCGCAGCGCCAGCGCATCCTGGAGATCGCCCGCAAGCGGCGCCAGGCGGGACTGACGGGCGAGCTGGACGTGGCCGCCATCGAAACGACACTGCCGGCTGGCCGGCGCGAGCACGAGCAGATCGGTGAATCGATCGCCCTGCTGCGCAACCAGCTGGCGGCACTGATCGGCAAGGGACCGGGCGACGGCGATGCGATCGCCCGGCCAGCGCCGGCCTTATCGCAGGCGGATAAACGGGTCGGCCTGCCCAGCGCGCTGCCGGCCGAACTGGTGGGCCGCCGCCCGGACATCGCGGCGCAGCGCTGGCGCGTGGAAGCAGCCGGCAGCGACATCGCTTTCGCCAAAGCCGCGTTCTACCCGAACATCAATCTCGTGGCGTTTGCCGGCCTGCAGTCCTTCGGCTTCTCGCGGCTGTTCGAGGCGTCGGCCCGGACGATGGGCGCGACGCCGGCGGTAACGCTACCAATTTTTGATGGCGGCAGGCTGCGCGGCCAGTTGGGCGCGCGCACGGCGGCCTACGATGCGGCCGTCGAACAGTACAACGCCACCGTGATTTCGGCGCTGACGGATGTTGCCAATGTGGTAGCAAAGATACAGTCTGCGCAACAACAGGAAGCGCTTGCCGAGCGCGCTTTGGCGACTGCGAAGCGGGCCGAAGGGCTTGCCGAACAGGCCTATAAAGCAGGCGTTACCGACTATCTCGGGGTATTGCAGGCGAAATTGACGTTGCTGGCAGAACAGGACCAGCTGTTGCGGGTGGCCAGCGAACGGCTCGACAACTATGCCAGCCTGATGACGGCACTCGGAGGAGGAATGGAAATTCATTTCCCCTAGTGCAACCCCCTTGTACAATCAGGGTTTTCGACCAGCCCTGCACAGGAGTGCGTAGATGAGCAGTTTTGACGCCACCAACAAGCGCCTTAAAAACATCCGTTCCCGCATCCCGGCGTTTCCGGAAGACCTGATGCGCCTGATGCGCATGACGTACCACGTGCAGAAGCGGATGAAGGACCTGTCGAACGCCGTGCTGCGCAAATACGACCTGGTGGACGCCAGCTACATGGTGCTGGCGGTGCTGTACGGCTCGGAAAACGAAACCTCCACCGCCTCCACCCTGGGCGAGGCCTGCATGGAGAAGCCGGCCAACCTGACGCGGGTCTGCAACGACCTGGAATCGCAAGGCCTCGTCACGCGCGGCAACCGCCCGGGCGATCGCCGCTGCGTGATGATCTCGCTGACGGATGCGGGACGCCAGCTGATCGAGCAGGTGATGCCGGAAGTGTGGGAGCACACGACGCGCGCGTATGACGGTTTCGGCGCGGAAGATATCCGCCAGCAGGAGCAGCTGTTCCGGCGTCAGCTGGAAAATCTGGACAATATATAAGGCCCGCAGGGGCCGCGAGAAAAGAACATGGCCCCGCCCACTGTCACACCATCCTCTCCAGTTGCCTGGCTTGGCGCCCAGTTGCGCGGCTGGGCCGCCAGCGACGGCGAACGGCTGATCTTCGTTGCGCGCAGCGCGTTTGCCGCCTTCCTGGCGCTGTGGATCGCGTTCCGCCTCGGCCTCGACTCCCCCGGCACGGCAATGACGACGACGTTCATCCTCGCCCTGCCCTCGTCCGGCATGGTGCTGGAAAAGGCGTTCTACCGCCTGCTCGGCACCGTCGTCGGCTGCAGCGCCGCCCTGGTCCTGATTGCCCTCTTCCCGCAGCAGGCGCCCGTGCTGCTCGTCGGCCTGGCCCTCTGGGTCGGCCTGTGCACCGCCGGCGCCGCGATGCACCGCAACCAGCAGTCCTACAGCTTCGTCCTGGCCGGCTACACGGCCTGCATGATCGCCGTGCCCGCGCTGGACAATCCGGCCGGCGTGTTTGCCGCCGCCGTCACGCGTGCCACCGAGGTAGGACTCGGCGTCATCGTCGCGGCCATCGTGCACGACGTGCTGTTCCCTCGTGCCCACGGCCGGCAGGTACAGCGCACCGTGCAGACGCGCTACGAAGGCTTCCTGGCGTTCTGCCGCCAGGTGCTGGAACAGCGCATGTCGCCGGAACAGACGGAGCTGACGCACCTGCGCTACGCGGCCGACATCGCCGCGCTGGAATCGGGCCGCGCCGCCGCGTTTTTCGAAACGGGCCATGCGCGCAGCCACACGCGCCAGCTGCACGCCTTCAACGGCGCCTTCATGACGGCACTGACGACGTTCTACACGCTGCATCGCCTGCTGCACCGGGCCGACGCCGCCTCGCCCGTCCCCGCGCTCATCGCACCGCTGCACGCGCTGCTGGCCGACGCCTTGGCCGATCCGCACGGCCTCAAACTGGCAGGCCTGCCCGCCGCGCTGGCGCAGCCCGCCGCCGACGCCCGCGCGGCATTGAACACTCTGGCGGCGGCGCCGGACCAGACCCGCGCCGCCATCATCGACGGCGAAACGGCGATCGAACTGGCCGAACGCTTTGCCGGCCACCTGGCGGCATTCGCGGCCGTCTATCACGGCCTGACGCAGCAGAAGCGCATGCAGGTCAGCGAACCGCAGGCGTACTCGCCGAAAACGCCGCCCGGCATCGTGCTGGCCAGCGGGCTGCGCGCCGCGCTGGCGCTGCTGGCCGCCGCCACGTTGTGGTACTGGATGGCGTGGGGCCAGTTGGCGCTGTCGCTGGTGATGACGACGGTGTTCTGCGCGCTCGCATCCAGCTCGCCGCGCCCCACCGCGATGGTGAAACAGGTGCTGACGGGCTTCCTGATCGCCACGCCGCTGACGTTTGCCACGGAATTCCTGCTGGTGATCCGCGCCAGCGGCTTCCCGATGCTGGTGCTGGCCGCGCTGCCGCTGTTCGCGCTGGCCCTGTGGCTGATGACGGACCCGAAGCGGGCCGGCATCGGCATCGGCATGGCGATGTTCGCCAGCCAGTTCGTCGCCCCCGTCAACCTGATGCATTACGACGCGGCCGGTGTCGCCAACGGCATGCTGGCGCAGACGGCCGGCGTGGTGCTCGCCTACGCGATCTTCTCGGTACTGCTGCCCGAGCATACGATGGGCAACCGCGAGCACGTGCGCGCCGCATTGTGGCGCGAAGCGCTGAACGCCTGCCGCCAGCGCCTCGCCGGCGACGGCCGCACGCTGCGCCACCGCTTCGACAACCGCGTGCGCGACCTCCTCAGCCAGCTCAATGCCGCGGCCGGGCCCACGCCGCCGGTGGCCACGCGCGCCGTCGTGCGCGAAGGCCTGACATTGCTGGAGCTGGGCCACGCCGTCATCGAACTGCGCGCGCTGCTGGCAGCTTCGCACGACGGCGCCGTGCGCGACGCGCTGCGCAATGTGCTGCGCCGACTGGCCGCGTATCTGCGCGTGCCCGTCGCCGGCACCAATGCCGACGCCGTGGCGGCGCTGCTCGATGCGGGCGTCGTCATTCGCGCAGGGCTGGCCGATCCCGCGTGCGACCCCGCCCGGGCCGACCGCCTGCACACGGTGCTGGCGGACCTGCACGCCATCTACACGTCGCTGCTCGACCAGGCCGCGCCGACCACTGAACCTTCCGGAGTACCGCATGCCGCGTGAACTGTCCGTCCTGGGCATCCTGATTCCCACGATCCTGCCCGTTTTCTTCGCCAGCCTGCTGCTGCAGGGCGCGCTGGACTGGGTGCTGAGCCACGCCGGCGTCTACCGGCGGCTGTGGCACCCGGCCCTGGCGCGCCTGTGCCTCCTCGTCTGCATCTTCGGCGGCATGACCGCGTGGCTGTACCGGTAATTCATTCTTCCACTTTTATTTGAAAACATCGTGAACACTGTCACCAAGCTGTTTCGCTTAACGTTGACCCTGCTGCTGGTGGGGGCCGCCCTGTGGGCCGGCAAGACCGGCTGGGACCACTACATGGAGTCGCCATGGACGCGCGACGGGCGCGTCAAGGCCGATGTCGTGACAATCGGCGCGGATGTCGCCGGCGTCGTCACGGACGTGCGCGTGCATGACAACCAGCTGGTGAACAAGGGCGACGTGCTGTTCGTCGTCGACGACGAGCGCTATCGCAACGCCGTCGCCAGCGCCGAAGCCGCGCTGGCCGCGCAGGGCGTCGAGAAAGGCCGGCGCAGCAGCGAAGCCAAACGGCGCGCCGCGCTGGACGACGCGGTCGTCTCCGCCGAGAGCCGCGAGACGGCGCAGTACGCGCTGGGCACGGCGGGCGCACAATACCGCGCCGCACAGGCAGCGTTGAAACTGGCGCAGCTGAACCTGGAACGCACCGTCGTGCGCGCCCCCGTCACCGGCTACGTCACCAACCTGCACGTGCACACGGGCGACTTCGCCGCCGTCGGCGCGGCCAAGCTGGCGCTGATCGACAACGCGTCGTTCTACGTGATGGGCTATTTCGAAGAGACGCGGCTGCCGCAGTTGAAGCCGGGCGCGCAGGTGAACGTGCAGCTGATGGACGGCGTGGCACTGCGCGGCCACATCGAAAGCATCGCCCGCGGCATCACCGACCGCGACGCCAGCACGGGCCGCGAGCTGCTGGCCGACGTTAACCCGACCTTCAACTGGGTGCGCCTGGCGCAACGCGTGCCGGTGCGCGTGCACATCGACACGCTGCCGAAGGACGTCCCGCTGGTCGCAGGCACCACGTGCACCGTCACGATCGTGACCACGCCGGCAGCCCGCAAGACCGCCTGAAACCCCGGGGTCAGGTCCGACATTCGGACACGAGCTCGACGTTCAGGCGGAAAAATGTCCGAATGTCGGACCTGACCCCTGGTTGCCTGACGTAAAAATGTCCGAATGTCGGACCTGACCCCGTCTTAGTTTTTCAGCGGCTTGCCCGAAGTCTTCGGGCGCCGGCGCGGCGCCGCGTCGGACTGGCGGCGGATCAGTGAGAAGTCCATCACCAGGTGTTGCGGGCCTTCGTCGGCGCCGTCGCGGCGGGCGCGGATGTGGCGGACGAGGAACTGCACCGCCGTCTCCGCCATCTGCGAGATGGGCTGGCGCACCGTCGTCAGCTCCGGCCAGATCGTCGTCGCCAATGCCGTGTCGTCGAAGCCGGCCACCGTCAGGTCGCCCGGCACGTCCAGGCCCAGACGATGGGCGATGGCGACGGTGGCCGCCGCCATGTCGTCGTTGCTGGCAAAGACGGCGGTCGGCCGCTGCTCCAGTCCCAGCAGGAGCTCCGCCGCATCGAGACCCGAGCGGTACGTGAACATGCCCTGCACCATCAGCTCCGGCGCGCTCTCCGCGCCCTTCGCCGCAATCGCCGCCTTGAAGCCGGCCAGCCGCTGGCCGCTGGCCGTCTGGTTCGGGTGGCCGATGATGAAGCCGATGCGGTGGTGGCCCAGCGCGATCAGGTGGCACGTCATGTCGTACGCGGCCTGGTAGTCGTTGATACTGACCGCGCCCACGCGCTCGTCCGGCTGGCCGCAGGCGACCGTCACGGCCGGCATGCCGGCGGCGTCGATCAGGTCGATCAGCCCGGGCGTATCGCACAGCGGCGGCGGCAGGATGATGCCGTCCACGCCGTTGTCGATCAGCCGGCGCGTCTGCGCATCCCACGCGCGCTCGCCTTCGCAGTTCTCCACGATCAGCTGTACGTTGTGGATGCTGGCCTGGTTCAGCAGGCCGACGAGGAACTCGGACAGATAGCCCGCGCTCGGATTACTGTACAGGAAGCCCACGCGGATGGGCCGCGCGCCGGCAAGGCGCCGCGCCGCCTGGTTCGGCACGTAATTCAATGCGGCGACGGCATCGTCCACCTTGCGGCGGGTGCTCTGGCGTACGTTCGGATCGCCGTTCATCACACGCGACACCGTCATCGGCGAGACGCCGGCCAGTTTGGCGACGTCGGACATCGTCGGCACGCCCGGCTTGTCGGCCATGACGCCGCGGCCTTTCGCGCGTGCCGCGCCCGCGTCCTGGTGGGAGTCGACCGGTTCCGGTTTCGCCTTTGGTTTAGTCATCTGGGTTGCTACGATTCTTGTTTGTCATGGACGATTTGTCACGTTGCGCGGACTTTACCACAGCGATACTCTGCTCGCCCTAGCCCCGCCCCGGCGCATACGGGAACTGCAAGGCCTTGTACCGTTCCAGAGGCAGCGCCGGCGGCTTCGTCCCGGCAGGCAGCGGCCGGCCCGACACGGAAGCGAAGTAGGCGATGCACGCATCGCGCCACCATTGCGCCTCCTTCACCTGCACGTCCAGCAGCGTCGCCACATCTTCATGCCGGCGCGCGTCGACGAACGGCTTCAGGGCAGCCCAGCGCGTGCGCAAATCCTGCGCCTGCGTCACACCCAGATCGTAGCGCGCCACCAGCTCGGCCCATAGCGTGCGGCCGGACGGCATCGCGTAATCCCACGGCAGGTGATGGAACCACAGCAGCAGCGGCCCCGGCGTCGTGCGCGGGTCGGCATACTCGCGCGCGATGGCCGGTGCATACTGCGCCAGCGCGTTGCTGCCTTTCGCGGTGCGATCGAAACCGATGCCGTTGCGGTCCGCCTTATGATAGTAGACCGGGTTCCAGTCCGGCCGCGCGAGTTCAGACACCCATGGCGCCGGGCCGTGATGGTGGCCCGTGCCCATGATGTGGTGCAGTCCCAACGGCGTCATGTAGTTCACCACCGCTTCGCGCGACATCATCATCATACCGACAATGCCCTCCACCGCGCCCGGCTCGCGGGTAAACGTCTGCGCCGCCCACTCACGCGCGATCGCCTTGCTGGAAGCCTGCGGGTCCCACGCCAGCCGGCCATACGCATACCAGTTGGCCTGGTCGAAGTGCGAGCCGCTCCACGTGCGCTCGCTGCCGATATTGGCGACACCGGCCATGCCCGTCGGGCGGCCCGGCGCCTGCGCCCCTTCCACCACCTGCGCCACCGTCAGCCCGCCGGGTGCGCGCGCCGTGTCGCTGCGCAGAGTCTCCTCGAACATCGTGCCGAGATACGCCAGGTGCGTCGCGTAGCCCAGGTATTCCTTGGTGATCTGGAATTCCATCACCAAGGGCGTCTTCGGCATCGCGCCGAAGAGCGGATGGAATGGCTCGCGCGGCTGGAAGTCGATCGGCCCGTTCTTCACCTGCACCAGCACGTTCCTGGCGAACTTGCCGTCCAGTGGCGTGAATTCGTCATACGCCTGCTTCGCCCGGTCCGCCGGATTCTCGGCGGCGTAGACGAACGCGCGCCACATGACGACACCGCCGTGCGGCGCCATGGCCGCGGCCAGCATGTTCGCGCCATCGGCATGGCTGCGGCGATAATCCTGCGGCCCCGGCTGCCCTTCCGAATTGGCCTTGACGAGGAAGCCGCCGAAGTCGGGAATGGCCCGGTAGATCTCGTCCGCCTTGGCCTTCCACCACGCGGCGACTTCCGGCGCCAGCGGATCGGCCGTGCTGGTCTCCTTCAGCTCCAGCGGCGTCGAGAAGCGTGCCGACAGATACACGCGGATGCCGTATGGACGCAGCACATCGGCCAGCGCGGCCGCCTTGGCGATCCATGGCGCGGTCAGGATCTCCGGCTTCGAGTTGACGTTGTTGAGGACCGTGCCGTTGATGCCGAGCGACGCATTGGCGCGGGCATAGTCCGTGTAACGGCGGTCGCGTACGTCCGGCAGCGCCCACCAGTTCCAGATTGATTCGCCCGCATAGCCCCGCTCCACCGTGCGGTCCAGGTTATCCCAGTGATTCAGCACGCGCAGCTGCAGCTTCGGCGCGCTGCGCTCGTCGATCCGGTCCAGCGACATGCCCGTGTTGGCCGCCCGCAGCCACGCATACGCCCCGTACAGCAGGCCGATATCGCTGTTGGCCGCAATGACCGTCTCGCCCGATTGCATGCGTCGCACGACGTAGCCTTCGCGGCCCAGCGCCGCCAGCCCGTCCGGACGCAACGCCGCCGGCAGCGTGGCCGCCGTGCCCAGCACGATGGCACCGGCGCGCGGCTGCGCGGCGTCGGCCGGCGCCTGTCCCGTCATGCCCTGCACACCGCGGCGCAGCTCCGCCACCGCGGCCCGCACCGTGGCCGATGCAGACGGCGCAACGATCGCCTGCGCCTGCCGCAGCACCTTGTCCCGTTCCGCCTGCGCCAATGGCCGGTAGCGCAGCCACAGGTCGTAGCCGTCTTCCTCCTGCGCCCACGCCGGGGCGAGCAAGGCCATTGCCAGCACTGCCGCCAGCGCCTTAATCCAGATGTTCATGCTGTCTCCTTCTTGTTATTGGACGCGCGGGCTTTCCGGGGGCCCCAGGTAACTGGGCTTCTGCCCGCCCAGGTCGACCACCACCTTTTGCACCACGACGCCGGGATCGAGCGCCCAGAACTTCAGCACGTGCGCGCCCGGCTTGCCCAGCGTGTGACGCGTGCTGTATAACGCCGCGCCATCGGCCACGCGCCGGTCGGTTGCGACCAGTGAAAGGTCGGCATGCATGTCCACGATCTGCGGCGCCTCGTCGTCGAACGACACCGCGAAACGCAGGCCGTGCCCCGGCTGGAAATTCAGCGTGGGCGCCAGCGTGACGTTGACCGTGGCCGGTCCCGCCGTGAACGTGTGGATGTCGTATTCGAGGCGCATGCCGTCCTGCGGCGTCAGGGCCGGCGCATCGGCGGGCAGCGTGGTCACGCCGCCCAACGTGCGGCCATGACCGGGCAGCGCCAGCCACTGGCGCCCCGGCGCCGCGACGGCGCGCGCATGGTGCGGTGCCTCGATCGACACGACACCGCCCGTCTCGACAAAGCCTTTTACGTCCCCCACCGGTTTGTGCACGGGCACACGGATCTTCACTTCGCCACCAGGACCCGCGACGATCAGGGTGCCCGTGTTGACGCCCGTCGGCACGTCGTCCCAGCGGGCATCGACCGTGACGCGTTGCGTGGTCCGCACCGGGCCGCGCGCGTGGCTGACGACCAGCCACAGCTCGACGGCCCGCACCGTAAAGTCAAACGGCTGCGCGCCGCGGTTGAAGATGTCGATATGGCGCGGCTCGCGTTCGTGGACGTTCAGCGCCGGCACGGCCAGCTTGTCCGTCTCCGGTCCCGGCCATGCATGTTCGTCGCCCTCGACGGCGATGCCCATGTCCGCCCCCGCCTTGACCTGCACCTCGCTGACCGGCGGCATGACGTTGACGGGCGGCTGGTTCCAGTAGGTATAGCCCAGGTGCGTCTGCGCCATCATATGGTTCCACTTGCCGTTGCCCAGCGCGTGGTAGCGCCGCGTCAGCGCGGCATCCTCGGCAAACAGCGCGCGGGTACGGGCCGCCAGCGCATTGGTCTCCGCCCTGCCCTGCTTCGCATACAGGGCATTGCGCGCCGCCGTGGCATGCAGCTCGTTGACGACGGCACTGGCCTTGGCCGGATGCAGCACCAGCTGGTAAAACGCGTCGCGCCGCTCGCGCGGCAAGGCCGCCGATATCGCCTCGGCCCGCGCGACGATGGCGTTGTAGTCGGCGACGACCTTGTCCCATTCGCCGTAGTTGACCAGGCTGTAGGTGCCCGGCTCCAGCATCTCCGGCCGGCGGCGGCCGTTGTAGGTAGCGTACTTCGCCACGATGTCCGCGATGTCGGCCGCATGCACGGCGTCGAACTCGCGTGTGGCCCACTGGCGCAGATAGTCCTGCAGGCGGTCCGCCGGCCAGCGCGCCGGGTTCCACGCATAGCTGAGGAAGAACTCCGTCGGCACTTCCATCGGTTTCAGGTCGCCCACGTTGACGATCCACATCTTCGTCGCGTCGTACCGCCACGCCAGGTGCATCTGCTCCCATACCTTCGGCAGTGGCGTCACGTTGAGCCATTTGTACGAACGCGGCCCGCCCACATAGTCGAAGTGATAGTAGATGCCGGCACCGCCGGGGCGGCGGCGCTCCTCCGGCGTAGGCAGGCGGCGGATATTGCCCCAGTTGTCGTCGCACCACAGCAGCAGCACGTCGTCCGGCACGCGCATGCCCTGCTCGTAGTATTCCTGCACTTCCTTGTACAGGGCCCACAGCTGCGGTACCTTCGTCACGTCCGGGTCGATCTCCTGGCGAATCATGCTGCGCTGGTCCGCCACGATCTTCTCCAGCAGCGCCACGTTGGCGTCGCGCGACATCGGCTCGTCGCCGTCGCCGCGCATGCCCAGCGTGATCACCTTCTCGTAGTCGCGCGTGCCCTGCAGGCCGCCGCGCCAGAACTCGCCCAGCACGCCGGCGTTGCGCGAGTAGTCCCACGGCCCCTTGCCCGTACGTTGCCACTCCTTGTGCGCCCGCATCATCGGCTCGTGATGCGACGTGCCCATGACGATGCCGTATTCGTCGGCCAGCTTGCCGTTCAATTTGTCGTCCGCGTAGAACGCCGCGTCCCACATCGCCGGCCACAGATAATTCCCCCGCATGCGCAGCAGCAGCTCGAACACCTTTTCATAGAACGCGTGGTTGTAGCCGCCGAATTTCTCCTTCGCCCAGCCGGTGAGCGCCGGCGCTTCGTCGTTCAGAAAAATGCCGCGATAGCGCACCACGGGTGCGTCGCTGACCGCCTTTGGTGCCGTGACGGACAGCGACGCATGGCGCGTCGGCGGCACGTCGGCCCACCAGTACCAAGGCGACACGCCGATCTGCTCGGACAGCTCATAGATGCCGAAGATCGTGCCGCGCTTGTCGCTGCCGGCGATTACCAGCGCGCGCTCGACACCGGGCATCGGCCGCGCCAGCGTCTGTACCTGCCACCCTTCCCACTTGCCGCGGATGGCGGAGACATCGAGCTTGCCGGCCGCGACCAGCGCATCGATCAACGCGCTTTTGCCGACAGTGCCGACGATGACGACGTCGCGTCCCGCCGGCGCGGCACTCTTGTGCAACGCGGGCAGCGTGCCCGTTACGCGCTGCACGTCCGCCCGCAGGTCGGCGGCGGCGCGCAGGACGCCAGGGTAATCATCTCCGTCGACGTAGAGCGGTGCCGCCTTGCCGGCCGCCGCCAGCGTCACGTCCCCTTTGGTATCGAAGCCAACAAAGTTGTGCGTGCTGACGGCACGCGCCGGGCCGACGATGACAAGGAACGCCACCAGGAACAGGATGCGCATCTCAGTCTCCCAGCGGTTCGTAGTCGAACCAGTCGAAATCGGCGGGCGGCATGTCGCCTTTGCCGCCGGCCGTCATGCCGACAAACACGCCGGTAAAGCCGCCCGCGCTTTCCGACGACAGCGCCGCCGTCGGCGCCGTGCCCAGGGTGCGCAGGGACGCCCCTTTGACCCGGTACGCGAACTCGTAACGGTCCGGCCATGCACGGATGGACAGCTCGACCGGCCCGGCCGGCAGCTGCGCTGTCGCCACGGTGCGCGTCGCGCCCTTGACGCGCGTGACCAGTTCCACGCGCCGCTGCGGGCTACCTGCGATGCGCAGCTGATAATGGTTGTTCTCGTTCTGCCGCAGCACCAGCCCGGCCGTCTGTCCGTCGGCATGCGGCGTGAAGTCGAGCAGCGCGGCCGCACGCATGTTCAGGTGCTGCTGGCGCCGCGCCACGAACGCGGGCGCCGCCACGTCGTCCAGCGTGTCCGCCGAACCTTTCAGGCGCAGCATGCCGGGCCGCTCGGTCAGCGAGACCAGATGCGGAATAGGTGCGCGCAAGTACGTCCACTCCAGCGGCAGGCGTACATCCGTAAAATCCGTGCGCACCGGCGCCGCGGGCCATGGATGCGCCGGCGGCAGGCCTGCCCCGCTCATTTCCAGCGCCAGGGGCTTGCCGCCGTTGACTTCCAGCCAGCCATCCTTCCAGGCCACGGGCGCCAGCAGCGTCTCCCGGCCCAGGTGGTGGTGCCGGTCGCGCGAACGGATCCCCAGCATCACCATCCACCACTTGCCTTCGTCCGTCTGCACCAGATCGCCGTGGCCGGTGGCCTGCAGCGGCAGGTCCGGCTTGTCGCGGTGCGTCTGCACGGGGTTGTGCGGATCGGCCTCGAACGGCCCCCAGGGCGACTTCGAGCGGGCCATCGTGATCGCATGGTCGTACGACGTGCCGCCCTCCGCGACGGTCAGGTAATACATGCCGTTCACCTTGTACAGGTGCGGCCCTTCCGGCCAGACGCCGCCCGTGCCGGACCAGATGGGGCGCGGCTCTTCGGCCAGCCGGCCAGTCGTCATGTCGATCTGCGACTGGTAGACGCCACCTTTTTCGCCGCCGCCGTGGCGCGTGAAATAGACCTTGCCGTCGTCGTCGAAAAACAGCGACGGGTCCATCCACGCCTTTGCCTCCTTCAGCCAGACGGGGTCCGACCATTCCCCGGCCGGGTCGTCCGTCGTCACGTAGAAATTGCCGCCGTTGTCGATATTGGTCGTGATCAGATAGAACCTGCCGCCCTCGCAGCGCAACGTGGGGGCGTAAATACCGCGCGACGCCCGCTGCCCGGCCAGTTGCAACTGGCTGGTGCGCGTCAACGCGTGACCGAGCTGGCGCCAGTGCACGAGGTCCCGGCTGTGGAAGATCGGCACGCCGGGGAAGTATTCAAAACTGCTGGTGGCGAGGTAGTAGTCCTTGCCGACGTGGCAGATGCTGGGATCGGGATGAAAGCCCGGTATGACGGGATTGCGGTAGGTGGCGGCAGCTTCGGCGCCGCCTGCCAGCAGGGCCGCCAGCGCGAACGGGACGATGTGCTTCATCGCGCGCTCCCTGGCGCATACGCGCACTTGCGCAGCGCTGCCAGCGGCACTGCATCGGCCAGCGCACGCATGCCGGCCGGTGAAGGATGCAGGCCGTCGCCCTTGTCGTACTCCTTGCGGATCAGTTCAGGCTGCGCGGGATCGCGCAGGGCGGCGTCGAAGTCGGCCACACCGTCGAACACGCCGGACGTGCGGATCCATTCGTTCAGCTGGCGCCGGTCCGCCTCGTTGACGGGGGCCGGCTTGTAGTAGTCGCTGCCGCTGTAGGGCGTGATCGTGCCGCCGATGACGCAAACGCCCTGCGCGTGCGCCCGCTCCACCAGTTGGCGGTGGGCCAGGCGCAGGTCCTCCAGCATCCGCGCACGCGCGGCCGGGTCGTCCGGCTTGTTGCGATGCAGGCCGCCCAGGTCGTTCACGCCGATCATGACGATCGCATGCGAGACGCCGGCGCGTCCCAGCACGTCGCGTTCGAAGCGCGACACGAGGTTTGGTCCCAGCCCGTCGCGCAGCATGCGCCCGCCGCCGATGCCGGCATTGACGACACCCATCGGCAGCTTTGCCGTGCGCAGGCGCCCGGCAAGCAGGTCGGGCCAGCGGTTGTTGCCGTCCGTCGTGGCGCCATTGCCGTCGGTGATCGAGTCGCCGATAGCGACGATGGCACGGGTGCCCCGCGCCGCCTGCACCTCGACGTCCGCCAGCGCATACCAGTGCTCGACCTTCGTCGGCTCGTCCAGCGTCGCCGCTGCCACCTGATTGCCGCTGCCGACAAAGCTGGTCGCGCGCGAGCCGGGGTGGCCCGTCTGGCGCGCCGGCGCATCCTGGAAGTACAGGGAGATGGCCAGGTCGGCGCCCGCCTTGTGCGGCAGCGCGACCGGATCGCTGTAGTACTCGCCACCGGCGGGGATCGTGACGTTGGCGCGGCCGTCGAACGTCAGCGGCCGCGCCGAGGCGGCATCGACGGCCGCATCGCCGGGCGCCCGGGCCAGTGCGATGCCGGCGGCGCCAATTGCCAGCGGTTCCGTGCCGAATGCATTGCTGACCCGGACGCGCAGGCGCTCGCCGCCCAGCGACGTGTGCACGATCTGGCGCAGCGTCGCCTCGCGCCAGTACTGCGGCGCCAGTTCGTTATGCGGTTCGGGAATTTGCTGGGCGGCGCCCCAGGAGGCGACCCATTGCGGTGAAGGCTGGGCGGCGCCGGCGGCAAGCGCCACGCCCATCAGCCACGCCGCAAGGACGTGACGGCGCACATGCCGCGCGTTCGGCATTCTGTTCTGCATTCCTGTTGTCTCCGTTATTGGCCGGCCGGGTCTTTTGCCCAGGTCCGGCACCATTGCTGTTGCCAGGATTGTGCTTCTTGTCTGCTACCACTGCCGCGTGCCGGCGCCGTCTCTACACCTCATCGGGCGCCCCGCCAAACCATGGACTTTTTTACATCCAGACCCGTTGACTTGGCCCGCCAATTGCCGCACACTTCAGAAATGTTAGCGCTATTCATTTTAGGTCAACAGAATGGTACGCGCAACAAACATAACCAGGGACTTGGCAAAAGAGACGGCAGGAGACATGGCAACAGACCTGAATACAGGCAGCCTCGGAACCCCCACCATCACCGCGATGCAGGTGATTCCCGTGGCGGGCCACGACAGCATGCTGTTCAACCTGTGCGGCGCGCACGCGCCGTATTTCATCCGCACGCTGGTACTGCTGCAGGACAGCGCGGGCCGCACGGGCATCGGTGAAGTCCCCGGCGGCGCCGGCATCACCGGCGCGCTGGAGCGCGTCATCCCGCTCGTCGTCGGCACGCAGATTGGCCGCTACAACCGCACCCTCAACGCCGTGCGCGCCGCCATCGCCGGCAAGGACAAAGGCGTCATCCAGCACGAGGTCACCTCGGCGGCCGAAGCGGCCGTGCTGAAACAGCCGCATGAAATCAACCTGCGTCTCGAAAACGTCATCACCGCCATCGAGGCCGCCCTGCTCGACCTGCTGGGGCAGCACCTGGGCGTGCCCGTCTGCGAGCTGCTGGGCGCCGGGCAGCAGCGCGACAAGGTGCCGATGCTGGCCTACCTGTTCTATATCGGCGACCGCGCCCGCACCGACCTGCCCTACCTGGCCGGCAGTGGCAACGCGGACGACTGGTACCACATCCGCCACCAGGAAGCCGTCACGTCCAAGGCGATCGCCCGCCAGGCCGAAGCCACGGTGGCGCGCTACGGCTTCAAGGATTTCAAATTAAAAGGCGGCGTCATGCGCGGTGCGGAAGAGATGGAAGCGGTGGCCGCCATCAAGGCCCGCTTCCCGGATGCGCGCGTGACGCTCGATCCGAACGGCGCCTGGTCACTGGACGAAGCGATCACGCTGTGCCGCGGCCAGGGGCACCTGCTGGCCTATGCGGAAGACCCCTGCGGCCCGGAACACGGCTACTCGGGCCGCGAGATCATGGCCGAGTTCCGCCGTGCCACCGGCATTCCGACCGCCACCAACATGATCGCCACCGACTGGCGGCAGATGGCGCATTCGCACCTGCTGGGCGCCGTCGACATCCCGCTGGCCGACCCGCACTTCTGGACGATGCAGGGCTCCGTGCGGCTGGCGCAGCTGTGCCATGACTGGGGCCTGACGTGGGGCTCGCATTCGAACAACCATTTCGACGTGTCGCTGGCGATGTTCACGCACGCGGCGGCCGCCGCGCCGGGCCGCATCACGGCCATCGACACACACTGGATCTGGCAGGAAGGCGAAGAACGCCTGACCCGCGAACCATTGCAAATCGTCGACGGCAGCGTGGCCGTTCCGGACAAGCCGGGCCTGGGCATCGAACCGGACATGGAACGCATCCTGGCCGCCCATGCCCTGTTCAAACAGGTCGGCGCCGGCGCGCGCGACGATGCGATGGCCATGCAGTACCTGAACCCCGGCTGGACGTATTCGCCGAAGCTGCCCAGCCTGGGCCGCTGATCACCCTATAAAACGAGGAGACATCATGAAGGAAGCGTCAGCCCAGTCGCTGTTGCCGTCCGACCTGTCGGAGGCATTGCTGGTCGGCCGCGTGTGGCGCGGCGGCGCCATCGACGGCCCGTGCGTCGTCGCCGTGCGCGCCGGCGAGGTGTATGACATCACCACCCACGTGGCCACCGTGGCCGACCTGTTCGAGCGCGACGACGCCGTCGCCCTGGCCCGCTCGGCGCCGGGCGATCATCTTGGCTCGGCACAGGCGCTGATCGAGGTGGGGCTGGCGGGCAACGAGAATGACGTGCGCCTGCTGGCGCCGTGCGACGTGCAGGCGATCAAGGCCTGCGGCGTCACGTTTGCCGTCAGCCTGCTGGAACGCGTGATCGAGGAACAGGCCGGCGGCAATGCGGCCCGTGCCGACAAGCTGCGCAGCGAGCTGCTGGCCACCATCGGCGCGGACCTGTCCAGCATCAAGCCCGGTTCGCCCGACGCGGAAAAGCTGAAGCAGGAATTCATCAGCCGCGGCGCCTGGTCGCAATATATGGAAGTGGGCATCGGCCCGTATGCGGAAGTGTTCTCGAAGTCGCAGCCGATGGCCGCTGTCGGCTTCGGGGCGGACGTGGGCCTGCACCCGGACTCGAAGTGGAACAACCCGGAGCCGGAGATCGTCCTCGCCGTGAACAGCCGCGGCACCGTGGTCGGCGCCACCTTGGGCAACGACGTCAACCTGCGCGATATCGAAGGCCGCAGCGCCCTGCTGCTGGGCAAAGCCAAGGACAACAACGGCTCCTGCGCCATCGGTCCGTTCATCCGCCTGTTCGACAACAAGTTCACGCTCGACACCGTGCGCAACGCGGAGGTACGGCTGACCATCGAAGGCGCGGACGACGGCTTCGTGCTCGATGGCGTCAGCATGATGCAGCAGATCAGCCGCGACCCGCTCGACCTGGTGGCGCAGACCTGCGGCAAGCACCACCAGTACCCGGACGGCTTCATGCTCTTCCTCGGCACGATGTTCTCGCCGATCAAGGACCGCGACAGCGCCGGTTCCGGCTTCACGCACCACCTGGGCGACCGCGTCACGATCGCGACGCCGGCGCTGGGTGCGCTGATCAATCACGTCCAGCGCAGCGACCAGATCGCGCCATGGACCTTCGGCGTTCGCGCCCTGTACGGCAACCTGGCCCGGCGCGGCCTGGCGTCAACAATTGGAGAGAAATAATGAGTGAAGCAAAAGCGGCGATGGTCTATGCAACCTACCCTGACCTGGCCGGCAAGCGGGTCGTCGTCACGGGTGGCGGCACCGGCATCGGTGCCGCCATCGTCGACGCGTTTGCCCGCCAGGGCGCGCAGGTCGTGTTCCTCGACATCGCCGACGAAGCGTCGCACGCCCTGGCGTCCGGCCTGGCCGGCGCCGATGGCGTGGCACACGCCCCCCGCTTCATCCACTGCGACCTGACGGACCTGGATGCCGTGGGCAAGACGTTCGCCCAGATCGCCGAGGAAGTGGGGCCTGTCGAAATCCTGATCAACAACGCCGCCAACGACCACCGCCACAAGGTGCACGAAGTCACGCCGCAGTACTGGAACGACAGTCTGGCCGTCAACCTGCGCCACCAGTTCTTCTGCGCCCAGGCGGTAGCGGGCGGCATGAAGGCGGCCGGCGGCGGCGTGATCCTGAACTTCGGCTCGATCTCGTGGCACCTCGCGCTCGACAGCCTGTCCCTGTACATGACGGCCAAGGCGGCGATCGAAGGCATGACGCGCGGCCTGGCGCGCGACCTGGGCGGCGACGGCATCCGCGTCAACACGATCATCCCGGGCTCCATCAAGACGCCGCGCCAGATGGCCCTGTGGCATTCGCCGGAAGACGAGGCCAATATCCTGGCCGCGCAATGCCTGCACGAACGCGTGGAAACGGAAGACGTGGCGGCGCTCACGCTGTTCCTGGCATCGAACAACGCCCGCCGCTGCTCCGGCCGCGATTACTTTGTCGACGCGGGATGGTACGGCGCATGAACGCGCAGGCGATCACGCCCGAATGCATCTGGCCCGTCGGCGCCAAGCTGGGTGAAGGCCCGGTCTGGCATGCCGACGAGGGGATGCTGTACTTCGTCGACATCAAGGGCCGCAAGTTGCACCGCTGCGGACCCGATGGCGGCAACCGCGAGACGTTCGACATGCCGGACGAAACGGGCTTCGCCCTGCCCGTGCGCGGCGGCGGCCTGATTTGCGGCCTGCCCGGGCAGCTGGTGCATTACGAGCCGGCGCGCGCCACGTTCAAGCCCGTGCTGACGCTGGAAGAACAGCTGCCGGGCAACCGCATGAACGACGCCAGCGTGGCGCCGGATGGCGCGCTGTGGTTCGGTTCCATGGACAATGCCGAGGAAGCGCCGACCGGCGCCCTGTACCGCTTCGACGGCGCGCTGCGCCGCCATGACCACGGCTACGTCATCACCAACGGACCCGCCTTCAGTCCGGACCGCAGGACCTTCTACCATACGGATACGCTGCAGAAGCGCGTCTACGCGTTCGACGTGGATGCGAAAGGCGCGCTGTCGAACCGCCGCACGTTCGTCGAAATTTCCGGCAGCGGCTACCCGGACGGCACTGCCGTGGATACCGACGGCTGCGTGTGGATCGCGCTGTTCGGCGGCGGGCGCGTCGAGCGCTACTCGCCGGCCGGCGAACTGCTGGACTTCGTCGTGTTCCCGTGCCCGAACGTGACGAAGATCGCGTTCGGCGGCCCCGACCTGCGCACGGCATTTGCCACGACGGCCTCGAAAGGCATGAGCGATGAAGAGCGCGGCCGCCATCCGCTGGCCGGCGCCCTGTTCGCCTTCCCCGTGTCCGTGCCCGGCCTGCCGGCGCACCAATACATCATGGACAAATTCGCATGAGCTCCAACAACCCCACCCGCCGCTACCGCTCGCAGGACTGGTTCGACAATCCCGATTTCATCGACATGACCGCGCTGTACCTGGAGCGCTTCATGAACTACGGGATCACCCCGGACGAACTGCGCTCGGGCAAACCGATCATCGGCATCGCCCAGTCGGGCAGCGACATCAGCCCGTGCAACCGCATCCACCTGGAGCTGGCCAAGCGTGTGCGCGACGGCATCCGCGATGCGGGCGGCATTCCGATGGAATTCCCGCTGCACCCGATTTTCGAGAACTGCCGCCGCCCCACCGCCGCCATCGACCGCAACCTGGCGTACTTGGGGCTTGTCGAGATCCTGCACGGCTACCCCATCGACGCCGTCGTGCTGACGACGGGCTGCGACAAGACGACGCCGGCGCAGATCATGGCCGCGTCCACCGTCGACATCCCGGCCATCGTGCTGTCCGGTGGCCCGATGCTGGACGGCTGGCTCGATGGTGAGCTGGTGGGTTCCGGCGCCGCCATCTGGAAGGGCCGCCGCCGCCTGGCCGCGGGCGAAATCGACAACGAGAAATTCCTGCAGATCGCCGCCGCCTCCGCGCCGTCGGCGGGTCACTGCAACACGATGGGCACGGCATCGACGATGAACGCCATCGCCGAGGCGCTGGGCATGTCGCTGACCGGCTGCTCCGCCATCCCGGCGCCGTACCGCGAGCGTGGCCAGATGGCCTACGAGACCGGCAAGCGCATCGTCGAACTGGCAAAGCTGGACGTCAAGCCATCCAGCATCCTGTCGCGCGAAGCATTTCTGGACGCGATCGTCGTCAACGCCGCCATCGGCGGTTCCACCAACGCCCAGCAGCACATCATCGCCATGGCGCGCCACGCCGGCGTCGAGCTGCGCCTGGAAGACTGGATGGAATACGGCCACGACGTGCCGCTGCTGCTGAACATGCAGCCATCGGGCAAATACCTGGGCGAGCGCTTCCACCGCGCCGGCGGCGTGCCGGCCGTGATGTGGGAGCTGCTGCAGGCCGGCAAGCTGCGCGCCGACCGCCCCACCGTCACCGGCAAGACGATGGCGGACAATCTGCAAGGCCACGAAAGCGTCGACCGCGAGATGATCACGCCGTTCGATCAGCCGCTGAAAACCCAGGCGGGCTTCTTTGTCCTGAAGGGCAACCTGTTCGATTTCGCGATCATGAAGACTTCCGTCATCTCGCCGGAATTCCGTGCCCGCTACCTGTCGAAACCCGGCCAGGAAGGCGTGTTCGAATGCCGTGCCATCGTGTTCGACGGCTCCGGCGACTACCACGCCCGGATCAACGACCCGAGCCTGAACATCGACGAGGACTGCATTCTCGTCATCCGCGGCGCGGGTCCCATCGGCTGGCCCGGCTCCGCCGAAGTCGTCAACATGCAACCACCCGATGCGCTGATCAAGCGCGGCGTGAAGAACCTGCCGACCCTGGGCGACGGTCGCCAGTCCGGCACGTCGGACAGCCCGTCGATCCTGAACGCATCGCCGGAATCGGCGGTGGGCGGCGGCCTTGCCTACATTCGCACCGGCGACACGGTCCGCATCGACCTGAACGCGGGCACGTGCGACATGCTCGTTGACGATGCGGAGCTGGCACGGCGCAAGGAAGAAGGCATTCCGCCGGTACCGCCAAGCCAGACGCCGTGGCAGGAAATCTATCGCGCCACCGTCGGCCAGATGCATACGGGCGCCTGCATGGAGCTGGCCGTCGAATATCGCGGCGTCGCCAGCGTCATGCCACGGCATAATCACTAGAGAAGTACAGGATCAACACCGTTTAACCAGCAAAACAACCATCATCCACCCCAAGAACAAGAGGCCGCAAAGGCCCTTAACCAGGAGACTGTATGAACAAGCTGTTGAAAACCGCCGTAGCCGGCGCCCTGCTCGTCCTGTCCTGCGGCGCCGCCCACGCGGATGCCAAGAACCCGAAGATCGGCTTTTCCATCGACGACCTGCGCCTGGAACGCTGGGTGCGCGACCGTGACTTCTTCACGGCCGAAGCCACGAAGCTGGGCGCGAAGGTATTCGTGCAGTCGGCCGATGCCAACGAACAGCGCCAGATCTCGCAGATCGAGAACCTGATCTCGCGCGGCGTGGACGTGCTGGTCATCGTGCCCTACAACGCCACGGTGCTGAACAACGCCGTGCGTGAGGCGAAGAAGGCAAAGATCAAGGTGGTGTCGTACGACCGCCTGATCCTGAATGCCGACATCGATGCATATATCTCGTTCGACAACGAGAAGGTCGGCGAGATGCAGGCGCAGGGTGTCGTGGCCGCGAAACCGAAGGGCAACTACTACCTGCTGGGCGGCGCCCCGACCGACAACAACGCCAAGCTGCTGCGCGAAGGCCAGATGAAGGTGCTGCAACCGCTGGTGGACAAGGGCGACATCAAGATCGTCGGCAAGCAGTGGGTCAAGGACTGGAGCGCATCCGAAGCGATGTCCATCGTCGAGAACGCACTGACGGCCAACAACAACAAGATCGACGCCATCGTCGCCTCCAACGACGGCACGGCGGGCGGCGCCATCCAGGCGCTGACGGCGCAGAAGCTGGCCGGCAAGGTGCCCGTGTCGGGCCAGGATGCCGACATCGCCGCCGTCAAGCGCGTCATCGCCGGCACGCAGACGATGACCGTCTACAAACCGTTGAAGTTGATCGCCAGCGAAGCGGCAAAACTGTCCATCCAGCTGGTGCGCAACGAAAAACCGGGCTTCAACTCGCAGTACAACAACGGCCTGAAACAGGTCAGTACGCTGCTGCTGAAACCCATCCCGCTGACGAAAGCCAATGTGCAGACGCTGGTGGACGATGGGTTCTACACGAAAGCCCAGCTGAGCGCCAACTGACAGGAAAACGCATGAACGAGTATCTGCTCGAAATGAGGAACATCGTCAAGCAGTTCGGCGGTGTGCGGGCACTGAACGGCATCGACATCAAGGTGAAGGCCGGCGAATGCGTCGGCCTGTGCGGCGAGAATGGCGCCGGCAAGTCGACCTTGATGAAGGTGCTGTCCGGCGTCTACCCGCACGGCACCTATGACGGCGAGATTTTCTGGCAGGGCAAGCCGTTGACGGCGACGTCGATCCGCGAGACGGAAGCCGCCGGCATCGTCATCATCCACCAGGAGCTGATGCTGGTGCCGGAGCTGTCGGTGACGGAGAACCTGTTCCTCGGTAACGAGATCAAGCTGCCGGGCGGCCGGATGGACTACGACGCGATGAACCGGCGCGCCGTGGAACTGCTGGCCGAACTGAATATCCGCGACGTCAACGTCGTACTGCCCGTAAAGCAGTACGGCGGCGGCCACCAGCAGCTGATCGAGATCGCCAAGGCCCTGAACAAGAATGCCAGGCTGCTGATCCTGGACGAGCCGTCGTCGTCGCTGACGTCGTCCGAGATCGCTGTCCTGCTCGACATCATCCGCTCGCTGAAAGCCAAGGGCGTCACCTGCATTTACATCTCGCACAAGCTCGATGAGATCGCGGCGATCTGCGACACCATCGTGACGATCCGCGACGGCCAGCACATCGCCACCACGCCCATGCGCGAGATGAGCGTGGAGCGCATCATCGCGCAGATGGTGGGCCGCGAGATGAACCAGCTGTATCCGAAGCACGATCACACGCTGGGCGACGTGGTGTTCGAGGCGCGCAACGTGACGTGCTGGGATCCGGACAACCCGCAGCGCAAGCGGGTCGACAACGTGTCGTTCAAGCTGCGCAAGGGGGAAATCCTCGGCATCGCCGGCCTGGTGGGCGCCGGCCGCACGGAGCTGGTCTCGGCCATCTTCGGCGCCTACGACGGGCCGTGCGAGGCCGAAGTGCTGCTGGAGGGCCAGGCCCTCGATACGAGCACGCCGCTGAAGGCCATCCGCAACGGCCTGGCGATGGTGCCGGAAGACCGCAAGCACCACGGCATCGTGCCGGACCTGTCGGTCGGCCAGAACATGACGATGGCCGTGCTGCGCGACTTCGCGCACGCGACCCGCATCGATGCCGAGGCCGAGCTGCGCACGGTGCGCGAGGAGATCGGCCGGCTGAAGCTGAAAACCGCCAGCCCGTTCCTGTCGATCACCGGTCTGTCCGGCGGCAATCAGCAGAAGGCCGTGCTGTCGAAGATGCTGCTGACGCAACCGAAAATCCTGATCCTGGACGAGCCCACGCGCGGCGTCGACGTGGGCGCCAAGTTCGAGATCTACCAGCTGATGTTCGACCTGGCCAAGCGCGGCATGTCGATCATCATGGTGTCGTCCGAGCTGCAGGAGGTGCTGGGCATCTCGGACCGCGTGCTCGTCATCGGCGAAGGCAAACTGCGCGGCGACTTCGTCAACGACAACCTGACGCAGGAAACGCTGCTGACGGCGGCAATCACCCACTGATCTCAAGACTCCCATGCAAAGCAATCAACTCAAGAAGCTGTTCACGCAATACAAGATGCTGGCCCTCTTGATCGCCATCGCGCTGATCTGGGGCTTCTTCACGTGGAAGACGGAAGGCGGCTTCATCACGCCGCGCAATATGTCGAACCTGATGCGCCAGATGGCGATTACCGGCATCGTCGCCTGCGGCATGTCGCTCGTCATCATCGCAGGCGAGATCGACCTGTCCGTCGGCTCGCTGCTGGGCCTCCTGGGTGGCATCGCCGCCGTGCTGGACGTCACACACGGCATGGCCCTGCCCCTGAACCTGCTGGTCGTTCTCGGCATCGGTCTGTTCATCGGTTTATTCAATGGCTACCTGACGGCCTATCTGCACATCCCGTCGTTCATCGTGGGCCTGGGCGGCATGCTGGCCTACCGCGGCATCGTGCTGGGTGTCACGGACGGCATCACCGTCGCTCCCGTGTCGCCGGAACTGGTGCAGCTGGGCCAGGGCTATCTGGCGCCGCAACTGGGCCTGATTCTGGGCGTCGTGCTGTTTGCCGTGGCCGTGTTCCTGACGTGGCGCCAGCGCGCCAGCCGGGCGAAACACCAGCTGGAGCAGGCACCGGTCTGGCGCGACGCGCTGCGCCTGGTGCTGATCGCCGCCGTGCTGGCGGGCTTCGTCTCGACGCTGAACAGCTACGAAGGCATCCCGCTGCCGGTGCTGCTGCTGCTTGCGCTGCTGGGCATCTTCACCTACATGACGACGCAGACCGTGTTCGGCCGCCGCATCTACGCCGTCGGCTCGAACATGGAAGCCACGCGCCTGTCAGGCATCAACGTCAAGGCCGTCAAGCTGTGGATCTTCGGGATCATGGGCCTGATGTGCGCCCTCGCCGGCGTGATCAACACGGCGCGCCTGGCGGCCGGTTCGCCGTCCGCCGGCACCTCCGGCGAACTCGATGCCATCGCCGCCTGCTTCATCGGCGGCACGTCGATGCGCGGCGGCTCCGGCACCGTGTACGGCGCGCTGATCGGCGCGCTGGTGATGGCCAGCCTGGATAACGGCATGTCGATGCTGGACGTGGACACCTACTGGCAGATGATCGTCAAGGGGTTCATCCTGACCCTGGCCGTCTGGGTGGACGTGGCGACGCGCGCCGGCAAGCGATAAGAATATAAAACGGAGGAGACAAAATGACTGACAAAACAAGCGCACCGCGCCGGCAGTTCCTGACCTCGATGACCGGCCTGGCGGCGATCGCCTCGGCCCCCACGCTGGCGATCGCCGCCACCGACGCACGCCTGCCATACAAGGACCCGGCAGCCCCGATACCGAAACGCGTCGACGACCTGTTGAAGCGCATGACGCTGGAAGAGAAGATCGCGCAGATGGACTGCATCTGGCAGGAGAAGAACCTGATCGAGGAAGCCAACGGCGACTTCGCGCCGGCGAAGGCGGCACAGCGCTACCCGCATGGCCTGGGCATGATGGCACGGCCGTCCGACCGCCAGGGCCAGGCCAGCGCGGACAGCGCCAAGCCGGGCGGCGCCGGCGACAGCGGCGCGCGCGCCAACCGCACGGCGCTGGAGACGGCAACGTACGTCAACGCCGTGCAGAAGTGGGCTGTCGAGCAGACACGCCTTGGCATTCCGCTGTTCATGCACGAGGAAGCGCTGCACGGTTACGTGGCCAAGGACGCGACGTCGTTCCCGCAGGCGATCGGCCTGGCGTCCAGCTTCGATCCCGCGCTGGCGCAGAAGGTGTTTTCGGTTGCCGCACGCGAGATGCGCGCCCGCGGCGCCAACTTCGCCCTCGCCCCCGTCGTGGACGTGGCACGCGAACCGCGCTGGGGCCGTATCGAGGAAACTTATGGCGAAGACCCGTTCCTGTGCGGCGAGATGGGCAAGGCCGCGGTACTCGGCTTCTCCGGCACGGACCGCAAGCTGGCGAAAGACAAGGTGCTGGCAACCCTGAAGCACATGACGGGCCACGGCCAGCCGGAATCGGGCACCAACATCGGCCCGGCGGAAGTCTCGGAACGCACCTTGCGCGAAGAGTTCTTCCCCCCGTTCGAAAAACTCGTGCGCGAGACGCCGGTGGCGGCGATCATGCCGTCGTATAACGAGATTGGTGGCGTGCCGTCCCACGCCAACCGCTGGCTGCTGACCAAAGTGTGCCGCGAGGAGTGGGGCTTCAAGGGCGTCATGGTCTCCGATTATTTCGGCATCAAGGAGCTCGTCACGCGCCATCGCCTGGCCGCCACGCCGAAGGACGCCGCGCTGTTTGCGGTCAAGGCCGGCGTCGACATCGAAACGCCGGACGGCCACGGCTACCGCGAGCTGGCGCAGCTGGTAAAAGAAGGCAAGGTCAAGGTCGCGGAGATCGACACGATCGTGCGCCGCATCCTGGAACTGAAATTCAACGCCGGCCTGTTCGAGCAGCCGTACGTGGACGCGCAGGCGGCCGACCGGCTGACGGCCACGCAAGATGCCGTCGCCCTCGCCCGCGAAGCCGCCGTGCGCTCCGTCGTGCTGCTGAAGAACGACAAGGGCCTGCTGCCGCTGAACGGCAAGAAGGTCGGCAAGCTGCTGCTGCTCGGCACCCATGCGAAGGACACGCCCATCGGCGGCTATTCGGATGTGCCGCGCCACGTGGTATCGATCCATGACGCACTGCAGGCGGAAGCCAAGGCGCAGGGCTTCGGCTTCGACTACCGCGAAGCCGTGCGTATTACCGAGGAACGCATCTGGGGCAAGGACGAGATCAGGTTCACCCCGCCGGAAGTCAACGCGCGGCTGATCGCGGAGGCCGTGGCGGCCGCGAAAAACGCCGACACCATCGTCATGGTCCTGGGCGACAACGAGCAGACCAGCCGCGAAGCGTGGGCGGACAACCACCTGGGCGACCGCAACAGCCTGGACCTGATGGGCCAGCAGAACGACCTGGCCAAGGCCATCTTCGCGCTGGGCAAACCGACGGTCGTGTTCCTGCTGAACGGCCGGCCGCTGTCCGTCAACCTGCTGGCGCAGCGCGCCGACGCGCTGGTCGAAGGCTGGTACCTGGGCCAGGAAACCGGGCACGCCGCCGCGGACATCCTGTTCGGCCGGGCCAACCCGGGCGGCAAGCTGCCCGTCTCAATCGCCCGCGACGTGGGCCAGCTGCCGATCTTCTACAACCACAAACCCTCGGCGCGGCGCGGCTATATCGACGGCAGTACCAAGCCCCTGTATCCGTTCGGCTTTGGCCTCAGCTACACGAAATTCGACATCTCGGCGCCGCGGCTGAGGAAGGCGTCGATCGGCGTGGCCGACAGCACCCAGGTGGAAGTGGACGTGACGAACATCGGCCAGGTCAAGGGCGACGAGGTCGTGCAGCTGTACATCCGCGACGACATCTCGTCCGTGACACGTCCCGTACTGGAGCTGAAGGGCTTCCAGCGCGTGACGCTGAACCCCGGCGAGAAGAAGACGCTGGTCTTCGACATCCGGCCGAGCGACCTGTGGTTCTTCAATATCGACATGAAGCGCGTCGTCGAACCGGGCAGTTTTACCATTCACGTCGGGCCGAACAGCGCGGAGCTGAAGTCCGTCAAGCTGATGGTGGGATAGCGCCGATGCCTCTGGCGTTCCCGTCCGCGGCGGCGCGAGGGTGACGGACGCCGGATGCAGCACGTCGGGGACAGGCACCGGTTGCGTGGCATTCGCCCCGCAACAGGAGCCAGTCCCCGGTACGCAAACGCCGCTGGCCGAAAGCAGCCGCTGGCCGAAAGCAGCCGCTGGCCGGGAAGCAGCCCGGGACCGAAGCCGCCGGAAACCGCGAAGCAGCCGGGGACTGGCTCCTCTCGGGCCGAAGGACCCGCGAGGTGCCTGTCCCCGACGTTTACCACGATGCATCCGCCCAGCTCGTGTCCAGATGTCGGACCTGACCCCGGGGTAAAAAAAAAGCCCGCATGGCTGCGGGCTTTCGCTTACTTTTCCGGAGACAAATGCCCCAGCGCATACGTGACATGCTGCCACCAGTGCTCGCGCGAATGCACGGTGAGCAGGCACGTCTTGTCCACTTCTTCCTTGAAGACGCGGTCCTGGCACTGCTTCGTCAGCAGCGCGTTGCGCTGGTTTTCCGCGTTGACCAGCGCCGCGCCGAACCACGCCAGCAGCAGCGCCAGCACCACGACCAGGCTCCAGCCCAGGTGGTTGATGTTGCTGGCGCTGAAGAGCCGCTTTTCGTCGGGCTCCAGCGCTTCGTACATCTGCATGACGTCCTTTTCTCGCTCGCTCATGGCCTGCTCCTTCCGCTTGTTTCTACTCTTACTTCTTCTCGGCCGCGGCCTTCGCCACCAGCGCATCCAGCACGGCCAGCGTGTTCTTGCCGGCCTGGAGTTCCGGCATGCCCGGACCGCCGGCAATGCTTGGCGACGTGACGTAACGGCCGTCGACGACGATCGTCGGCGCGCTCTCGACCTTGTAGGCGCCGATCGTGGCGGTCAGCCGCTTCAGTTTAGTCAAGACGCCGAAGGAATTAAAGAATTGCTGGTACTTGGCCTTGTCGATGCCGTTCTTGACCAGGAAATCCAGCACCTGTTCGTCGCTGCGGTAGATGCGCTCGCGCTGCACGTGGATCGCGTTGAAGAACTTCTGGTGGAACTGCTCGACCTGGCCCATCGCTTCGAGCGTGATGTACGCATGCGCCAGCGGGTCCTTCTCGCCGCCGGCCGGGAAGTGCAGGCGGCGGAACGCGATCTTGTCGCCCTGCTTCTTGACCCACTCGCTCAGCATCGGGTCCAGCACATTGCAGTGCGGGCAGGTGTACATGAAGAATTCGATGACCTCGACCTTCTTGCCCGTGTCGGCGCGGACGGGCGATGCCAGCGTCTGGTAGCCGGCGCCGTCGCGAATCTCGGCGGCGCGGGAGGTGGCGGAGGCGGTAAAGGCCAGCAGGGCGGTGGCGGCAAGCATGAGGCGCAGAAAACGCATGATCTTCCTTCTTGTCTGGTTGCGTAAACGAAAAGGCGGGAAGGCCCGCCTCCCGACTGTAAACGCCGCGAGATTACCATCTTTTGCCGCGGTGGTTCACCCCTGCGGCGAAATTAAGCCGGGTTTAAGCTGCCGCGCGCCCGCCACGACAGCCGGGCAACCGTTATAGTGACAACATCGCTATCCCGACAGGTGCCCCATGCCGCCTCGCCGTTCGCTGAAGATCCTTGCCGCGGCGCTCGCCGCACTGGCCGCATTGACTGTGGTTGCGGCACCGGCCGTGCCGCCCGCTGCCGACGACGTCGCGATGGCCCCCGCCAACGCCGCCGCCGTGCGCACGCCCAGCGCGCCGAACGCCTGGGGCGGCCCGCGCACGGGCAGCGAGGCCACGCTGTCGGACCGCGTCGCCAGCTACCGCATCGACGCCACGCTGGACCCGGTGCGGCATACCGTCGTCGCGCGCCAGCAGCTGACGTGGCGCAACCGCAGCGGCCAGGCGATCCGCAGCGTCTACCTGCACCTGTACCTGAACGCGCACCGCAACGAGAACAGTACGTTCTACACGGAGGAGCGGCACGGCGGCGAAGGCTTCCGGTCCGGGCTGAACGCGGGGGACGAAAAATACGGCTACACGGAGCTGCGTTCGGTCACGCAGAACGGACGCGCCGTGCCATGGACGTTCGTGCAGCCCGATGGCGGCCCCGCCACCGACCGCACGGTGGTGCGCTTCGACCTGCCCGAGCCCGTGGCGGCCGGCGCCAGCACGAAACTCGATATCGCCTTCTTCGACCAGCTGCCGCGCGTGACAGTGCGCACGGGGTACTTCGATACGTTCCACCTGGTGGCGCAATGGTTCCCCAAGATCGCCGTGCTGGAACTGCCGGGCGAACGGGGCGCCACCACGGTGCGCTGGAACGCCCACGAGTACCACTCGGAGTCGGAGTACTACGCGGACTTCGGCCATTACGACGTGCGCCTGACCGTACCGAAAGGCTACACGGTGGGCGCGACGGGAGCGCTGCAAGGAGAGCCGGTCGAGAAGAACGGCCTGGTCACGCATCACTACGTGCAGGGCGACGTGCACGATTTCGCCTGGACGGCCGACAGCCGCACGGCGCCGCCGCTGCGCGCCACGTTCAAGGGCGCGGCCGGCCACCCGGTGCAGGTCACCGTGCTGTTCCCGCCCGAGTACCGCTCCAACGCCGCGCCCGTGCTGAAGGCCACGCTCGATTCGCTGGACTGGTTCGAACGCACGCTGGGCCCCTACCCTTACCGCACCGTGACGGCCGTCATCCCGCCGTTCAACGGGCGCGAAGCCAGCGGCATGGAGTACCCGACATTCTTCACCGCCGACTGCGTGGCCGACCCGGCCCCCGGCACGTTCGACGAGATGACGCTCGATTTCGTCACCATCCACGAGTTCGGTCATGGCTACTTCCACGGCATCCTGGCCAGCAACGAGTTCGAGGAACCGATGCTGGATGAAGGCCTCAACGAGTTCTGGGACCAGCGCATGCTGCACGGACGCGGCCAGCGGCTGTACGCCACCAATTCTCTCTTGCGCCGGCTCGGCTTCGCCCCTTCCTTCGACGTGTTCGGCTTCGAGCGCATCGGCCTGGCGCTGGACGAGCCGGCCGACCCGCTGGGTGAGAACGCCTGGGGGCGGCTCGATGGCATCGGCCCCGTCTACGCCCGCACGGCACTGATGCTGCGCGACCTGGAGGCGCAGCTGGGCAAGGACGTCATGGAGCGGGCCATGCGCGAGTACTACCGCCGCTGGAAATTCCGTCACCCGGGCACCGCCGACCTGCAGGCGACGCTGGCGGAGGTCAGCGGACGCGCGGACCTCGTGAACGCGGTATTCGAACAGCAGGTGTATGCGACGCAGGCCGTGGATGACCGCATCGCCGACTTCACCAGTGAGGAAGTGCTGCCGCAGCCGGGCTGGGATCTGGTGGGCGGCAAACACCTGAACATCAAGCAGGCGCAGGCCGACGAGTACGCGGAAACAGTGCGCGAGCGCTGGCGCAAGGCGCATCCGGACGCGCGCGACGGCACCGGGCCGTATCCATACCGGACGGCTGTCGTGCTGCGCCGGCGCGGCGCGGTGGTGCCGCAGACGCTGGTCGTCACATTTGCCGACGGCAGCCGCGAGACGGTGCAGTGGCACGGCACCGAACGGTGGCGCCGCTTCGAGTGGGTCCGGCCGGCGCAGGCCGTCTCGGTGCAGCTCGACCCGGAACGCAGGCATCTGCTGGATGCGAACAAGCTCGATGACGGCCGCACGCTGGCGCCGGACGGCAGCGCCACGCGGCGCTGGACGCTGGACTTCGGCACGGTCGTGCAAACCCTCCTTGCCCTGCTGGCGACAGTATGACTTCCATCCTGACCGTCTCCGCCCGCACCGCGCTGCAGTGGCGCCTGTTGCTGCTGTGGGCCGCGTGCGTGCTGCTGCCGACCGTTCTGCTGGCGCTGCCCGTCTACAGCCTGCTGGCGGGACAGCTGGACTATTCGACGCATGCGCCGGCGCTGGCACGCGCGCTCGACATCGTCGCGCTCGGCGACCTGACGACGGTGCTGGGGCGGCAGATGCCGGCCATCGGCACGGCGGGCTGCGGCGCGCTGGCGCTGACGCTGGCGTTGTCGCCGCTGTTGTCCGGTGCCGCCGTCGCCGCGGCGCGGGCGCCGGAGCGTCTGCGCTTCAAGCCACTGCTGGCGGGCGCGCTGGCCGAGTATCCGCGCATGGCACGCATGCTGTGCTGGGCCGTGGTGCCGCTGGGCGGCGCCGCCTTCGTTGGCATGTGGCTGCTCGACATGGCCCAGGCGTACGGCCGCACGGTGGTGCTGGCCAAGGATGCAAGCAATGCCACGCTGGCGGCGGGCGTGGCGACGGCACTGCTCGTCCTGTTCGTCAACCTGACGCTGGACGCCGGTCGCGCCGCGCTCGCCATCGACCGGCGCCGCACGTCCGCGGTGGCCGGCTGGTGGCGCGGCCTGGACTTGCTGGCGCGGCGACCCGGCCCCGTGCTGGGCGCGTACGCGCTGTTCACGGCGGGCGGCCTGCTGCTGGCGGCCCTGCTGGCGCTGGGCCGGCTGCAGGTGCCGCCGGTCGGGCCGGTGCAGCTGATCGCCGCGCTGCTCCTGACGCAGCTGATCGCGCTGGTCATCGGCTGGATGCGGGTGGCGCGGCTGTTTGCGCTGGTGCGCGTGGCGATGATGCCTCACTGACGTCGGGGACAGGCACCTTTCGCGGGCCCTTCGGCCCGAGAAACGTGCCTGTCCCCAGAAATCCTCGAACATCAGTATCGATATTCTGACCATTGCCGGGGCGATGGGCGCCGCCATATAGTGCGTATCGACGAACCATCGCACGGAGAACGCATGTCCAGACTACCCACCTACTTCCTGTCGCACGGCGGCGGCCCCTGGCCGTGGATGCGCGACGAATTCGGCCAGGCCTACGACGCGCTCGACGCCTCGCTGCGCGACATCCCGCGCCAGACCGGCGGCAAGCCGAAAGCGGTGCTGGCCATCACGGCGCATTGGGAGGGACGTGACTTCATGATCTCGTCCGGCACGCAGCCGCCGATGATCTACGACTACGGCGGCTTCCCGCCGCACACCTACGCGATCCGTTACGACGCACCGGGCGACCCGGCGTTGGCCGCACGGGTGCAGGCGCTGTTGCGCGATGCCGGCCACGAGGCCGTGCTGGACGACGCGCGCGGCTTCGATCACGGCACGTTTTCCGCGCTGTATCCCGTGTTCCCCGAGGCGGACGTGCCCATCGTGCAGCTGTCGCTGCGCCATGGGCTCGATCCGGCGGAGCACGTGGCGGCCGGCCGGGCGCTGGCCGCATTGCGGGGCGAAGGCGTGCTGATTGTCGGCAGTGGACTCAGTTACCACAACCTGCGGGCGTTCAACGCGGCGGGCGCCGCGGCATCGCACGCTTTCGACGACTGGCTGCGCGCCACGATGGCATTACCGGCGCAGCAGCGCACGGCGGCATTGCTGGAATGGGAGCGCGCACCGGCGGCGCGCCAGGCGCATCCGCGTGAGGAACACCTGCTGCCGCTGATGGTGGCGCTGGGCGCGGCGGAGGACGATGCTGCCACCGTCGTGTATCACGAGGAGGATTTCTTCGGGGCGCTGGCGGTGTCGAGTTTCAGGCTCGGGTAGGCTTCAGAAACCGGGGGCAGATTGTAATGTCCCCAGGTTAAGAATGACGGCAGCGGGCCGCCGAAACAATTCCAACCCAAGGGCGAAGAGCCGGGGTCAGACCCGGCGGGTCTGACCCCAGTTCCTGGTCCCGGGTTAAGAAAAAGGCCTGCGACTCACGTTCCGCGCTTGCCGCGCATCTTCTCCGCTTCTTTCTCGGCGGCCTTGATGGCGGCCTTCTCGGCCTTGATGCGCTCGGCCTCCTGGTACTCGGCCAGCGCGGCGGCGCGCGTCTCGGGCGTCTCCAGCGAGATGCGGCCCAACGCGCCGCTGCGGTAGTCCTGCAGCAGCATGTGCGACGCCTTTTCGAAGTCCCAGTCGCCGCCGCGGATGCGGTAGCCGCGCTTCTGCGCCAGCCCTTCGACGACGGCGATGCCGTCCATGCCGTCGAGGCTCTTGAAGCCGTAGCGCGCCTGCACCAGTTGCGGATAGCGGCGCAGCAGCTCTTCGGCCAGCCACGTCGCCACTTCTTCCTCGATCAGCGCGTTGGCGCCGATGGCGTGGCTGGCGGCCAGCGCCAGCCCGTCGCTCGGCATTTCGATCTTCGGCCACAACAGGCCGGGCGTGTCGATGATGGCCGTGTTCAGGTCCAGGTAGATTTTCTGTTGCGTTTTGGTAACAGCCGGCTCGTCGCCCACCTTGGCGACGCGGCGTTTCAGCAAGGCGTTCATCAGCGTCGATTTGCCGACGTTCGGAATCCCCATGATCATCATGCGCAGCGGCTTCGTGGCGACGCCCCGATGCGGCGCCAGCGCGCGGGCCTTGTCGATGACTTTCGCCACGTCCGCCGGCTTTTTCGTCGTCATCGCGTAGGCCGTCACACTGCTGTCCTGCTCGAAGTGGCGCACCCATGCCGCCGTGGCGTCCGGGTCGGCCAGGTCGATCTTGTTGAGGATCTTCAGGCATGGCTTCGAGCGGAACTTGCGCAGCTCCTCCACCAGCGGATTGCAGCTGGCGGCGGGCAGGCGGGCATCGACCACTTCGATGACGACGTCGACGTCCGCCATCTGCTCCGCCGCCTTTTTCTTGGCGGCGTTCATATGCCCGGGGAACCATTGGATAGCCATGCTCTTGCCTTCAGAATCGTTGGAACAATCCGCTATTTTACCGATGAAACCGACCAGCGCCTATTTTCTCGGCAGCAAGTCGCTGGTACCATTGCCCTTTGCCTGTCCGCTCCCCGCTCCATGAAACGCCAACTTCTCGCCTTCCTGCTCGCCGCCCACGCCTGCGCCAACGCCGCTCCCGTCGTCGAAGTGGCCGGCATCCGCGATCCGGAACTGAAAGCCTACCGCACGATGGTCAAGGGCCTCGACGCGTTCGAGCAGGAACGGGCCCGCGCCCCGCAGGCGGCGCTGCGCTTCCTGCTGCGCCCCGGTCCCGGCGAGTCGCTGGATGGCCTGACGTTGAAGATCAGCGGCGAAAAGGTGACATTGCCCGTCGAACTCGCGGCCGACGGCGGTTTCACACTGCCGCGCAGCAGCGCGGCGCTGGAGGACCGCGCGGAACTGGTGCTGAACAAGAAGCGCAATTCGTTCCGCTGGCGGCCGGACGTGCGCAGCCCCGGCGTGGCGGTCAACGCGCGGCGGCTGGGCGACCTGCGCCTGCAATGCGCCGTGCAGTGGGCCATCGACCGTGAAGCGCTGACGCCGCAGGCCCGCGGCGCGCTCGATGCGAGCGGCGGCCCCTGTCATTCGCCGCTGGCGCACACGGGCTTCGAGGCGCCGCAGCCGTTGCGGGCCGCGTGGCTGCGCGAGGGGCCGCGCCGGGAGGCGCTGCCGACGAATCGCCAGCGCAACCGCACGTTTACGCCACCGCTGGCCGATGCGGGCTGGGGTGACGATGCGCTGGTTGAATTCGATTATTCGACGGTCAACTGAGGCGCGGGGGGACTGGCACCCTGGTGCCTGTCCCCGACGTTCCGCCGCGCCCGAAAAACCAACGTCGGGGACAGGCACCGGTGGTGCCAGTCCCCAATGCCTCATGCGCCGGTGGTCAAATCTCCGCCAGTGCCTTGACGTGCGCCACCACGCTGCGTCCCAGCGCGGACAGGTTGTAGCCCCCCTCCAGGCAGCTGACGATGCGGCCCTTCGCATGCTTCTTCGCCACGACCATCAGCTGCTCCGTCATCCACGCATAATCCGCTTCGACGAGGCCCATGCCGCCGAGATCGTCCTCGCGGTGCGCGTCGAAGCCCGCTGAAATGAAGATCATCTCCGGCTTGAACGCGTTCAGCGCCGGCAGCCATTTGTCGAGCACGAGCTGGCGCACCACGTCGCCCTTGGTGTACGCGGGCACCGGCACGTTGATGCGGTTCGGCGTGATGGGCAGCGCGTCCACATACGGGTAGTACGGATGCTGGAAGAAGCTGGCCATCAGCACGCGGCGCTCGTCGCGGAATGCTTCCTCGGTACCGTTGCCGTGATGGACGTCGAAGTCGACGATGGCCACGCGTTTGAGGCCGCGCGCATCGAGCGCATGGCGCGCGGCGATGGCGACGTTGTTGAACAGGCAGAAGCCCATCGGCGCCGAGGGCCGCGCATGGTGGCCGGGCGGGCGCACGGAGCAGAAGGCGTTGTCGATCTCGCCGTCGATGACGGCATTCGTGGCGGCGACGGCCGCGCCGGCGGCGCGCAACGCGGCCTGCCAGCTGTGCCGGTTCAGCGACGTGTCGCCGTCAATCGGATAGTAATCGTCACCTTCGTGCGGCTGCGTCCTGACGATGGCGATCGCGTTGGGCGAATGGTTGCGGGCGATGGCGGCCATGTCGGCCAGCGGCGCCTCGCGGTGTTCCAGCAGGTCGTCGATATGGGAATTGATCAGCTGGTCGGCGATGGCCAGCAGCCGCGCGGGCGATTCGGGGTGCCACTCCCCCATTTCGTGACGCTGGCAATCGGGATGGCTGTAAATGGCTGTCGTCATTTTGCTGTGGTTTGCCCCACTCGTTTCTGTACCGCATGATGGATGGCGCAAGGTAGAATCCCCTGCATCACGGACACCACTATAACAGACACCATGTACGCCAAATTGCACGCCGTCGCGCGCCAGGTGGGAACGGTCATCGTCGGCAAGGACCTGCAGATCCGCCAGGCGCTGACGTGCCTCCTCGCGGGCGGCCATCTGCTGGTGGAGGATGTGCCGGGTGTCGGCAAGACCACGCTGTCGCACGCGCTGGCGATCTCGCTGGGACTGCAGTTCAACCGCATCCAGTTCACCAGCGACCTGCTGCCGGCGGACGTGGCGGGCATCTCGATCTACGAACGCGAGAAGAACGGCTTCGTGTTCCACCCCGGCCCCATCTTCACGCAGGTGCTGCTGGCGGATGAAATCAACCGCGCCACGCCGAAAACGCAATCGGGCCTGCTGGAGGCGATGGAGGAACGGCAAGTGTCGGCGGATGGCGTCACGCGAGCGCTGCCGGAGCCGTTCTTCGTCATCGCCACGCAGAATCCCACGCACCAGATCGGCACGTTCCCGCTGCCCGAATCGCAGCTGGACCGCTTCCTGATGTGCCTGTCGCTGGGCTACCCGGACGCGGCGGCCGAGCGCGCGCTGCTGCTGGGCGAGGACCGCCGCGCGCTGCTGAAAACCCTGCCCGCCGCGATGACGCCCGCCGAGCTGGCGGCCGCGCAGCGTGGCCTGCGCGACATCCACACATCCGCCGCGCTGATCGACTACATCCAGGCGCTGGCCCAGGCGTCGCGCCAGAACGGCTCGTTCGCCGAAGGCCTCAGCCCGCGCGCGGCGCTGGCGCTGGTGCAGGCCGCGCGCGCATGGGCGGCGCTGGAAGGACGCGACCACGTCATCCCCGAGGACGTGCAGGCCGTGCTGGTGCCCGTCTGCGCGCATCGGCTGCGGCCACTCAAGTCGGCGCACGGCGTGGCGCTGGCCAGCCGCGACCTGGTGCTGCGGCTGCAGCAGTCCGTGCCCGTCTAGCGATGTTCAGGCCGGCCTTCCGCAAGCCGGAGCACAGCGGTGCGACCGTGCTGACGATGCGCCGGGTCTACGTATTGCCCACCCGGCCCGGCCTGGCGTATGCCGTGCTGCTGGTGCTGATGCTGATCGGCGCCATCAACTACACGCTGGGCCTGGGCTTCGCGCTGACGTTTTTTGCCGGCTCCTGCGCCGTGGCCGACATGGTACTGACCGTGAGGAACATGGCGGGCCTGCGGCTGGCGGCAGGCCGCGCGCAGCCCGTCTTTGCCGGCGAGGAGGCGCAGTTCGAAATACATCTGCATAACCACGGCAGGACCGACCGTCATGCCATCCGCCTGGGGTTTCATCCGCCTGGCACGCCGCGCACGATGGAGCTGCCGCATGCCGTCGACGTGCCGGCCGGTGCCGGCGCGGCCGTCGTGCTGACCGCCGCCGCCGCGCAACGGGGCTGGCTGCCCGCGCCGCCGGTGCGCCTGACCACGCGCTTTCCCCTCGGCCTGTTCGGCGCCTGGAGCAACTGGCAGCCGGACATGCGCGTGCTGGTCTACCCCTTCCCCGAGCCGGACGCGCCGCCGCTGCCGATGCGTGGCGCCGCGAGCGCCGAGGGTCACGGTGCCGTCGGCCTCGACAACTTCGCCGGCATCCGCAGCTACCAGCCGGGCGACCCGATGCGCCACCTGGCATGGCGCCAGATCGCGCGCCTGGGGCCGCAGGATGGCGGCCAGCTGGTAACCAAACACTTCGACGGCGGTGCGGTGGCCGAACTGCTGCTTGATTTCGCCGAGATCTCGCCGCTGCTGGACGTCGAATTACGGCTGGCGCGCATGACCCAATGGGTGCTGGACGCCGAAGGCCGCGCCCTGCCCTACGCCTTCCGCCTCGGCCACCTGCATTACGCGGCGGCGCTGGGCGACGCGCACCGGGCCGCATGCCTGCGCGCGCTGGCGCTGTACGGCAGCGGGGAAGGCGGATGAAGACCGTCGCGCCGCTTATTTCCCTCACTCGCGACAAGGCCGATACGCTGCTGCTGGTCGCGGCCGCACTGCTGGTCATCGCGCCCCACTTCGCCCATCTGCCGTGGTGGATCAGCGCCACCGTCTGCGTCACGCTGTTCTGGCGCGCGCTGCTGACATGGCGCGGGCGCCGCCTGCCGCCCGTCTGGCTGCTGCTGCCGATCGCGCTGCTGGCGATGGCCGGGGTCTGGTATTCGTACCGCACGCTGCTGGGCCGCGATCCGGGTGTGGCGATGCTGGCATTGCTGCTGGCCTTCAAGCTGCTGGAGATGCATGCACGGCGCGACCTGTTCGTCGTGCTGTTCCTCAGCTTCTTCCTGCTGCTGACGAATTTCTTCTACTCGCAGACAATCCTGACAGGCGTGACGATGGTCGTCACCATCGTCGTGCTGCTGACGGCGCAGATCACGTTCCAGTACACGGGCGCCGTGCCGCCGCTGGGCCGGCGCCTGCGCCTGGCCGCGAAGATGGCCGCGCTGGCGGCGCCGCTGGCGGCCCTGCTGTTCGTCGGCTTCCCGCGCATCCAGGGCCCGTTGTGGGGACTGCCCGGCGACGCGCGCGGCTCGCGCAGCGGCATTTCCGATTCGATGGCGCCGGGGACGATGACGAACCTGGCATTGTCCGAGGAAGTGGCGTTCCGCGTGCGCTTCCTCGACCCGGCGCCGCCGCAGAACCGCCTGTACTGGCGCGGCGTCGTCCTGAGCAATTACGACGGTCGCACGTGGACGCGCATCGGCGGCACGCCCTTCCGGCGCGACATCAACCGCATCACGGACGGCCTGACGTTGCGCCTGGGCGGCAGCGCCATCCGGCACGAGATCACGCTGGAAGCCACGCAGCAGCGCTACCTGTTCACGCTGGAGCTGACGGCGCCCGACCTGATCGTCCCCGGCCAGCGCGTGTCGGCCTCCGACGAACTGGAGAGCTACACGCTGCGGCCGCTGCACGAGCGCGTGCGCTACACGGCCGTGGCGCACACCGATTATGCGGTCCAGGCGGACCTCGACCCCGCGCTGACGGGCAAGTGGCTGCAGCTGCCGCCCGGCTTCAACCCGCTGACACGCGCGCTGGGCGCACGGCTGCACGCGCTGGCGGCGGAACGCGGCGGCGGCACGGCGGAGATAGTCGACGCCGTCCTGCAGTTGCTGCGCCAGCGCCGCTTCGAGTACACGCTGGAGCCGCCGCTGCTGGGCCGCAACAGCGTGGACGACTTCCTGTTCCGCACCCGCCAGGGCTTCTGCGAACACTTTGCCGGCTCGTTCGTGTTCCTGATGCGGGCCGCCGGGGTGCCGGCCCGAGTTGTCACCGGCTACCAGGGCGGCGAACTCAACCCGCTCGACGGTTACGTCACCGTGCGCCAATCCGACGCGCATGCGTGGGCCGAGGTCTGGGCGGCCGGCCAGGGCTGGCGCCGCGTCGACCCGACCGCTGCCGCGGCACCGGAACGGGTCAACTCGGGGCTGTCGCGCGCGCTGCCGCGGGCCCCGCCATTTGGCCTGACAGGGCTGATCGCGTTACAGAACGATAAGAATTCGTGGCTTTCGCGCCTGCGTTTCGGCATGAACGCGGCAAATAATGCTTGGAGTCAATGGGTCCTGGATTACAATCCCGAGAGGCAGCAAAATTTCCTTGCAGAACTATGGCAAGCGATCGGCAACTGGCGCACGCCCGCAGCGGCGGCGCTGCTGGGCGCGCTGGCCTGGGCCGGGTACCGGTGGCGGCAACGTCGCGCCGAAGATCCGGTCCAGGCCGCGTATGCGCGCTTCTGCCGTCACGCCGCCGGTTTGGGCCTCGTGCCCGTGCCCGGCGAAGGACCGCACAGTCCGGCGCTGCGGCTCCAGGCGCTGCCGCTGCCGGAAGAGCGGAAAGCCGCATTCGCGGAATTTCTGGAACTCTATGGTGCGCTCCGTTATCGCGCACTCGACGACGATGAACGAACCCGGTCAGCCAGACGGCTGGCTTCACTACTGCGCTAACCATAAGCCCTGATGAAATCCGCCACACGATCTTTTAGCAAACCCCGCATCAAGCCGTTGATCACCCTGCTGCTGTCGGCCCTCGTGGCCGCGACGAGCCTGTGCCCGCCCGACGTGCTGGCGGCGCCGCAGCAGTCGAAAAAAGCCAAAGCCGGCAAGGCCAGGAAGCCCGCGCCGGCGCCCGTCAGCGATTACTACACGGGCGAATTCGTCAACTTCGGCCAGTGGAAGGAAGTGCAGGTCTTCGTTGACGACATGGTCAGCAAGCACGGCTTCACGCACGGCGAGCTGAGCTCGCTGCTGTCGAACGTGCGCTTCCTCGATTCCGTCGTGCAGCTGGTCAAGCCGGCGCCGCCGGGCAAGCCGAAGAACTGGACCGTGTACAGCAGCCGCTTCATCGAACCCATCCGCATCAACGCGGGCGTGCGCTTCTGGAACGAGAATGCCGATGCCCTGGCACGTGCCGAGGCGCTGTACGGCGTGCCGGCGGAGATCCTCGTCGGCATCATTGGCGTCGAAACAATTTATGGCCGCGACACGGGCCGCTTCCGCGTTGTCGACACGCTGACGACGCTGGCGTTTGCCTATCCCGAGTCGCCGAACCGCGCAGCGCGCATGGCGTTCTTCCGCGACGAGCTGGAATCGACGCTGCTGTACGCCCGCCAGACCGGCATTGACCCGCTCTCGTTGCAGGGCTCGTTTGCGGGCGCCGTCGGCCTGCCGCAGTTCATGCCGAGCAACATTGTGAAATATGGCGTCGATTTCGACGGCGACGGCCGCATCGACCTGCGCAATTCCCCTGCGGACGCCATCGGCAGCGTGGCCGCGTTCCTCGTCGGCCATGGCTGGAACCGCGACCAGCCAGGCCCCATCGTCTACCACGCCACCGTGTCGCCCAGCCGCGCTTGGGAGCAATACCTCAACATGGGACTGGAAGCGAAAGTTCGCCCGGAAGACTTGACGGCGGCGGGCATCGTCACCACCTCGTCTTTGCCACCAGGCATGCTGTATGGGCTGGTGGATCTTCAGAACGGCTCGGAGCCGACTGAATATTGGGTGGCAAGCAACAACTTCTTCGCGATCACGCAGTACAACCGCAGCTATTTCTACGCCATGTCCGTCGTCGAACTTGGGCGCGCCGTGCGCATCACGCGCGCGGGCTCGTAGCACGCTGCTATCTGTCGTGTTCGTAAGTTACTGTAAAGTTTCCTGCATTATTGCTTGCAAGAATGTAATGTATGTGGGAAACTTGCCATACTGTTGCAATTAGTGCAGCAAGCGTGGTAAGTTTTATATTACACTTAAAATTGTACGATTGACAAAGCCGCGTCCGCTCTTGTGCGTCTCATGTGCGTTTATCTACCACAAAAAATAAGGTAGAATTCTCACACATTGTTGCGATAGGACAACGGGGAACAGAAAGATGGCATATTTTCTATTGCTCGTAAGTAAAAAATTGCGGAATGTTGTACAATTGTGTATATATTATGAAACCTTGTTATCCCGGAATCCGCGTATCGTTCCTCAGTGAAGGGAGAACATAGGGATCTCGGACAGCGTTGTGTGCCCTCGGCGCGCAACCGGTTCGCGGTCCTGAAGCGCAGCTTGAGCTCCGAGTGTTTCACTTTGCAGAACAACTTTACAGAAGGAACAGACGTATCATGACAAACCAAGTCGGAATTGATATGAACAACGATTCGGAAGGCGACGACCTGCTGCAGTACAACCCAAATCGCCTGCTGGACACGCTGATCGAGAACCTGCGCCTGAAGAACGACGCGGCCCTGTCGCGCGCTCTGGAAGTGGCGCCGCCGGTCATCAGCAAAATCCGCCACCACCGCCTGCCGGTGGGCGCCTCGCTGCTGATCCGCATGCACGAGGTCAGCGATCTGTCGATCCGCGACCTGCGCTACCTGATGGGCGACCGCCGCAACAAGTTCCGTATCAGCGATAAACAGTTCAAGCCGAAAGAAGGCGAAACGCCACAAAGCAGCACCAGCAACAACAACGGCTGATGCCGCGGTTGCGCGTGCGCCCTCCCCTGCGGGGCGAGGGTGTGCGGGATGCGTTTTGTTTTATCGGACTGCCGGCTTTTGCCGGCTGTTTTCGTTTACAGGTGCCGGTTGATGCTGCGGCTGGCTTCTTAAACGTCGGGGACAGGCACCGGAGAACGGTGCCAGTCCCCAATGCTTCATGTGCCGGGATTACTCAGGCGGGGAAGACGCCCGTGGAGAGGTAACGGTCGCCGCGGTCGCAGACGATGAACACGATCGTCGCGTTCTCCACCGTCTGCGAGATGCGCAGCGCGATTTCGCAGGCGCCTGCCGCGGAGATGCCGCAGAAGATGCCTTCCTCGGCCGCCAGCCGGCGCGCCATCCGCTCCGCCGCACCTTGCGAGACATATTCGATCTGGTCCACTCTAGCCTTGTCGAAGATCTTCGGCATGTACGCTTCCGGCCACTTGCGGATGCCCGGAATCGACGAGCCCTCTTCCGGCTGCGCGCCGACGATGCGGATCGCCTCGTTCTTCTCCTTCAGGTACTGCGAGACGCCCATGATCGTGCCCGTCGTGCCCATCGCGCTGACGAAGTGGGTGATGCGGCCGTCCGTGTCGCGCCAGATTTCCGGGCCCGTCGATTCGTAGTGGGCGCGCGGATTGTCGCCGTTGGCGAACTGGTCGAGGATGATCCCTTTGCCGTCCTTCTGCATCTGCTCGGCCAGGTCGCGCGCGTATTCCATGCCGCCCGTCTTCGGCGTCAGCACGATCTGGGCACCGTAGGCCGCCATGCTCTGGCGCCGTTCCTCCGACAGGTTTTCCGGCATCAGCAGCACCATCTTATAGCCACGGATGGCGGCGGCCATCGCCAGCGCGATGCCCGTGTTGCCGCTGGTGGCTTCGATCAGCGTGTCACCCGGCTTGATGTCGCCCCGCTCCTCGGCGCGGCGCAGCATCGACATCGCGGCACGGTCTTTGACGGAGCCGGCCGGGTTGTCGCCTTCCAGCTTGCCCAGGATGACGTTGTTGCGCGCGGCGGCCTCCGCACCCGGAATGCGCACCAGTTGCACCAGCGGTGTGTTGCCGATCGTGTCGGCGATGGTCTTGTAGGTCATGCGATCAGCTTTTTCTTCACCAAAACGACCATTCTAATCCGAGTCCGCCGTTGCCGCTTGGGGCCGCAGCGGCAGCGCCATCGACGCATAGCCATGGCGCTCGCCATCGATGCGCAGCAGGTCCGGTGTTTCGCCCGTCTGGACGAAGCCGCGCTTGCGGTACAGCGCCCGCGCCGGCTCGTTCACGCTGAGCACTTCGAGGTCCATCCAGTCCAGCGCCGGGTTGGCGGCCGCCCAGTCGATGGCGACGTCCAGCAGCG
>Ga0265797_10000900_pt1 | contig 53415 bp, 58 predicted proteins | sample P2T30metagenome_FD_192433 | JGI IMG/M metagenome (GOLD analysis project Ga0265797, IMG submission 192433) | Plant litter microbial communities from East Loma Ridge, Irvine, California - P2 T30 | ecosystem: Environmental > Terrestrial > Plant litter > Unclassified | place: USA: California...
GGTGGGCTGGCGGGGGGGGGGGGGGGGGCTTGAGGAGTGGGATTCCGCTGGGGAGGTTTGCGACGGGGGAGGATGTTGGGAATGCGGTTTGTTGGTTGGCGAGTGAGGAGGCGGGGTTTGTTACGGGGGTGGAGTTGCCGGTTGATGGGGGGAGGAGTTTGATGTGAATGCAATGGCGATGGGAAGAGGCTGGGAGTCGGAGAAAGACCTTGTGTCGTTTCGGTGATGGCGAAAGTTGCTCGTCGCTTCTTGTGAGTGATCTTGTTCTTTTTTATCTCGTTTCTAGATTTTTTAATGTTGAAGAAATCTATAGTCTAAAATCGCTTTGGGTATCTTTCCGTTGAAATATCAAAATACAATCCTCATTCAATCGTTCATCCAGCAAATCAATCCTCACACCGTCACAGGCTTCGCCATGACCATGGGGTCGCCACTCTCTTCCAGACCAGGCGTGATGAGCTGCTCGCGGAGCCCATCAAGACCGTTGCCGCCCTCATTCAAACTGTCAAGGACGTCCATGCCAGAGAAACCTTCCTCGACGACCCACTTCTGCGGCGTCTTCTCCAAGACTTCGCAAGCCAGGCCTACGACTAAAAGTCCGGGTGGTCGGCTGCCTTCTTCTTCCACCGCTGCTGTGACGTATTCCAGCGTAGTGCGGATGACACGCTGGTCGGGACAGGAGGCGCGCTCGATGACGGCGCAGGGCGTGTTGGCGGGCCAGGGAGCGGGTTTGTGTGCTGTAAGGCTGTCGCGGAGGGCTTCGAGTCTGTGTAGCGCCATGAGGAAGACGACGGTTTGGTTGGGGAGGTAGTTCGGAGGTGTCGGCGCAGCACCCTTGCGTCCAGTACCAGTGCAGACGAGTACTTGGTCGCTGACGGAGCGGTGGGTGACGGGGATCTTGGCGAAGAGAGGAGCGCTGAGAGAGCTCGTGATGCCGGGGAGCACGGTGGCGATGTAGCCGTGCTCGCGGAAGAAGTCGAATTCTTCGGCGCCGCGGCCGTACAAGTATGGATCGCCTTGCTTCAGGCGGAGGACGGTCTTGCCCTGCTTTACTGCTCGGAGGCCCATTTCGAGGAATTCTTGCTGCGCTGCGTCTGCGTTGCCGGGGAACTTGCGCGAGATTTCGACGGGTGTGCGGCGGGGGACGAGTTCTAGGACGCCAGCGGGAACGAGTTTGTCGGACAGGATCAGGTCGGCGCTGCGGATGGCCTTGAGAGTGGCGGTTGTGAGGAGATCGGGGTGGCCAGGGCCTGAGCCAGCCAGGATGATGCGGCCAGTCTGGCGACGAGCGTCCAATGCCGCCGGGTCGAGTAAAGGCTTACCGTCTGAGGCTGCTGTGGCGGAATCTTGCCTGTAAGATTGCATGAGGGCATCGATGTCCTCGTCTCTGATCGCCGCCAATCTCCGTAGTGGCCAGTACTCGCATATCTGTGAGAGCCATCTCATGCGTCTGGTCTTTGCCGCTTCGGCGTCGGTCGGCGTAATGAGTTTGTTAAATTGTGCCGTCTGACCGCCGTCTTCTTCCTCATGTTCCAGTTCTGCCGCGTGGTCTTCTTCCCAGATGCGTCTTCTCACAGTACCCAAGCGCTCAATAGCAGGGCCGAGATCGGCTGGCAACGCAGATGCAATTTCCCGACGCACCCTCGACGCAAGCATGCATCCTTTTCCTGAAGTCGTGACGCCGATCTGCAGAGGTCCAGATGTGTGTGTAGACAGCAAAGTAAAAGTGCACAACGCCGGCGCATCCACGACATTCACAGGAATGCGCAGACGTCGACACAGCGTCGAGATCTTAGTGGCCAACTGTGTCCTCCCTCCAGTCGTCACGAACACAGCATCGACGAAGCCATCCACCTCTTCACGACCCAGCGTCTTCAGGTGCTCTTCTGTGATCTCTTCCTGTATCCATTGGATCTTGCTCTCTTCTATGCGCTTCGTGAGGCCGTAGTGGATTTCGCCGTTGTTCGGAGCGACGATGATGGGCGTTGCGCCGACTTCGAGGGATTTGTTGCAGCGCGCTCCGGCGGTCGAGTTGCAGCCAACGATCAGGTGGACGTGGGAGGTCGAGTCCACGGCTGTCAGGAGGGCGGGAGTCATGCTGGTGGCTGCAGGGTGAGTGAGTGTGTGTAGGTGCCGAATGGCTAAGGCGATTAGCCAGAAATGTAGCTGGATGGTATGATTGTGAACAAAAATAACAATGACAAAGGAAGTTGTTATTCTAAGTAGAAATATGGTTGTATCTAAACAAGAAGAAGCAACACTTTCTTTCTCCGTTATCGACGGCGCCACAGGCAAATGGCCCGGATGGATTTCACGATTCCCTTACTTTTTGCCCTCGAGCCCCCACTAAATTGCGATTGCGTTATCGTCAGACGCCGATTGCGCTCGCCGAACCGCGGAGATGAGGATGTGAAGATTTGGTCGAGTGATGATTGGCTGGACATCCTCTTCTTTGCTTTCTCCGGTGCCGTGTAACTACAACATTTCGAGATAACGATAATATTTGATGTGACTGGCCTGCTTCGTGCTATAATCTGACTGAGCCTATGTCTTCTTGAGAGAGTCTTGTATGAGCGCCACCCAGATAACCTGACACCAAGCGCGTAAACCTCATTTAGAAAGACAACTCCACGAGAATGACTCGGCTAACCTCCTGTATGGCACAAAGACTCACCTCGAGGCCATCACTGGCATAGCCTATATAGAATAATGCATTCGCATCGTGTTCTGCAAGTATACCTACCCATCGTCCTACTAGTCTTGCTTATCGGCTACGCAATTCGCCACCACTCTCCTTCTACAACATCAGCAATGCCGAATAAACTTCCTCCTCAGGAGGTAGCTTCTGCGCTACTTGCAGAGAAAGACCTCGACGTACTCTCACTCAGCCTACTACAATCTTTGTGGGCAGGATACGGCCAGATATGTCGAGTCGCAGCGTCGCCAAAGCCGGCGTCAACAAATGTACAGCGACCCAGCGCAGACGGCTCGACACAGAAAGACTCAGTCATGTCAACGCCAAAAGACACTCACTCGTATATTTTGAAATTAATCTCGCCTCCGTCGTCAAAGCGTAATGACGAGGGCCACATCAGAAAGATCCTCAGTTACCAGATAGAACAGTACTTCTACACCCAGCTTGCGCCACAACTACCTGCCACCATCCCTGTGGCAAAATGTCTAGCAAGCATCAATGAGCAGCGACCAGATGGAGGTTCGACGACAGCGATGATTCTAAGTGATCTGGCTGAAGACTTTCCTGTAGCTGGCGAGAAGCGTGCAGCGTTGTCTCACAAACAGGCCTTGTCTGCCCTTGATTGGCTTTCGAATTTCCACGGCTTCTGGTGGTCTCGTGTTGACGATCTGGACAGTAGCCAGCTCGTACTTCCTCCCCTTGAGCAAGCCAAGCGCAAAACACCATCCAACAACAACTCCGTCTGGCTCAACGGCGGCTACACATACCTCGCCACCCGCCAATCCGAATACCAAAACCTCGTCCACGACTCCGACTCAGAATGGAGCGAAGCCTTAACCCGCCCTGTCGCCAACCGCAATCAATCCACCGCAGAACTGGTAGCTGCTTTCCTCGCGCCATCGACATCGAGCAAGACGCCGATCGACCACTACCAAACCCTCATCCACGGCGACGTCAAATCCGAGAACCTCTTCACCAACACCCCAGGCGACCAAGTCGCTTTCTACGATTTCCAGTACGTCGGTCTAGGCCTCGGTGTCTGCGATCTGGCCAAGTTCTTCACTTGCTCTGTGCCGCTTGAGATGCTCGTTCCGTCTGAAGACGTGCCTGATATCCTCGCGATGGACGAAGGTGAGAGAGTGCTGCTGGAGAAGTATTGGAGCAATCTGAAGAGTGTCGGAGGACGGGAGTATGAGTGGGGGATTTTTGTGAGGCATTGGGAGACTGCGCTGGTGGATTGGCTGAGGTTCCAGGCGAGTTGGGGATTTTGGGGGAATACGGAGTGGCTTGAGGCGAGGGTGAGGAGCATTTTAGGGGATGAGGGGTGGAGGGAGTTTTTGATGGATGCTACTGCTAGTGTGTAGACAGTTTGCACATAGGGCCGGACCAGAGACTGAAGGCACTTCGATCCAAAGGAAACTGCTGACACGTGTAGAGTGGACAGGTACTTGTGGTAATACGAAAAAAACATGGCTCATGTATAAGGTATAGATCTATCGTGTATAGAGCGCGCCTCGAGACGCGATGCTTTTATATAGCCTTCTGCAGGCAAGGGTATCATAACTCTTTTTCGTGCCTCCTTTTCCTCTTTTCAGCTTCTCTTTCAATCTACAACAGCAAGCAATAAAACCCACTAAGCTTGCTGCTGCTGATGGTGATGCTGGTGGTGCTCCTCTTCCAACATGTGCTCCGGCACATTCTGCGTCTTCGAAATCCGACGACCGCCCGTCTTCTCCCTCTCCGCGGAAAGCGACTTGGCGAACTTGCTGCGATCCCTAATCTGCGGGCCCCACCAGTAGAAAACGTAAATCGGAATCACGATCAAGCACGACAGCGCTCCCAGGATCGTCGACGCGTTGTTCACGGCCGGGTTGGGGAAGTTGCCGATGTTGTGGTACAGCGGCGCGGCGTACATGGCCGAGATACCAGCGAAGAAGTCTCGCGCCCACGCGTTGCCACCTGTGGCCGAAGCAGAGTAGACGCCGTAGGACGCGACCATGTAGTCGACGGAGGAGAAGTAGATGGTGTAGTTGGCGATGCCGATGAAGGTCGAGAAGATCATCGGCACGATCCAGTGCGTGACCTGCGGGCCCTGCGTCGTCCACGCGAAGCAGAAGAGACCTATGGGCTCGAGTGGCGCCGTCCACAAAAGCCATTTGAGGCGGCGCTCCGGGATCATGGAGTTGCGGCCGTTCTTCTTGCGGTGGTGCGCGTCGCGCCAGAACCACGGGTAGTAGGAGAAGTAGGCGATGAAGTAGGCCAGGTTGATGGGGATAAACGCCCACGCGATGGCCAGGATGCCGAAGTCCCACTGCTCGTACACGGGCTTGAAGCTCTCGAGGAAGGTGAAGATGAGGGCGTCGGAGAAGCCGGAGAGCAGGGAGAGGCAGAGCACGATGGGCTCGGTGACCAGCATGATCCAGGGGCGCATCCAGATGGTGCCGAACTCTTTGATGGAGATTCGCGGCGTCTTTAGCTCGTTGGGGCCGTAGATGTTGGGGTCTTCGCCGGTCTTGCGGCGGCGCTTGGCTTCTTTGTCGAGGATGATTGTGGCGCGGGATTCGGGCATGAAGAAGTGGATGGCTTGGGCGCCGCCGTTGAAGATGAGCTGGATCCAGAAGTTCCAACGCCAGTGGAGGACTGTGTATGTTGTTAGTGAGGGTACTTGACAAGTGTCGATATTGTGTGATACGTACATCGTTCAATGGGGCCACCAATGACACCACCGATACTTGTGCCAATGCAAGACGACAAGACGATGAAAGCAAGAGGGAATTGCTGGTCCTCAGGCTCGTAAAGGTCGGCAATCAGACCGAGTGTGACACTGCCACCGGCTGTGGAGAGACCGCACTAGAATGCAAGTCAGTAATTGTACGAATCGAACAATAGGGACCTTAACGTACGAGGGCGCGGCTGGCAAGAATGCTGCCAAAGTTGTTGGCAAGTGCTGCCGGAAGAATGAAGATGTTGATGAGCGACTCCGAAAGCTGGAGGATAGGCCAGCGACCAAACTCCTCACTCCAGGGCGCCCACAGCTCGCAACCGAAGGAGTAGAATAGCAGGTAAATCATTTGACCTGTGCGAGCCTTCTGCTCTGTGATACCGAACTCTTCGACAAGCGGCGCGACCGCATTGGGGTAGACCGAAGTGTTGTAGTTCATGGCGATTTGAATGATCGCAACCGAGCACAAGTACATCCATTTTTTCCATGTCGGCCAGTTGTACGCCAGGATTTCGTAGGCATCGTCTTCGGTCAACTCGCGCTTGCCGTCAGCGCGCACCTTTTCGTTGTTCTCATTGTTCTCGTTAGGCGGGGTGACGGTCTTGCCGTCTGACTTGTCGTCAAAGTCATTGATGTTCTCGTGGGCCTCCGACGACCCGAGAACCTGCTGATCGTTGGCCATCTTGGTGGTCTGGATCAAAAGAAAAACAGATGCTGGAGTAGAGGAGAACACGCGTGGAGATACAACATGGTAATTATTGATCTAACGGCCAGGTCCACAACCATGACGTCGGGGAGATGGGATGTGGGTGCACGACCGGACCGCATCTTCTTCGCTTCAACGCGGCGCATACGATGGATATCATTCGACACACGCGCCCATACGGATTTTTGTTGGGTCCCATCCGGAGAGATGGAGTCTGCCGAGCCAGACCGGCCGAGCGCCCAGGAAACTGCTGGCTCGTGAAAGGCGTGCCCTCTGGCCGTTGATGGGAGGCGCGTTTTCCGGGGGGGTCTTTGCGAAGCCTCTGAGAAGATCGTTCAGTAACTTCACCATCGACGGCAGAGTCTCGCAGAAGTTCAGCAGCGCGACTCCACTTGGTCCCGATATGCCAAGCATGTGGGTCCTCACGCACAAGGCTCCGACCAAGAGAGCCAAAGACATCGCTTGCTAAGTTTAAGCAGTGGCACTAGGACCAACTCGGCAGTGCGTTCGACATCACTGATCGACGATGATGTATGTCGACACTCGAGTCGACACTTCGAGAGAGGAAGATCTCACCAGCTGTGGACCAAACACAGCTTCACGCTCGCCAACTAACGTTGGTAATGCGAAAGCCAGATATGCATATTGAGAATTGAAAACTGTCTGGGGCTCCAGATACTGTTCACTCGGGGCAGAGCTGGGGTTTAATCGGTCCTTCGATGATCATCAGCAGGAACCGACTCCCTCCACCTTCATCTCGTCGTTCGAAGCGATGAAGTTTAGGATGTGCTTAAGCGCTCTCGCTTCATTTTCTCCGCGAGCTGTAATTATTGTCGATGGCGATGCCTCGCGATCACTCTATCCATCTTATAGCGGGTCAAGGTGGTGTTGGCATTTCATACCAAGACGCGATCTTCTACATGTGACCTTAGTCGCATCACTTGATCGAACAACACAGAGATTCGGCTCTCGCGCGTTGGAGAGCTATGAAATTCAACGTTGCAGCATCATCCGACTTGTGTCACTGCGGCGATCTGTAAAACAGTCTTTCGCCTCAACGACTTTAAGGCCCGGACCGAGCCTTGGCCTGACAGATCACGGTTACCGTTGTCGGGTGGCGTGAACTACTTACATCATCCAGCGACAACCCGGTCATCCGTGGCGAAAGGCCATCTTCACCTTCAGAAAATTAGCATTCAACATGCAGGGAAAGTTATCACCGAGTTGGACAGAAAGATACACATGGCCGGTGACGGCATAGCAATCTGGGACAAAGGCGACCCTCTCCTTCAGCTGCCAGCTTCTCAACGGCCACACCGCGGCGGTTCTCGGATCATTTCGCAGGAGTGACGGATAATACTCCGTTCTCGCTTGCATCTTATCACCGTTATGATGTGCTCAATGAGATTTTCAGAAGGTACCAGGGTCTTGGCTTTCAAGGCTTTTGCGGTGTTCTCGATGTGAGAAAATTGGGCCAGTTGAAGCGCTGATGTCATCGAAGCCCACGCGGATGCGCGCGCTCCGCCAGGCATCGCACGCGAAAGACGTCTCGTGTCCAATGTTATGGAGACTTGGAGAAACTCCGCATTGTATTCTCCGTTGGAGTGGTTGTCTCCACAAGAGAGCTTTGGAGCGATGGCAGATGATCGCGGAGTGCGTGGACGACCGTTGCCTTGTGCCGTCCTCCCGGTTGGAGAGAAGCCCCTTGGGCTCTTTCTACCCAACATCACCTCAACCACTGACGGTAACCATTTTGCAAGGCTAGGTCGCTTCTAGCACTAGAGATTCCCTCGTCCGCTTGTTCACTGCAAGCTACATCCTCGAAGCAATTTATGTTGTAGGAGAAGCCAGAGGATCTTACTTCGGCCAAGACGGCCCTTATCCAAAGGGACTGTAACGATACCGAGGATGGAAATCCAACAGCACCGTTTACAAGACTGGAGCGTCACCCCACGAAGAGACCGACTGTTTTTCAATCGACTGCCACTGTCTGATCGTTCGACGGTACTCCCAACAATGTTGCCAACACTTCTCCATACCAAGAATGTCTACATTGGCGACACGCGCACTCTTCACTTCAATGTTGATAGAGGTGCGAATGTAGGACTGGTTGTACAAGACCCCATGTACTCGCTGGAGTTCGATGTCTGAGAAGCCTTTTCTGCAGACTGAGCGAGCCAGCCTCCAAACCGCACATTGTCATGGCCAATCCTCGATCAGCCTTTCTTCCCGGTTCCACAACGCTGGACTGCGACCCCAGACATCAGCTTCGTTGCCAAAATGGAGGTAGAAACCACTAGCTTGGTCAGCAACGCACCATGGTCAGATACGTGCGCCCCGCCCAAGGACGATCCACAGTATGGCTCTTCATGGGGCTGCTGTCCGAGCCATCGCCTCATGCTGTAGGCCAGGTCGTCGGGACCTCGATTGATCGGCTTCGCTCGGGGTCCAAGGGTTGAGGTAATGGAGCCGCGTTCGACTTCCATGGAAGATCGTGGAGAGTGGCTGGTATCGATGGTCGAAGACATGCTTTCGCAATTACACAAGGTGAAGAGATATTCTTGATTGTAGTAAGACTCACTTCAGTGGATAGTGATCTTGTGGGTGTGCGCTCAGACTCTAAGGTGCTTCCTTATATGCCTTGCTAACAACTCTCGACAAACCGTCGAGAGCCATGCCTCACAGCGCTACGGTAGCTCAACGCTCTGCGTGTCGACATTGCTTCAGCATTCATCAGCCAATCTCAGCATTGAGGCATAGACGATGGCACGTAAGAAGGTTAAGGCATAGGCGCCGTTCCTTGGATGAAGATGAGTAAGCGTAGGTTCCAGCTGGAGAGGCATAGATGCACCTTGAAACGTTGTGCCGCAAATCTGACGAATGGCGAGCACTTGCAATTGACCAGCCCGGGCTCGTAAATGTTGGTTGGATGATTTGAGAACTATGCTGAGATAGCAGTACAGGTCGCACCGATCCGCCTGAGAGGCATGACCTGCAGCTACCCCTGTCAAAAATTCCTGAGGCTTCCTCCACGGTTGCCTCGTGGCGTGACTGCCAGCTTTGGTGGCTGCTGGTCAGGCGGTGGGGCGTAATGCAGAGGCATAGCCTGCAGCTACCCTTGTTCGAGTTTCGACAGCTTCGATATCACCGCATTGTGCGAGTACCAAAAGCCTATAACACCTGTCTGCCTCCGAAGCTCTTTCTGCCACCCAACACCGATCATTTTGCGTCGACTCACTCGACTGTCGACGGGCCTTGCGCCTTGCCGGCAGCCGTCCATTCACTCATTTTTACCAGCTTCAGGCCCTTTGCTCTTTCGCGCGGAGACTCTGTCTTCGCGCAACTCCCATCTTTGCACTTTGTTCGGACCACTGTAAAAAGAACGACGGAAACAACGAGCGGAATGCGTTTGTAAACCCTTTCTGGGTCGAACGCGATTTAAATCCCTACATCAAACCTTACCGGCAATATCGTTCTGCTTTCCTCGGCCCAGATATCACACCAATTGTCTCTGAACATCCACTACCTACGGTCGTTGAGCATCTTGCTCCTGCAATCCGTCAGTCACCAGCGCCGACCACTTCCCAGGAGGTCGAGAACCACAACACCGCATCTGTTTCATCAGCGTCACCCCAGCCTCATCAGGTTGCGCCATCTCTCGTCTCGAGCGACACCTCGCCAAGAGATCCGACAACTCCGATTGGAACAGAGGCCGCTGAGAGCCCAAAGGCCTCACCGGCGGAAGAATTGTCCTCCGTTAATCACACGTAAGAGGCTTTTCGTACACAATCTTCTCACTCGCACGACGCAAACTGACAACCCATGTTCCCCAGCACCTCTTCATCGGCTGACGGCCCCCTGCGCTGCGAGGCTTGCCCAAAGCTTTTCCAAACTCGACGAAAACTCAGGTTTGGTTCTCTTCTACATCGGTCCCGCCAGTATGTGTCACTGATCAATTGCAGAAACCACGTGCTCTCAGTGCATGAGAAACGTTTCGAATGTCGCGTTCCGAGATGTCCTTTGCAGGGCCAACCTTTTGGCTTTCGAGCGGACCTTCGACGCCACCAACAATCAACACATCCGGGGGGTCATCAGCAGCCAAAGCTCCCCTGCCCGATGCCCGGATGCCAGAGCATGCTACCTTTCCGCAAGGACAACACGCGACGACGGCTGATGAAAACTCATGGACTAGATGCAGATACCACAAAGCGCACTCTTCTCACGTGGCACCCATGAAGTCCCAACGGTATTTTTCAGATTCCAGCACCAACACCCTTGTTCTTGAAGGACTTATCTCGACGTTGGAGGAGCTGGAAATATGCTACGACGAAATCATCGGGCTAACGTTCATCATCGATATGACTGTCAAACTTTACGCCGATCAACAAGAGCCATGTTGGCACCGTAGCGTAAAGATGGATCACAACCGTACCATGGAACAGGCACGTGCAAAACTCCTTTGCAGATGGTATGATGCCTTCCAGGATGCCCATAACAGCCTCACAGCATGGCTGGTGGCTGCCGAACAGTTACGCCTAGTCTGGGACGAGATAATTATTGGTGTGATATATGAACCGCAGAACGAAATGCCGTATAGGAAAGCTGCGCAAGAGCGGGCGCAGTCACAGCAGTGCACATTAACTTGCTCGCTGCGTGGGACCGTACTCGCCTTTGCAGCGTTTCACCAAGCATGGGAATTCACGCGGCATATGTATGCATAGGGCCGCTGTAACGGCGCTCACCCCGTTACATCTCCATTCAGCGGTACGTTTGCAACACGTCTTCCCCACGCTCAGGCTGGAAGTGTTGCAACTCTCTCGCTCAACGGACTAGCAAATGGCCCTACAAACACGCCGGTGTCGGTGCGACACAGTTGTCAGTTTTCCTCATTTCCATTTTAGCTTGTCCGCTTGGTGGAAGTGTAGGAGGATTCCTCGTCCGTTTCCGTTGGACCGCAACTCTGGTCTTCGCCCTGGGGAGCGACAAATCCCCAGAGACGAATTTGTTCCATGCAATTTCAAGGCTTCGCGCCTTAGTACAGTAATTTCGGTATGAAATGATTTTGGACAGCACCTACGCAAACATGGTTGGCCTTCCTGAGCTTGCTTGGGGTTCGCAGGGTAAAGTCTGGCCGTACGTTTTTCTTGAAGCTCGGCAATCGTCCGAGCTTCGAGCGGACAACACATCACACCCCTCTCTCTCTACATGATCGTCTCTTCCGTGCGTTGTCTTTCAATCTGGCCGAAGTCGCATTCCTGGAACGTAGGGAGAGAACGGCTTCTAGCATCTGCTAAAGAGCACTACACCATCCGACAGGAGTCTAGTTTACCACGATACTTACTCATAGTGAGCGCTTCATTTCTCCAGGCCGCGTCCACTGCTTCAGGGCTACATGTGCACATTCGCGGAGTACCAAAAGGTACGCTCTCAGCGCACGTTTTCCATCAGCGCCGATGTCGTTTGAGACTCTCCGAGAGTGGCCACCTATAGGAGTCGATGGATAAACCGTGGCCAACTTGACTCGGGTATACTCACACCCACGAATCATCACTAGGCAGGGTGGTACCGTGTCACACATCATTACAGTCTACGTGCACTGGAGGCTTGGTATTATACAGCGCCTTGGCGATGCATCTACTTAGATTATAGTTTGCTCGGCCTTTGTACTCCGCCACCTTCACCTATAATCCGAAACGTTGTGGCTGCGGCCCACCAATCAGAACCGATACCGTCGATAACATAGAATGCCTCGAACAACAAACAAGCATTGCGGAGAGAGAATTCTCCGCTACTTGATAACGGTACATGACCAGTGTCAGTAGGGTAACAACGGTGAAGGTGAGAAGACAGGGGACGCTTGCTTCCGTGCCCAATCTAGACCAAGCGTATACACATTGGAGACAACTTGAGGATAGCAAGCATGAGATCAGCAAAGATATATAAATATTGCCATTCTGCGTTGACTACATTGTGATCACAATCGCCAACAAGATCTTTCAGCACACCAAAGGAATCAGACAACATGAAGTACACCGCCGCTCTCCTCGCCTCTCTGGTGTCTTTCTCCGCCGCCCAGACTCTCAACATCCCTACTCGCTCTGGATCGATTGTCTCTCTCGCTGCGCCTTCTACGATTTCTGGCTCTGTCGACTTCGGCAACAAGGAGTTCGATCGCGGCCGCGACTGCGACACCGATGCCGACACTGGCAGTGACAGCGCCGTTTTCATCCTCAACGATGGTGCGACAATTTCCAACGTGATCATCGGTTCCAGGCAATTGGAGGGCGTCCACTGCAAGGGCGCATGCACGCTGAGGAATGTCTGGTTCCGTGATGTCTGCGAAGGTAAGCAGCTTGGATTCGAGGTAGCAAAAATCCGACGAATGCTGACGTTCGTGACTATATAGATGCTGTCTCAGCTCTCGGAAACGGCAACGTCCTCTGGCAAGGTGGCGGAGCAGCCTCTGCCAGCGACAAGGTCGTTCAGCACAACGGTCGCGGAACCGTGACCATCAAGGACACCACTTTCGTTAACGTCGGCAAGGTCTACCGCAGCTGCGGTGACTGCACCAATAACGGCGGCCCACGCAACGTTGTGATCAGCAACATCAAGGTCAACGGCGTTTCCTCCGACCTTGTGGGCATCAACTCCAACTATGGCGATACCGCTACTATCAGCGGCTCTTGCGGTGTTTCCAAGAAGGTCTGCCAGGAATACAAGGGTGTGAGCAAGGGCAACGGGTCGTCTGGCAAGGTCTCGACCACGGCTAACTGCAAGGGAGCACAAGGAACGCTCTCCAAGTTGCCCACTTGTTAAGTAAAATGCATGTGCTCGACAAATGCGACTGGGCGACGAAGGAATTGCGCAGGGCATGGCGTAAGTAGTGCAGCATCGTAGTGATTGGTATTGTAGATACCATCACGTATTACATTCGTTTGTCAAAACAGGGCGTCTCTTTCGAAGTATGTATGTCCGACTAAGCTGTGCGGGATTGGTGACGAGTCTGTGATGTTGAATCATAGCTACATCTCATAAGTATTCTCCTGTCCAAGAATATAAAAACCTTACGTTTCACCCCGTCGCCACAATAATATCATATCCAGACTCCATTTCGTTTGTCTAGACTCGTGATGTTCGACGTTGACACCGGCAAAAAATTACTTCCCTCGAATAGGCTCAACCGCCTGCCGCCAACCCAGCCTGCTTGACAAGCTTACTCTTCTCCGCGGTCAGCTCTCCCAGCTTCGTTAGCGACTCACTTTGCAGCACGTCGAACATTGACAGCTCGGCCTGCAAGTGCGCAAAGAGCCAATTCCGCAAATCCACTGCTAACAGAGAATCGACACCGTACACACTTGGCGGCTTACTGCGGTCGATATCGGTCTCGGGCACCATGAACATTTCGGACAGCTTGCTCGTGATGGCCGCGATGACAATGTCGACACCGTCTGCCCAGCTGTCCGACTTGCTCAACAAATCTTGAATGCTGTGCCTGGACGAAGCACTCCCTTTGCTGTTCGGACCATGAAGCTGGCGACCGCCATGATTATCGCTGGTTGCCAGTGTCCGAAGAGCTGCGAAGCGTGGCTCCTGTAGCCATGGGACGTCTTTCTGCGTCTCATTGAAAGTAGCAATACCGCTGACTACTTGGCTCGTGTCGATGCTGCGTCTTGGGTTGCGGATGACGGACTCGACTAGATTCAGGACATGCTGCTCGCTCAATTGTCGATAGCCGATGTGGGTCGAACGCTTGGCCATACCCCCTTTGTCAGCAACATCGCCGGCGCTTCCAACAAAGCTCAGGTTGAGCGACACCGCGGGAAGGTCCTGAGAGGCACGCCAACGCGCGAAGGCATCTTGGAAAGCACACCCGGCCGCGTAGTTGGCTTGGCTCGGGTTGCCAGATATGCCCGCGAGAGATGACAGCATGATGAAGAAATCCAGCTCCTCGAACTCTTCTGCCAAGTTCATGGTTCCATTGACTTTGAGGCACACGGCGGCACGCCAATTCTGGTAAGTCATGCGCTCGAAAACACAGTCTTCTTGCACCGTGGCACCTTGAATCACACCGCGGACCGGAGGCATTGAATGCTCTCGCAAAGTGCTTGTTGCAGCCTTCAGAGCATCTTTGGAGCTTATGTCACATGGTCGCACGATCGCGTGACATCCTGTTTCTTTAAGCTCTTGGATAAAGTCCTCATCTGATGTCTTCTTGCCGGCGGAACGAGGTAGTAGGAGTAGGTATTTTGCGCCTCTCGCTACCAGCATCTGGGAGACCAACTGTCCGATGCCACTGACGCCACCTGTAACAACGTACGTGGCGTCGGATCGCAATTTGGTTACTGGGCGTTGGGGTTTGACCTTGAAAGTGTGTCAGATGATGAATTGATCCAGTGCGTGGGGTTTAATGTATACTTACCGGAACTAGGTCATCATGCTCTGCTTTGATCACGATTTTGCCCATGTGCTTGTCTGATGGTACAATTAGCAATGGCACCCTCGAACCAATTGCGCTTAGTGACAACAGACCTTGTGACATGATCCTAAAAGCGCGCCCAATCTGCGACATAGGTAACACTGTGACGGGATTGACAGGCTGTATGCCGCCACTCGTGAGCAGATCGAAGACGCTGCGCATGACTTTGACGACAACCAGAGGTTTCTTTCCGCTGAGATGCAAGAGGTCCACTGCGGTAAAACATGCCGCTCGCGCGAACGGCTTCATGTCCAGATGCTTGGACTCAAGATCATTTATGCCGATCTGAACGAAGCGACCAAACTTGGCGATGCAACACCAACTCGCCTGCAGTGAGCGGCCTGGCAGTGAGTTGAGTATCACATCAACACCGCGGCCATGCGTGGCAGCCATGATTTGTTGCGTGAAAGACGTATCTCTGCTGGAGAAGACTTGGTCGGCTGGTACGCCGAGCTCCTTGACGAGGAAGTCGTGCTTCTCAGACGACTCTGCGGTGGCATACACCTTCGCGCCTGTGAATTTTGCAAGCGCAATAGCGGCTTGACCTACTCCTTCGGCGGCAGCATGAATGAGAACGGATTCGTCTTTCTCGAGCCTTCCGACTGTGAAGAGGGAGTAATAAGCCGTTGCATAGACCACAGGAATAGAGGCCGCAACTTCGAAGGACATTGAGTCCGGTATCTTCATTACGCTAGATTCATGAATGCGACTTGTTGTTGCCAACTCTCCTTGGAGCAAGGCGCAGACGCGGTCTCCCGGCATGACAGATGTCACGGCACTCCCGACTTTGGAAACGATACCGCTGCACTCGAAACCCATCTTGTCAGAGTCTAGCTGGCCCATCGCTACCATGATGTCGCGGGAATTGAGACCGAAAGCTTTCGGTACAATTTCGACAAGATCGTTGTCAAGATAATCTGGAACAGATCGTTCCGCGAAATGCAGAGTCTCCAACGCGCCAGGAGTGCCGATGTCCATGACGAGGTCGCGTTCTCCATCTTGCAAGGGTCGCGGTTCGGGATTCACATCGAGGATATTCGTACCGGAAGTAGCTTGACTCTCCTCAACAGACTCGTACAGCCTGGGAATGAAGAGAACTCCATTCCTCTGCGCATACTCGCACTCAATGTTCTCTTGGGGTTGACGCTCATCAAAAGACGCACGTAGCACTGCGGCAATGCTGCGACAGGAACTCGGTGCAAACAGAGCAGCGGTGGAGTCCATGTCGAGAGAGATAAATCGCTTAGCACTATTCTCGTAACGAAGAACCCTCAGTAGTCCTTGCACGAGACCAGCAGTGGGTAGCGGACTGGTCACAGTGCCGCCGTAGTGAAGCCACAGAGCACCCTTAGCGACGCTGAGAACATCCCTGAGAGCGTCGAAGTTGGTCTTCTCAATGTCTGACAAGAGTGGTTGGTCTCGGTTGTCAACCAAGATGCAGACTTTATCTTTGGCCGAGTGGATCGCTTCAGATAGAGGCAAGAGTGACCATGGAGAGCTGGAAAAGGATTCAACCTCGGAGGATATAGCTTGCACCCAGGACGCTGGAGGCTGCTCGCCGGTAAAGACCACTGCTAGGGGAGCCAATGGCACTGGAATAGCCTCGTCTAGCGCCGTAGAGAGCAAAACGCTCTGCGGATAGTTCTTTGGGTCCTCAGAGTCATTGACCGAGCAATCTAGTCCACTGAAGCCGTTCTGCTGCAGAATGTGGCTCCAAGAATTTAGGCTCAAGGAGGGGCTGCGCTTTCGTTCCGCCTCCTCGCTCGACCACCAACCTGGGAGGGTGCCGAAGATGAGCTGAACATCAAGCGCGTCTTGTGTTGTCTCGACCATGAGTAGCTTTCCGCCCGGGCGTAAAAGGCTGCGTACATTCGCCATCGTCTTCGCCATCGACTTTGTGGCGTGCAGAGCTTGGCATGCAACGATAATATCGTAGCTGCCACCAACGAAACCTTGCGTCTCGGGTGATCGCTCAATGTCAAGTGGACGATACGTGATCATAGATCCCCACTCAGAGAGCTTCTCGCGAGCCATCTCGAAAAGGTCGGGAGAGACATCTGTGAACACGTAGTTTTGGAAGCCAGGATTCGCATTGTTAGCGGCAGCGCGAAGCGCTTGGAGCACAGGTACGGTGCAGCCTGCTGTGCCGCCACCAACTTCGAGTATGTTCGCGCGAGGCATCTTGTGGCCAATGAGCTCAACCAGTCGTCTCACCTGGACATATGAGCGACTGACCCGCAGTGCCCTTTCGTAGTAAGCGTAGAGCAACCTGCCCTCGAGCATCAACGGCAAGGGAGAAGTCTCTTTGCGTAAGATGGGCAGAAGATTCTTGCCGATACGCACAACCAATTTCCCGCTTACACTGGCGCCCGCAACCTTCTCGATGAGCATCTCTTTGACGCCCACGCTGGTATTTAGCCATTTAGAGCTTCGCGGAGCAATCTGGTCTGCTTTTGCTAGCTGGACTTGGGTGAGCATCCAGTCGTAGTAAGCCTTGTGATGCCACTCCAGATTTCCGATATCGCTCAGAGACAATGCGGCCAAGGCGTCGTATATGAGGTGGAACGACACGCGCTTCACATCTGCGATGAGTCGCTGCTCTGCCTCATCAGGCGGCATCTGTAACGTCGCCGTGACACGATCCGGGTGCATTAAAGTGAGATCCTCCCGCCAATGCATTGTGCTGCAAATGATGGGACGCTGGGTGCCGTTCGTGTTGCGCACCGAAGATGCTTTAGCTCGAAAATGCAAGTTGCTGACTTCGATAGCAGGAACGTCGCCATCAGTGAAAGCCACCAGCGATGCGTCAAACGATCGTTGGGTCAACCGATTCCGTGACGCCGCAAAGCGAATGCCGATGCGAGAACGGATCTGCAAGTACGGACGGACAACAAGCGACTCAACCTTCTTTGGTATCATGGCGACGTCCAGCTCTTGCCCAGCATTTGGTAGCGTGGCATACATTGCCTGGAAAATGGCATCAAGAGTGCTGGGATGGATGACGTGCGCGCCCCCAGACTGCATCGGCATTGCGGCGGAGGTGTTTGGAACATTGATCTCGCCTGTTGCCATACTGTCGCCGGAAGCCAATTTTGATACATTCCTGAAAAGCGGGCCGTATTCGATGCCAATGTCTGCAAATGAGTCATAAAAGTGGCCAACATTTACCACATTGCGGGACTCCTTCAAGACTCGCTGGACATTGACAGACGAAGTATGGTATACTTCCGCTTGCCTTGTGATAGAGCCTCTGCAGTGATGCTGCCATTTGCCGCTTGGGTCCACACTGTCGACAACATATTCCAACCAGGATTCAGAGTCCAGGAAGCGTTGGTCACGCTTGTGTAAGCGAAGCTGAACTTCGACTCCCTTAGCTGTGTCAGGGACGACCAGCGTCGCCTCAAGCAAGATGTTTTCCAAATGGTAGACCTCTTTAGCACCACAACTCGAAGGATAGATCTGCTCATAAGCCTCAATGGCCATAGTCATGAAAGCGGCTATAGGATAGACAAGTTCAGATTGTACCACATGGTCTCTGATCCAGGGTGGCTGGGACGATGTGATCAGATGTCGCCAAACAGGAGCGAAGTCGTTTCCGCATGAAGCGGCGGGACCGAGCGAATCATGCGGCAGATGAGGCACATGCTGATGGACACGGCACGCTCTGTCCAGTGGAAGCTCCTTCAAGGACGACATTGAGTGATCCGATGGCAGGGTTTGCAAGCTGGGGGTTGTTGTCTGGCCACTTAAAATGTTGACTTTCGTCATATCGACAGGGTAGCCTTTCCTGAGGAGGGTATAAACGAGACTTTGCATCGTGGTTATCGCACTCTTGTTCTGTTCCAGGCAGTTTGCGTAAGATATGCCAAACATCTTGAGATGAGTTTGGTTGAGAACTTGGCGAACGGGGCCTGCCAATGAATCATGTGGCCCTATCTCAACAATAGTGTCCACGAGCTGTTGCGGTTCCAGATCCCCGACTTGTGCTTGGCCATAGCACATATTCGAGAGTGATTGCGCGAACAGGACTGGTTTTGTAATATTGTCAATCCAATTCTGAGGACCGAGTGAGGCGGCAGACCTCACAGTCTTGCCGCTCACTGGCGAAGAGTATCTGATGTTTGTGAAGCTTTCTGGTGTCAGGCCAAACTTCGCACTCAGTAGCGCCAGGTAGTCATCGCTTTGCGATAGCATGTGGTGCGAATGATAGGCAGCGCTGACTTTCAGGCGACGCACAAAGATCTTGCCAGTCCTCACTCGCTCTTCAACTTCCGCGATGGCTTCGACATCGCCAGAAAGAGTAACGGAGGACGGGCTGTTGATACACGCAACTATAACTCGGCCAGAGTGGAGCGTATCAAGGTAAGACAGAACTTCAGCAGGTCCTAGCCCAACTGCTATCATGGCGCCCCGAATGTTCAGCTTCTCTTGGTAGTCCTGAGCCAGAAAACCTGCATAGTACGAAATGGCTATAGCAGACTCGAAGTCAATGGCACCCGCCGCATAGGCAGCTGCTGCCTCGCCGCTTGAATGACTGGTGACAGCAACGGGCTCGATGCCCCAAGATCTGAGAAGCTCAACGAGACCAAGCTGGAGCGAAGTTGTCACGGCCATACTCAGTGCGGGCTCGTTGAGTCTACTTTCCGTCTCGATCCGAGTCAGCTCGCCCATTAGCGACCACTGAGCTCCAAGTTGTTGCAAGCATCGCTCCGCCCTATGAAGCGCTGCTGTGAAAGCTGGGCAAGTATCTATCAGCTCGCGGCCCATAGCGAACCATTGGGCGCCTTGACTACAAAATGAAGAAAGTAATCAGTAGGCTGTTCTTGAGCACATGGATTCCATCTTCTTCAATGACTTACCCACTGAAGACATATCCAATACGTGGTACCTTGCACACCAAGCGAGAGATACTCTCAGGCGACTCAAGCGCAGCCTGCGATTGAAGACTTGTGCTGACACTCATCACTGACATCCAAATCAAACGGGGCCGTCAAATGGACAAAGTGTATGCGAGGTTGTCTCAACAGTTCTGTAATATGATACGCCACATGTACAATTTCTTATTGGTCTAATCTGGGCAAGTGAACAGAGTCACATCGGTCAGCTACAGGCTCGGCCTACCTTTCTGCATCATTACGGTCATTCAAGCCATAATGGCCAGACACATGGCACCGCTCTGCATGTGGGCGCCACATATTCGGCCATTTGAAGCGTGTCGTGGCTGTCTGCGTGTACTACAGGTCGGGCACTACTAATTCAGACGCTTAGTACGTGATGGAGGAAGTATGTCTCAAGCAGCTCGGGGTTTGACGAAAAGAGTAATGTGCAACAATAAACAACTCGGCCCTTGACAGAAGAGGTGTATCCAACGAAATGCTGCTCGGACGGGACGAAAGCAGACAGCGCCGCAGCGCTTCCGGAGCCTCCGAGCCTCCAAGTCACGTGTCGACGCGATGATGGACCTCGGAAATCTACAGAATCTAGGAAGATCTCTTAGCCCAACGCGAGAACGACACGTCTTCCATCAGACGATCCATCTCACTTGCAAACACAGCAATCAGAACCTCGAAACCACCCTCTTGTCTTTTAGGCAATACCATGCATCGCCGACAGATGGCAGCGAACTCTGACCTGGGCGGGCGGAAAGAGACTGCACGACCCTCATTGGCGAACGACGCGCCAAATTGAAGATCATATGCCGGGAAATTGATCAATGATGTGATGCAGAGCTCGCAGCCAGCAAAAGTCGCAAATGGGAACGTGATATTGGTATAATCGGGCAACGAATCGGCCAGCGCAAAGGCATCATGAATCCTGCGGGTGTCGATGCCATTGAGCGCTTCCCGCACTTTCCTGGTTGGCGCAGCTATCGATGTTCCACGATCCACTAGGTCGCGCAATGCCATTCTGGCTGTGCTGATTAGCACGACGTTGCCGGTGTAATCAGGTGGCAGTTCGCTCGAGAATTTCCCACGACCATCGAAAGTGCTGTCCAGGATGGACTCGGTTTTGTCGGCCGGCTCCAATGTCTCAGGAGGAAATCGTGCTCGCATGATAGCCTGCCATAGAAATGCCATGAGTGCATCATTCGCTGTGATCTGTTTGTCGAGGTCATCAGGTTTGGCCTGCCCGCCTGAGGCTTCCCTCTTCATGGCTGCGAAATCGTCCTTCGAGATGTAGAAGATGCTGGTCGCCATCGCCTCATTCGTGGCTTGAGCCTCACCAGCTAGGCTTGATGAAGTCGATTTCGCGATGTTGTTAACGCCCAGGAAGCGCCAAAGATCCTCGGATGCCTCTTCACATGCTCTGGGCCACGGAGTATTGCCAGCATCTTTCCACAGTCTCGAAAGCACGCCTTTATCGGACGCCAGAGGATCTGGTACATATCGCGGCAGACTTGATAGATGAGAGGCGTCCAGTCGCTGCATATGGCTTGCCAAGGTCTTCATGACAGTGGTCTGCCCAGCACCATCGCAGACCGAGTGATGAACAGCGAAGCTAAGGATACATCCGCCATCGATGAAGTTGGCCTGACACACAACAACGTCCGATCCGTGCTCCAAATCGGCGAACAAGGACGTAGCGTTCAACTTTTTGCCGTCCAAATCGTCGTCGGGGATACCTGTATCAAGCAAATCTTCGAGATCCAACTCCTCGCGCAGATCGCTGAAGTTCACCCGCGATGATCCAGCCGTATCTCTGCTGGTGAGGAGTCGGATCTCAAGTCTGCCTTTCGAGTCAAGGTAGAGTTTCCCACCCAGGAATGGAAGATCCTCGATCGTATGTGTGAGTGCCCTCTCGAGCTGTGCATGAATTTTCTCTATGTCGCAGCCTGGTGGCGTCTCGAGGATGTAGAGGGTATACAAGTAGATCCGAACCATAGTATTGTCGAATGGCGACAGTGGTATCACATTTTGGTCAGCTGTCGGGATTGAGTCCATGATGGCTGTCTGTCTTGCTGGTATGAAGAGTAACAGAGCAACAGCTGGTGTTGGAGATATTTTGTACCTTACGTCCCGTCACTGACAGTTCGCAGGAGTGGGTCATGTAAGCCTGGTAACGGAGGTTCCATTTCGAGTGACGCTGTACGCCCGCATGCGCTAATCCCGTTAGCGAGAGACGCCGCATACAACATACGACGGGCTCAGCATATCAATGGCATACCAGAGCATTAACTTCACCAAACACCTTCATTTCAGCACCATCATGGCATCTTGGACAAGTCCGTTGACCCTGGCCGATGGGCAGTGGCAAGGTCGACTACTCCTGGCGATCACCGGGCTTGCATTCTATTCTGCGGCCTGTATTGTTTACAACATCTGGTTTCATCCACTGTCATCTTTCCCGGGACCTTGGCTTGCAAGATCGACACTGGTAAGTCAACTTGCGATCATCATTGCTGCTACCTCTGGCAGAGTTGACGCTTAGTTGCAGCTTTGGCGCTTTTGGCACTCCACCAGGGGACGTTTCCATCGATCTATTCAAGCTGAACACAGCAGATATGGTAAGTGTGGAGAGTTTTTACAGCGATGGTTGGCATGTGCAACGACTCATAAACACAGGCACCGTCTTCCGAGTGTCCCCAAACGAACTTTCCTTCGCGTCCGTGGAATCTTGGAAGGCGATATATGGCAACCCGCCACCAGGGCAACAGCACTGCACCAAGAGCGACTTTTACGACGTGTTCTCCGCAGGCTATGACTCTAAATGTATTGGCAGCGAGCGTGACCCGAAGCAGCATGCACGTATGAAGAAGCACTTGACGGTTGCCTTTTCCACGAAGGCACTCATGGAGCAAGAAGACATTATCCAAGGATGCGTCAACGCAATGATCGAGAAGCTCGAAAAGCTGGGGCAATCGCCAACTGGTCTGGACATGAGGCATTGGTATGAGATGATTGCTTTTGACATCCTGGGTGAGATGGCATTTGGCGAAACTTTCCACTGCATCGAGAATGGTGAGCCCACAATATTGACCCTGTGATACGATCAAGATTCCTGACGCAGCGCATACAGAAGCTCCGCATTTTTGGTTTGAGATGCTGACAAAGTATCTGTTCTTCGTCACGCTGATCGACAATTTACGTCGGTTTCCGCTTGTTATGACCATTGGAAAATTGATCACTCCTTTCGCTTCGGGAATCCAGGCGAAGAATGCGACATACACTCGAGAGCTAGTCAATAGGTGAGATGACACCCGTCTTTTATGAAGCGAATGCTAAATTTGGGAAGGCGTTTGGAAAGCACAAGCGACCGAAAGGACTTCATGACGAACCTGGTCGGAAAGGTCAAGGCTGGTGAGGTATTGGAAGAGGAGCTGAACGCCCACACATCGACCTTAGTGTAAGAACCATCGCAAACAGGTGAGCATCCCACGACCACAGAGCATGTGCTGACTTCATCATCCAATATCAGTGTCGCCGGTGGCGAGACCATTTCGAGTTTTCTCGCTGCAACCACATATTATCTCTGCACAACCCCTGAGACACTGCGCAAATTGCAGCAAGAGATCCGCGATCGTTACAAAGCAGCAGTCGACGTCGATGCAACCTCTGCTCTACAGCTACCATATCTCCAGGCAGTAGTGCAAGAGGGTCTGCGTATCTTCCCACCAGGCTCACAAGGGTTTCCGCGCATTTCGCCCGGGGTCCAGATCGATGGAAGATGGATCCCCAGTGGAGTATGTGATTCACTTCACCGCATCTGCCTATTTTCATCCTACGTAAAGCTGATAGCTGACTGATGATCACAGACGGAAATTTACACCAGTGCGTGGACAGTGACCCACGATCAAGCAAACTTCTCGCGACCAGACGACTTCATACCTGAGCGGTGGTTGTCTCCGGACAACAAGGATCGAAAGGAAGCCAGCCAGCCATTCTCGCTCGGTCCGCGTGGATGCCTTGGACGAAAGTAAGCTCCGGATTGTATGGCCGCAGTGCAAGTCTCCGTGCTGACTTAGTTTCATCAGCTTTGCCCTCGTGGAGGCGTCTCTCATTCTGTGTAAGATCATTCTTGCTCTTGATATGGAGCTTGTGAATGCCAAACAAGAATGGGAGAGTCAATGCCACATGCATGTGAATTGGTGGAAGCCGGAAATGAGGGTGAGGTTCAGCAAGCCTACAGCTCACGCGGCAAATCATCTTGAGTAGAGCTTGAAGGACAATGCTCGCGGAGACTACCAAATCAAGAACGCCCGGCTTCGATACCATATACATTGCATATTCAATGGTCTCCCATGTACTTGTCTTACAATCTTACTTACTCTCAATCAGTGCTCAAAAACGTTCGCTGTAAACCCCCACTCCCTCGGCAGTATGACATCTTTGGACCTCTCCTCGACGATCAATGTGTCATTGGAAGGCAAGATCGCTTTAGTCACCGGTACGACTTACTGGTCTATTACTTGCGTTGGCCCAACCTGACTGACATTGAACAGGAGCGAGCTCGGGCATCGGACTGGCAACTGCGAAACTACTTGCGGCGCGAGGAGCTCAAGTTGCTAACCTGGACGTTCAGCCCCCGCCCGCTGGACATAGCCATCCCCAAATAGAATACGTGAAGTGCGATCAATCCTCATGGGCCGAACTGCTCTCCGCGTTCCGCAGGTTTCACCGGATCGACATCGTGGTTGCCAACGGCGGAGTATCGGAGTATCGCAATTATTTTGACGATGATTTTGATGAGCATGGCGAGCTCAAGCAACCGTCGCAGGGTGTCTTCGAAATCAACCTCATGGGATCTATGAATGTTTGCAAGATTGCCCTGAGCAGAATGAGAAGCCAGGCTACTGGCGGTAGCATAGTTGTTGTCTCCAGTGCAACAGCTCTCATGCCGGAGCATTCTCTGCCACTCTACTCAGCTTGCAAGACGGCGGTGAGTTCATCAATGCTTGATATGAGCATATCGCTAACTTCACGGCGTACAGATGCTGGGACTTGTCCGCGCCCTCCGTCCGGTGGCTATACTCGACGGTGTGACCATTAATGCCGTCGCACCTGCGGCTACCATCACAAACCAGCTGCCTAAGGATCTCGCAGCGCCAATCATTGCCGCGGGTCTTCCAGTCAGTTCTGCTGAGCATGTAGCTCAAGCCATCCTACACTCTGTGGTTGGAATTCAGGAACGGAGAGTTGAAGACTATGGGAAAGATGTACCGGACACAGATAGCCCCAGTCGATGGAATGGACGCACGATCCTGACCCTGGGCGATGCATGGACCGAGATCGAAGAGCCTCTCGTTACATGTCGCCATCAATGGTTCGGCGCGGAGAACGAGCGGTTGACGAGAGCACAGCAGTCGATGACAGATTCTCGTGCACCAACCCACAGAGAGTAATGGTACTCGGTAACACCTGAGTCTCTCATGCTTTCAATTGATTCGAATAGCCTAAAACGAATGCTCCGTGTCCTCGGAGGTGTTTGCAATGGGCAACCCTTTCACGGCTGCTTCCGATTTGCCCACTATAGCAACTGAAGTTTCATGATATCGCCTTTGCATACGGTTCTGTTGCAGGACCTGATTCACACTTGCAACCATCATGTCTTACCCTGCCTTGACTGCCCTCGTGGTCACGACAGTCTGGCTAGCCCTTCGTTTACGTTCACTCGTCCACAATCTGCACCAAGCGCGAAGATCCGGCCTGCCTTACACCCTCAGTCTCGTGACCGAAGTGGAAACATGGGCTTACCTGACCGACCCGATCATCCGAAAGCTCTACCGCAAGCACCTGCTCGTACAGCAGCAAGGCTGGCCTCGATGGGCGCGATTCATGGTCAAAGATTGGATGTATGAAGACAAATACCGCGCGCATGCAGAACTTGGTGACATGTTCCTGGTTGTCTCTCCAGGCAGCATAGTGTGCTATGTTGCGGATCCTGATCTGGCACAAGAAGTCTGCATGCGCCGTCGCGATTTCATTAAGCCCCGCGAGAAGATGAAGATGATTGAACCGTTTGGTCCGAATGTCGTCAGCAGCGAGGGTGATCTCTGGCGCTTCCACTACCGCATCACCGCTCCGCCTTTCGGTGACGCCGCCAACTACTTGGTATGGGATGAGACGAGACGACAAGCAACACTGCTAAAGTCTGCTTGGGCTCGAACGGGTGTGCAGTCTTTGAAGTCAGATGTCTATGCGGTGGGAGTCAATGTCATGGCTAGTGCTGGCTTTGGTCGCCAGCAAGACTGGCAATCGGACGAAGCACCTCCGTCGGGCCATCAATTGTCGCTTCTCGATGCGGTATACGGCATCGTTACCTATCTCCCGTTACTGCTTCTGCTTCCGAAATGGCTCCTTCGCAATACCTGCAAGCCCGCTTGGGTGGCATTCGTGGAGTTCGAAAAGTACATGCGAGAGTACATCGCCGAAGAGCAGTCGGTCGTACGCGAACACAATCTCAACAAGAAGAAAGGTAAACTCAGTGGCAACTTGCTGACTGCTCTACTTGCGACGAACGCCGATGAGCAGACCTCTTCTGGAAGTAAGGGTGGCCAACAGGTCGCCCTGACGGAGGACGAAGTTATTGGCAACATGTTCATGTTTTTTATGGTACTGTCTTACAACCTACCAACCACGTGGTCCATGCTAACTAAAGTCCAGGCAGGCTACGACACGACAGCAAACACAATCATCTTCTCGTGTGTCGCGCTCGCACTCTTTGAGAATGTGCAGCAGGAACTGCTCAACGAACTAGATCAAGTCATAGAGTTCTGCCAATCGCAAGGACGCACCGAGCTCTCGTACACCGAAGACTTCCCTCGGTTCCGCTACATGCTCGCATTTATGGTAAGCCTCCATTGGCTGATGTCTTCGCTAGCCTACTGACGTTATACAGTACGAAACTCTGCGGGTCTTCCCCGTAGTGCTGCCCATTGGCAGGGTGGCCAGTGGTACTCAGAACTTCAAGTCCGCAGGCGCCAACGATATCCCCTTCGCACTGCCACCTGATTGCGGAATCGTAGTCAACATAACGGGCGTGCACTACAACACGAAATGCTGGCCAGAGCCCCACACATTCGAGCCCAAGCGCTGGCTGTGCAAGGATCCGAACTCGTACATACCGAGTAGCTCATCAAAGTCGGGTCTGGACCCAAACGTCCGCATCCCGAATCACAAACGGGGGACTTTCTTAACATTCTCCGAAGGCCCGCGCGCTTGTCTTGGTCGGCGGTTCGCACAGGCTGAATTCATCTGCTTCTTCGCGGAGGTCTTGAAGCACCATAGGCTACGACTCGCTCAAGGCGTGGACAGGATGGACGTGGAGAGACTATTTCGGTCTTGCAGTGCTGGCTCGCCTATCACTCTGGCACCGCCTTCGAACATCGGGCTGATGCTTGAGCAGAGGTAACGAAGGGCCGATTTTAGTTCGGAACAAAGATCTTGGGCAAACTCGCTGTGATGTTAGCTGGAATCGTTTCTCCCACAGATTCTTGCTAGCCTATGCACAATACTTCATAGAAGCAACGTTTGTCTTTCGTGCAGGTCTGCATATATTGTCATCCTTGCAATTGTCCATGTCAGTCTCGCAAATCGCAGTGACATGCTATGGGTCGTACATGTGAACAAGGAATCGTCAGATCGATTGAATTGTTCGAAAGATAAAAATACGAGTTGTATATACCACTTCAGTCTTCGAGCCGTAGCGACCGAAAGAGTCCCTTGAACCCTTCATTGTGACGAACCTCGCTATCCCAGCACAGCAGCAGTATGGTTTGGAAGAGAGCAGGATCATAGGACCAAGCCTCTGAACAACCACCTGGGCGTGTACACAAAGCCGCGCTGTGTCAGAAACTCGACCTCGCTGATGAACAGCCAATTCGGTCGCTATGAGAGCAGCATAGCGCAAATTCGAATGTCAAAGTCGATCAGCCGTATCAAACACAGTACATCTCGTCCTTGCCCGCGGCTTTGTACTCGCTGCTGATTTCCGCAAAGCAATCAACAACAGATTGCGGGAGCGCAGCGCCTTCGCACGCTTTCAAGTTTTGCTCCATCTGCGTCTCGCTCGACGCACCGAGGATGATTCCATCTGCTTCCTTCAAGGGAGAGTGGTGCATCAGCCAGCGAAGTGCGGCCTCACGAACAGTGACACCGGCCTTGTCGCACGTTTCCGTCAGTCTCTGAAGAAGCTCCAGGGACATCTCATTGACGTAGATGGCTTGGAACACCTTCATCTGGTCCATACGGCCACCGGCGGGAGGCGTGCGAAGCTGATCAATCGAGCGCGAGAAGAATCCACCGCCGAGTGGGCTGTATGCGTAAAACGCCATGCCGTAGCCTCGCAGAACAGGCAGCAGTACCGGCTCCATAGCACGGAGAAGTGGATTGTAAACACCCTGGTACACTGATGGGATGACCCATTTGTTCTTGCGGCAGATGTCCACTATCTGGTGGACCTCGTCTGCGCGGAAGTTGCTGACACCGAAGCGATCGAACTTGCCCTCGGAATGCAGCTGATTCATTGCCCGGCATGACTCTTCGAGTGGTGTCTGACGGTCCGGACCATGGAAGTAGTAGAGATCAAACTTCTTTTGCTTTGTCGCTGCGAGTGAGTCGTTGCAGGCACGAATGATGTTGTCGTAGGACAGCAGTCCAGGCATAAAGCCAGGTGCTTTGGTGGCCACGGCCAGGTTGCAAGATTCCACGGTATCCTTGATAGCACCAAGATGCTGCTCGCTTTGGCCATCGTTATAAACACGAGCAGTGTCGAGCTCACGGATACCATGTTTGCCCAGCAAGGTCAAAATGGCACGCAGCTGCTCTGGTTGGGCCATGTGGACGGAACCAGAAGCCACAGAAGAGCCCATCAGGCCAGCAATGACTTTGACCATGGTTGCAATGTTGGATGAGGGCCGAGTAAGGCTTGGGAGTTGCAAATGTATCTTTCTGTTCAGATGGTGATGAGTAGAACTGATAGGCGGGCTGTATATCGAGGATTCGCGTTTTATGGAACACTTCCGGGGTCACTGCGCTCAGTATTGCGGCACAGCACGTGGAGATGGAGAAATCGATTCCAGACGAGATCCCTCGGCTGCAGGTCTACGGCATCGCCCAGCTCGGCAGACGCCTTCACCGGCATGCATGGACAAAGCCGCATAGTAACGGTGTAACAATGCCATACGGTGCGAGTGCCCCTCTTTCCCACGCTACCGCAGGCAGCAATCCCAACTGGCCACCTGCTCTAGTGCTAGCAGCACGGCACATTAGCCTGCGATGCTGTCCAGAGACTCCAACTGCTGGCTCTCTGTAAGCCAGACCATCCTCCGTGCCAACACAAGCCATGGGCTGCGTCGCCACAGCAGTATAGATCGTTGCGCAAGCTCAGGACAAGCTTTCTCCGAGATCTCTTAATCGACGCACTTCTCCACTCCATCGCCAGATTGAGGCTCACGACTATCGTCGCTCTGGCTAGATTCCTCCGATCGAAGGATTCGTGGTGAGCCACGCTATCGAAGGACCCTTGGACGCTCTAGATGCACGTTCTCAGTGGGGTCTTCGGCAAGCGAACATAGTGGGGTAATCTTGCAGATGTGCGTTTTGAAGCTAGCTCAATCGCATTAGCGCTTCCTTTCCCCTAGTGCATAACAATCTTCAGCCTCGTGCAACAATATGGATCAATTGGCGTGGCGTCGTTTAGGTGCGCGCCGACTCGGCGCGCAAGGGCCGCGGCCTTTCAGCCCATGCACGCGAGCCGCTTTATCCTTACTACTTACCCTTTCGCCTGCATTAGGCGTCGTTATCAAGAACCTGTGTTGGCATGCTCGTTGGTCAAGCCGATCGTGAAACTGAAATAGACGCTTGTGGCGCCCTTGTTGATACCGGAAAATCTCGATGATCCATCGTCAGCAGCTCCTGTTGAGCTGCATTCAGCCCGGGGTGAGGTGAGCGTACATTACAATGGCCAACATGCAGAAGCAAGCGCTGCCCGTGGCCCTGAAGCCCTATTTGCAGGATGATTTACCTTAATGGAACTCGTACAAGACGAAAATCCCGCTCTGTAGACACGGTCCATGATCGTTCAAACTCTCAGCTCAGTCTTAACCGAGATCTCGGCTCTGATCTCAGTCCAGATCTCAATCCAGATCCCAGTGCCGAATCTCTCCTGTACCACAACCACCTTCCCTGCGGATCTCTGAGTAGCCATGTTCGCTACGCTTCGCTATGGTGAACACGATGGAGACCTGCGGGCCGTTGAACAGTCGACCACCTTTCCCGTCCAAGGTCAGGGCAGCCAGCATTACGCATGTTTTGAGTGCCGACATAGAAAGGTATGCGAAATACACACCAGCCGCTGCGGCGATGCTATACTTGGTTCGGAACTGCGGGACTGACAAGACCCTAGTTGAAGTGCACTGGAGAAAAAGCCGGATGCAATCGATGTATCGCGTCTGGATCAGAATGTGCCTATCCTCGAGCCAAGCCTTCGAAGCGAGGAGGGCAGCGAACAAAGCGGTCCGCCGACGACGTCGGAAAGTCACCTGAAACGCGTCCCAGCGAAGTAGACATGCAGCCAGCGCAGAACCTCCCAAGACCAGCAGTGTCTAAATCACGACGAGACGATCAGCCAACACAGCGTGTGACTCCTGAGCACCAAAGTCTGCCTGTAGCTCCGGTTGCTCCTATGCTTCCGGACAACGGTAACGACGACATGCTTTTCGCGGCGCCGGGTGACCTCGGTTTCGCGCAGCTGCAAGATTTCTACGGCATAGAAGATATGCCAGACACACAGATGAAAGAAGTCTTCGAGGTTTCTGGCTTTAATCGGCTGTCAAGAGACATGGATTCCATGGAGGGTGCAGGAGCAGCTTCGGGGCCGTGTGTGACAATGTCCGGCCGATTCGATGGTGCTCTGAACTTCGATGACATGTTTGATTTCGGGGATGCCGCAATTTCGTCCAGGTCTCCAGTTGCTACAAAGGCATCTGACGTGCGCCCGACACGAAAACGTACGACTTCCGGGCTTGCCGCACGTCGGGCGGCTACGCAACCAATCATCCCCACACCAGAGCCTTCACGGAGTTCCTCATCACAGCGTGCGATGACTCCAGAAGATGGAGAGTGTGCTTCGTTTGCGATGCAGCGCACGAACAAGTCTCGCTCAGCTGTTCCGCAGCATTCAGGTTTCGAGCTCGCGCCGTCTCACACGGAGTCCCGCTGCATCAAGCAAGCCATGTCGCTTTCTTATAAAGCTCATTTTTGCTCCAAGCAGGGTGTACGTAAAAGTACAGCGGCATTGTTTCGACTGCTTAGTGAGTTCCGGCAGTGCGTCCAGGCGCTCAATGCCCTGACGGCATGTGTGCATTGTACAAGTTCGGCACCGTTCATGACGTTCCTCGCGGACGTATGTGAGCGGCTGGGAAAGGGACTAATCAGCATGACGACTCTGTCTGCTCAAGTCAACATAGATGGCGGTGGCATGGACCAGCAGCTTACTGATGGCTACATGGTTGATTCGCATGAAGAGTTCACGGCGATATTTGGTATGTTAGCGGCCAGGCACCTTACCGTCCTGCGTCAGGTGGCGGCCAAGATGAAATTACGCGCGTCGTCAGGGAGATGCAGACCGGCATTGATAGTCTTGCAGGAAACGGAAAGGAGGCTTGCTGGTATAGAACAGGTTCTGGGGTCTGCCGCGGCTGGGGAAAGTTGCATCTCTGCAGACCTGGATGAAGACTTAGATGTGGTCCATTTCTAGAGGCAATATATGATCTGAAACAACGAGAGGAAGGATTCATTGTGTTGTTGTTGTTGTTGTTCGACGTGTCGTGGAGGTTTAAGTTGTGCTTATCGTGTGAGTTTTGTTGTGACGTCAAGCGCTGACACCTCAGATGTTGCCAAGGCACGTGACACAATCGTACAACACTCGTGAAATCCATTCTTATTTCATGATAAACAGTGCAGTACGCCAAACCAACGCCATCCTCCCATGAGGCGATGGACCAGAATGCGTTAGAATATGGTCTTCAATATGCATCAATCTGGACCATCATGTCCTGCAGCTTCATCCCATGAGCACGGCCACGGACTCTTTCCGTGAAGAACTAACTAATGGAGTGTAATCACAGTCTCTCGTCCTCATCCGGCGGCAATGCCGTATAGCGCAAGGTGGATAGACTCCACTCCTCGTTTCCGCTCATCTGGTACTCGAGGCCCTTCATGTAAGCCTTGACAGCGTCACTGCAACCAGACGCGTCGGCTTCGCGCCGAGTCACCAAGGCGTCGTGGCGATCACTCCACTCCCTTGCCATCGCCCACAAGAGCCTTTTGGCAGCGGGGACGCCCAGGCAGGTCTCGTCCGCTACGATTTGAACGGCGCAACAGAGAGCCGATCCCTCGGCGTGTCCGGACTTGGACTGCTGTAGCTCCTTCTCCCAGCTGCAAATGTCGTTGACGATAGAGATCTGCTTGGCGCAATTACGTTCCAGGGCGCGCACGCTGGTGTACTCTTTCGGACTGAGTCTCAAGCCCATTGAAAAGCACATGAGTGCGGACAGCAGCGCTTTGCCGACATCCTTCTCGCGGTAATTCAGGTATTGACCCAGGTTCTGGAGCAGAGATCGGTTGCGATCGGTTTGGGCCCTACAGTGTATCAGTTGAGATGTATGTGCATCAGCGTTATGACCACAATGTCCTTACCTCATGAACACGAATGTATCCTCGAGCGTCAGGTCGGCCAACTCGCGGTCGCACGCCCTCATGCCCTCCCACATCTCCCACATCATGACTTCAACGGGCCTTTCTGGGTTCGGCTGGGTCTCACCACGCATGATTGGCATCAGCTGTTTGTTGTAGGTCTCGCCATCATCGAATGACATGTCCTCCAATATGTCTAAAGGGCACGGTCAGCATCAGCTGTCCAGCGAAATTATCATAAAAGACTTACCATCAACCAGGAACAGTATCGTAAGTAGACGGCAAGCGAAATGGATCCTGTCATCCAAAGCCAGAGGGAAGTAAAGACAAGTCACTCTGCTGAAACCTGCCGCGAGGAACTTCTTCTTCGCTTTCTCCGTTGGGAAGCCCCAACGTTCCAGGAAGTCACCATCCACTTCTTTCGACACCTCGCTCACACGAGGATGGCACATCGGCGTCCACTTGGATGGTGGAATGCTGATCTTGGAGCTCTTTGGCTTGACATCTGGCTCTTCTTCATCACTTGAGCCAGCGGAAGCATGCCCGGAGTCAATCTTCTCATCGATCCTCTTCTCATGGTAATGACTTGTCTCTTTGACTTGGCCAAAATATGCGACCGAAGTCGGACCTCCTTCTGCGAAGACCTCAATCGGAGCTGGAGTGGGTATTGAATGATCGACAAGCTGCCCTTCGGTCGCTTCTTGGAGGGGCGTGTCCATTGTGATCGGATGCAGGGGCATCATCGGTGCTGCCGTTTCTGCCATGGTTGTCGTCGGGTTCAATGCTCTCTTCAAGGATGCAAGTTGAAGTGCACTCCAATAAGATTGTCAAGAGCCTCGTTCTTAAAAACAGCAGAGGTGTCTCGACGCCGTTGGGACGCAATTATCATTCCTCTACTCTTCCAACGAGGAGATGTCCGAATCGGGACATCCGAAAACACTCAATGGTATTCTCCGCTGGGTCTTACATCTGGATGCAGCTGAACTCCCCAACAGGCATGACATTTGTCTAGATTGGTGGAACCAGCACTCTCAGCAACACGCGAGGCCGGCGCATACCGCGTTTAGCATAGCTCCTCCAATGAGCAACCTCCTTCAATGATGATCCCATGGTCGTCTCCTTGGTCCACCGGGACAGGCAAAGAATTGGCCTGGAGCGCGGAGCTCCGCATGCTTTGATGCTGTACCTCATATGTACATGAACTGGTGCTTTACGACCACACATGGCACACCTTGCGCTCAATCAAATTGTACCTGGCTGGTGACATTCTCAGGAGTACATGAAAGCCAGGTATAGTGCCGTCTAGGCTTTTGGATACAGGGTCCGCTAAGATCTGCGCCATTCTCACTGGGACGTAGCTAGTAGCATCCTAATCTGCTTGGGCCACGATGGCAAAGCTTGTCACCGCGGGACGGATCTTGCATGTCGATTCCGACGATTCGACATATTTAGCCGGAGTGGCGCACACACAGCCACAGCGCCCGTCCCGTGGCTGAAGCAGAAGCCGTCCAAGCGAGGGTCCGCATCCTTCCTTCTCCTCCTTCCGCTCGGTTAGATCCCAACACACCGTGAGCCAGCCGTGGCTTGACTAAGTATACACTAATCCTCGGGGCTGTTGATGCCCCAAATTGGAGCGTTCCGAGGCGCGATTTGGCGGTACATTTCGCATCCTCCTGCATGCAGGACGGCTCGGAAGTGCCGCATCCCTTGCTTGCGGTGGCCATCAGCGTCTGATATGCGGTTCTCTGTAATCACGCGCTCGAAGTGCTGTGCCGCAAACACGGGTAACGTAGGCGAAAGCGCAGTCATAATGCCATTCTTCACGCCGAGCATCGTACCTCCCTTAACCCCATCATCACATTGGCGCAAATCAAACACTCTACGACAGAAATGACTTCATTCACAGCAGACAAAGATCTTCCCGACCTTTCGAACAAGGTGATCCTGGTGACAGGAGGTATGTGATGCGCACGTCTTGTACATCTAAACTGTCTGACAAGTCCAGGCACCGCTGGTCTTGGCCAACACATTATCGAGACCCTTGTCAAACATGGCAGCCCGCGCATCTTCTTCACCGGCCGCAATACACAAGCTGCCGATGCAATCATTCAGGCTGCAAAGGTCAACGGAGCCAGCGCACGCTTGACCTTCATTCCGTGCGATTTGACCGACCTGGCTAGCACGAGCGAAGCCGGCGCACGTATCACGCGCGAGACTGAGAAGCTGGACTGGGTGTTTTGTAACGCCGGTGTCATGGCCATTCCAGCTGGCTTGACCAAGGACGGCTGGGAGGTGCAGTTCGGCGTGAATCACCTCGGCCACGCAATGCTCATCAAGAAGCTCTTGCCCACGCTTGAGCGTACAGCGAAGCAGGGTTCCGACGTGCGCGTCATCTTCAACACCTCGCTTGGCTTCAAGTTTGCCAGCACGATTGCATTCGATACACTCAACACGAAGCAGGAGTCAATGGTCCTCGGCGCTTTCAAACGCTATGGCCAAAGCAAGCTCGCAAATATCTTGTACCCTGCCGAACTCGCTCGCCGCTACCCGAGCATCACATTCGCTTCCGTGCACCCAGGCGTCATCAAAACGGGTCTTGTGACTGGTCTATCGGGCTTCAACCGCTACTTCACGGAGGCCACCACATACTTTTCTCAGATTCCCATCGAGGAGGGTGCCAAGAACCAGCTGTGGGCTGCAAGTGTCGACAAGTCGAAGATTGTGAGTGGAGAGTACTACGAGCCCGTAGGCCAGCCAGGTGGGCACACTGCCGCAAGTCAGGATGCGAAGTTGCGCGAGGAGTTGTATGCATGGACCGACAAAGTCACATTCAAGTTCTAAATGCGAGAAGCATCGTTTAGTCGGGACTCGACGCGGGACAGTAGCACTAAGAAGAACCATGGTCAGTGAGAGTCTGGGAGAACAGAGCATTTGGAAGTATTTCGCGTATCAAGTCAACATTGAATCCAGAGCAGTGCCACAAGTTGATTCCGATTTTCTGGCAAAATACTCTCCAGATGCGCTCTGGAATTGATACGTTTGCCACTACACAACCTCCTTCTGCCTTCCAGTAAGCCGGACCTTCAAGTCTGGTTTCTTCCACAATGTGTGCATCTCGGAATCACGATGCCAGTCTAGACCCTGATCCACCAGCTCAATGTCAAAAGTGAAGTGGAGCTTTGCAAGAATGCTCCGCATCTCCATCCATCCCATGCTATTCCATAACGTTAGCAACGTTTCTTGTCCGAGGAATCAATGACCGCGAATCTGCACTTACCTTCTGCCCATGCAACCTCTTGGGCCGAGCGAGAACGGCTGGCTTGCTTCTGGATCATCGAGCGACTTCAGTTTCGGATTGAGCCAGCGTTCTGGCTTGAATGACCACGGGTCGTGGAAGTTCTTTGGGTCCATGCTCGATGCGAAAGGTGCAGTAGACACTGTGATCTGTGATGGAAAGCCTGGATTAGCAATTTGTTGCTTGTAGTTGCTTCTGGGTTCAACGTACTCCTGGTGGCAACCAATGTCCATCCACCGTCTCGCCGCCGGATGGTACCACACGAGGCAGTGCAAAGGGCAACGGAGGGTACATGCGCATGCCCTCCAAGCATATCGCGTTCAGGTACTTCAGACCCGCGGTGGAGCTGGCACTGATAGCATCGTATGTCGGAAAAGCCTCGTCGATTTCGCGCCGCAGCTGCGCAGTAATCTTTGGGTTTCGCAGCAGGTAGTACGTGATGCAGCTCAGTGCAGTGGCCGTGGTCTCTGAACCAGCAATTACGAAGTCGGAAGCGTGCGCAGAGATTTGTGTGTCGCTGATGTCGTATTCGGCTCTAGCCTCGATCATGTTCGTCATGAAATCCTTGCGGTCGGTCTTTCTCGCAAGGCGCCTGGACGAAATTTAGAATTACAGCCTGTTTCTCAACAAAAGTTCTCTTACCTTTTCACCAGCTCCCGAGAATTGATCTCATGTGCTCTGGTCTGCTCTATCAGCTTGTTGACTGGTCCAGCAAGAATCCACATGGCAATCTTGGCTACAACCGGGAACCGCTTTGAGCAGTCTCCAAGAGCGCCCTTCGTGAGCGACTTCATGACCGTTGCAATCCACGGATGCTCAACACCTGTCGATCCAAGAGTCAGCATCGTGCTGACAACTTCTGGTCAGGGTAATTACCAGAAGCAACACCTCCAAATGTCTCTCCAAATGCGAGGCTGCCAATGATCTGTGATCCTCATATCAGCACAGTACATATCAGCGAGCTGACTGGACAAGTCCACATACGTCAAAAGTGGCCAGATTGAACCACATGACCATGTTGGTGCCTCCCGGCCCAGACCCGTTCTCGGCCAACTTGTCGATAAGCTGGTCGACGACTTCTTGGATTAGCGGCTCCTGGTCTTTCAAGCTCCGATCGCTAAAGGCATTGGCCAGATATTTTCGCATGCGTGCATGTCGCTGCGGGTTCCTTTCAGATACGATCGACGACGTCTCCGAAGCAAAGTTGCCGCCCTCGTAGAACTCCGATTTGATGAATGGAAGGTGCCCTTTTCGCGCTGTGTATATGTCTCGCCAGGATTGCGAGGTGTTAAAGCTCAGCTCATTTGGTGCGATGCGGACAACGGGTCCTATAATTGTGGGTCAGTTGGCCCATCAGGAAAATGATAAAAGCTGCATGTCAATTCTTAGGATCTCTATGACATACCGTAATTCTCATGTAGCTTCAGGACTTCGTATGGTTGTCTGCCGCTCATGAAGCGGCGGGAATGGGTGAACTACTCCGTGTATGTTAGTATGATCGTTGAGCGAATGCATAGATCGAGTGGTGCTCAATGGTAGCATGCGATTTTACATTGCTGAACGATGCACTCCAAGGGCCTGGAAATTTGTACAGCGGATTGTTGACATGGCGGCTGTAGGTCCGGGCTATGAGGATGAACACTGGCTATGCGTCGTTAGTGCTCGTGCTTTCCCTTGTACTTGTGGAAGTTGTGAAACACTTACAACTGCAATCAGAGCAATCAGCGTGTACGGCATTTCGAGTTAACCGTTGGGGCTGTGCGACGGAGATGTCGTGGCGGTGTCGCAACGTGGGCACGAAATCCGGACCGGACACTCTTGTAGCAATAGAATGTATGAAGTCGACATCATGAACTCCTCCATGCACTGGCATTATTGGACATCTGTGTTGCTTCCATTTCGGGAGCTGCTGGATGCAGAACTGCCGAGCACTTCTTCCCGCAAGGCTGAAGCGCTTCGACGCACGCTACGAACCATGAATACGAACCATCGGGCAGACGACAAAGCAGACTGGGACTACAGTGGCATGAATCGATATATTGAAATATGTTGGCCTACGTTGCTGTGTTTACAAAGAGAGCAGCAGACTCGATTTTAGTGGTGTAAAGCAATTTATTTGATCCGCAACTCGACTCCGCCATTCTTGTGTTCGGCAAGACGCCTCGCGATCTAGCTTCAAAGTCCGTATTGCTCGTGCTGCCGCTGAGAGCCAAGTACGGAGTCTGAACCTAGGCCGCGAGGACGACTGCACTAGTTCAACTACAACTTGAACCCGCTGTTCTCGTATTTCGCAAGAATGCCATCCTGATCATATTTCTTTTGAATCGACCGCAGCTTAGGTAGCGACTTTCCTCCGCCGTACAATTTGAAGATCTCCTGACCGCGCATCGCATCGTTCATGTATCGGAATGGGTAATAGAGTCCCGCGGCTTTGCTCGCCTTGTCAAGTCGAGCGATGAAGTCACTTGCGATCTTCTGTACAGCCACATCGTCTGCTGCAGAAGACCACTGGAGAGTGATCAAGGTAGCTGGTATATCGATCAGCTCGTAATGATGCAGATGGGGGCGGGTTGACTTGACATACTAAGGAAGGGACCATCGGCAGGGTCAAGGTCAATGGCGTCGCCGCCGGCGTCTCGGGCTGCTTGGAGCCAGCTGGTGGTGATCGGCTGCATGGCTAAGCTCGAAGATGTGCCGGTCGTGTTCTTCAGCTTGGTCATCTGAGCGAGCACACTGTCTGTAAAGGTCTTGTTGAGTAGCGTAACGCTCCGGTCGGAGACTTTGATCGCGGTCGTCGCAAACAACCACCTAGAGCAATATTAGCGCCAGGATTTAGACGCATAAGACCATAGTCGCCTTACCGCGATGCTCTGGAAGCATATGCTGGTGTGTTTGTTTGATCGGTATAGTTGGCAAAGCTCACACTGAGACTATTGCCGTTCACAGCTGCTGGGATCGCCGAGAAGTTCGCCAACGCCGCAGGCGGACCCGACATCGATTGTTCGTCATCATAGTCGTAGAAAGCGACAAGCGAGCACAGGGCGGAGTTAGTAGCAGGGTCCAAGTTGATATTGGGTAGGATGGCGGTGCGCTTGTCGTAAGAACCGCCGCCCGGGAGTGTGTAAGCAGTCACAGCATCGAGTAGATTGTTACAATCTGCTGGAGCATAGAACGCCGTACCGCCATAGATATTCCGTGCCGGGACAGTCTGCATGTCAAAACGTGTGACGATGCCGAAATTGTTTCCGCCACCCTTCAGCGCCCAGAACAAGTCGGGGTTAGAGGTCTTGTTGGCGTATACAATGGTACTGTTGGCCAGCACGACCTCGTAGTTCACTACCGTGCTGAAAGACCAACCGACCTGAGAGCCAAAGTAATTGATGCCACCTCCCAGCAAGAGACCGCTGACTCCAACAGGACTGAACCGTCCGCCAGCAACGCCGAGGCCATACGGAGACACAAAGTCGTAAACGTTGGCCCAGGTCTGGCCGGGTCCTACTTGCACAATCTTGTTGTTGTCTACAAGTTTGTTTGTGTTGAACTGTGACATGGAGATGAAGACGCCATCGTTGATACCGTTTGCAAGCGGTACTGGCATGTGACCTTGGCTGCGAACCGAGAATTTGGTCTTGGATTTGACGATGACCTTCAAGCCATCGGCCAATGCTCTGGCGGTAGGTGGCTCAAAGACGCAGTATGGAGCGGAGATGCATGTCATCGACCACACGACTGCACGATTGATTAGCCTCTGGCATTATTCTTATACTGTAATTTCGACTACAGTAGTAGTGAACACGTGCTTACCGAGTCTTTGGCTCGTGTAGTTCGCATCGTTTGGGAGATACACTGAGCCGGGATATTTGCTCAATAGTTCTTGGCAAGCTTGTGAGGATTTAGTGATGCTGGCTGCAGCTGCTGCAGTAGCCCAGAGCGCTAGAAGTTTGAGCTGCATTCTCAGGCGGAGACGAAGAATTGAGACGAAGATGAATGACTGAACATCACAGGAAGGCCGCGGATACAAAGCAAGTTTATATCTCCCCATAGATCCTTCGACCTAGGAAAAACCAACACCAGGCTACCAATATCTCGCCACCAACACCTCGCTCTAGCCTCAGCCATACGGCAGCCTGAGGGCTGAGAAACGAGACCTGGCTTACAACTACCAGTAGAGCGGACGGCACATGCGGCTAAGCACGATGACCAGATAGAGCTAATGCAAGCCAACAGCTAGTAGCGGGCACGAGATCGTTCGCTTACACTCAGCTAATTTACTGATTCGATGTAGGGTATGAGAGATCGAAGTCATGTCGGCTATACTCGTACATCCAGGCTCGGAGTGGCCCAATGCGGCGATGCCGAGACGAATTTGCGGTGCGCAAGACAAACCAGACTTGCGGAGATTGTAAAGCCAACACCGATGGCAGTCCATTGAGACTTAGATCCTCCGATGGCTCCGGGGTGTAAATGTAGGGTGGACTGTCTTCCGGAAGAAGCGGCTGCCATGCCCCAAAAAACCATATGGGGCAAAGGCAAAAGGAGGGCTTGACCTCGTGGTTTCCCACGGTTAGAGCTATCACATTGACTTCATCTGCGATCAGAAAGATGGACGTGAGCGGGTCGCAATCCGCTGTCTATGCCGTAGTCATGGACAAAGCCAGCATTCTATCTGCACCGGTGCGCCTTGGCCCTTTTGACGAAGGTTCCATCTGGCCCGCGATCGTCGCTGTGCTGCTAGTCCTTGCGGCAATACAATCATTCGTTCTCTGGACACCCAAGCAGCGGCTCGTTCCCGGAATCCTGATCGTCGGTGGCTCGAGCAAAGATGAAGTCAGGGCAAGCCGCTCACGCTTCGTCCAAGATTCGCGTTCCATGGTACTTGAAGGATATGAGAAAGTGAGTGGCAGCCGAGCAATGTAGACATTTGATGCTGATACCCCGTCTCAGGCAACTGATGGAAAGTTCTACCTTCCAAGTAATCTTGGTGAGCGGCTGATGCTCCCGACCAAGTACCTGGACGACCTGAAGAATGCTCCGGTCGACAAGGTCGATTTCGTGGCAACGTTCTTCGAGGTGAGTATCGATAAATTCCTACTGGATTCGGTTTCTGACAAAGGTCCTAGATGTTTGAAGGTCGTTACACAACAATGGGCTCGCGCTCAACATTACATCCTCGCACAGTCCGAACTCAGTTGAATGCGAATCTTGGTAAGTCCATGTGCGGCGTTCGATGCATCCAGCCGTACTAACTTCGCCCAGCGGATGTCATGCCGGACGTGCAAGACGAGATCAAGAACGCTTTCGAAGCTGCATTTCCAAATTGCGAGGGTAAGAACAGTTTTCAGTGCGCGGACGTTCGACAATTCTGATGAAGCATAGACTGGACCGAAGTCAACGTCGTCGATCGCATCACCCAAATCGTCGCCAGAGTATCCAGCCGCATGTTCGGCGGCAAGGAGCTTTCCGAGAACGACGAGTGGGTTCAAGCAAGCATCCAATTCGCTCTCGATGGCTTCGTTGGCGCTCAAGCGATCAAGAAGGTGCCCACGATCCTGCGACCCATCGCACAGTACTTCATTCCAGCTTTGCGCAACATCTCAGCTCATCACAAAGCAGCGCGACGAGCAGCAGTGCCGCTTCTAAACCGTCGAGAGAAGACAGGAGAAGAGGCATTGGACCTGCTATACTGGATGGCGCAAGAGGCCAAAGGCGATGAAGCCGACAAAGACTTCATTGCGAGCATCCTGCTAAAGGTCAGCTTCGCTGCGATTCACACCAGCGCTGCAGCGCCTTCTCAGCTGTTGTACGACCTTTGTGCCATGCCTGAGTACATTGAGCCTTTGAGACGCGAAGTAGAAAGTGTGCTGAACATCGATGGTACGGTCGACAAAAGAGGCTTTCACAAGTTGGTGAAGCTGGACAGCATCATGAAAGAGAGTCAGCGTCTCAATCCACTGCTTCTTGGTCTGTCATGTTCTGTTCTCTGTAAGAAGCCCACCCTACTGACTATATTTCACAGTCACCTTCGAGCGAGTGATCCACCAAGACTACCGTCTCTCCGACTGCTTCGTCATTCCCGCACACACCACCATCGGCATCCCCACAGTTGCGCTCAACATGGACCCAACACTCTACCCGGAGCCAGAAAGGTATGATGGCTTCCGATTTGAGAAAATTAGACAGACTCAATCCGCCGACGTGGCGGCTCGAGCGCAATACGCGGCCAGCAACTTGGCCAGCATGTCATTCGGCTTCGGGCGACATGCGTGCCCTGGGAGATGGTTCGCGGGCAACGAAATCAAAGCGATCATGGCGTACATCCTCATGGAGTATGACTTCAAGTTCCCCGAAGGCGTCAAAGAGAGGCCGGCGAGCATCCAGGTTGAGACGCAGTATCTGCCGAATCACGCTGCGACGCTGATGTTCAGGAAGCGGAAGCAGGCATGAGGAAATGAGCGCTTGAGCGCTTGCCAGAATTCGTACATAGGTACTCGAGTCGATGAAGTAGTCTGAGTCTCGGGTTTGGTGGCCGAAGTGTGGTTCTTAAGGTATTCTCAATGGACCATGGTGGCGACATTCAGAGGGCCGTGTCAGTCGGTAGCGCTCAAATCATCTTGACGCCATATCGCGTCCTGGCATCCATTTACACTTCATCTATATCCATAGCCCCACCCTTGCAATCCTCCGTGGAAAGATCAGCAAACTGTCCGGCCCTCTCCGCATCTTCCAAAAGACCCAGTATCTTGTCTTCCACCGCCTTCCATCCCTCTCCTCTCTTGCGAATCTCCCATAACTGCATACCGATTCCGTCACGGCGTGTAGTAGAAAGCTTCTGCACAATCGTAGCAACACGTCTAGAAAATTCCGCCGCAGCAGCGTCAGTAGTCGCTTTAACCAACAGCAGGATGAGCTCCACGTCGAGGAGTATCGTAGCCGCTCGCAACGCTGTGAGTCCAAAATATCCACCTACGGCTTCGATGTCCACACATTGCCGCGAGAGGACGAGAGAGACCAGGCGAGGGCAGTGGTCTTGTACAGCTGCGAAAAGGAGATTGGGCTCTCGCTTCGAGTCGATTGCCATCGGGTCTGCGCCGTGGGACAGGAGCACGGCAGCCGCGTCGGCCGCATCGTTGTCTGTGGTGCACGCGAGGGGAGTGGTACCACCGGCGGTGCGAGTATCAGGGTTCATACCCGCTTCGAGGAGGAGGATGATAATGGATGCTTTATTGGCTTCGGCCGCGCAGTGCATGGCGTTGCCGTACCAGTTGGGAATCAGCGGGTCCGCGCCATGGTGGAGCAGATGGCGTGTGACCTCGACGTGACCAGCGGAGGCGGCGGTGATGATTGGAGTGTGGCCCACTATGGCCGTCCGTAGGTTGATTTTGTCCATGTGGAGGTTAAGAGCCTGCTTAAAGATCTCGGTATGGCCGAGGGAGGCGAGCATATGCAGGGTGTGCGTGCTGGCTGCTTCTTCGGCGGCGTAGTAGCTTTCGCGGTAGCCAGCAACGAAGCGCGACATCTGGCGGTGGCTGGTCCGGTGAGGGTCAGATGACATGAAGTTGATGACAGCTCCTTGCACACGGGGACTTTCTGAGCAGGCCAATGTATGGAATCGCCAATGTTCTGCGAAGTATCCCATGAGAGGGTATTGATCGAGTCTGGCGAGGATACTTTCGTCATTCGCGCAGGGGCCGTTGGAGAAGCCTTGATAAGAGCAGTATGTATAGCAGTCTAGTGCTATTTCCTCGAGGCCTATGGGGTAAATTGTACGGAGATGCGTTTCAAGATACTCTTGCAAGGAAAAGTGCACGAGACGGACGGTGTTGGCGTGTTCGTCAATGACGACAAGGCCAAGGCAGCACTCGAGGATACAAGACATGGATGGTACAAAGTCTGGATCTGGACCTTTGCTCTCCGGCTGAATGGAAAGAGCCTCCTGGAGCCGTTCTGGGTCAAGAGATTCTCGGGTGAATGTAAGCCAAGTGAGAGCTTTCCATGCCATATGAGCCCGCGAGGACAAAGACGGGTCTCCCAGGCGGGAGAGATATTCTTGAAATGTATTGGGCAAGTCGCGAGGGAGCTTCTGGAGGCTTTTCTTCATCAAACCCCAACTGGGTTCACTCAGCAATTGTTTGAGTTGCAGCACAGGCAAGAGGAACCTGGAAGTGTATCAGATCAGTCAGACACGTGAATGCAATCACCTTTGGGGAGTACTGACATTCCATGCGATCGCTGGATAATCTTCTCAACCGTAGAGTCTCGATCGTTGGTCTTGATCCACTGCCTCGAGCTCGACCTGTCTATCATCGTGGAGAGGCACATCTTCAAGTCATCCTTGTTAGCTTCAACATTCACTTCCCATGCGTCTTTCAACGCCAACTGGATGTCTGCGATACCCAGACGGCTTGTAATGCACAGTCGCACAGAAGGAATGGCAGCAAGTTTCTCCAGCAGCGTAAGCAACTCCACCCTTTCATTGGGACTCCCGCTTTCGTCCAGGGCATCGACTACGATGTAGCACTTTTCGATATGTGACACCGCGGAGAGGAAGTTGTCTTCAAGATCAGCAGGAGTTGGACTGTGATCCCGTGTTGCCTTCTCGAGCCACTGCTTGCACGGAATGGGTATATCGGGCCAAAGCTGACGAACGACTTGTCGTAGAAGGCTGGCAAGAAGGGTCCGCGTGGGCCGTGGGTCCGATCTCTGGTAGTCAAAGTAGACGAAGGTGACGATTTGGGTTGCGGGAAGTACTACCGTGTATAGATAGTCAATAACATGAGAGCTTGTTCGGGTGATGCGTAGTCAGCGATTTGGTAAATTCTCGGGAGAGCAATCGCAAACATGAGATACTCACGCCAACACAGATTTCCCGCATCCAGGAATTCCAGCGCACCAGAGAACTCTTGACCTCTCTGGTGTTGCACACCATTTCAGAAATACCTCCGAGTTCAGTAGCCAACCACCCGTGCCTGGTACGCGTGATTCCTTGATAGCAGCATGCCGGTCATCTTGGTTTGTGGAACTCAAAGAATCCAGCAGATCCTCTATGGCTGATAACTTCCTACTTTGTTCTTGGTCCCGGACGTAGTCTGATGATAGGAAGTGAATAAATGTGATTCTGAAGATATGATAGATGACAACCCACCTTTGAATGTCCGGTCTACTGAGGCCAAATCTTGCAATGCTTGTAGCTGGGAAGCAAGCATCGTCTGGAAGGTTTCCGAGTTCTTAGAAATCATCTCGCTAACCCAGTCGTCAGTAATTTGGCCTTTGCTCCTCCCAGCAGCAAAAGCCTCAAGCACCTACTAGCCTGTGACCGACAAACCAAAATGCAACCAGCGCGCAAGATTCCTAATCACTTCCAAGTTTTCGACACACTCATCTTTCTCAAAAGGCCACTTCAACTTCTTCCCACGCTTTGTCAACAGACCCTCTAATCTCTCCCGCATGACCTCAAGCTGGTTCCTACAGGCATGAAGACTAACAACGAGAACCGAGTCATCACCGAAACGGCTTGGTGGCAGCGTTCCATCGTCGAGATTCTTTGTAAGTCGCATGAGAATGTCTTTGAGGAGGGTGAGCTCGGCGCAGAAGGTTTGCGCGTCGGCCGAGGCAGCGCGCATGCTAGTTAGATATGAACTGGTCTTAGTTACGATGGCCAGGACGGTACTCGCGAGGGCTAGTACGCCGGTAGCGAGGGAGAGGGGGTCCATTTCGGGTGATGGTGAGACGCCTGCTTTCGAGACTTCCGCGTGACTTGGTGATCAGTCTGGAGAAGGTATGATGAAAGACGACCTTTCGAGACCTAGACATCCAAACCAGAAATCGTGGCTGAGCACAGTGCAGGTTGTACAACAGCGGGTTGACATGCACGGCCTAGCCTACCTGCGTATAGGCGCGTGAAGCGGGTATTAAGCGAGGCAGTGGGTACTGCAACCTCTACGCCGCAGCACAAGCAGCAAACACTAGCAACTCATCCTTGACCAGAGATGACGATTCGTGCGGGCTAGAAAGAAATTGCATCGGACGAGTTTACTTCCATGTCTTCATCATTGTCACCAATGAGCAGGGTGATGGGAAGCTTAGGTGACAAGAGCGGCGTGGAGGATGTGCTTGAAGCCGAAGAGAATGACAAGAGCGCATGAGCGCTAACTTGCTCAAAAACAAATTGAAATGATATATTATTAATTATTTGCACTCAAAGCACATACGACCATAGGTCAGTGAAAACTGGGCATCCCGTCCGCTCTGCCATACATAAGCACTGAACCGGGCGACTAGTACTAGAGTGGGTGACCATCTGGGAATCCCGCCTGTTGTATGTTTTTGTCTTTTTGCCTGGCATATACACAGACTGTCGGTGTAAGTCGCAAAATACCCAGGTAAGCACGTACATCTGTTTTTATTTTGGCGGTTTGCCTACAGCACTTACGCTCAAGTCTGTATACTACTCAATCAACCAACGCTTTGTCGATATCCCTCTATGCTATCATCGTAGGCTGTAGGCGGCTTCGGAGCATAATAGCCACTGAGCTACTGTTCACGCTCTGTACTTCGAAATCTTTAGTGCTAGTACAATCTGCCTTGAAACTTCGGTAATTTTGCCATTACCATGGAGAGTCCGTACACAAGATAGAGCGCAAGAACTGTATGCCATGCAACGATCCTCTTTCTCACAGGTTCGAATTCGCGCAGCTTCGCAGTATGTACCTGACCTGCTGCGTTCGCGAGAACCTTCTGCAGGTAAAAAGAAATGAACATCAATTCATCCACAAAACAATCAATGAAGAGTCGGTTCACTAGTGCACAACACGAATGAGTTCAAATTGAGTCCCGAGAAGCTCGAGACTCATAGAGCTTTGCATACGGATGTCTGAGACCCTCACTGCGACTATCCTACGAGTGATATGTGGGCTCGATCCTCTCATCATCAACAGCAACAATGTGCTCTGCTTTCCTTCTCTCACTCGCGGTCTCGCCACAAGCCTCTCTGGTATTCACACACAGTCCGCCTCCTGCCAGCATGAGCGGCTTCGGAACCATCTTCGTGACATTCGTTCAGTCGTTGACAATCGTTGGCTCACTCTCGCGCTGCGGGTGGGCTGGTTTCAGATGAGCAGAGTGGTCGTGGTGGTGACGTAGGTGGTCACGACAGCCGTCTCGATGACGGTGACGACCGCAACGTGCTTGGTCGTAGCGCCTGCCAGCGGCGAGTAGGCAGTGGGCGAATCGCCAGGATGCGCCGGCTCGGTGGTCTGCGAAGCAAGCGTGATCAAGGTTGTGGGTGCCGGGATGGTCGAGGACTCCAGCGAGACGGGCGCATCGGAGGTCGACGCGGTAGATGTGTCCGGCGCATCTGGAGTTTTGGTGGCGTAGATGGACGTGTCTGAAGTGGTCGTCGTAGTGGCCTGGTCCTGAGTGCTTGCATCTCCGATAGAGAAGCTTTGAGCGACCGCGCTGGAAGACTCGGGTGCAGACGCAGGAGCCGAATCCGCCTGCTCTGTGCCACCCACGATAACGCGTAGCACACTGACACCCTCGCTCGCGATGGATCCCGATACCTCGTCCCCATCTACCATGATGCTTGGCTTGACGTCGTCGTACGGGAAAGCGTAGCCATGGTGGTCGACTTGCACTTGGTGCACGATCCTCGCGTACTTGTTTTGAGGGAAGTCCTGCGGATAGTAGGAGCTGTGAGGGGTTAAGAGCATAGGTTAGCATAGTAGCTTGCATACGTCATGTGAGGTTGGAGTCTTCAAACTTACCTGACCTCTTGCCCCGGCTGGACATCGCCACCAGGGAGCAAGAATGTGGCACGGTGAAAGGCGGCACAGAATCTGGCACCGATCTTATCCCAGCATGTATCTCCTGTCTGCGCGAATGGGCCGCTGTTGCAGCCCCAGATATCGGCGGAGGTCGGCTTGGGGAAAGGTCTGCTGGTTCGATCACAAGTCATAGCTTCACCCTGAACGTGGCATGAAACCAGTGAGTTACCGTCTTGGGTGTCGAATTTGATGCCGTTGGTCGTGATGCTCTGCCAAACCTTGTCGATATAATCGTCGAAGTAGGTCTTGAAACCATTCGGATCGTGGTTCGGGCTGAGCACACGAACTGGTGCCCCGTTGCCATCCTCCAAACACAACTTACCCCATGGAAATCCATCTTGCGCCTGCTCCGCTGCCAGCTGCCTGCAAACCTCGTTCACACCATTGCCTGGTAACCCGCTTATCCCCACGGTCGCCTTCTCCGTAACCAACTCCATCCCCAAAGGCAAACCAACAAAATCAACATAGGTGGGGTTCACGTAAATGCACTTACCATCTTGGTTTGCTTCCACGAAGCCGAAGCTTGTGTTGAAGTTAGGGTCGTAAGGTTCCTGGAAAGCCGGGTTTTGGAGTGAGATCCCTGAGTCGGAGCGAAGGACGCTGAGGCTAAGCTCACCGTCTGCGACGTAGATGCGTCCTGTCAACATGGGAATCGGCATAGTGATTGTGACCGATGAGCCTTTGGCGCCGAGTTTGATACCGCAGTTGGCGCTGGCGGGGATAGGCGTTGAAACATATTTGATATTCGCCACAGGCTCGTATGGGGTGCCGTCGGCAGTGATCAAGCGCTTTTGGTCGCTGTCCGCGAGAGTGGTCTGGATGTAGACGTGAAGATTATCGCTGTCATAGTTGTTGATGAGTTCAATCGCGAGGGCGCCGGGTGCGTCATCGCGCTCGCTCAGAATGGCCGAAGAAGTTTTGCTGGCGCCTGCGCCGACGTGGTGAGCATAGTGGTGCTTGACTCCGTGGACGGAGATGGCATGCGCGACCACGTAAAAGCCAAGGACGGCAGCGCACAGCGCGACGAAGAGAAAGCGCATTGCTCAGGCGTTGACGGGAGTTGTGGCAAGGCCAAGGGAGTGGACGGCCGCTAGGACCAGGTCGCACGACAAAAGATTCAGAAAGGAGGCACGCCTGAAGAGGTGTGGAAGAAGTGGTATGGATGGGTGAAAGGAGGTGTGTCGGGGTGAAGAGTGAAAGTTGGGGTTGCGTTGCGAGTGAGCGTTTGTGTTTGTGTACACGGCGACGCAAAAAAAAAGTGGGGGCGACCAGTGAAGCGCAGAGAGTGGTTGTGGGCGGCGGTCGTCGAAGTCGGCTCGGTGCTTGATCTGATAGATATATCGGCTTTGTGCACTCGAAAAGCTTAGTCCCTGCGGGTTCCGACATTGACCATTCGGTATTGTTGGCAGATGACACTGGGCGATGCAGTGACTGGATAGGATGACAGTGTAGTAGTAGTAGCGGTAGTAGTTATGATATGCAGGAACAGTACACAATCCCATGTGTGCAACATTACTGCAATCTCACTACTTGTGCAAAATCGTGTGCCCACCACACGTGTCCTACCATGAGCTGGTCTCGATGCCAGCGGACTCCCATCACAAGCTGGCCTTCGTGTTGGACATCCTGATATTAAGGATGCTCCACGTGTTACAAATGTGCGACTCTCACAAGAGGCAGACCAATGGCCAGCGCCGCGTCCCCTGTGACACCATCTCTCGGTCACCTATCTCCATGCGCCTACCCGATGCCAGTCATACAAACGCTGTGCAGACCGAGACCCATCTCAACGGTAGTAACATCCTGCCATAAGCGCCACTCAATCGTGCGCCGGTGAAGATGGAAAACTTTGTGCGCATAAAATTACAACCTACAGATGGAGTCGTTGGGCTCTGGTTAGTCAGCATTAGTATCGGCAAGCTTGTCATACGAAGGGACTACCCAGTACACCAATATGGCAGAAGGGCTCTCATCAAGCAAGAAAATACTTTCCCTCCCAATACACGGGTATCCTGGTTCTCGGTAGGTGTGCTGCAGTATGGCCGGACGAGCAGGCTGTCTTCTGGGCCGAAGATCACGTGCCAACTCACGGCTCCGGGAGAGTGTGCTATTTTCTGGGATGTCAGGACTCAGGAGTTGTCAACGCATCAGATCGCGTGCGGCCGCAGCAAACACAACTCGTTCCATAAGTTGAGTCTGGTCCTGAATGATTTACCACGCATCTCAGTAGATAGCACGCGTCCTTGGTTTGCCCATGCTCTTCCATACTCCGTGTTGCTTGCCCAGTGTGGGAGTGAAACGAACTTCGAGAACTGACAGCGTCATGAGCGCGCCGCTTCATTATTCAAGTTACAGCTTTCCATCATTTCAAGAATAATATGATCAAACAGATAGGTTATCAGTTAGTCACTTCACTCCCCGTCGTCAAGACAAGAAGTCACCAAACAGACCCACATTGCTGGTGCCTCCCCGCACGCTCGCCGGGAGCCGAAAGATCGGCCAAACCACAGACCGTCAAGATTACCACGCGGCGAACCCTCTACCTTCCCTATCAAGCTCTATCTCTGCCTATCATCTCTCCCGGCGCGATGAATGTAACTGTAGCCCTGCGCGCGTGGAGTCCGCGGCGCTCTTTTGCCCGATACCCCAGTGCCTGGCAGAGCCACGCCGTCACGCGGATCGCAAGGCCGGCTATGGGAGCACAGGAGCGTTCTCGGCGAATAGCTTATCTATAGTCTTGGGAGGTCTTGTCTGCTCTTGAGTGTAGCTTGGTAGGTTTCGTTTGAGGCTGCTCTACGCCTCTTCTTCTTTTCGGTCTGTCTCTTATTGTCTGCTTGGTGATCAAGCAATACCGCCATCATGACGAGCAACATGGATCCAGAAAAGCACTCTTTCGACCCAGAGGTCGACAAGAGCATACCGGAGCCTTTGGCGGATGCATTTCGAAATGGAAGCATAGACAAGAAGATCCTCGAGCATTCGCACGATGCCGACGAGGCTATGAAGGCTTTCCAGGAGTCGCAGGGCCAAGTCATTGAGATTGACGCTGCAACTAACAAGAGGCTCTTGAGGCGAATTGACTGGAACTTGATGCCGGTACGTACATTTGCATACATTTGTTGAAGGGAATACTGAAACTGATATAAACTTTTCATCAGATCATGTGCATCGTCTACGGCCTCAACTACCTCGACAAAACCACAATCTCCTACGCCTCCGTCATGGGCATCCAAGAAGACATCGGGCTTGTCGGCGACAACTACCAATGGCTCGGCAGCATGTTCTACTTCGGCTACATCGCATGGGAATACCCTACAACACGCCTCCTGCAACGCCTGCCTTTGGCAAAATACTCTTCTTTCTGCGTAATAATGTGGGGCATCACGCTGGCCTGCTTCGCCGCAGTGACCAATTTCGCAGGCGCAGTGGCAATTCGTTTCTTCCTGGGAGTCTTCGAAGCAGCAGTGACGCCCGGGTTCGCGCTGTTGACTAGCCAGTGGTACACGAAAGAAGAGCAGGGCTCGCGAACGGGCATCTGGTTCTCTTTCAACGGCTTCGCGCAGATCTTCGGCGGCGTGGTGGCGTATGGCATTGCGAAGGGAACAGAAGCGCACCCCGCCGCTATCGAGGGCTGGAAAATCGTGTTCCTCCTGACTGGATTGTTGACCGCCGCTATTGGCGTCATTTTCTTGTTCACTGTGCCGGACAACCAGCTCAACGCGCGTTGGCTGAGTAAAGAAGACCGCATTCTCGCCATCGAGCGCATCCGTGTCAACCAGCAAGGTGTCGGCAACAAGCACTTCAAATGGTACCAGCTCCGCGAAGCCCTGACAGATCCCTTGACTTGGGCATTCGTCTTCTACGCTCTAGTAGCTGATATCCCAAATGGTTCGTCCACCCCACCACCCTTCCACCAACCTTTCATCCCTCTAACACCCTCTCAGGCGGCATAACAAACTTCTTCAACCAACTCATCAAATCCTTCGGCTACACCTCCCAGCAATCCCTCCTGTACGCCACGCCCGGCGGCGCCGTCGAAATCGTCGCTCTCATCGCCTGCGGTTTCGCCGGCGACTACTACAAGAACCGCATCCTGGTCGCGACGTCAGGGCTCATTGTCGCCATCATCGGCATGGCGCTGATCGTCGGCTTGCCGCTCGGAAACGACAGCGGGCGTCTCGCGGGCTACTACCTCACGCAAGCGTCGCCGACGCCGTTCGTGGCGTTCTTGTCGCTGATTAGCAGTAACGTGGCGGGGTACACGAAGAAGACGACTGTGGCTGCGTTGTATTTGATTGGGTATTGGTAGGTTCTCCCGCATTCCATCGCTTACTGTCCACCCACCATCTAAAGAGCAACCCTCACTAACCCATCCCTCCAACAGCGTCGGCAACATCATCGGCCCGCAAACCTTCCGCCCCAGCGACGCGCCGCGCTACGTCCCCGCCGAGATCACCATCATCGCGTGCTGGGGCGTGTGCCTGCTCGACATGCTGTTCATCTACTGGTACTGCAGGCGGCAGAACGCGAAGAAAGCTCTGCTGCGAGCGGAGCCCGAGTACGTGAAGTTGGAGAACCAGGAGTGGTTGGATTTGACGGATCGGGAGAATCCGGAGTTTGTGTATACGCTTTGAGGCGTTGGTGGTATGAGTGTGTTGCTGGGGTTGGCATATGTGATGAGATTCAAAGAAATGGAATGTGTATATGACTGGAACGAATTGTTGTCCATTGGCAAAGATTGGTGTGTCAGAGGTGTCTTGTGGGCAAAGTAGTTGCTGTGGATTCTCTTACCCATGAAAGATACCAGAGGTGGCGCAACAATCCAGACGAAGAAAGTGGACAGTAGAGAGCGCTTTTGCTGAAGGCATAACATTAAAGCATGTGTAATAATTGTATTTCAACCGAAACTTCACCAGCAGCCCAGAATCAAGAACAAAAGACGAAGCTGCGCTATCCCAAGCGCTATAACTCCAATCGACATTTCCCAGCCGACCCATCGCACAACAAAAGAAACAATCCATATCCTAAACGATCGATTGCAAAAAGCGGCCGTACCGTGTCATTGCTCCATCCTCCATTCTCTCCCTTATTAAGAACAACCAACCCCTCCTCCACTTAACCACATCTTCTCAGGCATGACACCTAGAACAAACAATCCAAACAACAACAACAAGCCAGCGCACCCATAATACCCGCGCAAATCCCCGAACTGCTCGACCCGCGTCCTCGATCATCCTGATATTGCCCTTGAGGCGGGTATCCCTGTTGCGGGTACATGGGCTGCTGCTGGTACTGCATGGGCGGCTGGTTGTAGCCTTGCTGCTGGCCGCCGTAGTAGTCCTGTTGACCGGGTGGAGGGCCGTAGGGACCTGGGCCGCCCATGGGAGGAGGAGGACTGCCGTAGCCGCCGGGTTGTTGGTAGGGGCCGGCGTCGTAGGCTTGGGGTGGGTAGGAGGGTGGGGGACCGTCGGGACCTTTGTATGCCATTTTTGGGGATGTGTTTTGGTTTGGTTTGAGGTGGCTTGATTGGCGATGCAGCTACTGAAGCTGTGAGACCGAGGCGCTTTGTGGTGGTGTGGGGTTCAGGGTCTGGTACAGGTCGTCAGGCGAGGATGTGTTTGCGCCGGGGAGATTGAGTTGGTGGGAGGTTTGATGTATTGTTGATTGTCGCAGGTGGTGTTGTTGACTGCGAGGATGAGTTGACGGCGATGGAAAGAGGAGCTCAAGGGAGAGATGTGCTGGAGCACGGGCGATGGCAGGCGGCAACAATATAAGAGCAACGCAACGGCGGTCCCAGGGCTTGGAAGCTTGGGAGAAAGGTCTCGGCGAAAGTTGAGAGAGGGCCCCTCGAGGCGCAGCAAGACCTTGAGGGAGGGGGGTCACTGGGGGTGTACGTGCGTGTGGCGTCCACGCAATGCAAAGAAGAAGAAGAAGAAGAAGAAGAAGAAGAAGAAGAAGAAGAAGTTACTGGCTCTGTCCTGTCCTGTCATTGGTCTATGTACGAACATCGCTTGCACGCTGCGAGCGAACAACTGGAATCGCTGCTGTGGCAAATTCCTCGTTTAT
>Ga0265797_10000901_pt1 | contig 53389 bp, 52 predicted proteins | sample P2T30metagenome_FD_192433 | JGI IMG/M metagenome (GOLD analysis project Ga0265797, IMG submission 192433) | Plant litter microbial communities from East Loma Ridge, Irvine, California - P2 T30 | ecosystem: Environmental > Terrestrial > Plant litter > Unclassified | place: USA: California...
CTTATGAAGACAAAATCGGTAAGGTTGTCGGGTGTAAAGTTGTAAAGGGTTAAAGTTGCATTGTGGCATAACACATTAACCCTAACCTTAGCTCTAGCACCGTGCAACGCCCTCGTTCCACTAGCTCGTTCATCGTCCAGCAAGCCATGTCATTGTCCGGACAAACTTCGTTTGCCCGAGTCAATAACACCGCCAAGTTCGCAGGCTCACATGGCTTGGCTTGCTAGTTTAGCGTATAGCGTTTCGTACTTCTAAAGTAGTTTTAGCACACCTGGATAAGCTAACGTCCCCAAAATCATTATGGAACCAGAGAAACAAGCTGAAACAACCGTTGACGCCGCCCGCACTTTGCGCATCGACGTGCGGGTGAGCCCGGATGAGAAAAAGGACTTGCAGGCAAAGGCTACGGCCGCTGGCTACAAAAAAGTGTCGGCTTATTTGCGCGACGTGGGCCGGGGCGTGGAGGTCAAAGAGAGTATCCCGCCGGAGCTTCGGCGGCAGCTGGTGGGCATCGGTACCAACCTGAATCAGATAGCACGCCTGGCGCAGGCGGGTAAGTCTTTCAGCAGCCACGAAGCTCAGTTGGTGCAGGCGCTGGCCATTATCAGAGGGTATTTGGTATGATTGCAAAGACCACCACCGGTAATGATTTCGAGGGGGCGCTGACCTACGGCGCGGGGCAGCGCCAGGGCCGGGGCAAGGAGCCGGGGGAGGCCCCTCTTTTGGTCGTGGCTAATCTGATTCCGGGTACTCCCAAAGAGATGGCGCAGGACATGCGGGCGGTGGCGGCGCAGAGCAAAAAAATTCAGAAGCCGGTATGGCATACCGTGCTCTCGTGGAAGGCGGGGGAGGTGGTAAGCCAGGCCCAGAAAGTGGCCGCCGCCCAGCGGTATTGTGAGCTGATTGGCGCGCCTATTGACCGGCACCAGGTGGTGGTTTATGAGCACCGGGATAAGAAGCACGCGCACGTTCACATCTACCTGAACCGGGTGCCGATTGATGGGGGACCGGCGCTGCGGACGGATAATAACTTTTACCGGCAGCCAGCCATTACTCGGCAGATAAGCCAGGAGCTGGGCATGGACCCTATCCCCGAGCGGCGGCGCAGCCTGCGGGCGCTGGACCCCACGAAGGAGGCGGCGCGGGAGCAGGTCAGCCGGGCGTTGCAGCCCCTACTTGCTCAATCCGATAGGGGAGGGGAGGAATGGCTGGCTTTGCAATTGCAAAAAGAGTTGATTGGAGTGCGGTATACCCATGACAAGGGCGGCGTCCTGCGGGGTGTGAGCTTTGAGTTGAACGGCGTGGCGGTTCGGGGACAGGAGGTTGGCTACAAAGGGGCGCAGCTGCGCGAGGCCCTGGCCGCGCCCGGGTTGCAGGCGGTGCTAGGGCCGGAAGTCGCGAGGGTGCCCGGCGCGGGTACGCCAGCCATACTGCCGAAGCCCAGTCGGCCCGAGCCGACGAAGCGCCCCCGCCGGAAGGGGCCCGCCCGGTAGCGGCTGGACGGGTGGGGCGGTTCATTCGTGTGCCTGGCGTGCACCTCACCGCTGACTTTGGACCGCTCGTCAAATAATCCGCGCCGGGTGCTGCCGGCGGGGGTAGGTTGCTTGATTCACCAAGCGTTTCAAGCGATGGAAGACGAGAAAGGACTGCGCAAAATCATGGAGTTTATGCGCCTGTTTGCCATTGTGCTGATGGGCATCAACATCTACTACTACTGCTTCGGCTACTTCAAAAGCATGGGCTGGACGCCGGCCGTGGTCGGGCATATTCTGGAGAGCTTTACCAAGAATACCTTCCTGTTTAAGGCCAGCTGGGTGAGTAAAACGCTGGCCGTGGTGTTCCTGTTGCTGAGTTGCCTCGGCACGCGGGGGCGGGCCAATGAAAAGCTCAAAGGGGCTTCGGTGGCGGGCTACGCGGCCATTGGGCTGGCGCTGATTTACGGCTCGGACGTGGTGCGCGGCTTCTCGTTAGGAGCCGGGCTGACCACGGCGCTTTATACCGGGCTGCTGTCGGCGGGCTTTCTGCTGCTGCTGAGTGCCGGAGCCTGGTTGAGCCGGCTGTTCAACAACGACCTGATGAAGGACATCTTCAACAAGGCCAACGAGAGCTTTCCGCAGGAGGAGCGGCTGATGGAAAACGAGTATTCGGTGAACCTGCGCACCGAGTACCAGCTGCGCGGCAAGCCGCACCACGGCTGGCTGAACGTGGTGAACCCATTCCGGGCCACCATGGTGCTGGGCACGCCCGGCTCGGGCAAGTCGTTCGCCATCATCAACGAGTTTATCCGGCAGCACCTGGCCAAGGGCTTCTGCATGTACATCTACGACTACAAGTTTGACGACTTGAGTCGCATCTGCTACAACACGCTGCTGCGCCACCAGGACAAGTTTGATAAGCCGGTGGGCTTCTACGTCATCAACTTCGACAACCCGCGCAAGAGCCACCGCTGCAACCCGCTGCTGCCCGAGCTGATGACCGACATCGTGGATGCCTACGAAAGTGCCTCCACCATTATGCTCAACCTCAACAAGAGTTGGATTCAGAAGCAGGGCGACTTTTTCGTGGAGTCGCCCATCAACTTCGTGGCGGCCATCATCTGGTTTCTGAAGCTGTTCGAGAAAGGCAAGTACTGCACCTTCCCGCACGTCATCGAGTTTCTGAGCCGCGACTATGAGGAGATTTTCCCGGTGCTGGCCTCGTACCCCGAGATTGAGAACCTGGTGAAGCCCTTCGTATCGGCCTTCCAGAAAGACGCCATCGAGCAGCTGGAAGGGCAGATTGCCAGCGCCCGGATTCCGCTGGGCCGGCTGGCCTCGCCGCAGCTCTACTGGGTGATGTCGGGCAATGACTTTACGCTCGACATCAACAGTAACGAGGAGCCCAAGGTGTTGTGCGTGGGCAACAACCCCGAGCGGCAGGCCATCTACGGGGCCGCGCTGGGCCTCTACAATGCCCGGCTGGTGAAGCTGGTGAACCAGAAGGGCAAGCGCAAGTCGTCCATCATCATCGACGAGCTGCCCACCATCTACTTCAAGGGGCTGGATAACCTCATTGCTACGGCGCGGAGCAACAAGGTGAGCACCTGCCTGGGCTTCCAGGACTTCTCGCAGCTGGAACGGGACTACGGCCAGAAGGAGGCCGAGGTCATTAAGAACACGGTGGGAAACGTGTTCAGCGGGCAGGTATCGGGCAACAGCGGCAAGTGGCTGAGCGAGCGGTTTGGCAAGATTCTGCAGCAGCGCCAGAGTTTGAGCATCAACATGCGCGAAACCAGCACCAGCCTCTCCACCCAGATGGACAGCATGATTCCGGCCAGCACCATTGCCAACCTCACGCAAGGCAACTTCGTGGGCGCGGTGGCCGACAACTTCGGCGAGGAAATCGACCAGAAGGTGTTCCACGCTCGCATCAAGGTGGACGTGAAGGCGGTGACTGCCGAAGCCCAGGCCTACCAACCCATCCCCGATATCACCAGCTTTATTAACCCAGCCACCGGTAAGGACGAGGCCGAGGAAATGATAAAGGCCAATTTCAATCGCGTGAAAACTGAAGTGAAGGAGCTGTGCGCCCGCGAGTTGCTGCGCATCGGGCAGGACCCCACGCTGCGGCACCTCATTAAGGAGAAAGTAGAAAAGTAAGGCCTGGACAGGTGGCCCGCTTGGACGGCACGGAGTCGGGTTTTGCGCCCCGGCTTCGTGCCGTTCGTGTATCCGGGGGCATCTAGCCGCAGCAGTTGCCCGGACCTTGCTGCTGGATGGGCGGGCAGGGCACCGTGCCGTAGGAGCAGTACACGCAGCAGTCGCCGGCCAGGGGCTTGAGCACGGTATGACAGTCCGGGCACTCATAAAAGTACTGGCAGGCGTCGGTGGGCATCTGTTCGGTTTGCTGGTGCGCGCAGACCGGGCAGGTGAGCGTGGAAGTAAGCTGCGGGGATTTGAGTGCGGGGGAGAGCATACGGGAATTAGTTGCGGGTGACAATCTGGTAGCCGGTGCCGTTGATGGCTTTTTCCACCTGCGCAGTCGGGCTTTTGTGCGCGTCGAAACGCACCTGTGCGGTGCCCTGCGCATACGACACGGTGACGGCCTGCACGCCCGGCAGCTGCTGCACCGCGTGCTCGACGTGTTGGGCACAGGCCTCGCAGGTCATGCCCTTGATGCGATAATTAGCCGTTTGCCAGGCCGGCGTGGCCCCGTTTGCGGCCGTGGCCGGTGCTGCAGTGGGCGCAGTGGGGTACAGGCGTGCCCCGTAGTAGGGAAAGGTCAGCAGCAGCACCGCCAGCCCGGTAACTATTCCCAGAAAAAGCCGGGATTGGGTGAATGCCGGCTTGGCATCTACCGCACAGCCGCAGTCATCTGTTGCCGGGGTCGGCCTGAGTTTCTGGTACCACGCGAAGCCCAGCACGCCCACCGTGAGCGCCATCAGGTAGGGGCGGAAAGGTTCGAGCCAGGAAAAGGCCGCTGCCGAAGCGCCCAACCCTCCGACCAGGGCCAGCAGGGGCGTGATGCAGCAGAGGGAGGCAGCCAGGGCGGTGAGTAGCCCCGCGCCGAGCAGGGGCTTGCTGGTGGAGGGGGGCGAATTCATGGGGCGGGCTGGAGGGTAGGGGAGGCGGTGCGTTCGGATAACAGCGGGCGCAGCATGGGCAGGTGCAGCTCGCTGAGCGCGTAGAAAACCGTTTGGCCGACTTTGCGGGCGGTTACCACACCGCCATCTTTTAGCTTGCGCAGGTGCTGCGAAACGGCCGATACCGTCATGCCGAGCACGTCGGCGATGTCGCACACGCACAGCTGCTGCTCGGCCGCCAGCAAATACAGCAGCTTGAGCCGCACCTCGTTGCCCGCCAGCGCCAGGATACTGGCCGTGGCCTGCAGGGACGGCCCGGCCAGTGCCAGGCGTGACTGGCATTGCCGGATGTAGTCAGCATCGGCAAAAACCCGGATGCAGGCGTTGGTTTCCATAAAAACAGTTTTCGCAAAGGTAGTACTTGCGTGTTTAAGCAAGTGCTAAAATAAGCGAAGTTTTTGCAGCGCCATTCCGCCGTTCGTGTGGTGTGCCGGCACCTCGTGACCCATTTCCGACCATTCGTCAACTTTCTCCCCAGCGCCTAGTGGGGGCCGGTAGGTTTGCAGCGTCGAATTCCGGGCTGGCAGCGCCTGCGCCGGCCGGAAGGGCAGCTTTTATTCACCTACCCATTCCTCCTATGGCTGAGCAAGATGAAGTGAATACCCCCACCCTGGAGCGCTGGTACATGAGTGCGGTGCCGACTTCCAACGGCAACCTCAGCAGCCAGGGCTTGCAGCGGCAGCCCGCCGGGCACTCCCTCTATGAGATTCAGGTTAATCCCGCCAATCCCAACCAGGCGGCTCTGCTGCCGGCTCCCGGCGCGGATGGCCGCCTGCTGAACGCCTTCGACCACGCCCTGATGCGGGCCTTCACCACTAACCGGCTCCCCGGCCGGGAGGATAGATTTCTGGTGGTGGAAAAGCCCACGCTGCTGGAAAAAGTGGGGGAAAACTGGAAAATCACCGAGCAGGGCCGCGTGGGCTACAGCGCTACCGAGCCCGAGCAGCGGTTGCAGGTATTTGGCCAGGTGCCTCCACAGGCTACCCAGCAGGCTGAACTAACGACGCGGGCCGAGGAGCTGGCCAGCGAGGTAGCTACCACTTCCGGTACTGTTCGCACGGAGGCGGAAGCGGAACTGGAAGGGGTAGCCAACCGCGCGCAGCAAGGCCCGGACGAGAGCCGGGCCACTTATGCGGATGCGTTACGGGATGAAGCCCGGGCGGAAGTAGGCGAAAGCACCGACGCGCCGGAGCGGCAACAACCGGTAGGAGAGGGGCAAAGTCGCGAGCACCCGCCCGTGGTTCCTATACCAGCCCCGGATGCTGCGGCCAGCACGGAGCCGGTCGGAGAACTGCGCATCACGTGGCAGCAGAAAGGGGACGAAGTGGCCCCGCTGCTGGAAATGCGGGCCTACCTCGACCAGCTAAAGGAAGCCGGCGTGGCGGTGGGCGCTTTGCAACTGGAGCGCGACCCGGCCGGCAAGCTCAGCGGCGGCTTCGCGGTGAGCTACGACCCGGAGTCGCACAAGCTTGGCCAGCTCGAAGCCGCCCTGCAGGGCTTCCGGCAAGTGGGGAATGGCGTGGCCGTGGTGGAGAAATCCGAGCAGGCCGCCGCCCGGCGGCAGGAAGTGGGCTACGATGACAACTACGAGCCGCAGCGCAGCAAGCAGGTGCGCGAAGCGTTTGGGGTGAAGCAGTGGGACGCACTCAGTGCCCAGCTCTCGGCCGTGCCCAAGCACGCTCTCACGGCCCCGGAGCAGGTGCAGCAGGCCGCGGCCGGGCAGCGGGTGCAGCAGCTGGCCCAGCAGCAGGGCAAAACCACCGAGCAGGTCATCCGCGACGGCAAGAGCATTTTTGACATCGACACCAGCGGCAACCCCGCGTCGGCGTTTCTGAAAAACTTCTACGCCCACCTGAATGGCGGCCCGAAGACCCGCCAGAATCTGGAAGTCGACTATGAGAAAACCCGCCAGGATTTGCAGGCCCGCCTGACCCGGCACGCCGGGGCGGCCCAGCCGGAGCTTTCGCCCGGCTCGCTGGCCCCGGATGCCAAGGCCCCGGCCGTGGCTGCTGAACCCGGCGTGGAGGCCGCCCGCCAGACCGTCGCGGTGCCGGCCCCAGCGGCGGCCCTGTTCAAAGCCGATGAAGTGCCGCAGAAAGTGCTAACCTCCCTCGGGCTGAATCTGGCCGAATTAACGGGCAGCGGGCAGCTGCAAAAGCTGCTCAGCGGCGAGAAAACAGACCTGCTGCCCATGCAGGTCGCGGGCAAGGAGGGCCAGGAGCCGGTGAAGTTCGAGGGCAAGATGGTGCTTCACCGCGAGGCCGACGGGACCGCTACGCTCAAAATGGAATTGCCCCAGGAAAAGCTGGTCATTCCCAACGAGATTGGCGGCCAGCCCTTCACGCCCGAGCAGCGCCAGCGGCTCGAAACCGAGGGCAACGCCGGCCTGATTCGGGGCCTCAAGGACGAGCAGGGCCGCGAGTTCAACGGCTACGTGGCCGTGGACAAGGCCATGAACAAGGTGGTGGTGCTGCCCGAAAGCAAGGTGACATTGCACGACACCGTGGCCGGCGTCAAGCTCACGCCCGAGCAGAGCCACGACCTGCGCGAAGGCAAGGTGGTGGCGCTGGCCAACATGGCCAGCGGCAACGGCGGCCAGAAGTTCGATGGCACCGTGCAGGTGAATGCCGCCAAGGCCTGCATCGAGGTGAAGCCCGCCGCCCACGAGCTGCGCCAGCGCCAGGCCCCACGGGCCGAGCAGACGGTGAAAGGCACCACCCCGACCGTGGCCCCGGCCCCCGTGAAAGCCGAAGCGCCCCAAGTAAGAACCCGGGGCCCCCGCCACTAGCCGGGCCTCCCTCAATTCCTTTTTTTCTCACCCTGCAAGCCCGGAAGCCCACTTCCGGGCTTCTTTTTTCTGCCTTCCATCCTTCTAACTAATCCGCTTTACCATGGAACACGAACTCACCTTCCAGAAGATTAAGGAGCAGGTTGAGCTGCCCGAGCTGCTGAGCCACTTCGGCTACAACCTCCGAAAAGGCGAGCACCTGGGCAAAGGCAAGTGGCACGTTTTCGAGGGCGATGATACGCTGGTGGTTTTCAAGGGCCGGGGCGGCGACTGGATGTACTTCAACGCCCAGGACGACCGCGACAAGGGCAGCGTCATCGACTGGATGAAGAACCGGGTCAGCTCCGACCGCATCGCCGGGCTTGGTCCGCTGCCGGGCCGCAACCTCTGGCAGTCGGTCAACGACCACTTCCGCACCTACCTCAACCTGCCCGAGGCGCAGCGGCCCCGGCTCGATTTGCCGCCCATCGCCGAAACCGCGCCGGGCGAGAAATTCCACAGCATCTACACCCAGTACTGCCGGCCGCTCGAAAACACGGCCTACTTGGAAGGGCGCGGTATTACCAAAAGCACGATTGCCAACCCGCAGTTCGCGGGCCGCATTCTCAACCAGCTCTACACGGTGCAGAAGGAGGGGATGCCGGCCAAAACCTACGTCAACACGGCTTTCCCGGCCTACCACGAGGGGCGGGTGGTGGGACTGGAGCTGAAATGCGAAGGCTTCAAGGGCCAGGCCCCCGAAAGCCAGTTCACCCGCTCGCTGTGGCTGAGCAAGCCGCCCGAGGGCCGGCCGGCGGCGGTGCTGGTCGTCAGCGAATCGGCCCTCGATACGCTGTCCTATGCGCAGCTGCACCCCGGCGAAAGTGCCCTGTATGCTTCGACGGCCGGCACGCTTACCCAGAACAAGATTTTCGAGCTGAAGCGGCTGCTCGGCGAAGAAGACATTCCGGCCATCCGCGCTGCCTTCGACAACGACACGCAGGGCCACCACTTCGATACCCGGCTGCTGGCCGGCCTGGCCAGCGAGCAGAACCCCATGAAAGTGGTCCGGGAGCACGAGCACCGGCTGACCGTTGAAATCACGGCTGCCCACCCGGCCGGCGTGCAGGCGCTGAGCCAGCACCTCAAAAGCTACAACGACCAGACGGCGCGGCACTACGCCCAGGAAAACGGGGAGCCGGGCAATCCGGCCAGTAGCCAGACCCTGCGCGACGAGCTGATTCATTCCAACAAGCTGAGCGCCCACACCTACCAGTTTCACGTGCCCATGAGCCGCGAAGCGCTGGGGGCCTTCAACCAGGCGGCCAGCCAAGCGCTGGCCTTTGAGCACCGCGTGGAGATTGTGAAGAGCCAGGGCAAGGACTGGAACCAGGACCTGAAACATGACCAGCTGCAGCGGGTAGTGCAGCGCGAGCTGGGCGGCATCGACGAGGACCAGTACGGCTTCGGCCAGCAGCACTGGGACAACCCACCCCTCGAAGGCCGTGGCAAAATTGCGCAGCTGCACGAGGCGCAGGCCCAGGCCAGGAGCCAGGGTGAGCGGCTGCTCGTGGTCGAGCTGCGCGAAAGCCGCGACGCCGTGGCGCTGCTGCCCGCCCTGCGGGAAAACCTTGAAAAGGTCGGGTTCACCCTTGACCACGCCGTGAAGCTGGAATCACACGCGCCCCGGCAAATTGCCACGGAGCTAACCCTGCGCTACCGGCTGGACTCGCCGCAGCTGCCGGCTATCAGCGATGCCCTGGATGCATTGCGGCTGAATCCCAGGGCCACGGTCATTGAGCCGGAGCCGGATGCGACCGAGCGCCGACAGCTGGCCGCCGCGCAGGAGCAACTGCGCCAGACAGGGCCTAAGCTGGTGCCCAGTGATTCACCCGCCCACGACCAGGCCCGGCAATCGTTTATCGAAGCGGCGGGCCAGGTGGCCCGGGAGCTGCGCGCAAGTGCCGCGCTGCTGGATGCGGCCCGCCTGCAGGAAGTCAGCCGGCAGCTGGTGACCAGGCCGGCGCTGGAGGGCCTGAACCGGGAGAACGTGGAGAAGGTGCTGGCCGTGGTCGACAAGCTCGACACGCTGAAGGATAACCCCGCCGTGCAGCAACTGCGCCGGGCCGTGCAGCAATTAGAGCTGCCCGCCCAGACGCAGCCACCGCAGCAAAAAAACCGGCCCGGCCCCCGCCTATAGGCCGGCAGTGTTGGTCGAACGGGCTTCCTTGGTTTCAGCCGCTCCTTAACCGGGGCGGCTTTTTTGTGTGCGGCAAGGCAGCGCTACGTGGCCGGTGGCAGGAGCAAGGCCAGCAACTGCTGCTGCAGCTGTTCAATGGCCGTCATGCGCCCGGCCAGTTCCCCGATGGCGGCCAGAATTTCTTCCGTGGCCGGCCCGGCGTGGGCGGCGGCCACGGCGGTGGGCGTGCGCCCGCGCTCCTTGCGCCGGCGGGCCTTGGTGGCCGACTGGCTTTCGAGCGGGTGGGCTCGCCCGGCCCGCGCGTTGCAGGCCGCTACCCGGCAGGGGCTGCCGCAGTATTTCTGGACCCACCGCTTCATGGGAACAAACTTTCGCCGGCAGTATTCGCAGGCAATCTGGGAGGTGTCGAGCAGGGACAAGGGCGTTTCGCGTTAATACCAATTGCAAGTAACGAAAACGCATTTAGTGTCCTATGATTCGTTGCCCGGCTCTCGCAGGTTTGCAGCGATGAACCTGCTCCCAATTTTTGCTTCGACCCTCCGGCGGGCTGCCGCCCAGCCGCCCCGTGATGGAGTTGCGTCTGCTCCCCCGGCCAAATCGTGCCTGCAGCCCCCATAAGCGGGCTGTAAACGAGCGCGCTTTTCTGGTAAGATGCTGACTTAAATAAGGTTGGTATTCTGAAAGCATCAGACAAAGCGTTCGCGGCCTTCGCTCACCTTTGCGAGCATCCAGGCTGGTTCGCCCCCACATTACCCGGCTTCAAAAAAAGTTTGCCAATCGTCCCCATTTGGACTGCCGACGATGCAGCCAGGGGGCTACTTAGTCGCGTCGGGGCGCCTTAACGCTTCCCCGCATAAATCTGATTTCCCACCTCAACCCCCCGGGCCTGATGCCCGGCTTTTAACAAACACATAGCATGAGCACGAAGAAAATTGCCGTTTACACGGCCCTGCTGACTTTGGTGGCCGCCGGGTTATTTGCCGCCTTTCGGGTGGTGCAGCTTTACCACGAAGTAACCCGGCCCCTGGTGCCGGTCGCAGCCCCGGCGGCCCCGTTCGCGCACCCCGGAAAGAAAGTAACGACCTACTCCTTTTCGGTTATTCAGGAAGTAGTGGTGCCGCCCGCGCCGGTGTCCACGCAACGCCCGGCCTCGCGGCGGCCTCGGTAGGTGGGAGGGCATTGCTTACGGGGTATAATACTGGCTCAGCAGCACCAGCAAGCCGACGGCCAGGTAGATGCCGAAGCGTTGGAGTTTGAGGGCGGGCTTGTGGTGGTGGCACATGCGGGGCCAACACGGCCCCTGGCCATTCCGTTGCATTTGGGCGGCGTCCCATATAATTCGGCTTTCCCGCTCCTTGGTTATGACCCACCCCGAAGACGATACTGCCGGCATGACGCAGCTCATGCGCTACGTGCTCACCATCTACAATATGTGCGTGCCGGACTGCATCGTGTGGGTGCGCGAGCAGCTAGTGGGCCTGGGCCTGGTGGTGGACCGCGTGGCCGTGGGCGAAGCCGAAGTGGCCACCGCCCACGTCAAGGGGCCCGACCTGAAAGCCATTCAGGCCGCGCTGGAAGCCGGTGGCTACCAGTTGGTGGGAGCCGTGACCAAAGTCGGCTAGCGGATGGTGGAAAGGGTCATAACGCCCAGTTGTTAGTTAGGCCACGGTGGTGCTGACTACGTGGCTGCGGGCTTCCGGCTCGCCCTGCTGGGTTTCGTGCTGCACGTAGTATTCCAGCAAGGTGCCTGGCGCAAAGGTATCGGTATCAATAAAGGGCGAGCGGGCGTTGACGGCCACCCGCTGCCAGGCGGAGGCCTCGCCCCCAACGCGGCGAAAGACGTGGGCGACTTCCAGCATTTCCTTCGAGAAAGCCAGGTGGCGGCCGGTGGGCTCCAGGGTCAGGTCAATTTTGGCGGTGTGCATGCGTAGCGTATTCGAAAAGGGTGGGTCAGGCAACCATGCCCAGAATCAGAAACAGAAGAAAGCCCACGAAAAAGGCCAGCGTGAGCAGCGGGGTTTCGGTTTCCTCGTGCGCTTCGGTCAGCAGCTCCTCGGTGACCAGAAACAGCAGCGCGGCCAGGCCAAAGGAAAGCACGATTTCCAGCATATTGCCGGTGGCCCCGCGCAGCACCGTGGTGCCGATGCCGGCCCCGACCAGCAGCATGAGCGAAGTGCCGGCCACAATCGCGACGGCCCGGCCCTTGCCGTGGCCGTCCTGCCGCAACTCAATGGCCGTGGCCAGGCCCAGCGACAGCAGCTCGATGGTGAGGGCAATGGCCAGCAGGGTGCCTTCCTTCGCGCCCGCCGCAAAGCCGATGCCCAGCAGCAGTCCGTCGATGAGAATATCGATGCCGATGGCCACCAGCAGGCCCCAAGGTAGGGAGGCCGCGCCGGGTAGCGCCGTAGCACTAGCGCCAGCCGCTGGCTCATTGCCGGCTTCTCCGGGCTCCTCTTTCTTTTCGAGGCGCTGGGTGAAGTAGCGCAGCCCCAGCATGGTGGCCACGCCCAGCCCGAAGCCCAGCGCCACTTCGTAGGGTGCGTGGTGCTGCACAATGTCGGGCAGCAGCTCGACGGCCACAACCGAGAAGATGACGCCCGCCGCGAAGTGCAGAATGGCGCTGCGCAGCTTGGGGCCCGGGGCCCGCCACACGGCCAGGGCGGCGCCGGCAATCATGACCACGGCCGGCAGCAGCGAGAAGCCCAGCATGGTGGACCAGGGTGGCGTGACGGCGGTGGGAATCGTAAGCAGCATAGAAGCAGTAGGTTAAAGTGTTAGGGAATAGGAGTTGCCGCGTGGGTCTTGAGCCAGCGCTGGTACTGCTTGATTTCGGCCTGCTCGTCGCGCACAATCTGGCGGGCGGCGTTTCTTACTTCCGCGTCCTTGCCAAAGGCCAGCTCCGTTTGGGCCAGGGCCACCCCGGTTTGGTGGTGTACCTGCATGAGCGTGGCAAAATCGGCATCGACGGTGCCGGGCAGGGGCGGCGGCTGGCGCAGGGGAGCCAGCGTGGCCGTGATGCGGCGCACGAACGGGTCCCGGGCGTTGCCCGGCCGGTACTCCTGGCCCGCCGGCGGCTGCCGGGTCAGGGCCAGGGTCAGCACATGGTTGTCGCGCTCATGCCCTTTGAGCACGTGCTGGGCCAGGGCGCGCAGGGTGGAATCTTTACCATGGGCGACTTCTACCGCGGCCAGGCGCTGGGCCCCGGTGTGGTGCACGCTCATCAGGCGGGCAAAGTCTTCGTCCCAGCACCCGAGGCGGCGCACCGTATCGAGCTGCTGCGCCAGCAGCCGCAAGGTGTCGCCCAGGGTCGGGGGCGCGGCCACGGGAGCCGGCTTGGGCTTCTCGCCAGCGTGCACTTCCTGCTCGTGCTCATCGGTGTCGTGCTTGGAGTTGCAGCTGCCGATGAACAGGCTGACACCGAGCAACAGGACCAGTAAAAAGGGGGGATGCTTCATGTTTCGTGCTTCAGTGAGTGCCTGATGGCCTATGGTTTGGCGCTTACTGCTTTGCTGGTGAAGTCCATGCGCTGAATCCGCACGGCGTTGAGAATGGCCAGCAGGGCCACGCCCACGTCGGCAAACACGGCTTCCCACATGGTGGCCACGCCGCCGGCCCCCAGCGCTAGCACGATGCCCTTCACGATAAAGGCCAGCCAGATATTCTGCCAGACCACGTTGTGGGTGGCCCGAGCGATGCGGCGGGCGGTGGCAATCTTACTGGGGTGGTCGGTCTGAATCACCACGTCGGCCGTTTCGATGGTGGCATCCGAGCCCAGCCCGCCCATGGCAATGCCCACGTCGGCCAGCGCCACCACCGGCGCATCGTTCACTCCGTCGCCCACGAAGGCCAGCTTACGGCCCTCGGTGAGGTACTGCTGCACGTATTTGGCCTTGTCTTCGGGCAGCAGCCCGCCGTGGGCTTCGGTGATGCCCAGTTCTTTGGCTACGCGCTGCACGATGCTGTCCTTGTCGCCGGAGAGCATGACCAGCTTGGTGATGCCGTCGGCTTTCAGCTCCTGCACGGCGCGGGCCGCGTCCTCTTTCGGGGCGTCGGCCACGGTGAGGTAGCCGGCGTACTGGCCGTTCACGGCCGCCACCACGATGCTGTCCACCACCTGGTCGACTTCGGCCGGGTAGGCCACGTTGAACTTGGCCAGCAGCTTGGTGTTGCCCGCCAGCACGTCGCGGCCGTCCACCTTGCCGCGCAGGCCGTGGCCGGCGATTTCCTCCACGTTATCGACGGGCACCCCCGTCGCGGCCGCCCCGACGTGGGCCACCACCGCCTTGGCGATGGGGTGCGTCGATTTGGTTTCCAGTGCCCCCACCAGGCGCAGCAGCTGCTCGGGGGTGGTGCCGGCCGCCGGCTGCACCTGCTGCACGGCAAACACCCCTTGGGTGAGCGTGCCGGTCTTGTCCATTACCACGGTGTCAATCTCGCGCAGCACGTCCAGGAAGTTGGAGCCCTTGAAGAGGATGCCCGCTTTCGAGGCCGCGCCAATGCCGCCGAAGTAGCCCAGCGGAATGCTGATGACCAGCGCGCAGGGGCAGGAAATGACCAGAAACACCAGCGCCCGGTAGAGCCAGTCGCGGAACACGTAGTCGCTCACCACGAAGTAGGGCACCACGATGAGCAACACGGCCAGCCCCACCACGATGGGCGTGTAAATTTTGGCAAACTTGGTGATGAACTGCTGGGTTTTGGCCTTGCGGCCCACCGCATCCTGCACCATGGCCAGGATTTTCGAGAGCTTGGTGTCCTTGAAAGCCGCCGTCACGGTCACCTGAATCAGGGACTCCAGGTTAATCATGCCGGCCAGCACCGCCTCGCCCGGCTGCTTGGTTTGCGGGGCCGACTCGCCGGTGAGCGCGGCCGTGTTGAAGTTGGCCGCTGTGGTGTTCAGCGTCCCGTCGAGGGCTACTTTCTCGCCGGGCTTCACTTCCATCACGTCGCCCACCTGCACCGCTTTCGGGTCGAGCACGAGCGGTTTGCCGTCGCGCACCACCGTCACTTCGGTGGCCTGAATTTCGAGCAGCGCCCGGATGCTGCGCTTGGCGCGGTTCACGGCCGCGTCCTGAAACAGCTCGCCCACGGTGTAGAACAGCATCACGGCCACGCCTTCCGGGTACTCACCAATGGCAAAGGCGCCGATGGTGGCCAGGCTCATCAGCAGAAACTCGTTGAAGATATTGCCGGTGGGAATGCTGAGCACGGCGGCTTTCACCACCTTCCAGCCCACCAGCACGAAGGCCAGCCCGTACCAGGCCAGGCGCACGTAGCCGCTGAAAAGGCCGACTTTATAGTAGTCCAGCGCGATGCCAATGAGCAGCAGCGCGAAGCTGATGCCGGGCACCAGGTAGGGGTTGTAGTCGGCCGGGCCGTGGTCGTGCTCGTCGTCGTCCATGTCCAACTCACCGGGGTCGTGGTCATGGCCGGCGTGGTCCTCGTCGTCGGCGGGGGCGTGGTCGTGGCCCGGCACGTCGTGGCCCTGGGGCGCGGCGGCGGCTTCGGGCGTGAGCTGGTCGCGGCTGAGCGCGCCCACGTTTTCGGGCTGCGCCTGCTTGGCCGTGTTCAACGGCTCATCGGTGTTAGAAGAAGTAGGTTCAGGCATAGTAGCAGGCACGTGAGAAAGGGTAAGGACAAAACTTGATGGTTAGTGAAGCTCTGTCGGGCTTGCAGCGGCTGGGTTTAGCTGCACGGTCGGCATCAGCGCCTCGGCGTAAGCCTGCTGCAAGCGAAGGTGAAACTGGTCGCTGCGTTGGCGAGCGGCTTGCAGTAGCACGACCACGGCGGCAACATCAGCTTCGTACTGCTGCCATTCGGTTACTCCAACAAGGGCCAGCACATCGAGCTGCGTCGCTAGCGGCGTTGACCACACCTCAAACCGGTCCAGCACCGCCACTCTGTCTGCCAGTTCGGTTGCGCTAAGTCGTTTATTGGGCGCGTTGGCGGCATTACCCGTCATCCACGTTTTCCAGCGCGTACCCGCCTTAGAGCTGTTGCAGGTACTACAGCACGGCACTAGGTTATAGATGTCTGTGATGTAGCCAGTGGGGCGGCCGTCCGTCGCAGTTAAGTTTCGGAAATGGTCGAATTGCGTGGCGGGTTGGCCGCAGTACATGCAGCCGATGCTATCAACTGCTAATGGGGCAATGCCCAATTGCACTCGCCAAGCTGCCTCTTCGGCGGCCGTGGGCCGGACTTCTGGGACGATGGTGTTGATAAAAGCCCGCCTGATAGACGTTTTTAAACTATCTATTTTCATGCGGGCAGGCAGCTTGATGCCCGCGATTTTCCGGCTGCTGTTGGTGTGTTTCTTGGCCATTTTGAATAGGGTATTATTCTTCCTCCTCGGCGTTTTTGAGCTTGCCGAGCAGGGCGTAAGCTCCCTCTACGACAAAGCGGAGCGGTTTGCCCTGTTCGGCTGCCGGCAGGTGAAACTCGGTGTAGCCGTCTTCGCTCACGCCCCGCGTCACGGGCACGAGACGGTAGGTGGCCCGGCCGGCCGCGGCGGCCGAATCGGCGGCCACGAACACGTAGGACTGGGCGCCGTACTGCACCACCGCTTTTTCCGGCAGCGTGGGCACGGTGACGCGGTTGGTTTCAATAACGGCCCGCACGAAGGTGCCCGGCAGCAGCTGCTCGTCCTCGCGGTCCTGGTGGGCGTGGATGCGCACGGTGCGCTCGGAGCTGATGGACTTGCTGATGAGGTAGACGTGGGCGGTGCGCTCGCGGCTGAGGGAGTCGTTGCCGAGGGAAAAGCGCACCAGTTGGCCCTCTTTCACCTGCGGAATGTCCTTCTCAAACACCGTTAGCTCCACGTGCAGGTGCTCGGGGTTGACGATTTCAAACAGCACGTCGGTGGGCGTCACGCTCTGGCCGATGCTCACGTTCACGGCCTTCACGAAGCCACCCTTGGGCGCGCGCAGCGTGGCCGTGCTCACGATGGCCCCGCCGATGGGCAGGCCGGCCAGGCGCAGGCGGGCGGCCTGGGCGTTGGTTTTTACTTGCAGAGCCTCGTACTCGGCCTGGGCGCGCTGGAAGTTCTTCTGGGGCGCGACCTCCTGCCGGTAAAGCTCGCCCTGCCGCTCGTACTCGGCGCGAGCCAGCTTAAGCTGGCTGCGGGTTTCAAGGTAGTCCTGCTGGAGCTGCACAAAATCGGGGTTGCGGATGACGGCCAGCACTTGGCCGGCGCGCACCCGCGAGCCCTGCAGCAGGTCGGTCCGGTCCACGAACCCACCGAGCGGGGCGCTGACCGATACCAGGTTTTCGGGCGGTACGTCGAGCACGCCGTTTACTTTCAGCCCCCCGCTCATGGGGCGCTGGGTGATGCTGCCCAGGCGCACGCCGCCCACCTGCTGCTCGGCAGTGGTGAGGGTGACGCGGTCGGCGGGGCCTTTCTCGGCCGCTTCCCCGCCGGGCGCGGCGGCGGCCGTTTCTTCTTTTTCCGTGGGGGCTTCCGGGGAGCCGCAGCCGCTTAGCAGGCCGAGCAGCACCAGGGAGAGGGGGATATAGCGCATGATGATTCTGAAGTTGAAGGGAAAAGGCGGCGCGCGGCGCGGGCCGGGCTACTGGCTGCCCAGCAGGAATTCCAGCTCGATAACGGTCTGGTTGTGTTGCAGCAGCGCGTCGAGGTAGTCGAGGCGCAGGCGGCGGGCGCGCTCCAGGTTGAGCAGGTATTCGGAGTAGCCGGTTTCGCCCGCTTTGTATGCAATGGTGGACAGGCGGGTGATGACCGTGGCCTGCGGCAAGGCCGTGCTTTCGAAGTAGGCCAGGCGCTGCTGCTGCTCGGTGCGCCGCAGCAGCAGTTCATCGAGCTGGCCGGCCAGCTCGGCCCGGTAGCGCTCGTAGCCGGCCTGGGCTACCTGCTCCTGCAGGCGGGCGGCCTGCACCCGCGCTTTCTGGGGCCGCCGCCACAGCGGCACGGCCACGCCAGCCTGCACGCCCTGAAAGCGGGAGCCCCCGCCGAAGTAGCGCTCCGTGCCGGCCGCGTCGAGGCGCTGGTAGCCAATGATACTCTGGTTGAAGTAGCCCACGGTGAATTCGGGCAGCCCGGCCGCCTGCGCCACGCGGGTTTCGGCCCGCCGCTCGGCTACCTGCTGGGCCAGCACCCGCGCCTGCGGGTTGGTACGCTGGAGCAGCGTGTCGGCCAGGGCCGGGGCCGCAGTGTCGGCGAGTTGGGCAGCCCCCAGCAGCGTGAGCGGCCGCAGCACGCTGTCGGCCAGGGCTACGGCGGCCGGCACTTGCAGCAGCGCCTGCAGCTGGCGCTGGGCTACCCGGAAGTCGGTGCGGGCCGCCCGCAGCTGGGTGCGAACTTCGCCCTGCTGCACAAGGGCCGTGGCGGGTTCGAGGCGGGCCGCCTCGCCGGTTTTGAAGCGCAGGTTGGCCGAGCGCAGGAATTCCGAGTAGAGGCTGTCCTGCCCGCGCAGCACCCGCAGGCGATGGCGGGCGTGCACGGCCTGCTCGTAGCTCAGGCGCACCTGCCGGCGCAATTCGGCCTGCACCTGCGCCAGCTGGGCCTGTTGCCCGGCAATGCGGGCGTCGGCCAGGCCGGCGGCGCTGCGGTACACGCCGGGCAGGGCCAGCGACTGGGTGAGGGTGAACTGGTTGTCGCGGTTCTGGGAGTTGTACTGCCCGTAGCTGCCGGTGAGCGTGGTACGGCCGAAGTCGTAGGCCGTGCGGCGAATGGCCTGCTGGGCTTCCAGCGCCCGGGTGCCGGCCAGCACCGTGCCGTTGGTTTGCAGGGCCTGGCTCACGGCCTGCGCGGCGTTGAGCGAACCCTGCGCCCGGCCCAGCAGGGGCAGGCCGAGCAGAAGCAACAGCAGTACTGAGGCCACGGGCAGGCTCTTCGCGGAAGCCATCGGGGCGGTTTCGGGCGGCGATTCAACCGGTGGGCCGCCAGCTTTAACGCGTTCCGAAAGGGCGTAGAGCACCGGCAGCACCAGCAGCGTGAGCAGCGTGGCCGACACCAGCCCGCCGATGACCACGGTGGCCAGCGGGCGCTGCACTTCGGCCCCGGCCGAGGTGGCCAGGGCCATGGGCAGGAAGCCGAGCGAAGCCACGGTGGCCGTCATCAGCACCGGGCGCAGGCGCACTTCGGTGCCGCGCAGAATGCGCTCCATCAGGTCGGTAACGCCTTCGGCCTTGAGCTGGTTGAAGTAGCCGATTAGCACGATGCCGTTGAGCACGGCCACCCCAAAAAGGGCTATGAAGCCCACGCCCGCCGAGATGCTGAACGGCATCCCGCGCAGCCACAGGGCCGCGATGCCACCGATGGCCGAGAGCGGAATGGCCGTGAATATCATCACCGACTGCTTGAAGGAGCGGAAGGTGAAGAACAGCAGCACGAAGATGAGCACCAGCGCCACCGGCACGGCCACGCTCAGGCGGTCGGTGGCCTGGCGCAGGTTCTCGAACTGGCCGCCGTAGGTGGTGTAGTAGCCGGGGGCGAACTTGAGCTGGCGGTCTATTTTCCCCTGTAGTTCCTTTACGACGGTTTCCACGTCGCGGCCCCGCACGTTGAAGGCCACGCTGATGCGCCGCTTGGCGTCGTCGCGCTGAATCTGGTTGGGGCCTTCGCGCAGCTCGACATTGGCCACCTGCTCCAGGGGCACCTGGCGGCCGTTGGGAGCGGCAATGAAAAGGCGGCGCACGCTGTTGATGTCCTTGCGCAAATCCTGGCGCAGGCGCAGCACCAAATCAAACCGGCGTTCCTGCTCGAACACCTGCCCGGCGGTTTCGCCGGCGAAGGCCGTTTGCACGGTGCGGTTCACGTCCGAGACGTTGAGGCCGAACTGGGCGAGGCGGTTGCGGTCGAGTTGCACCACGATTTGGGGCAGGCCGGTCACCTGCTCCACGTACACGTCTGCGGCCCCCTGCACCTGGCGCACGAGCCGGCCGGCCTGCTGGGCGTAGTCGGCCAGCTGCTGGAGGTCTTCGCCGTAAATCTTGAGCACCACGTCCTGCTTAGCCCCCGAAATCAGCTCATTAAAGCGCATCTGGATGGGCTGTTGGAACCCGAAGGTCACGCCCGGCATCACGCTCAGGGCCGCGGCCATCTTGTCGGCCAGTTCCTCGCGGTTGGTGGCCGAAGTCCAGTCCTTCTGGTCCTTGAGAATAATCATCAGGTCGGCCGCTTCCACCGGCATGGGGTCGGTGGGTATCTCGCCGGCCCCGATTTTGGCCACGACCTCCTTGACTTCGGGAAACTGCTTTTTGAGGATGCCGCCGGCTTTCTGGGCCTGCTCAATGGTGTAGCTCAGCGAGGAGCCGGTCAGCACGCGCATCTCCACCGCAAAGTCCCCTTCGCTCAGGGTCGGGATGAACTCGCCCCCCAAGGTGCGAAACAGGAAAAAGCCCCCCACCAGCAGGCCCGCCGCCGTGAGCAGCACCGCCGCCTGGTGGCGCAGCGCCCCCTTGAGCAGCGGGTGGTAGAGGCGGGTGTAAAAGTCCATCATCCGGTCGGAAAAGGTCTTTTTGTTCTCCGTCGAGCGGCTCAGGGCCAGCGCCGACATCATCGGCACGTAGGTCAGGCTCAGGATGAAGGCCCCGAGAATGGCGAAGGCCACGGTTTCGGCCATGGGCCGGAACATCTTGCCCTCGATGCCGGCCAGAGCCAGCAGCGGCAGGTACACGATGAGGATGATAATTTCCCCGAAGGCGGCCGAGGAGCGGATTTTGCTGGCTGCGTGGTAGGTTTCCTCGTTCATCTGCTCGGTGCTCAAGCGGTTGCCCGGTACCTGCAGCTGCCCGCCGTGCAGGCGGTGAATGATGGCCTCGACGATGATGACGGCCCCGTCGACAATCAGCCCGAAGTCGATGGCGCCCAGGCTCATCAGGTTGCCCGACACGCCGAACAGGCGCATCATGCTTACGGCAAAGAGCATGGCCAGCGGAATGACCGAGGCCACCACCAGCCCGGCGCGCCAGTTGCCCAGAAACAGCACCAGCACGAAAACCACAATCAGCGCCCCTTCCAGCAGGTTTTTGCTCACCGTATGAATGGCGCGGTCCACCAGGTTGGAGCGGTCGAGGAAGGGCTCCACGCTCACGCCCTCGGGCAGGGTTTTGCGGATGGTGGCCATGCGTTTCTGCACGTCCTTGATGACTTCGGCCGCGTTGGCCCCCTTGAGCATGAGCACCAGCCCGCCGGTCACTTCGCCCTGGTCGTTCAGCGTCATGGCCCCGTAGCGCACGGCCGCGCCGTAGCGTACTTCGGCCACGTCGCGCACCAGCACGGGCAGGCCGGTGCTCGTGCTGCGGACGACGATGTTGCCGATGTCGGCGGGCGAGGTGGCCAGGCCCTCGGTGCGGATGAAGGCGGCCGTGGGGTTCTGGTCGAGGTAGGCCCCGCCGGCGTTCTGGTTGTTGGCGGCCACGGCCTGGTACACCTCGTTGACGGTGACGCCCAGCGAGCGCAGGCGCTCGGGGTCGAGGGCCACTTCGTACTGCTTGAGTAGCCCGCCGAAGCTGCTCACGTCGGCCACGCCGGGCGTGCCCAGCAGCTGCCGGCGCACTATCCAGTCCTGAATGGTGCGCAGCTCGGTGGCGTTGTACTTCTTCTCAAAGCCCGGCTTGGCGCGCACCAGGTACTGGTACACCTCGCCCAGGCCGGTGCTGAGCGGGGCCAGCTCGGGGCGGCCCGTGCCGGCCGGAATCTGGCTTTCGGCCTCCTGCAGCCGCTGCGAAACTTGGGTGCGGGCCCAGTAAATGTCGGTCTGGTCCTCGAATACGACGGTGACCACCGAGAGGCCGAAGCGCGAGAAGGAGCGCACCTCGACCTGCCCGGGAATGGTGGCCATGGCCTGCTCTACGGGAAAGGATACCAGCCGCTCAATCTCCTGGGCGGCCAGCGAGGGGGCCACCGTGTAGACCACGACCTGGTTGCTGGTAATATCGGGCAGCGCGTCAATCGGCAGCCGACTGAGCGAGTAGCCGCCCCAGGCCACCAGGGCCAGGGTCAGCAGCCCGATAATGAGCTTGTTGTGAATGGAAAAATGAATCAGCCGGTCGAACATCCGCTGGTTGGGGTTAGGTCTAACGCTTCCGTGAAACCCTGCGGCCCGCTGGCTCCGGCACAAGTGGCGGGAGCAACAGGGGCATAACCAATTCAGCGCCAAGCGCCAAATCGCCCGTCGCGCGCGGCGACGGGCCACCCGAAGAAGGTGGTCAGCAGGAAAAAAGGGGAAGGGTTAGGCCTGGGGCGGCTGCCACACGGACCCGAGCGCCCGCGTCGGGGCAGCCACGACCAGCCGGCCGTGCCGGGGGCTGGTAGCCCACTCGGCGGGCGGCGAGTACGCCACCTGGTTTGCTAGGGGCAGGGGCATCACGGCCCCGCCGCAGCAGTGGCACTGGCACAGCGGCGAGCACCAGTCACCCAGCGCGCCGGCCCCGCAATCGGAGTGCGAAGCGGCCACGGTGGTTTGCTGCTGGTCTTTGCACACGGGTACTTCGTCCGTGCAGGAAAGGCACGAGAGGCAGGCGAAGTAGAAGGCAAAAAACAGGGCTAGCAGGCGCATTTGCGGGCAAAGGTAGCGAATCCGGGTGAACGAGCCGGGATTTTGGGCTGGGGCACTTACCGCGCAACTTACCAAAAGGGGCGCTCTCGCTAGGTACGGGGCACCGACGCAGACAGCTGATAAGTCAGGGATTTTCCGTGCTGGCCCCGCGTGAAGTCCATGAACACCGCCCGGTCCTTGGCCACCCGGCTCTGCTTCAGGGCATGGAACTCTGGCTCAACCAGCTTTGGCGCGCCTGGCTTTACGCAACCAGCCACGCCATTCGTCCGTGCGCTTCCAGCAGGGCCACCGTGTGGTGCCAGTAGAACAGCGCGTCGCCCGGCACCGAGCGCAGCTTGTTGAGGTAGTTGAAGTCGGCATGCGGCACGAAGAAGGTGCGCGGGTCAGCGCCGGGCACTGGCCGGGGCAAGGGGGAATAGTCCTGGGTGAGCAGCCGGGCCGCGAGATAAGCCACGCGGGCGGCGGCGGCCACGGCCTGGTCTTCGCGAAACGCACCGTCGATAACGAAGTTGCGGAAGGCGGCAATGCCCCGGCGCAGCTCGGCCGGGGCCAGTTCCTTGGCCGGGACCCGGTTGAGTTTCATCTGGGCCAGCAGCAGGGCCGTTTGCAGGGCGTCTACCAGCACATCGGCCGCGCTGGTTTCGGTCAGGTGGCGGTAGCGCAACTCCTTGGCCACGGTGGCGGCAAACGACTTGGCCACGGTGGCCACGTCCTGCACCTGGTCAAAGAGCACGCCCACGTCGAAGAGCTGCTTGATGATTTCCAACTCCTTGCCCTTGCCATAAAGAATGCCGGTGGTGCGCGGGGCAAAGGCCGTGAGCTTGTCGCCGGCGATGGATTCGACGCTCGGGGCCGCTACGCGCAGGGGCTCGCCCGCCTGGTGCAGGAACGGGGAGGCCACCGGCACTTGCAGTACCTGCGGGTAGTTGTGCTCCTCAAACAGTAAATCGATGGCGATGGACCGCTGCGGGTGCTCGGCCAGCAGCTGCTGGTCCAGGGCCGAGTCGTAGAACACGTAGTAGTGGCCCCGCGGCACATCGTCCTTGTGGCTGCGGGTGGCGTCGTAGGCAAACGAGCGAAACGGTGGCTGCGCGCAAACCTGCGTCAGGGCCGCCTCAATGGCCGCCAGTTCGGCTTGGGTAACCAAATCCACGTCCACGGAAAAGCGCCGGGCCTGGCCCAGCACGAGCACCAGGCAGGTGCCGCCCTTAAACGTGAAGGGCAGCCCGGTTTCGACCAGCCGCTCGACCAGGGTGAGGGCCAGAATCATTTTTTCCAGAATGGAAGGGTCCAGGCCGGGGCGCTGCCGGCAGTGGTCCATCATCCACTCGCGGGTAAAAGAGGTCGTCGTAATCATGTAGGAAGCAGCGAAGAAAGGCCCACGGCCAGCAACAGCTCGCGCAGGGCCGGCGCTTTGCCCCGCCGCTTGGCGTAGGAAAACAGGGTGCGGGCATCGAGCCGGTACTGGCGGGCGGCCGTGCGGTAAATGGTGCGCAGCTCCTCGCCCTGGTAGGCCGCAAACAGCGTGGGGTCGCTGAGCAGGTCCACCAGCAGCTTCTCCAGGCGCGGCACGGGCACATCGGCCACGCGCTGCACGGGGGCGCGGCTCACCAGCGGCAGCACCAGTACGGCATCGGGGGTTTCGGCCACGTACAGCTCCAGCACGCGGGCATCGGGCTGCAGAAACACGCGCCCCCCCAGCCGGTCTTTCAGGGCGTAGTAAGTTGACTGCAGCGCCTCCGGCGGCACTTCTACCAGCTGCACCGTGCGCATCAGTTGGTGGGTGGTGAAGTCGTTCAGCCACTGCGTGGTCCACGCGCAGCCACTGCTCAGGAACAACTCGGTCGCCACTGCCTGCCACAGGCTCGCCAGCTCCGGCGGCACCGTCGGGGTGAAGTCGGCTCCCAAAGTCCCGCCCGGTAGGGCGTACACGCCCCGGCCCGCGTGCGCCAGCTGGTTGCGCTGGGTCAGCCGATGCAGGTACACGTCGAGCGTGGCCGGCTTAAGCGTCGGGTTCAGCGTGGCCACCCGCGCCAGCAGCTCCTTACGGGAAAGCACGGGCTGGTTGCTGAACCAATCCGGAAGCTGAGCCTCTACGGTTGCCAGGAAGTGCTCGTCGGACGAATGCATGCTGCAAGATACGCCAACAAATGTCAATAAGTGGCATATCTTTCATGTTGCTTTTAAGCGTGGCGTTGGGTGGCCATTCGCAATGCGGTCAGGTCCAATGTGGCCAGGGGTAGGGGAGCGGCCAGGCCGGCCCCATGAATCAAATCGCGGGCCCAGGCGGCCAGGTCAGCTGCGTAAATCATTGGCCGGCCGCCCTCGTCCGCATACCCGGTTTTGCCGCGCAGGAAGGCTGCCAACTCGGGCCGCAGGGCCATGGGTACCTCCGCCAGCGGCTGGTCGGGGCAGGTGGGCATTAGCAGCGAGTTCAGATAGTCCCGCAACACTTGGTAAGCAGCTTGGCTGGTAGAAGTCATCGATTGAAGGAAAGCAGCGGGTGGCTGAAATAATTGCCAAAAGTGACAAATGGAGCGCTATTGCTCGTGGTGAGCCATGGGTTGACGACTGCATCCGAAGGGCAGTTGGGCGAACCCCTCCGGGCCGGGCTGTGCGGGGCTCCGGCGGGGCCTGCGGTCCTGCGGACTAAACCCCTGCCATCCCTTTCGCGAACCAAAGGAAAAGCCGAATGCCTAATCCTTTACCACATCAGCGAGCAGCGGGGAATACTGTCTGAACGGAGCGAATACGGAACAAAAGGGAAAAATCAGAATCCATGCCAAAAAGGGCAATATAATACACAATTATTGACACTTTAATTTACATATTATTGAAACATTAATGCGAGTTTTTGCGTTTAAATAGTATAAGCAGCAAGCATAAAACCAACCTGTTAAGCCATGAAAAAGCCCACTCCTTTCGCTCCCCGCCCCGACGTGTACGAAATCATTACCAACCGCATTATTCTGGCGTTGGAGAACGGCGTGACCCCGTGGAAAAAGCCGTGGAATGCCGCCCACGGCGCGCCCCGCAACTACCGCAGCAAGCACGTGTATCAGGGCGTAAATGCCCTGCTGCTGGGGATGCTGGAGTATGAGCACCCGTATTTCCTGACCTACAACCAAGCCAAGGAGCTGGGCGGGCAGGTGCGCCGAGGCGAGAAGGGCATGCCGGTGGTGTTCTTCACCGTAACCAAGAAGGAGGACGGCAAGGGCGAGGAGAAGAAAAAGGCCTTTCTGAAGTATTCCACGGTGTTCAACGTAGCCCAGATTGACGGGGTGACGTGGAGTTTTCCCGAGCTGCCCAGCCGCGAGCACACGCCCGAGCAGGCCGCCGAGCAGGTGCTGGCCGGCTACGTAGGTGGCCCCCGCGTGCTGCACAAGGGCAGCGAAGCCCTGTACCGCACCAGCACCGACACGGTGACCATGCCCGCGGCCAGCGACTTCCACACGGCCGAGGACTATTACCACACCCTGTTTCACGAGCTGACCCATTCCACCGGCCACGCCAAGCGGCTGGACCGGGCCACGCTCACCGAACTAGCCGCCTTTGGCAGCGAAACCTACGCCAAGGAAGAGCTGGTGGCCGAGTTGGGGGCCTCCTTCCTGAGCCACGCGGCCGGGCTGGATTTAACCCGCACCGAACCCAGCAGCGCCAGCTACTTAGCCAACTGGCTGCAAGCCCTGCGCAACGACAAACAGCTAATTATTTCCGCCGCTAGCCAAGGCCAGAAAGCCGCTAACCACATTCTGGGCATTGTGCCCAGCTACGAAGCGGAGGAAGCCCCCAGTGCCGAAGTCGCTTCGGAGTAAGGCCAACGGCCGCCCGATGGAGCCATTCCGTCGGGCAGCCACCGGGGCGGGCAACAAAAGGAAATTGCAATTGCAAAAAGACAACTGCTAAAGCGGTACAAAAGGGGAAAAATCCGCCATTACAATACCCCAAATGGCTGCTTTAATAGTCAATAATTATCACTTTAATTTGAATATTATTGAAACATTAATACCGGTTTTTACGTTTAATAAGTATAAGCAACGAACGATAAAACAGCTCTTTATCCATGGTTGACGAAGCTTTTGACTTAGCCCCCGGCGAGGTGTGGGCCGACCGTTTTGACCCCGCCGACGAAGCCGCTAACGTGCTGCCGGCAGTATCCGCCGCCGAGCTGGCCGCTTGGGAAGCCGCCCCTTGGTTCTAGCCGATTCATTTCTCACTTCATTCCCCTTGCCGCAGTATGAAAAACGCTCCTGCCACTCGCCCCGCCCGCCGCATTCCCGCCGCCCGCTTAGCCCGGCTCCGCGCTGCCAACGCCGCCAAACGTCAGGCCCGCGAGGATGCCTGGCAAGCCCGCCAGGATGCCGCCGAGCAGCTAACCAACCCGGTGCCCGAGTTCGAGGCCGCGCCCCGCTTAACGATGTTGCCCGGTGGGCTGCATTGGTCGGCCCAGCAGCCCGTGCCAGCGGTAGGAGCCACGGTAACGGTGAACCGCGACGGCCACCAGGAGCGGGCCGAGGTGAAAGGCTACACCCACGCCGCCGGCTTTCTGGGACTGGTTACCGAAACCACCCACCACGCCAGGACCGCCAGCCGGCGCAAGCGCAGCAGCCCCCGCGCCGGCGTGGTATTCGGCAGCCAGCTGGCCCTTGCCGCCTAGCCCCCGGCTCATCTTCTTCCTACTCCTTTTCCCCTTTCCCCTTTCCCCTTTCCCCTTCGATATGATAACTCCCGCCCCCGCCGCCAAGCAGCCCCAAATCAGCCCCCTCGATTGGGCCGGCGACCCGCAGCAGTGCCCGCAGTGGGTAGGATTTCCCACCCGCGCCGGCTTACCGGCCGGCCTGCAATGGTCGGGCCGGGGCGAGGTGCCCGCCATTGGTGCCCGCGTTCACATCTACCTGAACAGCATCGGCCCGGCCGAAGTGAAGGCTTACTTTCACGGTGAGGGCTGGCTAGGGGTGCTTTGCCAGCCGGAGAAGATGCCCGAGCATCTGGCGAAGCACGGCGTAACGCTGGGGCATTTCTTCGGCCGGGAGCTGGAACCCTACGCGCCCGGCCCCGCCGCACCGGCCCAAGTGCCCGAAGTGGTAGAAATCAGCTCGCAGGAGTACCGGATAATTCCAGCCCCGCTCTACTACCGCCACCTGCACACCGGCCGCATTACGGTGGTGTACGGCGGGCTGGCCGACTACTACGGCTTTTATGAGGTGGAAGCTTTCACCGGCACGGACCGGCAGAACGCCGCCCAGCTGGCCGACCCGGCCAACTGGCAGGAAATTCCTGAGCACCACTACTTAGAGGTTCACGAGGCCAGCCACGAGCGCAAGGGGCCGCAGCTTTTCGCCCTCCGCGCCGGCACGGCGGACCAGGTGGACTACCTGACCGAGCAGTTCCCCGGCCCGTTCCGCGTCCCCGCCGCCGTACCTTACACCTTCGGCCAGTACGACACGCTGAGTGCCTTGGCCGAGGTGATGAAGGAGCAGGGCGAGCAGTACCGGGGCCGCATCGTGGAGAAAAACGAGTGGCGGACGTGGGTAGCGTTTGAGGAAGAAATGGGAGGCAGCGGGGAGTGTCCGTGGGAGCGGGTACAGCTCGACTTGGGCCAGCTGCCGCTCGACAGCTACGCCTACATTTCGGGCCGCAAGGCCACGGCCGAGGAAGGGGAGGGCAACGGGCAGGTTACGCTGTGGCAGCAGCCCAGCGGGCAGTACTACGTGGAAACCGAGCCCCGCTTTCACTACGGCCCCAATTACCCCACCCTGACCCCGCTAACGCTGGCTGAGGTGCAGGCGCGGTATGCCTTCGACTTCACGCCCAACGGCCAGGAGCCCGGGCCGGCCGAGCACGGCGACTGGATTCCGGAGTACCCGCCCCAGGAGGGCGGCGAGTTGGCCGACAACCAAGACAGCACCGAGTACCCGGAATACCCCAGCGACGAGCAGCGCGACTAACGGCTGCTCCCGGGTTTCAGCGTCCACGTCCGCCGCGCCAGCAGCCTACCCCCTCACTTTTTACAATTGCAAAATCGCATGTTACCGAACCTCCCTGCCATTGAAACCCACGCCGGCCGCATCGTTGGCCTTGGTTAAAAGTTTGGTACAAAGGTTAAACGAGCGTCCTGGATGAAGGCCACTACTGGAGTCCTTCTATCACGAAGTACAGCGCATCAATGAGCGCTATTCATCCTGAATTGGGAAACCGCTGCATGCTTAGAGATGGTCTCTTACTTGTTTGGCTGGGGGCTGCTCATTAGCTGGCGGGGCTTGCTTGGCCGAAGTGCTCCTGGAGCACCTGGTTGACTTTGTCGCGGGTGAGGGGCTTGGTGAGGTAGCCGGCGATGGGCAGGCCCTGCATCTGCTCGACGTCGTTGGGGTTTAGGGAGGTAGTGAGCATGATGATGACCACCGAGGGGTTTTCCCGTTCGGGCCGTTGGGCGTAGGCCTGCAGGAACTCGAAGCCGTTCATGCGCGGCATTTTCATGTCGAGCAGGATGAGGGCCGGGCAGGTGGGCGAGGTGGGCAGCTCGCAGTGCTGGTGCAGCAGGTCCAGCGCCTGTTGGCCGTTTTGGGCTACCAAGACGGTGTCGCTGATGGCCATGCGCCGGAGCAGGGTTTGGTTGAGGTAATTGGTCGTGTCGTCGTCGTCGACGAGCAGCGTGCAGGAAACGGCGGCCATATAGTTAGGAGGGGAGGTAAGCGGGGAAAGGGAGCGCGCCGGCAGTAGGTGCGTCGTGGGGCAGGAAGACGAAAAAGGTGGTACCGGCGCCGAGCTGGGAGTGCACCTCAATGCGGCCCCCGGCGTTCTCGACCATGCGCTTGACCATGTAGAGGCCGATGCCCGTGCCCTCGACGTGGTCGTGCAAGCGCTGGAACATGCCGAAGAGCTTGGGCAACTGCGCTTCGGCAATGCCGAGGCCGTTGTCGTGCACTTCGAGCACGGTGTGGCCCTCGCGCACGTGGCCCCGCACGTCGACGCGCGGCGGCCGGTCGGGCGAGTGGTACTTGACGGCGTTGCTGAGCAGGTTGTAGACGATGCTGCGCAGGTTTTTTTCGGCGAATTGAATGGGTGGCAGGGCGTTCACGTCCACGAACAGCTTGGCCCCGGCACCCTCCAGCAGCGGCGCCAGGTCCAGGCGCACGTCCTCGACAACGGCGGCCAGGTCGACTCGGGTGGTGGCCGGGGCGTGCGCCTTCTGCAGCTTGGACACGTCGGTGAGGTGGTCGATGGTGCGCGTGAAGCGCTCCACCGCGTCGTGCATGCGCGTGAGCGTGGGGCCCACTTCCTCGTCTTGGGCCACGGCCGGGGGCAGGTCTTCCTGCAGCAGGTAGAGCAGGCCTTCGATGTTGGAGATGGGCGCTTTGAGGTCGTGGCTGGCCGTGTAGATGAAGTTGTCCAAGTCGACGTTGGTGCGCGTGAGCTGCTGGTTGCTGTCGCTCAACTCCGCGTTGGTGGCCTGCAACGCTTGGTTGAGGACGTCGACCTGCTGGCGGGACCGGACCTGGGCGGTGACGTCCAGGGCCACGCAGGAGATGCGCGTCACCTGCCCGTGCTCGTCGCGCAGGGGCTGGAAGGCAAAGGTGAAGTAGCCCACCTCGTCCGGCGCCTGGGGGTCCAGCTGCGCGGCAAACTCTTCGACGAACATGGACTCGCCCTGTTCCCACACCCGCCGCAGCAGTTCGGGCACGCCCTGGCCGGTCAACTCCGGTAGCACCTCGAAGTAGGGCCGCCCCAGGCACTGCTCCGCGGTGCGCTTAATAACGTGCGTCATGGTCGGGTTGATGACCTCAAACACGTAGTCCGGGCCGCGCACGACCCAAATGCCGGCAGGGGCCTGCGCAAAGACGTCCGTGAGCAGCTGCCGCTGGATTTCGCGCTCCCGGCGGGCGAGCACCTGCTCGGTGACCTCGAAGGCAAAGATGCTGACGCCCGCTATCTGCTCGTTTTCGCGGTAGGCTTGGTAGGTAAAGTTGAAGTACAGCGTGCGGGGGGGCTCACCGTTCACCGGCACGGGCGCAAAGGGCGCCTCGGCCCCGAAGTAGGTTTCGCCGGTGTGGTAGACGCGGTCCAGCAGCGCCCCAAAGCCTTGCGCGGCCAATTCAGGCGCGGCGTCCGCCACCTCGCGGCCCGCCAGTGGCCCCGCGGAAAACAAGGCCTGGTAAGCGGCGTTGACGTACTCAAAGCGGTGGCCGGGGCCGCGCAGCAAGGCAATGGGGGCCGGGGTTTGCGCGAACACCTCGTAGAGCAGGGTTTGCTGGTCGGCCTGCCGCCGGGCGGCGGCGAGCAGGTCAGCCTGCAGGATTAAGGCTTCCTGGGTGCGGGCCTGCACGCGGGCTTCTAGGTCCTGGTTGAGCTGCTGAAGCTGCTGCTGGGCCTGGCCCAGGGCGGCGTTGCCGGTCAGGAACTCCTCGTTGGCAGCAGCCAATTCCTCGTTGGCGGCGGCCAGCTCCTCGTTCAGGGTTTGCACCTGCTGGCGCGCGCGCACCTGTTCGGTGACGTCGGTGGCGAAGGCCTGCACGCCGGCGATGCGGCCGGTGCCGTCGCGGGCGGCCTGCGCCGCAAACGTGAAGTAGCGCAGCTCGCGTTGCCCGGACTGCGTGGGGTCGACGTAGTACGGGGCCTCGGCGGCGTAGTAGGGCTCGCCGGTGCGGTAGATGTGGTCGTAGAGGTCGGTGGCCTGATACGCCTGCGTGTACTGGTCGGCAGCGCCGGGTAAGGCTTCCAGGTAGGGCTTGCCCACCGGGTCGGACACGCCTAACTGCTGGCGGAAGCCCGCGTTGGCAAATTCGATGACGTGCCGCGGGCCCACCAAGCTGAGCACGACGCCGGGCGCGGCGCTCATGAAATCGTGCAGGCGCTGGCGTTGGGCGTCGGCGTCGGCGCGGGCGGCCCGCTCGGCGGCCTGGCTCTCGCGCAAAGCCAACTCGACGGCGCTGCGGTCTTGGTCGGCGGTGTCGGTGAAGCTGACCACCAGCTGCTCGCCGCTGCGCCGAGCGGCCAGCCGGAAGTAGTTGTCGAGCCCGTCGGCCTGGTAGTTGACGTCGTAGGGGCCGGCCGTTCCGTCGGCGTAGACGCGCCGGTAGTAGGCCAGGATGCCGGCGGCCAGGGTGTCGGGGAAGCGGGTAAGCAGCGTGCCGCCGGGGCGCTCGGCCAGGCCGGTCATGCGCTGGCCGGCGGGGTTGACGTACTCGAGGGCAAAATCTTCGATTTCCCCGGCCGGTCCGTAGACCGGGCGCAGCACATTGACGCCCGTGAGCGAAACGTCCAGCAGGTCATGCAGTACGCTGTCGGGAAAGGGCAGGGAAATTGGGGCGGGGGAACCGGGAGCCATGAAGCGACGGGGAAGGCGGGAAGAAAGGACAGCGCAACGTAAAGGTTACCAGCAGCCATTTAACAATCAGGAAGTACGGAAGCTGGGCTGCAGTAACCGGACTAGCCAGGAAAGAAAACGAGAGAACCAGTCTAAAGCTCGGCCGTTTAACTTTTGTACCAAACTTTTAACCGAGGCCATCGTCATTGGGGCCACCGTCCGCAGCACTCGTTATCGCGATGTGCAGGGCCTCGTGACTGCCATTTACTGGAACGGCTACCACTACGCCATCAAAGTAAACGACCGCCACAGCGACGACGCGGGCCAATACGAGCTACTTTCTGAGAACACGCACCAGGGCTTTAACTACGTCAATCCGAACACCCAGCAGGTACTAAGCGGCCAGTTCGAGGTACTGTTACCCGGGGAGGGCGACCGCATTTATTTTGCCGACACCGCCGAGCAGGCCATTGCCCTGCTGACGGCCACCATCGGCCTGTGCGACCAGACCGCCGAAGTCGAATACCTGAAGCAGCGGGCCGCGGCCGGCCCAGTGGACGAGCTGCGTTGGCGCGGGCAGGCCGTGGGCAGCCTCGTTGGCCAGCTGGCTTACGTGAGCACCGGCAAGCAGCAACCCGCGCCCAAGTTTCTGGTGGGCCAGCAGGTGCATTTTTTCAATCCCCACACGACCCACACGATTAGCGGCCTGGCTCTTTACAAAGACCGGCTGAACTACGGCCAGACGCAGTGGCACTACTTCTACGAAGGCGCGAAGGGCACCCACCACCCTATGAGCGAGGCCAACACCACGGCCGCGCAAGAAGAGTTGGCCGCGTAGTCCATCGTTTTACAATTGCAAAATCAGTAGCTCTTTTCCCTTTTGTTATGGCTTACCCCACCGCCCAGGAAATCACGGCTAAAGCCGCAGCGAAGGGATTTCGCGTCGGCGCTTATGTTCACATGAGCACCCGGAACGCCGACACGGCCGCGCCAATCCGCGAGTTTAGCAGCATTAACGGCCAGGTGCAGGCCGTTTGGATGAACGGCGCTTGCCGCAACCTTCTGGGCGAGTTGCGCCTAAGCTGCCAGCACCGCCTGCCGTACCAGTTCCCGGCCGGCTATGACTTCCTGACCAGCCCGCAGCTCGTAGCCGAGGCTAGCCGCCAAGCAGGCAGCATCATGCCCCCCGGCACCTACACCGCCGCCAGGGTGAAGGGCTACGGCACCGAGGCTGCGGATACGTGGGTAACCGCCGACCCCCGCCCCGAGCACGAGGAAGCGGTATACCGGAGCCTACGGCCCCAGCCCGAGCCGGCTCCCTTCGCGGAATTGAGCCCGAACATGGAATTTCTGTTGGCTGGCCAACTCGTCACCGTGGCCGACGTGGCACACTGGCTGGATGCCGACCCCAAGCAGGCCGGGAAGCTGTTCAAGGGGTTGCGTTAGTAACCGGACAAAGAATTACGGTAAGGTCTTGTCGACTGACTTTGGGCTTGGGGTTAAAGCTGGCGTGGGCTAGACAGGCCCTTGGTGCACGTCAAAGAGCTGGGCCAGCAGCGGGGAAACGGTCAGGGGCTGGTCGAGCTGGTGGAGGACCGCAAGCTGAGGTTCCGGGCCGAGTAAGCCCAACCAGTTGAGCCCCCGCTCAAAGGTGCGCACCCCGTAGCAGTGGGTGAGTTGTTCCAACGGCGTCCGATAGGCCGGGTCGGTGAACTCGGCCAGCACAAACGGAAACGCCCGCTGGTAGTGCGCGGCGTAAAAGGACACCGGGTGCGGCTGCTGGCCGAAGCGGGCGAGCAGGTAGACCGAATACGCCCAGCCGGTTTGTCCTACCGTCTGCGAAGGGTAGCCATCGTGCGAGGCCCACAGGAAGCGGTTGGTAAAGGTGTCCAGCACGAGCGCCCAAAGGGCCGGGCGGTGAGCGGGGTCGAGCAGCTGGCTGCCTTTTTTAGTCAGCAGCAACTGGCCCCGTACCAGGCGGGCTAGCCCTGCCAGCCGGGTGGTAATGGCCAGCGAATCGATTTCCCGGCTCAGCGTGAACAAACCCGTTTCCAACCCTTCTTCCAGGATGAAGCCGTGGGCGTAGAGTTCGCGCAGGTACTTGCGCGGCAGGGCCCCCAACGGCGTCAGGCGCAGGGGCGTTTCCTGTTGCAGCAGGCGCAAAAAGGCCTCCGTTAGCCGCAGAAACGGGACCCGGTCCAGCACCTCGTCCGGTACGTTGGCGCGCAACTGCACCACGCTGGCAGGTCCCAGCGGCTGGTAGAGCAGCGGGTGCATCTGTGCTGGGCTCAAGCCGCAGAAGTCCGGCTGCGGCGTGTCGTTGTAGCGGTGCAGTGCCGCGGCCAAGGCGGGCTGGGAAGGAGTATTCATCCTATTTGGCTTTAATGGGCGCGGGCTTTTCGTTAATCTGGCAGCCGGCGAAGCGCAGGATTTTGTAGAGGGTACGGCGGGAGCCAATCTGGAAGTAAGCCATGAGCTGGCGGGTGGACTGCTGGCCGGCTTCGTAGAGTTCCTTGACGGCGGGCGCGATTTTCTGGTAGCGCGGGGCCAAGCCCGGGGGCCGGCCGCCCTGGCGGCCGCGGGCGCGCGCCGCCTGTAATCCGGCGTGGGTGCGCTGCACGAGCACGTTGCGCTCGTGCTCGGCCAGGGCGCAGAAAATCTGGAACACGAGTTGGCCGCCGGGCGAGGTGGTGTCAATGGGGTCTTGGAGGGAAATCAGGTGCAGCCCGCGGCGGCTCAGGTCCTCGACGACTTCAATCAGGTGCTTAGTGGAGCGGCCCAGCCGGTCGAGCCGCCAGATGACGACGGTGTCATCGGGGCGAGCGTAAGCCAGCAGTTTTTCCCAGCTGGGCTTGTGGGCCTGCACGCCGGAGACGGTATCGGTATAGACATCATCGCAGCCGGCCTGGCGCAGCGCGTCGAGTTGCAGGTCGAGCACCTGCTCGCTGGTGCTGACGCGGGCGTAACCGAGTTTTTTCATAGCAAAAAGGGGGTAAGTGGTACCGGAAAGAGGCGAAACGCGAATTTACGGTATCTTGATTGCGGAAACCAGTTTCGGGTACCGCCATTTCCTGGATTGAGCACCTGCTTTTGCAGGCCTCGGGGTGGTACCGGAAAAGGGGCGTTTGTTTACCACTCCCTCCTGCTTATGCCCGCCGACTTTCTGACTGCCCTGGAGCGCCAGCACTACCAGACCCTGCCCGCCGACCTGCGCGAGGAAGACCTGCAGGCCAACTGCTGGCTCACCCCCGCCGACCAGCAGTTGGTCGCCCAGCAGCGCCGGGGTAGTAACCGCCTCGGCTTCGCCGTGCAGCTGGGCGTGCTGCGCCTGCTGGGGTACCTGCCCCCGGAGTGGTACCGCCAAGTACCCGATTGCCTGGTGCAATTTGTCGCCCGCCAACTGGCGCTCGACCCGGCGCTGTTTCAGGCCTACGGCGAGCGCGAGGCAACGCTGACCGAGCACCTGCGCGTACTGCTGACTCATTTGCAGGTGCGCCGCTGGCAGCCCGTGCTGGATGCGCCGTGGCTCGAAGCCTGGCCTTGGTTAAAAGTTTGGTACAAAGGTTAAACAGGCTAGTGAGAATTGTCTGACTCTCGGCGGGAGGCCCGCGCCTGCTACGGCTAACCTTTTTCACAAACTTCCCGTGCGCTTAGCCCCGGCGGGGTAATCGAGCTCGCCCAACACCGGCCCGAAGGCCCATTGGCCCGCCAAAAAGGCCGTCTTGAATGCCAGGACGGCGCGGTGGCGGTGGATTTGGCTACCTTTAAAGCGCATGAGTACCACTGCACGGCCCCCGGAACCGCAGAAGACCCCGCCCCTGGTGAGCGGCGCCACCATTGCCCTGGCGTGGCTGCTGTTCAGCGGGTTCATGGTGCTGCTGATTTTCGTGCAGAACCTCTCGGCCCGCACGCCCACTGACTGGCGCGAGGCCTTGGGCGGGCGCCTGCTGCACGGCCTGATTTGGGGGCTGCTCACGCCGGTGGTGTTTGCCCTGGCGGCCCGCTTCAACCTCCTCGAGAGCCGCCACCGGCTGCTGCACCTGCTGGCCCACGCGGCGGCCAGCTACGTCCTCACGCTTGCTTACCGGTTGGTGTACGCTACCGTGATGCACGGCAGCGGGGCTACGCCGGGCGCCATCTCTCTAAATACCGTCGTCGCCAACGCCAACAGCTGGGTGCCCATTTACTGGATGCTGCTCTGCATCGCCTACGCCGTGCAGTACCGCGAGCGGTACCGCGAAGGCCGGGTGCGGGCCGCCCAGCTCGAAACCCAGCTGGTGCAGGCCCAGCTGCAGGCCCTGAAAATGCAGCTCCAGCCGCACTTTCTCTTCAATTCCATGAACGCCGTGTCGGCCCTGATGACCCAGGACGTGAAAGCAGCCCGGCGCATGCTGGCCCAGCTCAGCCAGTTTCTGCGGCTGGTGCTGGAAGGCACCGACGAGCAGGAAGTGACCCTGGAACAGGAGCTGCGCCTCACCCGGCTCTACTTGGAAATCGAGCAAACCCGCTTCCCCGACCGACTGGCCGTGCGCTACGACATTGGCCCCGATACCGAGGGGGCGCTGCTGCCCGCCCTGCTGCTGCAGCCAGTGGTAGAAAACGCCGTGCGCCACGGCCTGGCGCCCCGCGCCGGGGCCGGTGAGCTGGCCGTGCGGGCCGAAAAACAGGGCGACCGGCTGCTGCTGCAAGTGCAGGACAACGGCCGGGGCGCGGCCGACACCGCCGCGCGGGGCATCGGCCTGCGCAACCTGGAAAGCCGGCTGGCCACGCTCTACGGCCCGGACTATGCCCTGGCGGTGGAGTCGGCCCCGGCGTGCGGCTACTGCCTGCGCCTGTCCATCCCGTTCCGGCGGGCGGCGGGGGGCGTTACCCCAGAGCCCGCATGAGCCCCATCCGCACGCTGCTGGTCGACGACGAGCCCCTGGCGCGCAGCCTGCTGCGCGAGCTGCTGGCCGATTTTCCGGCGCTGGCCGTAACAGGCGAAGCCGCCAACGGCACCGGGGCCCTCGCCGCCCTGCACACCGGCGCATACGACGTCGTTTTCCTTGATGTGCAGATGCCCGACCTTGATGGCGTGCAGGTGCTGCGGCGGCTGCAGGCGGCCGGCCAGCCGCTCCCGCTGGTGGTGTTCGTGACGGCCTACGACCAGTACGCGGTGCAGGCCTTCGCCCTCCACGCCGTGGATTACCTGCTCAAGCCCCTGGACCCCGACCGGTTTGCCGACTGCGTAGGCCGGGTGCAGCAGCAGCTGGCGCTGCGCCAGGACCAGGCCCGCGTCCCCGAACTGGAGGCCCTGCTGCACGGTTGGACCGCCCCGGCGGCCGACTACCAGGACCAGTTTCTGGTGAAACTGCCGGCGCGCAGCTTCTTCGTGCCGGCCGCCGAGGTGTGCTACTTCGAAGCCACCGGCAACGGCGTGCTGCTGCACGCGGCCGGCGGGCACTACCCGCTGCGCACGGCCCTGGGCCAGCTGGCCGAGCGGCTCGACCCGGCCGTGTTCCTACGCATCCACCGCTCGTGCATCGTCAACCCGGCCCACATCGTCGACTTCAAGCACTGGTCGCATGGCGAGTACCTGTTTCGCATGGCCAACGGCCAGCACGTCACCTCCTCGCGCAGCTACAGCGCCGGGGTGCAGCAACTGCTCAAGCGCTTCGCCTGAGCCCAGGCCGGGCCGTTGAAGTCCGGTTCAAACTGGTATTGGTCCAGTTGGCCCTCCGGCGGCAGTCATTTCCCCGGGTTGCGCGTTAGCCCTCCAGCCCCCCGCTCATGGGGCGGCCCCAGTGCACGACATGACCAAATCCCTCCTCTTTTTGCTGGCGCTCACCTTCGGCGGAGCCGTTGCGGCCCGCGCCCAACACCACCCGGCCAGCGCCCCCCCGATGCCGGGCATGGCCGGCATGCACATGAACCACGGCATGGCCGCCCCGGGCACCCCGGTCGCCGCCTTCCAGCACGGCATGGATTCGGTGATGGTGGTGATGGACGAGGGCATGCGCCGCATGACCGGCGCCACCCCCAACGACATCGACGCCAGCTTCGCGGCCATGATGCTGCCCCACCACCAGGGTGCCGTGGACATGGCCCGCCTGCAACTGCTCTACGGCAAAGACCCGGCCCTACGCCGCCTCGCCCAAAGCATCATCGCCGAGCAGCAGGTCGAGATTCAGCAGATGGCCGCCTGGCTGAAGCAGCATCCGGTGGCGAGCCAGAGTTCTGGCAAATAGCGCCCAATCAATCAGAACCGTCATGCTTCGACTACGGCTGCGCTCCTGGCTTGATGCGCCACATGCTCAGCATGACGTTCTTTTTCCCAATCCCAAATGAAATTTTCCCTTCTCCCCGGTCTGTTGCTCATTACCAGCGCCGCCGCGGCCCAGGCCGTGAGCCACCGCGACCGGGTGTACACCGCCGACCAGATTTCCAACACCGTTTCGGTCATCGACCCCGTCGACAACAAGCTGCTGGGCCAGATTGTGCTGGGCAAGCCGCAGCCCGATTTGCTCTCGGCGCTCTACAAAGGGCAGGCGCTGGTGCACGGCCTGGGCGCTTCGCCCGACCACAAATTGCTGGCCGTGGTGTCGGTGGGCTCCAATAACGTCACTTTCATCGAAACGGCTACGAATGCCATCCGGGGCAGCGTGTACGTGGGCCGCGCCCCGCACGAGGCTACGTTCCGGCCCGACGGCAAGGAGGCCTGGATAACGGTGCGCGGCGAGGACTACCTCTCCGTCATCGACGTGGCCACGCTGCGCGAAACCCGCCGCGTGCCCGTGCCCAACGGCCCCGGCCAGATTGCCTTCAGCCCCGACGGCAAGCGCGCCTTCGTGTGCTCCAGCTTTTCGCCCGAGCTGGCGGTGGTGGACGTGGCCACCTACAAAGTCATCAAAAAAGTCCCCGTGGTGAGCCCCTTCTCGCCCAATATCTTCCCTACCCGGGACGGCCAGCAAATCTGGTTCACGCACAAGGACGTGGGCAAGGTGTCGGTGCTGGATACCAAGACGCTCACCATCAGCGGCGTGCTGACGACCGGCCCCATCTCCAACCACGTGGCCACGGTGGACGTGGCCGCCGGCAAGCTGGCCTACGTGACGGTGGGCGGCGAGGACGTGGTGAAGGTGTACAGCCGCGCCCCGGGTTTTAAGCAGCTGGCCACCATTCCGGTGGGGGCGCTGCCGCACGGCATCTGGCCCTCGGGCGATGGCAGCCGGGTGTACGTGGGTCTGGAAAACGGCGACTCGGCCGTGGCCATCAGCACCGCGAGCAATAAAGTGCTGGCCAAAATAAAAGTCGGCCAGGCCCCGATGGCCCTGATGTACGTGCCCAACGCCGTGCCGGCCGGCGCGGCCGGCGCCACCGGCCTGGGCCGGCAACTGGTGGACCAGCCCGCCATCGTCCGCACCTTGAAGCCACCTACGCCCGGCCCCGCCACCGGCACCATGACCCTGCGCTCGGAAGGGCTGGTGGATTTGGCCACTTTCGCCCTGCGCGGCCTGACGCCCAACACCGACTACGACATCTTCCTGACCAGCGGCACCAAGGCACCCTACCCCCGTGACTACGCCCTGACCACCGTGCGCACCGACGCCAAAGGCGGGGCCATGGGCCAGGCGCTAGGGCCGGTGCAGCGCATCGCGGGCGGGGATTTGAATCCATCCGGCAAAACGTTTTCGCGGGTAATCGTGGCGCCCAAAGCCGCTGACAGCGAACCCGTTTTGGTGGCCGAATAGTCCGCCTTTGGACGCCCACCCAAAGGCCATTAATGGCCGCCGGGACAACCATTCCTGCTGCAATGCCGAGCTAATCTAAACTGAATTCACTTGTAACCACAACCCTACAACATGCAATCCATTTTCAATCAACACACTGGCATCAGCTCGCGGGCGCAGTCGCTCAAACGGTTTCTGCTGCCGGTGGCGGCGTGTGCGCTGCTGCTCGGCGGCTGCAAGAAAGACAACGAGGCCATCGCCGACACCAGCGCGCCGCCGGTGCTCAACATCGTCTCGCCGGTGGAGGGCGCGACCATCATGCCCGGCGGGCGGCTGGGCAACGCCACCACGGCCGACTACAACGGCACGGGCTTCGCCATCAACCTGGAAATCGTGACCAAGGACACCGTCACCATCCCCACCAAGGAAAGCCTCAACATCCGCAACACCGCCGCCCTAGGCCAGCCCAACGTGAACCTGCCCGGCTTCACGGCCAGCCTCGACGTGGACCTGATTAAGCCCGACGGCGGCACCATCCCCAAGGGAACCAACCTGGCCTCGCTCTTCAACATTGCGGGCACCGACGACACGCCCGGCCCCGGCGTGACCACCTGGGTGAGCTGGCACGTGCTGGAGTCGGTGGCGGCCGGTACTACCAGCTGCACGCTGACTACTTCCGTAACGGACCGCGCCGGCCGCAAGGTCACGGCCACCCGCTTGCTGAAAGTAGCCCCCGGACCCAACGGGGCCCTCAGCGGTGAGGCCCTGACGCCCGCCCCCAAACCCATCACTTACGGCACGGTGGACAACCCCGACGGCCCCACGGTGACGATGATTGCCCCGCGCACGCCCTCCAGCATCAGCCCCGGCATCCAGACGGCGGGTGTGCTGCCGGCCCCGCCCACCAGCGGCGCGCTGTTTTTCATCCAGGTGTCGGCGCTCGATAAGTCGCGCAACGGCATCAACGTGGCCGAAAACGGGGACGGTGCCTTCGGCAAGCCCGCCGCTGACCGCGGCACGATTGAAGACAAGACGCAATCCAACGCCGGCGTGAACCGCTACGTGCCGGGCCTGAAAGTCACCTTCGACGTGCCCCTGCTCCAGCCCAACGGCAACGTGATTCCGGCCGGCGGCAACCTAGCCCCGGTGTTCAACACAGCCGGCAGCGAGCTGGACCCGAGCGGCTTCGTGCGCACCACCTTCGGCTGGAGCGTGGGCGGCACCCTGCAGCTGGGCGGCAAAACCAGCGTCACCATCAAAGCCGCCGTAACCGACGCGGCGGGCAAAACCGGCAGCGCCACCCAGGTGGTGCAAATCAGCCCCGTGGCCAACGGCCAGCTGCTGACCCCGGCCCCGCGCTAAGGCCCTGAATTTTAGGCCGTAGCCCCGTAACGGCCCGAAGGCTGGCCCGTTTCACGACGAGCCAGCCTTCGTTTTTTAGCATCCCTTCCACTCCATTTTATTCTTCCATGCGCATTCCTAACTTCTCCACTTTGGTCCTTGCGGCCACCCTGCTGCTCGGGGCCTGCTCGAAAAATAACGATGAGGACGCCCAGCCCGACATGGTAGTGCCGGCCGACCCCGGCCCTCAAGCGCCCAGCGCCAGCGACCGGGTGTACACGTCCGACCAGTCGTCGAACACGGTGTCGGTGCATGACCCGAACACCAACAAGCTGCTGGGCGTGATTCGCCTGGGTAAAGGGCGGCCCCAGTTCCTGAGCCCGCTCTACGACCGGGAAACCAACGTGCACGGCATGGGCGTCTCGCCCGACGGCAAGACGCTGGGCGTCATTGCTACCCTTACCAACGCGGTGGTGTTCATCGACCTGGCCACCAACGCCATTAAGAACACCGTGTATGTGGACCGTAATCCCCACGAGGGCTTTTTCACGCCCGACGGCAAGCAGTTCTGGGTGACGGTACGCGGGGCCGACTACGTAACGGTGATTGACGTGGAGAAAATGCAGGCCGTGAAAAACATCAAGACTGCGCCGGGCCCCGGCATGGTGGTGTTCCGGCCTGACGGCAAGGTGGCCTTCGTGGACCACTCCTTCACGGCCGAGCTGGATGTGGTGGATGTGAAAACCCGCGAAGTAATAGCGCGCGTACCGGTGGTGAGCAAGTTTTCCCCTAACCTGGCCGTAACGGCCGACGGCCAGCAGGTATGGCTTACGCACAAGGACGTGGGCAAGGTGACGGTGGTGAATGCCCAGACCTACGCCGTGGAGGGCGTGATTGACACCGGCCCCGGCACCAACCACGTGAACCTGGCCGGCCCCGGCGGTGGCACCCGCTTCAGCGGCGCGGCGGCTGGCGACTTTGCTTACGTAACCGTGGGCGGCGAAAACGCGGTGAAGGTATACACCCGCCAACGCCAGTTGGTGGCCACCATTCCGGTGGGCCCCAATCCGCACGGCGTGTGGCCCAATGGCGACGGCAGCAAGGTGTACGTAGGCCTGGAATACGGCGACGCGCTGGTGAGCATCGATACCAAAACCAATACCAAGCTGAGCGAAACTCCCAGTGGCCAGGACCCGAACGCCATCATTTACGTGGTGAAGGCCGGCGGTGGCAGTCCCGGCACCGGCAACCTGGAAGCCTTTGTGCCAGTCGCGCCCGTTAACCTGCGCCTGGTACCCGTCGGTACGCAGCCGGTACCCGGGGTAGGCGGCGTGGCCGTTATCCGGCCGGTAGAAGACGTGGACGAGTTGATTCTGGCTCTCAAGCGGCTGGCCCCGAACACGAACTACACCTTATACTTATCGGACAATAAAACCGCGCTGGTGGCCCCGGAGCCGGTTATTGCCTTCAAAACCGATGCCGAGGGCGCGGTCGAAGTCAACGCCTACTACCAGATTCGGCTGCGGCTGGCGGGACGCTTTGCCGTGGTGGTGCTCGGCGACAAGAACCCGGCCGGCGCGGTCACGCTCACGCAGCCGTAAGCCGGCCGCCGACCAAAAAGGCCCCTGGTGCATGAGGCATCAGGGGCCTTTTTTTATGGGCGCAAACTCTTTCGCCTCGGGTAGCGCCGGGTGGGCCTTTGCCGCTCACCTACCGCCGCCAGCCGGGAGCTGGCAGGCCGCCAGCTCCCGGCGGTGCGCCCGAAAGCGCAGCAGCCCTGCCGCCAGCACCAATCCCGCCACGGCCAGCGCGGAGTACCCCAACCGGCCGCCCCGCTCGGGGTGAAATTGAAGGAGCGCCAACCCGAAGCCCACCAGTGCCAGGCTGGTGCGCACGTAGGTGAGCAAGGTCCGCTCATTGGCCAGCCGGGTCCGTTGCAGGGCCAGCCGGTCCGACAGGGCGAGGGGGTTGGTGGGGGTAAGCGGCATGGGGTGGGCTACGTGAGGGTAATGGCCGCGCCCGGTTCGGCCAGCCGGTGAAACGTGATGCCGTGCTTCTCAAAGTACGGCCCGTAGTTCTCGTATCGCTGCTGCACGAAGAAGGGCTTCAGGTAGCCGTCGTGCACGGGCAGAATCCGCTGCGGCCGCATTTTCAGGGCGAAATCGGCCACCACCAGCTCCGTGAGAAAAGGGGCGGTGACGGGCAGAATGAGTAGCTCCACGCCCGCGAAGGGGAGCAGATTATGGGCAAAAGAGTCGGCCGGGTTCAGCACCTTGCCATTCACCAGCCAGGCCGTCATCTGTGGCAAGGGGCTGTCGAGAATGGCCTCGTGCTGCACCGGAATGGCGTGCAGCTGAAACGCGCCCAACTCCAGGGGGCCTTCCTCGTGGAGTTGTACGGTCAGGCCGTGCGCTTGCAGCTTGGCCGCCACCTCGCGGTTGGAAATAATGACGGCCTGGCGCAGGGCCACGATTTTCTTTAGCGCCGCCACATCAAGGTGGTCGGGGTGGTCGTGGGTAATGAGGACGACCGAGACGTCCTTAAACGCTTCCGGCTGCACCAGGCCTTCGTTGAAGGAAAACTTGCCGGGGTCGAAGAGAATTTGTTGGCCATCCAGCTCAAACAGCAGGCAGGAATGGATGTACTTGGTGATTTTCATGACCAGACTTAAATAGTGGGGCAGGACGGAAATGCGCGCCGAGAAGAGCGGAAATTTAACTAGCAAACGCTTACGGAAACCAGCGCTGCTAGACCCCTGCCGCCTCCTGCTGCTGGCGCAGGTACGCATACAGCCCGCCCAGCACCAGCCCGAACACCGCGTTGGCAACAAAAAAGTACGCCATGCCGCCGGCCGTCAGCACGTGCCCGCCCGCCAAGCCCTGCCCCAGCAGCGGCAGCACCACGAAGCCATTGAGGACCCAGGGCAGCAGCGAAAACAGGCCGCCATTTACCCAGCCATTGCCCGGCAGCCGGGGTTCGAACACCAGCACGTACAGCCCCACCATGCCCAGCCCCGTGAGGTAATGAAACAGCAGCTTGAAGCCCTCGGCTTTGACCACGGGCAGCCCCCCGGCCGGCAACACCGGCGTGGTATGCAGCAGTACAAGCTTGAGCAGGCCACCGCTTTCGGCGTTGACGGCCATCAGCGGGGCCGCTTTCAGCCCCAGAGTATTGGCGGTGATGGCGACCACGCCGGCCAGCAGGCCCAGGTACAGGCGGGGGTGTTTTTTCATGGGAGGGAGCAGAAAGGAAATAGGACAGGCAATGGGGGAGTATACGGCCACCCACGCGGCACCATTTGGCCCCGATGGGTTCTTCAGTCGCCCAGCCAGCGGTCGGCCACCAGGCCCAACGCGTAGTTAAGCTGCACCAGCAGCAGCAGCCCCGCCCCGGCCGGCACGTTGAGCAAGCACAGGCCCGCCGCTGCCGCGTACTGCACCTGCATCAGGCCCAGGCGGCGCATCAGGGCCCGGCCCACGGCCGCGTGCTCGGGCCGCAGCAGTCCGTGGCGCTGGGCGTAGCGGTAGCTGCCCAGCAACGCCCCGCCCAGCAGCAGCAGGTTGGCCCAGTACACCAGCACGGCCCCGCGCAGGGGAAAATGGGTGGTGAGAAACGCCGTGGAAAAGGGCAGCAGCCCCACCACCAGCAGAAAGGCAATGTGCCACCAGGCCAGCCGGCGGTCGCTGCGCGCCAGGTAGGTGAACTGCGTGCTCTGGCACACCCAGAAAATGCCCAGCGAGAGAAACCCCAGCACGTAGCCCCCGATGCTGGGCAGCAGCGCCCGCAGGGCCGGCCCCACGTCGGCCTCGGTGCGCACGAGGGCGGCGGCCGGCACCCGCAGGTTGAGCACGAGCAGGGTCATGGCGATGGAAAACACGCCGTCGCTGAGCGACTCGATGCGGCGCAGGCTCTGGCCCGCTACTTCAGTGTAGGCCAGGGGCGGTGCGTGGGACGAAGACTGGGCCATCGGCTAGCGCGGCGAACCGCCCGCCCGCCGGGTTTTGCGCGGGGCGGGGGCCTGGCGATGGTCCAGCCGGTCTTCCTCCCGAACGAGCTTGGGCTCTTTGCTCAGGCTTTGGCCGTGGTTCACGCGGCCGTCGCGCATCATGCGGCGGTTTTCGCGCAGCAACTTGTCGTCGGTTTTGCCTTCTTTTTTGAGCATTTTGCCGCCTTCCTGGCCGTGACCCGGTGGGTTGATGGCGGTGAGCAGCAGGCCGGTCAGGGCGAGCAGGCCGGGGAGTTGAGCGAGACGGGTCATGGGGTTTGGATGATGGAGAAGCGGTTGCCGCAGGTACGGCGGCCCGTATTTTCAAACTTGCTTTGTTAGCCCAGCTGCAAGCGAAACAGCGTGGAAAGCGTGCCCGCCACCAGAGCCCAGGCCATGCCCGTAAGCAGGTACTGTTTGGCAATGGTCTTGGGGTCCTGGCTGAATACGTAGCGAAACAGCCAGTGCGGCGTTTCGTGGTCGGCCGGGGGGGCGGCGGGCAACGGGGTGCTAGGCACCGGCATCGGAAGCGAAGGAATAGCCATGCGAATGCGGGAAAGCAAGGTGGAATAGTGAAAACCAAGAGCCATTTGCCCGTCCTGCTGAGCGCAGCCGAAGCAGGACGTTCTTCGTGTTTGCTTTCCGGCCGCCAACGCCCGGCCTATTCCCAGCCGTTGCGGCGGAAAATGGCGTGCCCGTCGGCCGACTGCAGAAAGGCCACGAACTGCCGGGCCGCGGCGGCCTGCGTGGTGCGCTGGGTGAGGGCAATGGGCGTGCCCCGACTCACGCGCTGGTCGCGGGGCAGGCGCACGAGGGCCGAGCCGGGCAGGCGCGGCTGCCAGGAGGCATAGGTTATCCAGGCGTCGTAGTCCTGGGGCTTTTGCTGCCAGAGGGCCACGGCCTCGGCGCTGGTTTTGACCGACGTTTTGGTGTTGTGCTGCAGGTTGCTGATGAGGGCCGGGGTGCGGGCCATGTCCTCGGTCATGCCCATCTGGCCGGCCCCGTTCACGTCGAGCAGGCGCACGCCGGGCCGGGCCAGGTCTTCGAGCCGCTTGATGTGCAGCGGATTGCCCGGGCGTACCAGCACCGCCGACTCGCGGGCATACAGGCTGGTACGGCTGGCTTCGTCGATAAAGCCGGGGTGGGCCAGCTCCGTTTGGGTGAGCATGTACTCGGCCCCGCCGTACACCAGGTCGGCGTCCTGCTGCGCCTGGGCCAGCCACTTGGGCTCGGGGCCGGCCGTGACGGCCACGTCCAGGCCGGTTTGTTTGGTGAAGGCGGCGGCGCATTCCTTCATGGCCGTGGCCGGGCCGCCGGGGCCGTACACGTGCAGGGTTTGGGCGGCGGCCGGCGCGGCCGCGAGCAGAGCAGGAGACATGAGCAATAGAGCGAAGCGGCGGAGCCGGGTAAGCGGGGATGTTTTCATGGGTATTAGCGCGTTACTTAACGGGCGGCAAAAAGCCGTATTTCTGGTACACGGCCTGCCCGTCTGGGCTGTTAAGGAAGGCCACAAAGTCTTCGGCGGCCTTGGCGTGGGGCGCGGCTTTCATCACCCCGGCCACGTAGTTGGCCATGATGTTTTCCTTGGCCGGGATGGCCACGCTTTCCACCGGGTGGCCCAGCATTTTCTGATAAAAGGCCTCCGTGTACCACACCGGGGCCGCGTCGGACTGGTCGTAGAGCACCCTCAGGGGCGACTGGCGGTGGTGAATCTGGGTCAGGTAAGTGCTGCCGGCTTTCACTTTGGTCGTCATCACGGCCGTTTTCAAGGCCGCGCCCCCGGCCTTCTCGTACGATTCCTCGATGCGCTTGCCGATGCCTTCCCATTCGGGGTTAGGCATGCTCACGCGCACCTCGGGCCGGCCCAAATCGCGCAGGCTGGTCACCTTCTTGGGGTTGCCCTGGCGCACGAGGATGGCCAGCCGGTTCTGGGCGTAGCTGGTGGTGCGGGCAAACCACTCCGGCGTCATATCCATGCGGTTTTTGCCGGCCGCGTACACGTCGGGCTTCAGCTCGATGCGCAGGTTGCCTACTACCAGGCTGCCCTGCGTAATCTGCTTAGCCAGGATGCCGGGCGGCAGCGTTTCCACGAAAATGCGCACGTACTCGGGGTGGGCCTTGCGGAACTCCTTCAGCAAATCATCGAGCACCATGAACTGGTTGCCCCCGAAAAACACCACCAACTGCGGGTCCACCACGTCGCCGTAGAGGTCGGGCGCGTTGTCGATGCCCGGCACCGTGAAGGGCACTCCAGCCTGAAACGGCGCGTTCCAGGGCGGGTCAAAGCGGTGGGCCGGCTCGGGCGGCGTGGGCTTTTGGATAGGCATGGTCTGGGCGAAAAGGGCGGCCGGGGCGGCCAGTGCCAGCGCCAGCAGCAGGTGCGGAAGGGGTTTCATGGGGTTGGGTAAGGAAAGCGGAGAAAAGCACGAAAGCAGCGGAGAGCCCGGCGCTACGGATGCACCAGCGACCAGCCCTGGGCCTGCCGGATAATAAGCTCGCCGTTGCCGCTGGGCACGTAGGAAATCAGCGGCAGCAGCTCGTCCTTGCTCATTTTCCTTTCCTTCAGCGTGTTCAGGCACTGGGCCAGAATCACGCCTTTCTGCTTGAGGGCCGTGAGCTGGGCCTCGTAGGGCTGGTCCTTGCGGTAGAGCGTGGTGCCCCCGCCGAAGGCAATCAGCTCCACGGTGAGCTTGCCTTTAAGCCGGCTGTCCTCCAGCACGTTGCCGATGTTACGCAGCGTCTGCTGGATGAGCTTGGGGTCGTCGCTGTCGAGCTGGTAGATGACATGGTACTGGGCCTGGTCGGCCGTGGCCCCTTGGAAGGCACCTTTTTGAAAAGCTTCGCGGTCATGCATGGCGGTGGCGTTGCGGGTGGCGGGCGTCTGGGCGCGGGCCGAGAGGGTGAGGCCGGCGAGCAGCGCGGCGGTCAGCAGCAGGTGTTTCATGGCAACTGGGGAAAGGGCACCACCGAAGCAGCGCGGTGAAAACGAAAGGGGTGAAACTGGAAATCGGTGCGGGGCTACTCGCCGCCCTTTTTGCCCGCTTCCATCGCCGCGTAGGGACCAAACTGGTGCTGGTGCTGCGTAAACCGGTCGGCGTAAGGCGGGTAAGGGCAGTCGGCGGGCTTCTTTTTCAGGTTGGGGTAGTCCTTTTCCAGGTGGGCCATGCGCGGGCGGGGCAGCGAGTTGATGTAGGCCGCCACGTCGTAGGCGGCGTCATCGGTGAGGATGCTGTGCTCGGCCGTGGCGCCGAAAGGCATGTTGGCCTTGATAAAGCGGGCCGCCGTTTGCAGGCGGTGCATGCCGGCCCCGTCGTTGTAGCTGTCGGGCCCCCACAGCGGCGGGTACTGGTAGCCATCGGCGGCCAGCGTGCCGTTGAGGCGGCCCTGGCCATTGGCTCCGTGGCAGCTGGTGCACTGCTGGGCGAAGACGATTTTGCCCTGCCCGAGATTCGCCTCGCGGTTGGGCATGGTGAACTTAACAAAACCCTGGCCCTTCACCTTCTCCCCCACTGGCACCTGGCGGCCCAGCCATTTCATGTAGGTGATGATGGCCTTCATCTCCTTGCCGTCCACCGGCAGGGGCCGGCCGTTGAGGCTGCGCGTCATGCACCCATTGATGCGGTCCTCCAGGGTGCTGATGGCATCCTCGCGCCCTTTGTAGGTGGGGTAAATGCCCCAGATGCCCACGTAGGGGGCCGAAAACGCCTTCTGGCCGGCCTGCAGGTGGCAGTTCTGGCAGGCCAGGTTGCTGCCGGCCAGCCGCAGGGCCGGGTTGGCCACTTGCGGGCCGAGGTAGTGGGCGGTGTGGGCAATCAGCTCGTGGCCGTAGCGGATGAGCTGGCCCTCCGGGTCGGGCTTCACGCTGTCGAGCACGAAGCGGGCGGGCTGGAAGAAGTTGGTTTTGCTCCCCACAGCCCCCCCGGCAACGTCAGGCAAGCCCGCCGCAGGCCCACTCGCAGCGGCGGCCGTCGTGGCCGGGGCATCGGCCAGCAGGTCGGGCGTTTTGGGGTTGAAGACGACGATGTAGGCCGTCACGGCTACTACCAGCACCATCAGGGCAATCACCCAGGTCAGCAGGCCAGCTATTTTGATGAAGGCCTGCTTGTCTTCCGGCTGCAGCCGAGGCGAGGGGTCGGGAGTGGTTTCCATGAGGCCAGGGAGAGAGGTGAAACAGGCGGCAATGGCCAGCCAGCGCGCAAAACAACTTGTTTTGCGGAATGCAGACAGTCAATTAGTTAAATCGGGCAAAGCAAGCGCTACCATTCGGCCGCTCTGCCCCGTTCAGGCGGCTAGACCGTGTGCAGAATCACGTAGAGCGAGCCGGTCGAAATCACTACCCAGAGCAGAATGCCCAGCACGTAGGGCTTTATTCCCACCGAGCGCACCACCTTGGCCGAGAGGCCCGCGCCGATAAAGAACAGCGTCACCGTGAGGCCGATTTTGGCCAGGTTCACCATCACCGGGCCCAGGGGCTTGGCGGCGGGAATAAAGGTGTTGACCAGCATGGCGGCGATGAAACCAAAGATGAAGTAGGGAATTTTCACCTTCACGCCCTTCTGCTTGAATAGCATGGCCGTGCCGATGGAAATCGGGATAATCCAGAGGGCGCGGGCCAGCTTCACGGTGGTGGCCACTTCCAGGGCCTGGTTGCCGTAGGCCGCCGCCGCCCCCACCACCGAAGAGGTGTCGTGGATGGCAATGGCGCACCACAGGCCGAACTGGTTCTGCGTCATGGCCAGGGCGTGGCCGATGGGCGGGAAGGCGAATAGGGCCACGGCATTGAGCACGAACACCGTGCCCAGCGCCACCGACATTTCCTCGTCCTTGGCCCGCAGCACCGGTCCGATGGCCGCGATGGCCGAGCCGCCGCAAATGGCGGTGCCGCACGAAATCAAATGCACCACGTGCTTGCCCAGCCCCAGCCACCGGCCCACCACCAGGCCCAGCAGCAGCGTGCCGAAGATGGACACCACCGTGAAAATGATGCCCTCCTTGCCGGCCTGCACCGCCGCGTGGGCATTCATGCCAAAGCCCAGCCCGATAACCGAGAACTGGAGCAGCTTGGCCGTGGCCTGCTTGGTTTGCGTGGTGAAGGGGTTGCCGATGGTTTGGGCCAGCAGCAGGCCCAGCGCCAGGGCAATGGGCGGCGAGGCCCAGGGCGTGAGGCAGAACACGAAGAACAGCACGAACACCACCTGCTTCAAGGTGAAGTCCTGCCCGAACAACACCCGGGGCGTGTGCAGGTGGCGGAAGAAGCCGGTGGTTTCGTTGAATTCGGGGGCGGCGGTTTCCCCGGCCGGGGCAGGGGCGGGCAGCGGGGTGGAAGCTTGAAGCGGCGTGGGCTGAACTGGGAGGGCCATGAGCGGGAGGGGTTTGTTTCTGAGGCAAATATACGGCGTTGCCCACCGATTGGATTATCCAATAGTATTATCCTGCATAACCAAAGGTTATTGATTGCCCGGGCCGAGCCAGGGTGGCGCGTCCGTTTTGCGTGGCCAAGCCGGCCGCCGCGAGGGCTGGAAACGCCAGCGGCCGGCTCGTACACCACGAGCCGGCCGCTGGACGGATGAACTACTGGCCTGAGGGCTTAGAAGCCGGTTTGCTCGTCCTTCAAATCGAATACGTCGCCGCCAGCGTAGCGCGGGTCGTCGAGGGCGTAGGCGGCGCGCTCTTCGGCGTCGCTGCCCCCCTCGGCTGCGGCAATGGCTTCGGGGTGCTGGTTTTGCTCGACGTGCCCGCGCTGCAAATTTGGGTCAGCAATAGCACCGGGTAGGCAGTATTGCTCGGTGGCTGAGGCATTTTTGCCGCGAAATTCGCTGAACTCGTCGGGGTTGTCGTTCGAGCCGTCGTTGGTCGGGGCCTGGTAGTGGCGGGGCGCGGTGGGGTCGGCGGGGTGGCCGAAGTCGCCGTAGTGCGGGGTGCCATCGTGGGCGGCCGGTTCGGCGGCGGGTTGCGCATCGGTTGGGGCGGGCTGCGGAGTGTTTTCCATGAGTATAAGCAAGTCGGGTGAAGATGGGCGAACCACCCGGTCCGCACTACGCTGCAATGGTACGTAAGCTGCTCATAAAGTGGTGCTTTCAGCGGATACCGAATAGTTATCCAGCATCACCATTTTTTATTTGCCCCCCTTCAGCTGCCCCTGCACGAAGCTCAGGAAGCGCTGCGCCGGCCGGGCCAGCACCTGTCCCTGCACCGATACCGCCTCGAACTGCCGGGCCAGGTGCAGCCCGGCAATGGGCACGATTTCGAGCAGCCCGGCCGCCAGTTCGCGGTCCAGGGCCCGGCGCGACACGAAGCCCAGGGCGGTGGGCGCGGCTTCGAGGTAGCGCTTGATGGCCTCCGTATTGTCCAGGTAAATGGCCACGGGCAGGGCGCTGAGCTTGATGTGCTGCGCCCGCAGGGCAAATTCGAGGATTTCCAGCGTGCCCGAGCCCCGCTCGCGCAGCACCAGCGGGTGGGCCAGCGCCTCGGCCAGGGGCAGCGGCGCGGCGGGCGGGCCGCCGGGCGTGGTGCGGCGCACGGCCACCAGCTCGTCGGGCAGCAGCAGCTCGTAGTGCAGGTCGTGGCTCTTGGTGCGGCCCTCCACGAAGCCCAGGTCCAGCTCGCCGCGCAGCAGGGCCTCGGCAATGCGCTCGGAGTTGGCGTTCAGAAACGAGAGCTGCACCTGCGGGTAGCGGGCCTGGAAGGCGGGCAGCAGCCCCGGCAGCACGTACTGGGCCAGCGTGGTGCTGGCCCCCAGGCGCAGGCGGCCGGCGGCCTCGTCGGGGTCGCGCAGGCCCAGCAGCTGGTCTTCCAGCTGCTGCTGGGCGGCGGCGGCGGCCTCGGCGTGCGTGTGCAGCAGGCGGCCGGCTTCGGTGAGGGTCACGCGGTTGCCGCGCCGCTCCAGTAGGCGCTGGCCGTACTGCGCCTCCAGCTCCCGGATATGCTTGGTGACGGCCGGCTGGCTCACGAACAGCTCCTGCCCAGCTTTGGTGAAGCTCAGGTGCCGGGCCACGGCAGCAAATACGCGCAGACGGAAATCGGACATGGCGGCAAAGTACGCAGATGTGACATTTTGATATGGACAACTAAAGGTCGCGGGCGTAGACCGCCTGATTTGGGAAAAAATCAGCGGCACGCTCACAGCGCCCGGTGCTCACCGAGCGGCTGGCCACGTTGCGTGCCGGAGACACGGTGACTTTAGCCCGCCTGAACCGGCTGGGCCGCAACAGCGCCCACATCACGTAGGTGGTGGCCGCTCTGCACGCCCGGCAGGTCCGCTTCGTCGCTCTGGACCTAGTCATCGATACGGCCACCCCGGCCGGGCGGTCGGTCTTGTGCCTCTTCGCCGCGCTGGCTGGGTATGGCCGCGAGAGTATCCATGAGCGGGCGACGGCGGGCATGCGACCACCCACGCAAGCAGGCCCTTGCAAACGGCTGGTGCAGAACGTAATCGTCTGTTGGAATTGCCTTTGTCCCAACCAGTAGCTGCTTCATGCCCCGGCGGCCGAGCGCTAGTCCGTGGCAGATTGATGTGCTGCCAGCTCACGGGCGAGCTGGCAGCACATCAATCTGAACGGCGAGTTCGATTTCTCGGACGACGCCCTAAAAGATTCACTCCCCTTCGATTTGGAGGCCCTTTTTGCCTTCGACTGGGAGTTTCCTGCGGCCCCGCCCGTTTAACCTTTGTACCAAACTTTTAACCAAGGCCTAGAGGTTCACGAGGCCAGCTACGAGCGCAAGGGGCCGCAGCTTTTCGCCCTTCGCGCCGGCACGGCGGACCAGGTAGACTACCTGACCGAGCAGTTCCCCGGCCCGTTCCGCGTCCCCGCCGCTGTGCCTTACACCTTCGGCCAGTACGACACGCTGAGTGCCTTGGCTGAGGTGATGAAGGAGCAGGGCCAGCAGTACCGGGGCCGCATCGTGGAGAAAAACCAGTGGCGGACGTGGGTAGCGTTTGAGGAAGAGATGGGCGGCAGTGGGGAGTGCCCGTGGGAGCGGGTACAGCTCGATTTGGGCCAGCTGCCGCTGGACAGCTACGCCTACATTTCGGGCCGCAAGGCCACGGCCGAGGAAGGGGAGGGCAACGGGCAGGTTACGCTTTGGCAGCAGCCCGACGGGCAGTACTACGTGGAAACTGAGCCCCGCTTTCACTACGGCCCCAATTACCCGACCCTGACCCCGCTAACGCTGGCCGAGGTGCAGGCGCGGTATGCCTTCGACTTCACGCCCAACGGCCAGGAGCCCGGGCCGGCCGAGCACGGCGACTGGATTCCGGAGTACCCACCCCAGGAGGGCGACGAGTTGGCCGACAACCAGGACAGCACCGAGTACCCGGAATACCCCAGCGACGAGCAGCGCGACTAACGGCTGCTCCCGGTTTTTAGGGTCCACATCCACCGCGCCAGCAGCCTAGCCCCTCACTTTTTACAATTACAAAATCGTATGTTACCGAACCTCCCTGCCATCGAAACCCACGCCGGCCGCATTGCTATTGGGGCCACCGTCCGCAGCACGCGCTACCGCGACGTGCAGGGCCTCGTGACTGCCATTTACTGGAACGGTTACCACTACGCCATTCAGGTAGATGACCGCCACAGCGACGACGCAAGCCAGTACGAGCTACTTTCTGAAAACACGCACCAGGGCTTCAATTACGTCAATCCGAACGCCCAGCAGGTATTAAGCGGCCGGTTCGAGGTGCTGCTGCCGGGGGAGGGCGACCGCATTTATTTTGCCGACACCGCCGAGCAGGCCATTGCCCTGCTGACGGCCACCATCGGCCTGTGCGACCAGACCGCCGAAGTCGAATACCTGAAGCAGCGGGCCGAGGCCGGCCCGGTGGACGAGCTGCGTTGGCGCGGGCAGGCCGTGGGCAGCCTCGTTGGCCAGCTGGCTTACGTGAGCACCGGCAAGCAGCAACCCGCGCCCAAGTTTCTGGTGGGCCAGCAGGTGCATTTTTTCAATC